>ENA-ORRW01000519-ORRW01000519.1-human-gut-metagenome-genome-assembly--contig:-NODE-519-length-44760-cov-4.926921_pt1 | contig 44760 bp, 39 predicted proteins | sample MGYA00242183_ERZ509150 | MGnify/ENA primary metagenome ERZ509150 (study PRJEB26280, sample SAMEA2338639) | human gut metagenome | biome: human gut; feature: human-associated habitat; material: faeces... | reverse complement strand
CGAAGCTCGGCGTTTTGTGTTGGATATATAAAATGAGCTGCCGCACGTTAGTGCGGCAGCCCCCTTTTTCGTACTTATTAAACAATACCCTGGGCGTTCATAGCATCTACGACTTTCTCGAAGCCTGCAATGTTTGCGCCTGCAACATAATTTCCTGCTTTGCCATATTTCTTGGCTGCATCATCCATGTTGTGGAAGATGTTGATCATGATCTGCTGCAGCTTTGCATCTACTTCCTCGAATGTCCAGCTCAAACGTTCGCTGTTCTGGCTCATCTCCAGTGCACTGGTAGCTACGCCGCCTGCGTTTGCTGCCTTGCCGGGAACGAATAAAACGCCATTTTCCTGCAGATACTGGGTAGCTTCCAGAGTGGTAGGCATGTTAGCACCCTCGCAGACAGCGATCACACCATTTGCAACCAGTGCCTTCGCATCCTCTAACTGCAGCTCATTCTGAGTCGCACAGGGAAGTGCGATATCAGCTTTCACACTCCATACGCCCTTGCCCTCATGATATTCCGCGTTCGGACGATACTTGGTGTACTCAGAAAGTCTTGCACGTTTCACTTCCTTGATTTCTTTTAATGCTTCCAGATCAACACCTTCCGGATCATAGATCCAGCCGGTGGAATCTGTGGCAGTAACAGGCTTTGCACCCAGCTGATATGCTTTTTCAATTGCATAGATCGCAACGTTTCCGGCACCGGAAACAATTGCAGTCTTTCCTGCGAGTTCAATGCCATTTTCCTTCAGCATTTCGCGGGTCATGTACAGCAGACCATAGCCGGTTGCTTCTTTTCTAGCAAGAGAGCCGCCGTAGGTAAGGCCTTTTCCGGTCAGCACACCTTCATACAGACCGCGGATTCTCTTGTACTGTCCATATAAATATCCGATCTCTCGGCCACCTACACCGATATCACCGGCAGGAACGTCTGTGTCTGCACCGATATGACGATACAGCTCTGTCATAAAGCTCTGGCAAAATGCCATGATCTCACGATCAGATTTGCCCTTCGGATCAAAATCGCTGCCGCCCTTACCGCCGCCGATCGGAAGACCTGTCAGCGAATTTTTAAATACCTGTTCAAAGCCCAGGAATTTGATAATACCAAGATTTACGGAAGGATGGAAACGCAGTCCGCCCTTGTAGGGTCCGATTGCACTGTTAAACTGTACGCGAAAACCAGTGTTTACCTGAACCTGTCCCTTATCGTCTACCCAGGGAACGCGGAACATAATCTGTCTTTCCGGATTCGTCAGTCTCTCCAGGAGCGCGTTTTTACGAAATTCTTCTTCGTTTGCCTCTACAACGACGCGCAGAGACTCCAGTACTTCTTTTACTGCCTGATGGAATTCGGGCTGAACAGGGTTTTTCTCAACAACCTGCGCAATCACCTCATCAACATATGACATAAATCTTTCCTCCTTGTCCAGTTGTTCAGTTTCGAAGCTATTATATACTTATTGTTTTTTCAATGCAAGCACTTTATCACATTAAACTAAAAAATTTCCGAATTTTTTTGAACTGCTTTTGCGTTAAAGATACTTTTTCAGCTCTCGAATATTGTTTTCCTCAAAATCCAGCAGCTCCCCGGCAAGCTCCAGCGCTTGTCCATCCGCTTTTTCATTCCGGTTCATCGCTTTCCAGAGACTGGTCATCCCCATGCTGCTGCCGCGGATCAGCATTTCCGCCATATGGCTCGTAGTGGCATTAAACAGCGTATTCCCCTGAATGGACGCAGTCAGCATCAGCTGCTTTACCTTGTTGACTGGGTCCGGCGTCTGGTTTTTCGAAAGCAGCACCGCCCTCGCGCGGTCGTGAAGTTCCCCATATTTAAAGGATTCCCGCGCCAGCATCAGCGCCATCGAATCGTCGTACACCTTCGGGTTAATGACCTCCAGAGCATGCATCCCCATTTCCGCATTCTTCTGAACCTCCCGAAGCAGTTCAATATCGTCATTTTTCATATCCGGCATTCCTCCCTTTTTCTGTCCCGAAAACAGGATAGCATCATTTCCTGTAACGTAAAAACCGGAAGTGTATCTCACTGTCAGAAACACTTCCGGTCTTAGCGTTCCCAAAAATCGGGAAAGAATACCGTTTTTCTTATTTTAAAACTTTTAAAACTTCGGTCTTTACATAGCCGGTTTCGCCGTTATATTTGACTCTAGTCCAGCCGTCCGCCTGCTGCATCACAATTTCCAACGTTTCGCCTGGAAATGCGGTTCCGATCTTGTCCGCAGTTTCGCTGCAGGCCTTCCGGATGTTGATTGTCTGTGCGATCTTGATCTTGCCGGATGCAGGCAAATCCGAGGACGTCGATGTTGTAGCTGCAGAAGACTCTGCCGTCTGTGCAGCTTCGGAAGCGGAAGACTCTGCCTGAGCCTCCTGTGTTTCTTCCACGTCCTTTAAATACTCCGATTTGATATAGCCTTCTTTGCCGTTATATTCGACCTTAGACCAGCCATTTTCCTTCTTCTCCAGCAGTTTCAGCACTTCGCCGACTGCCACCTTGCCGAGACGCTCTGCCTGCTCACTGTCGGAGGAACGCACATTGACAACGTCTGTCGCTTCCACCTTTGTTACAGTGGTCTGAACTTCTGCTGCCGCCTCTGTAGGCTGCGTCTCCTCTTCAGAAGCCGTCTCAGCCTCTGCCAAAGCTTCACCGACCTCTACCTGCAGATCTTCTTTTAGCTGCGCCAGATAATTGTTGAGTGTATCGTCCTGCATAACCGCTTCATTAAAGACAACCTGTACCCGATTCATCAGGTCAATGACGTCATCCTGCGCGGAAATATCTTCCAGATACTGATTGACCGAATCCTCCACATCGCCTTCATAAATATACAGGCTTCCGTCCTCTCTGGGATAAACCAAATACGGGCTGATGCCGGGCACTGCAGTTTCCAGGTCGTTAAACTTGATTTCATAATAAGCATAGACCAAATAAGAACCGTCTACCGGGCCTGTCTTTGTATAGCAGACCACGTTCTGGTACGCTTCAATATGCTCGCTCATCTTCTGCAGATAGATCTGCGTCTCCTGATCGTAGGTATTGACGATGGAATTGATCGTATCCATGTCGCCGGCAGCAGCCGCATTATAATATTCGGTAATCAGCTGCGTTACTTCCGGCACGGTATTTTCTTCCAGCGGCATCTGCAGCGTTGTCTCCGTTTCCGCTGTCTCTGTCGTCGTTTCCGTCTGCGTCTGTGTTCCAGTGTTCGAAGCTGTCGTCTTTGCACCGTTTCCGAGCGTGATGCCGACCGCAACACATACCGCAATTACTGCAACACCTGCGCCTGCACCAATACAGGTCTTTTTCTTGTTATTCCGAAAAAAATCCAGAATTTCTTTCATCTTTTCGTTCTTCATACTTTCCGCTCATTTCTGCGCACGCTTTTTTGCGCATATCGAGTTTGTGTCAAGTGCGCGCAGACACAAATCTCGCGATTGAAAAATGTTATTTTTCAATCTTCTATCACAACCGTTTTGTCTGTTCTGTTTAATTTACGGGTTTCTGTTCTGTTGTTACAAACAAAAAAAGTGATGCGATAAAATGCAACCGACAGGAATCGAACCTGCATTAAAGGCGTCGGAGGCCTTCGTTCTATCCGTTAGACTACGGTTGCAAGACTGCAATATACGAATATATTACAAATGTATTACGCATCACTATTTTGTATCTTATCACAGGCATGCCGGATTGTCCAGCACTTTTTTGAATTTCACAGGGTTTTCACGAATGACGTGGGGGAACTGTAACAATTCCGACCAGACAGGTTTCGCATGAGGCATCCGTTTCCCATGCGGTAAAAACGCCAGGCGCACAGTCACAGCCGCACCCCCGGCGATTCTTTCGTTCCCGATAACAAAATGTCCGCAGAACGCGCTTTTGCGAATGGTGCGAGTGAACTGTAACTATTTCAGTCCATGCTCCAGGCGCTCCTTATAGCCATCTGCATGCTTGACATCCAGCTTGTTGTAACACATCTCATATTCCGCATCGGAATAACATTTGTCGAACGACTCTTCCACATTCGTACGGTAAACCAGACCAATCGCAAGGGAAGGTGCGAGATACGGATCTTCATAGTTCGTACACGCCTGCTGGATTCTGTCACAGAACGCTTCCGCTTCTCCGTCCTCCGGTGTCGGAATTACGATTTCGAATACATCTCCGTCCACACGGCCGATCAGGTATTCTTCCTTCGCTTCCTTGCGGATCAGACCTGCAACGGTCTTGATCAGGCGGTCACTCTCCTCGTTGCCGAAATGATCATAGACAAATTTCCAGTCGTTAATATTGGCGCAGATCACTGCAGCCGGAGCGGTCTCCTGCATTTCCAGAAGGCGTCCTTTCATATAGGTCTTATTCAGCAAACCAGTCAGGGCGTCTTCGTGTTCGCCGCGCTTGATGCGGTAAGCCTCCTGCTCCATCGCCTCTTCCAGCTCGTCTGCATAGATCGCTGTCTCACGGTAACGATAATGGTCACACGCCAGTGCTTCATACTGCAGCATCATATGTTCAACAATGCGCTCTGCAAGCTCCTGATCGGAAGCATGATCCATTTTTACATAGAGATGACCAATCGTCCGATTGAATACGCGAAGCTTTCTGCCCGGATCGTTTACAACATCCGGCTCAAAGCCTGCAAAATTGCCGACCTCCACTGCGGTTTCCCCGTGGCGCTGCGTCAGCAAAAGCTCGATCCCGAGCACTTTGGAAATATCCTCAAAACATGCCTTTACCAAAGAAAGATCCAGCAGATTCTCCAGGCTGTATTCTTTGATATGCTCTTTTAACCGTTCCTCCATTGTCATTGAACCGTATGCCATAATGCTCTCCTTCCTGAATCTGATCCATCCTGTTCTTTCCTTTTTGACCGATTGTTCTTTCTGATCATGATACGCTCTTTAAATTATAGTATCCAGAAAACCTTTTGTCCAGTAAAAAGCTTGCCCGGCGGTCATTTTTCACTTGAAATATTCATGATTTTCTGTAAAATAGGAAAGGATTGATATCATATTGTAGTTTTTTATGTGTTTTCAGGAAAAGAAAGGTAATTCAACATGATCAGTGCAAACAACGTGACGCTGCGCCTCGGCAAAAAGGCGCTGTTTGAAGACGTAAACATCAAATTTACAGAGGGCAACTGCTACGGCCTCATCGGTGCCAACGGCGCCGGCAAATCCACCTTTTTAAAGATTCTTTCCGGACAGCTTGAGACCACCAATGGCGATATTGTCATCACTCCCGGACAGCGTCTTTCCGTGCTGGAGCAGGATCATTTTAAATATGACGAATACCCTGTTATGGACACCGTCATCATGGGTAACTCACGCCTGTATGAAATTATGAAGGAAAAGGACGCCATCTACGCAAAGGAAGATTTTACCGATGAAGATGGCATCCGCGCTTCCGAGCTGGAAGCAGAATTTGCAGAAATGGACGGCTGGAACGCAGAATCTGACGCCGCTACTTTATTAAACGGTCTTGGCATCGACACCGACCTCCACTACAGCATGATGCGCGACTTAAACGGCAGCGAAAAGGTCAAAGTCCTGCTGGCGCGCGCACTGTTCGGCAACCCGGACATCCTGCTGCTCGATGAGCCTACCAACCATCTGGATCTGGATGCGATCGCATGGCTGGAAGAATTTTTGATCAATTTCGAAAATACCGTCATCGTCGTATCCCATGACCGTTATTTCTTAAATAAAGTCTGCACCCATATCGCAGACATCGACTACGGCAAGATCACCCTCTATGCCGGCAACTACGATTTCTGGTATGAATCCAGCCAGCTGCTCATCAAGCAAATGAAGGAAGCAAACCGTAAGAAAGAAGAAAAGATCAAGGAGCTGCAGGAATTTATCTCCCGTTTCTCCGCAAATGCTTCCAAATCCAAGCAGGCGACTTCCAGAAAGCGCGCCCTCGAAAAGATTCAGCTGGACGACATCAAGCCCTCCAGCCGGAAATACCCTTACATTGACTTCCGCCCCGACCGCGAGATCGGCAATGAAGTCCTCACCGTAGACGGCATCTCCAAGACCGTAAATGGCGTAAAAGTATTAAACAATATCTCCTTTATCGTTGGTCACAACGACAAGATCGCATTTGTCGGCAGCAACGAGCTGGCAAAGACCACGCTGTTCCAAATCCTTGCAGGCGAGCTTGAACCCGACGAAGGAACCTACAAATGGGGCATTACAACCTCCCAGGCGTACTTCCCGAAGGATCCTGCCGCAGAATTCGACAACGACGATACGATCGCAGACTGGCTCACCGGATACTCTCCTGTCAAGGACGCAACCTATGTCCGCGGCTTCCTCGGACGTATGCTGTTTGCAGGAGAAGATGGCGTGAAAAAGGTAAAAGTCCTTTCCGGTGGTGAAAAGGTGCGCTGTCTGCTTTCCAAAATGATGATTTCCGGTGCAAACTGCCTGATTTTAGACGAGCCGACCAACCATCTGGACATGGAATCCATCACCGCACTGAACAACGGTCTGATCAAGTTCCCGGGCGTTGCGCTGTTTGCCTGCCACGACCATCAGTTCGTACAGACGACCGCAAACCGCATTATGGAAATCCTGCCCGACGGCTCCTTAATCGACAAAATCACCACTTATGACGAATACCTGGAAAGCGATGAAATGGCGAGAAAACGTACCGTTTACACCGCTGACAGAGAGGGTGACGAAGATTGAACACCGTAGACCTTCATGTGCATTCCAACAAATCCGATGGAAGCTTTACGCCCTCCGAGCTTGTCGATATGGCGATTGCAAAGGGGCTGACCGCTTTTGCCCTGACCGACCACGATACGACTGCCGGTGTTAAGGAGGCCGTCGCATACGGACAGGAAAAAGGCATCGAAGTCATCCCCGGAATCGAATTTTCCACAGAATACTATGGAAAGGACATCCACATCGTCGGTCTTTTTATCGATGAGGATGCTCCCGCTTTTCAGGAGCAGATCGGAAGCTTTGTTCGTGCGCGCGAAGAGCGAAATGAAAAAATGTGCGCCCGCCTCGCTGCAGACGGCATCGATATCAGCTATGAAAAGCTGCTGGAAGCCTTTCCGGACTGCGTCATTACAAGAGGGCATTACTCCAGATATCTGCTCGACCACGGCTATGTCAAAAGCCTGCCGGAAGCGTTCGACCGCTATCTCGGGGACCATACCAAATATTTTGTTCCCCGGGAAAAAATCACGCCCGCCCAGGCGGTTTCCCTAATTCTCGCCGTCAAGGGCATCCCGGTTCTCGCCCATCCGACGCTCTACCATATGGGAAAGGATAACCTTTCCTCCCTCGTCCGCCACTTAAAAGAAGCCGGACTGGTCGCGCTGGAAGCGGTTTATTCGACCTATTCCGCCGGGGAGGAGCGTCAGATGCGCCAGCTGTCTGCCCGCTATGGGCTGTTGATTTCCGGCGGCTCCGATTTTCACGGAAAAAGCAAACCCGGACTGGAGCTTGGAACCGGCTATGGCAAGCTTTTTATCCCGGAAGATATTCTGATTGCCCTCAAGAAAAAAAGGAAGGAACTGTTCGATGTCTGAAAAAATACTGTTTACCGACTTAGACGGCACGCTGCTCAATTCCGCGAAAAAAGTTTCGCCCGGTATGCAGCTGCTGCTTTCCAAAATGGTGCTAGCAGGCAACCGTCTGGTACTCACCTCCGGCCGTGCCCTGCCAAGTGTTTTAAAGGTTGCGAAAAATGCCGGTCTGCTCTTTCCCGATACGGTTATCATCGCTGCGAACGGAAACGAGGTCTATGACTGCGACACCAAAACCTTTCTGATGCGTAAAAGTGTCCCAATCGAAATCGCCGAGGATATCATTTCGATGGCGCAGGAAGAAAGCCTGTACCTACATTCCTACAGCGATACCTGCGTTGTTGCCCCCAAAGACGGCGTCGAAGTAAAACACTACTGCTCCCGCACCGGAATGGAATATCAGGTCAGCGACGATCTTTTAAAGACGATCGGGCACGCACCCTGCAAGCTTCTGGCGATCGATATGGAAAACCACGGACGTCTGGAAGCGTTTCGCAGCAGAATTCAGGAAAAATACGGCGACAAGATCTCCGCAATTTTTTCCAATCCGATTTATCTTGAAATTTTCGATAAGACCGCCGGGAAGGGAAACGCTGTCCGTTTCGTCTGCGAGCATTTTCAGATTCCGCTTTCCAACAGTGTCGCTGCCGGAGACGCCGAAAACGATATTTCCATGCTGCAGGCTGCCGGAACTGCCGTTGCGATGGCAAACGCTACGCCCGAGGTCAAAGCCTGCGCCGATTTTATCACGCAGCAGGATAACGACCACGATGGACTCTCGGAAGCGATTTTACAGCTGTTTGAGATGTAAAAAGTATCATGAATAAAAAGCTCAGGGAACGTCACCTTTGTGACAAATTCCCTGAGCTTTTTAATTTGCTTTTATCCTTCTACGATCAGGTAGCGCCCATCTCCGACGTCGAAAACCTCTGCTTCGTCCAACACCTGATCCGGGTTCTCCACGTCGATTCCCGCTTCTTCAAAATACTCCATCACCGCAGCTTTGGAATCCACAACAACCGCCATGCAGTCCTCCAGGAAGGCTTCCGCCTCTTCCATTCCCTCTGCTACCGGCTCCGGAAACAGCCTGTCCTGCTGCTTCAAAAAACACTTCAGTACCGCCTCATCATACTCGTAACCCATAGAATCCTCCTTGTTTTTCCGAAGGAAAAATCCGAACCCTCTGGTGAGGAGAGGATTTCTCCTCCTTGTTTTTCTTTTTTGTTTTCATTCATTTCCACACTCATCTTCCAGTCCGTCCAGGAACACGGCAAGCGGGACGTCCAGCGCCCTGCAGATCCGCATGATCGTATAAATTCCCGGATTTTTTGTCGACCCGTCCGCGATGTGCGCGATCGTTGTCAGCGGCACACCGGATGCGGCTGAAAGCACATACAGCGACCAGCCTTTTCTCAGACAATACTCTGTCATCCGCCTGCCGAGCCGATTGGGCAGCTGCGCACACCACGATGGCGTGCGCCGTTTTTGTTTTGGGTTGTTTTCCGCCATGAAGCTCTCCTTTTCCAGCTGCCGTTTTATTTGTTCAGACAATAGCATGTTCGCAGAGCGTGCATTCTATTGCTTCAACGTCCCAGAATCGGAGTTTGCACCGGCAGCCTATACTTCTATATCCTGCCAAAGCGGTAAAACGTTACAGAAAAAATAAAATTTTTAAATTCCGAATGTTAGCGGATTGCAGAGTAATCCGCTGATATCTTTCACAGCAATTCCAGCAGCTCGTCCGGGGCTGTAATCACCGCGTCCGCATGATGTTCCCGCAGCTCTTCCTCATCCCGAAATCCCCACAGCACGCCAACGGCGAAGTTGCCTGCGGCTCTGCCTGTTTCGATATCCACCCAGCTGTCGCCGACGTAAATCGTTTCCTCCGACGAAACGTCGAGCCGTTCCATAATCGCGTATACGCCGTCCGGCGCGGGCTTTTTGGGGACATTCATTTTCTGTCCCTGCACAGCATCAAAAAAGCCTTTGCCGAACAGTGTTTCTACCACATCAACCGTGTTGGCATGCGGCTTATTGCTGAACACGGCGATCTTAATCTTCTTCTCCTTCAATGTATCTAAAAGCTCTGGAATGCCAGGATAGGGCTTGACCTCATACAGGCAGTCCTTTGCGAAATATTCCATGTATCGGTCATAAACCTCGTCCAAAAGGCACGGAACCGCCGCAAAGCCATCATCGTCCCGGACGGGGGAGGGCTGCTCTTTTGCCCCTACATAACGCAGCGCCCGCGTAATCTGCATACGCGCGCCGTTTCCTACGAATTTTTTATAACATTCCTGTGGGATCGCCTGCAGTCCAAAATCCTCCAGCGCCCGGTTCGTGCAATAGGCGAGGGAAGTCAGCGTATTCGCAAGCGTCCCGTCCAGATCAAAAATAACTGCTTTTTTCATATGCATTTTCTTGGGTAACCTCTACTTCTTTGTTTCAAACTTACTCCTACATCCATCCGTGGCTTTTCAGCTCCTGGTACAGACGCCCAACCGGCAGTCCTACCACATTGTTATAGTCACCACGAATGCCTTTGACAAACCGCGCGCCCAGTCCCTGAATGCCATAAGCGCCCGCCTTGTCCATCGGCTCTTTACTGTCAATGTATTCGGAAATTTCCACTTCCGTCATCGGATAAAATTCCACCTGCGTGCACTCGAAAAATGTGACCGTCTCGCTTTGACTGTAAAGCGTTACGCCGGTATAGACTTCATGACTGCGCCCCTGCAGAGCTGTCAGCATTTCTGCTGCCGCTTCTCTGCTATGCGGCTTTCCGAGGATCTTTCCCTCACAGCATACCACCGTGTCCGCGCCGATCACCAGCAGCTCCGGCTGCCGCTTTCCGTTAAGATTCGGCTCCTGTGTTTCCTCAGCGATTTGCTCCTGATCTGCGTCAGGATTCTGCCCCTGCCCGCCAGAAAGCTGCTCCCAGATATCCACCGCTTTCTGACGGGACAGCTCCTGCACCAGCGCACCTGCCTCCGTCGTTTTTGCATTTTCTTCTTTTGTGCTCGGCATAACGGTAAATTCCAGTCCGATCTGCGAAAGCAGCTCCCGGCGCCGCGGGGATGCGGATGCCAGTACCAGCCGAACGTTTTGCTCTTTTTGCATGTCCTTACTCCATTTCCACATGGGTTTCCGGAATGAATACCCGTGTGTCCCGATATTCTTTTTTGACGCTCATCTCCTGTGCCTCTTTGCAGAACACCTCCTGTGCGCAGTAGGGTTCCTTGCCGCGGCCGTCCGCCTTTTCATAGCTGCCGTCCGGCTTTAAGATATGTGCTTTCTTGTTGTCGCGCAGCTGTCCCTCCAGAATGTGCCAGAGCTTTTCTTTCAAAGCAGGTGCTTCGACCGGGAACAAAATCTCCACTCGGCGCTCCAGATTTCTCGGCATCCAGTCTGCGCTGCTACAGTAAAATTCCGGATTGCCATTATTTTCAAAGTAAAATACGCGCGCATGCTCCAGGAAGTTTCCGACAATCGAACGCACGGAGATATTTTCGCTCACTCCCGGAATTCCGACTTTTAAGCAGCAGATACCGCGCACGATCAGCTCAATCCTTACACCCGCGCGGCTCGCCTCATACAGCGCCACGATAATATCCCGATCGCACAGGGAGTTCATCTTTGCAATGATATGTCCCTTACGCCCAGCTTCCGCGTTTTTCTTTTCCCGCTCGATCAGATACAGGAAACGATCTTTTAACCACAACGGTGCAAGGCTCAAACGGTTCCAGGAACGCGGCTCTGAATAACCGGACAACATGTTGAATACCGCCGTCGCATCCTCACCGATCGCTTCGCTTGCCGTCATCATGCCGATATCGGTGTAGAGCTTTGCAGTCGCATCGTTATAGTTTCCGGTTCCCAGATGTACATAACGGCGGATGCCATCCTCCTCTTTTCTGACAACCAGTGTAATCTTGCTGTGGGTCTTCAAGCCGACCAAACCATAGATAACATGACAGCCCGCTTTTTCCAGCTTTCTCGCCCAGACGATGTTGTTTTCCTCATCGAAACGCGCCTTTAATTCTACCAGAACGGAAACCTGCTTACCGTTCTCCGCAGCCTGCGCGAGCGCTGCGATGATCGGCGAATTTCCGCTGACACGATACAGTGTCTGTTTGATCGCAAGCACATCCGGGTCTTTGCTCGCCTGCCGGATAAAGTCCACGACCGGCACGAAGCTCTGGTACGGATGGTGCATCAGCACGTCGCCTTTTTTGATTACATCGAAAATATTGTCGGTACCGTCGAACTCCGGCACGGGCGCAGGCGTATATTTCGGCGCACGCAGCTCGTCAAAGCCCTCCAATCCGTATACCTTCATCAAAAAAGTCAGGTCAAGAGGTCCGTCGATTTCAAAAACGTCCTCCTTACGCACGGAAAGCTCACGGCACAGAATCTTTAACAGCCGTCTGTCCGCAGCCGCCTCGATTTCCAGGCGGATTGCCTGTCCCCAAGTTCTCTTTTTGATCTGCTTTTCAATTTCCAGAAGCAGGTCTTCCGCCTCATCCTCATCGATTGCAAGATCGGCATTTCGTGTAATTCGAAACGGGTGTGCGCACAGAACGTTATAATTTAAAAACAGCTTGCTGATGTTGCGCTCAATGATCTCTTCCAGAAGCAGCACCGCAACCTCTGTGTCCCCCTCCTTCGCCGCCGGAATCCGCACAACTCTCGGCAAAACAGACGGAACCTGTACGGTTGCGAACTCGATTTCCGTATCCTTTTCTCCCTTTTTGGCAACCAGCGCGCCGATATTCAGCGTCTTGTTGCGGATCAGCGGGAACGGTCTGGAAGAATCCACCGCCATCGGTGTCAGAACTGGATACACATTTTCTTCGAAATATTCATCCACATACTGTGCCTGGCGCTCTGTCAGCTGCTCGTGATGCTCCACAAAATTTAACCCATTTGCCCGAAGCTGCGGCAGAAGCATCCGGTTGTAGGTGGAATACTGCAGCGCCGCAAACTTATGGGTTTCCTCCATCAGCGCGTCCAGCTGCTCTTTTGCAGACATTCCGGCGATGTCCTTTTTGGTATATTCGGCATGGATCATATCCACAAGGGAGCCGATCCGCACCATGAAAAATTCATCCAGATTGGAAGCGGTAATGCTCAAAAATTTCAGTCGTTCAAATAACAGAAGCTGTTTGTCGCGCGCTTCCGATAGCACTCTTTTATTAAATAAAAGCCAGCTCAGCTCCCGGTTTGTATACAACGCGGGATTCTGAAGTTCTTTCTTATCCATATTTTCTGACCCTTTCTTTTTATTCATGACAATAGAATGCTCGCAGAGCGTGCATTCTATTGTTCTTTACTGTGATATTTCCCGCTGCAGTCAAAGCATGTGCAGGCACAGTTTTACAAAATCCGTTTCTGCCGGATCACCGGCTCGATGCTGTAAACCTCCCGGAAAAACTCTGCCCGAGAACCGAACAGACCTCTTTCCAATGTAATATCCTCGTTGGTAGTGATTGTCAAAATCAGCTTGTCGTCCTTGCGCACTGCCTTGATATCCCTGCATTTCTGCTTGTGGCTGCGGTCAAGCGCGTTCGCGATCTGCAAAATCGCAGTCAGCTTGACGATCGTTAAGTATTCCTCCCGGTCGATCCCCTCGCTGTTTTCCATGCTGTAGTCGAATTCCAGGTGATTATAGCGCACGATATTGGCGACGATTTCCCGCTCCCGGTGCGACAGCCCGATGATCTCCGTCGCCATGATGATCGCATAAGAACACTCTCCGAGATTGACCATGCTGATATATTTGCCGCAGTCGTGCAAAAGCGTTGCGATCCGAAGCAACAGCCGTTCCCGTCTGCCCATGCCATGCACGCGCTTCATGCTGTCAAAAATCGTCAGTGCGATCTGCTCCAGCGTCTCCGCACGGCGCTTGCTGCCCATATAACGCTTGCTGATGCCGCGCGCACAGGTCACGATATCCTGTTCGAAATCATGCACCTGTGCCAGAAGTTTATATTCTTCCGCATATTCGTATACCATGCCGTCGCATAGCGACACGCCCGGTGCCCAAATCATCTTTGCATCCGTCATCAGCGCGACCTGACGGACAATTGCGGATGAAATTCGAAGCAAAGGCACATTTTCTTCCGGTGTATCAAAATAGCGCACGATTTCCATATCCGTATGATCCTGCAGATAATTCATATAAGATGCCATCGAATCCCGGTCCAGATATCCGCTTCCGGCTACTTTGCCGAGCTTTCCCAAAATCAGCGCGGAAATATAGTCATCCACTACGATGATATTTTCGATCACGCGATCCTTTAAATACATCTTGCGGAAGACAGAAAGCTGTGCTTCCAGAAGTTCCTCCAGAAGCGGACCGTTCTCAGAGGGACGCACATTTAAGCGGCTCATTTTTTCCTGCAGCCGCAAAACGCCAAGGCGCATGTTCTGCGTCGCGGAAAGCTTATCCTTATCAAACAGTGACATCTGAATGCTGCCGCCGCCGATATCCAGAACAAGGGTTCCTTTTTCGATGATTTTTTCGAAGCCGCCGCGGCTGGCGATCGATTTATAATCGAGGAAACGCTGTTCCGAGTTGCTCAGCACATCCAGCTTGACTCCGGTACGCTGCATGATCTGATCCAGAACGATCGCCGTATTTTTTGTTTCCCGGATGGCGCTCGTCGCGCAGGCGCGGTAGTCATCCACCCGATAGCCTTCCATAATCGAAACAAAATTGCGCAGTACCGCGCACAGTTCGTCCATCACCTCATGGCTCAGCTTTCCGGTCGCAAAGGTACCGCCAAGATCCAGACGGTTCCGAATCCAGTCCACCTCCCGGATGCCGCTGTTTTTGGTGATAGTATAAATTTTCAGGGACTGCTCATAAGAGCCCACGTTGATTGCCGCAAACGTTTTCATATGCCAGAATGATCCTTTCTGCCGCTTTTCCTGCCGTATATAACAGAATGCGCGCTTACTGTCCTAACAGATAATCGATAAACTGCTGCGCCGTCCGTCCGGAAAGTCCGCCGTGGAACAGCTCCCACTGGTTCGCCTTTAACAAAAGCTCGTCTTCGCTCATCGCTACACCATAACGGTCTGCCAGTGTCTGAACGATCTGCTGGAACTGCTTTTTGTCCGGAGAGCCGAAATAAATGCTGACGCCGAAGCGCGACACGAGGGAAAGCTTCTCCTGCACGGTATCGTTGACATGCAGCTCTTCATCCCTGTCCTGTTTGTCCTTAAAGGTCTCCCGAATCAGATGCCGTCTGTTGGAGGTTGCATAGATCAGGACATTTTCCGGCTTCTTTTCCAGACCGCCCTCGATGACCGCCTTCAGATATTTATATTCGATCTCGAATTCTTCAAAGCTTAAATCATCCATGTAAATGATGAATTTGTAGTTCCGGTTTTTAATCTGCGCGATTACATCGTTTAAATCCTGGAACTGGTGTTTGTACACCTCGATGATACGCAGCCCGCTGCCGTAATATTCGTTGGCAATCGCCTTGATACAGGAGGACTTTCCGGTTCCAGCATCGCCATAGAGCAGGCAGTTATTCGCCTTTTTGCCGTTGACAAGCGCTTCGGTATTGTCCGTCAGCTTCTTTTTCTGGATCTCATAGCCAACCAGGTCGGACAGCTTCACATGCGCGATATTGGTGATCGGCACGATTTCAGCGCGCCCGTCTCTCTTTTCAATCCGGAATGCCTTATGCAGCCCGAACCGTCCCACGCCGTATTCCTGATAAAATTCTGTAAGAGTCTGCTTCATTTCTTCCGGCGTATGGTCCAGACAGAACCGCTGCGCAAGATCGCAGATCCGGTCTCGGATACGGGTATTGTATACCTTGCTCTCCTGCGGATTGCCCTCGTAGAAAAGCACGATAGAAAACTCCTCTGCTCCGAGCGCTTTTGCTACCGTTTGCAGATCATAATCATAAAATTCCTTGAAAATCCGGATATCGTGAAGCGCCGCCAGATTCACGCTGCCTTCCACGCTGCCACGGATTTCCGCGCTGCAGCTATAGCTGTTTTCCTTATTTACCAGAAGATTTGCAAGATAGCAGTGCCAGAGATTTCCATAAAAGCCGTATCTGCCCGCCATGTCTAACAGCCGATGCATGCAGTCGTATAAGAGCCCCGCCTTATCCGACAGATTGTAAAAATCGTCCGCATAGTTTTCTGCCAGCCAGACCATGTCTGTCAGCAAATCCCCTTCTTCAAAATCCCGGTAAAGGATCAGCTGTTCTGTTTTCATCTTGTTGTATTCTCCCTTTCCGCTTATCCGGCTGTTTTCAACCGTTTAGTAATTTCCCAGAATCTTCATGTTCGAGGCCTCTTCCCGAAGTCCCCGCAGCGCGTTCTTCACGGCGCTGTCTTCCAGATTTCCCTCAAAATCCAGGAAGAACCGGTATTCCCACGTCCGTCCTTCGATCGGACGGCTCTCGATCTTTGTCAGATTTAAATGATTGTAAATAAAATGCGACAGCATATGGTACAGCGAGCCGCTCTCGTGCGGTACTTCAAAGCAGATGCTGATTTTCTTTGCATTCTTCTTAAAAATCTTCTGGTTCGTTACGATGATGAACCGGGTTGAATTGTTGGAAACGTTGTTGACCGGCTTCTGTAATACCTCCAGCCCGTAAACCTTCCCGGCATACTCACTGGCAATTGCTGCCTGGGTTTTTAAACGATCTTCTGCAACCTTCCGCGCTGCAAACGCATTATTCGGCATGGAAATCTGCTGCCAGGAATGCCCGCCTAAAAAGCGCGAGCTCTGCATCAGCGACTGCGGATGGGAATATACGGTCTGAATGTCGGAAATCTTCGTCCCCGGAACACCCAGCAGGCAATGCTCGATTTTTAAAATCTGCTCACCGACGATATAGTTTTCAAATTCTACCAGAAGATCGTAAATCTCGCTGACGATCCCTGCCGTCGAATTTTCAATTGGAAGAACCGCAAACTCCGCGCTTCCCTCTTCGATCGCGCTCATTGCGTCCCGGAAGCTGTCCACATGGATGCTGTCGATGCGTTCCCCGAAAAAGCGCATCATCGCAGCCTGGGAATATGCGCCCTCTGCGCCCTGAAATACGACTCTCGCCTTTTTGGTATCCAGATTTTCGACCGGGATAAAGGGCAGCCTGCTGGTGCGTCCATGGCTTTCCAGCATCTGGTACTGGAGCTTTCGGCTCATCGCCATGATCTGTTCAAACAGCTCCGTCACACCCTGACTGTTAAAATCATTATGGGTCAGGGAGCGTACCCGCGCCAGCTTTTCTTCCTCTCTGGTTTTGTCAAATACTTTTTTTCCATTTTCGATCTTATATTCTGCCACCTGACTGCAGATTTCCATGCGCTGCTCGTACAGCTGCACCAGCTGGCTGTCAATCCGGTCTATTTCATTCCTGAGCGTAGACAAATCCATGAACGCTTCCTCCATCTGTATTTTTTACTCTTAATCTTAGCACAGTTTGCATGGAATTTGAAGTTTTGCACATACTATTTCCATGAAAAAATTGTGTAAAGATTTTTTAAAATGCGGCACCCTCGGCTGGTGCCTCGAAATCCTTGTATCTGGCGCAGAAGCGCTGCGCCGTCAGGACAAAACGCTGACCTGCCATACTTCTTTATGGATGTTTCCGATCTACGGCTGCGCCTGTCTGATCGGCCCCGTCTACCGGATTTTAAAGCATTTGCCAAAAACCGTGCGCGGGCTGATCTATATGACCGGCATCTTTTCCGTCGAGTACGCCGCCGGGCGTTTTCTGGATAAAAAAGGCCAATGCCCCTGGAGCTACCAGAAAAGCCCCTGGAACATCAGCCATGTGATTCGCCTCGACTTCGCGCCGGCGTGGTTTTTAATCGGACTACTGTTTGAAAAAGCGGTCGCTGCAAACGATTCGCGGACGTGACAGCACAGGGCGGTTCGATACCCCAGCAGACACCGGCAGCTGTCGCAGTAAAAAACTGCACCGAAGGCCGGATCGTTTGCATCCACAGCAGCCGCGGCTGCTAAAGCTGTCGTGGCTGCCATCTGTGCTCAGCCCTTTTTGCGCTCATATTTAAGGAAATGATAGGTCAGGTCGAAGTAATACTGCTCGTCACTGTCGGCTGTGATCTCCCAGTCCGGATCCTCGTCCAGATTCGGGAACCACGCATCCGCTTCATAGGCATGGTCAATTTTAGTCACATGCGCGGTATCACAGTATGGCAGCAGCTGCTCGTATACGCTGCTTCCGCCGATGACATAAACCTCCTTCGTATCATATCCCTTGACCGCCTCCAGAAGCTCTTCGACGGAATGCACAACCTGCGCATCCTTCTGCTGATATGCCTCGTTGCGGGACAGGATAATATTATCCCGGTTTTTGAGCGGCTGTCCGCCCGGAAATGTATCCATCGTCTTTCTTCCGAGCACGACAACCTTTCCGGTCGTCTCCTGTCGGAACATCTTATGATCTGCCGGAATCCGCACCAGCAGCTCCCCTTTATTGCCAATCGCCCAATTTTTATCCACTGCTACAATCAGATTCATGCGTATTCTCCTTTTATCGTCAAATTGCGATCGGGATGTCCTTGATCTGCTCCCCGGTCACATAATCGTCTGCGCGCACGTCGTTTCTTGTGAACTGATAAAAATCCTTGATCTCCGGATTTAACCAGAATTTCGGTGCCGGATAGGGCGTCCGCGAAATCAGTTCTTTGATAATCGGCACATGTCGGTCATAGATATGCGCATCCGCAATGACATGCACCAGCTCGCCGACCTCCATATCGCACACCTGTGCCAGCATATGCAAAAGCACAGAATACTGCACCACATTCCAGTTATTTGCCGCCAGAACGTCCTGGGAACGCTGGTTTAAAACTGCATTTAAAGTCAGTTTATCGTGTCCTATCTTCTGCGTCACATTAAAGGTCATGCTGTAGGCACAGGGATACAGGTTCATTTCATGCAAATCCTGATGCACATAAATATTCGTCAGGATTCTTCTCGAAAACGGATTGTTTTTCAGATCGTAAATCACGCGGTCCACCTGATCAAACAAGCCCTCTTTATACAGATGCTTTACACCAAGCTGATAGCCGTAAGCCTTGCCGATACTGCCGTCTTCATCCGCCCATTCGTCCCAGATATGGCTGTGTAAGTCATGGATATTATTGGATTTCTGCTGCCAGATCCACAAAATCTCGTCCGTCGCACTCTTTAAAGCGGTGCGGCGAAGCGTCAGGAGTGGAAATTCCTTCGATAAGTCGTAGCGGTTGACTACGCCGAACTTTTTGATCGTATAGGCGCTGGTTCCATCCGGCCAGTGCGGGCGTACCTTTTCTCCCTCCGTGCTCGTTCCATTTTCCAGAATATCCCGGCACATATTGATAAAGATTTCATCTGCCATGCTCATATGCTTATCCTTGATTCCTCCTGATTTTAATTCCATTTATCGCAAAGCGAATTGATCTGGTCTGCAAATTTCGCCAGATCCTTATTTGCCATTCCTTTGCAGTGCCCAATCAACGCCATCAGGCGCTGTCCTGCAGCCACAAGACGGTTGTATGCGCTGCTCTGCCCGCCGGATGCTTCAGCGGTCTTCTTTTTCACAGCGACAGGCTCTGTAATCTTTTCAAACGTCTCCGTCGTCAGATTAAAGACCGTTCCGCTGTAGGGTGCAAACGCATCGATCCCGTGTTCATCCTTTAAGCAGTCCGCAAACGACATCGTAACGAGATCCTCACCGTGCACAATAAACACTTTTTTCGGCTTTGTTTCAAAGCCCTCGATCCAGTCGATTAAACCGTTTTTGTCCGCATGTCCGGATATTCCGGTTAACACCCTGATCTGTGCGTTTACATCCACCGTCTCTCCGAACAGCCTCATTTCTTTCACTCCGTCTACCAGTGCCCGTCCCGGCGTGCCAATCGACTGATAGCCAACAAACAGAATCGTACATTCCGGTCTCCAGAGGTTGTGCTTTAAATGATGGCGCACGCGCCCGGCATCGCACATGCCGGAAGCGGAAATGATGACCTTCGGCGTTTCATCGAAATTGATCGCCTTGGATTCGTCGCTCGTGATCGCAAGGCGCAGCCCCGGAAACGTGATGGGATTGATGCCCTGTCTGACAAGCTCCATCGCCTCTTCGTCAAAGCAGGTCCGCTCGTTTTGTTTGAAAATACCGGTTGCCTCCACCGCAAGCGGACTGTCCACATAGACCGGAAAATCCGCATGATTGGAAACCAGTCCATCCGCCTTGATTTTGCGGATAAAATACAGCATTTCCTGTGTGCGCCCAACCGCAAACGACGGAATGACCACATTTCCACCCTTATCCAGCGTCTCCTGGATGATCTGAGTCAGCTCTCTGACATAATCCGGGCGCGTACTGCCGTGCAAGCGGTCGCCATAGGTCGACTCCATCACGACATAATCTGCCGTTTTTGTATATTCCGGATCTTTTATCAGCGGCTGGTTTTTGTTGCCGATATCCCCTGAAAAAACAAGTTTTCTGCTGCAGCCCTCTTCTTTGAGCCATACCTCGATGCTGGCGGATCCAAGCAGATGCCCGACGTCTGTAAACCGGATCGTCACGTTATCGTTTATTTCCAATTCTTTCCCATACGGGCATGGTACGATACAGTTGATGGTGCCGATCGCATCCTCCATCGTATACAACGGCTCCTCCACTTCGATTCCGGCATGGCGTTTTGCCTTCCTGCTTTTCCACTCCGCTTCCTGCTGCTGAATGTGGGCGCAGTCCCGGAGCATAATGCTGCATAAGTCCGCGGTCGCTTCCGTTGTATAAATCTTGCCGCGGAAGCCGTGTGCGTACAAAAGCGGCAGCATGCCGGAATGATCGATATGGGCATGCGTTAAAAACACAAAATTGATCTGGGATTCCGGAACCGGCAACGGGCAGTTTTCAAACCGGTTGACGCCCTGTTCCATTCCGTAATCGACCAGCATATAACTGTCTCCTGCCTGCAGGTAATGACAGCTTCCTGTCACTTCATGATTCGCACCGATAAACTGCAGCTTCATACGCCATTGCCCCCTTTTTTTTATTTCAATTCGTTCGCCATCCGGTAGAATTGGTCATATATGCCATGCTTTTCCAGAAGCTCTTCATGATTGCCTTCTTCCACGATGCCGTCATGGGTCAGCACCAAAATACGATCGGAATTTCGGATAGAAGAAAGCCTGTGTGCGATGGTCAGCGTCGTGCGCCCTTCAGACAGCCTGCCAAGGGATTTTGCTACCTCGTATTCGCTCTCGTTATCCAGCGCACTGGTCGCCTCATCCAAAATAATGATCGGCGGGTTCTTTAAAAAGACACGGGCGATGCTGATTCTCTGCTTCTGTCCGCCGGAAAGCTTTACGCCCCGCTCGCCCACGTAGGTGTCGTAGCCATCCTTCAGCTCTGTGATAAACTCATGCGCGCCCGCACGTTTTGCAGCTTCCATCACTTCTTCACGTGTCGCATCCGGTCTTCCGTAAACGATATTGTCATAGATCGTGCCCGAGAACAGATAAACATCCTGCTGCACGATGCCGATATTATGGCGCAGGCTCTTTAACGTAAAATGTTTGATCGATTTTCCGTCAATTGTGATCTCGCCACCCGTCACATCATAAAAACGCGGAATCAGGTTGCACAGCGTTGTTTTTCCGCCGCCGGAAGGTCCTACCAGTGCTACCTTTTCTCCCGGATGAATTGTCAGGTTTAAGTTTTTGAACACCTGATTGTGATCATCCGGATATTCAAAGCTCACATTGTGAAATGCGATTTCGCCCTTCGGCTCTCCCATTTCCACAGCGTCTGCCTCATCGAAAATTTCGATGTCCGCATCCATGATCTGCAAAAACCGTTCAATTCCTGTCATGCCGCGCTGGAACTGTTCCGCAAACTCGATAATCCTGCGGATCGTCGCAATCAGCGTCGTCACATACAAAAGAAACGCCACCAGGTCGCCTGCCGCGACCCATCCCTTTATCATAAATATGCTGCCGAAAAGCAAAACAGACACATACATTGCGCCATCAAAAGCGTGGGTTGTCGCATTAAAGACCGCCATCAGATGATAGGAATCTCGTTTGATGTCAAAGAACTGTCTGTTGTCTGTCTCAAACTTGTTCGTCTCCATCTGTTCATTTGTAAATGCCTTTACAACCTTCTGCCCCAGCAGGCTGTCCTCAATGCGGGCGTTTAATTCACCAATCTGGTTTCTCTGTCTGCGGAATACATCGCGCATTTTAAAATTCAGATGCATGCACACTGCGACCATGATCGGAACAATCAGGAAGATAATCAGCGTCAGAAGCACATTGATCCGCATCAGGATGATAAATGCGATCACGAGCTTAACCCCGGCAATAAAAAATTCTTCCGGGCAGTGATGCGCAAATTCGGTCACATCAAACAGATCGTTCGTAATCCGTCCCATGATCTGTCCGACCTTGGTATTATTATAATAGGTATTCGACAGCTGATGCAGATGCTGATACGCGTCCCGGCGCATGTCTGTTTCGATTTTCGCGCCCATGATATGTCCGACACCCGCCATATAATAAGTGGCAACGCAGTCCACTATGCGCAGCGCCAGATAAATCGCAACCACGCCCAAAATTGTCTGAACCGAAAGCTCTGCCAGATGATATAATCCCTGATTGGTAATGTAACGCATAATCATCGGCAGCACCAGCTCGCACAGTGTCGTCAGCCCGGCGCAGAATAAATCCAGTACCAGTGTTTTCCAGTATGGTTTAAAATATGGCTGAAAGCGCCGGAATAGTTCTTTTGTTGTATATTGCCTGTCTTTCATGGCAATTTTCTCCCCTCATCACTCGTATTTTACAGACGGACTATACCATCCGTTTTTTTTAGTATAACACAAAAACAGCTCTCATGTAAACGGCAGGTGAAACTGCTTCCCGCTTTGTCACCCCCTGTTTTTCCTCTTCATAAGATAAGAAAAAAGGCAGTGTCTTCCCCGTCTTTTGTAAGGAGACTTCCATGATGGCTTTCTGTTCTTCCTGCTGCCGTGCAGACAACGTTTCCAGCCGCTGCAGCGGTGATTCTCCGGGCTGTTGTACGCAAACCGCCTGCCCTGCTTCCGGCCGTCCGGCCTGCACGCTGCCAACCGCCTGCCGTCCCGGCGCTTCCTGCATATCCAGACAGGACATCGAACGCCTGCTTCTATGGAAGCTCGGGCTTATGAAATGCCAAAGCAACCGGTTTTGCTCCGGTTGGCAAAAGCGCCCAGGCGTGTGCCGTTCCGATTCCTTTTTTCACTGACGCAGCTTTGGCTGCCGGGATGCCTACAGCTGCCAAATACAGTCCGTATCTGCCTATAGCGTCCTTCCGGCGGCGGTATATAACAGGGCATTACAGATTGCCGCCGCTACGTTCGAACCACCCTTTCGTCCACGCGCCACAATATACGGCACCGGATCCTTCAGAATTTCTTCCTTGCTTTCCACTACATTGACAAAGCCCACCGGAACCCCGATGACCAGCACAGGATCCACTTTTTTCTCCAGGATCAGCTCATGCAGGCGAATCAGCGCGGTCGGCGCATTCCCGATCGCAAAAACCCATCTGCCCGGAAGCCTGGCCGCTTCCTCCATACTCACCCACGCGCGGGTCGTCTGTCTTTCTTTCGCAAGCCTTGCCACTTCCGGATCGCTCATAAAACAACGTGCGGTCCCGCCAAAGCTCTCCAGAGTGCTTTTATGGATGCCGGAAAGGGCCATCTGCGTATCTGTCACAATTCCAGCCCCGGCTTTGAATGCTTCCACAGCTTTTGTTACCGCGCCGTCCGAAAAAACAAGGTTGTCTACATAGTCAAAATCAGCCGTCGTATGAATCACCCGTTTGATAACCGGCTCGTTTTCCGGTAAAAGCTTCCGGTCACCCAGCTCCTTCGTAAGGATCTCAAAACTACGTTTTTCAATTTCACCCGGCAGTACATATTGATAGCTCATCTGTCGCCCTCCTGCTTCTCCATCATCCGGTAAATCTGTTCCATATCCAGTGCTTTTCTGACTTCAGCTGCCAGAAGATCATACTGACTTTCCTTAAATGCCGCATAATCCTGTGTCAGCGCATCTGCACAGATTCCCTTTTTGGAAAGCAGCGCGCCGCACAGATTTTTTGTCAGCGACCCGTCTTCAAAAAGTCCGTGCACATAAGTACCGGCAACATTGCCGCAGACTGCGCCGTCTGCCTGCCAGTCCTCCTCTGCTTCTGTGCTTCCGTTTGTCAGCGTCCGGATTCTGGAGAACGAGTTTTTTCCGTTTCCTGTTGTATGTCCCATATGAATTTCATAACCGGAAAATACACTGCCGCAAAGCGCAGCGAACAGTCCGTCTCCTGCGCCCGGGTTTTGAAGAATTTCTCCTGTCACCCGCGTCTGCACCTTTTCTTTTTCAAAAACGGTTCTAACCGGCAAAAGCCCCATTCCATGCAGGCTTCCGCCCTCTTCTTCCCCATCCGGGTCTTCGATGCTTTCGCCCAGCATCTGATAGCCCCCGCAGATTCCCAGCACCGGCACGTTTGCTGCCGCAAGCTTCAAAATGGCGGCTTCCATACCATTCTGGCGCATCCATTTCAAGTCGCTCATCGTATTTTTGCTTCCGGGTACAATCACCATATCCGGCTGCCCGAGCGTTTTTACATCCCCTGCATAACGCAGACTGATTCCGGGCTGCTGCTCCAACGGGTTAAAATCGGTAAAATTCGAAATATGCGGCAGGCGAACCACTGCGATATCCACGCCTGCCCCCGCCTGTACCCGGGACAGACGAGGCGCGAGACTGTCCTCATCATCCAGCTTTGCATAAATCCACGGAATGACACCTGCTACCGGAATTTTCGTCAGCTCCTCCAGCGTTGCAAGTCCGGGTTTTAAAATCTCAACGTCTCCCCGGAACTTGTTGATAATCAGTCCTTTCACCCGTTTTCTTTCTTCCTCTTCCAGCAGGGCAACTGTCCCGTAAAGCTGCGCAAAAACGCCGCCCCGGTCAATATCTCCGGCAAGCAGCACCGGCGCGTCCACCATCTTCGCCATGCCCATGTTGACGATATCGTTTTTCTTTAAATTGATCTCTGCCGGGCTGCCCGCGCCCTCAATCACAATGATGTCATATTCCTCTTCCAGGGATCGGTAAGCTTTCATGATTTCCGGGACAAGCTGCTTTTTATATTTAAAATAAGACGCTGCAGGCATGTTTCCGAGCACATGCCCGTTGACAATAACCTGACTTCCCACATCACTGGTAGGTTTTAACAGAATCGGGTTCATCCTCGCATCCGGTCTGATTTTCGCAGCTTCCGCCTGCATGACCTGCGCGCGCCCCATCTCTGCCCCGTCTTCCGTGATAAAACTGTTAAGCGCCATATTCTGGCTTTTAAACGGTGCAGTCTTAAAACCATCCTGCGTAAAAATACGGCACAGTGCCGCGCAGATCAGGCTCTTTCCGGCACTCGACATCGTGCCCTGAATCATAATATTTTGCTTCATTGTTTTTCCCCATTCCATTTCCGCAAACGCCTTCAAACAGTTCCGACGCAATCGGGTTCAAAGCTGTTTTTTTCCCTGACACAAAAAAAGTGCCTCCAGAAACCCACGGTTTTCTTCCTCTGTGCGCACTGCAATCCGGTAGTCCCCGGGCTGCAGGTTATGATAATTGGAGCAGTCCCGCATCGGGAATCCTGCTTCTTCCATTCTTTTTCCAAGCGTCGCATCGTGACTGCGAAACAACAGATAATTGGCTTTTCCCTCCCAGACTGTAAATCCTGCCTGCCGCAAACCCTTTACCAGAATCGGACGCTGTTGTTCCACCAGTTTTCTCACCCGGTCTGCATATGCCTGCTCCGAAAGTGCGGCGACTCCGGCTTCCTGTGCCAGAAGCGACACTCCCCACGGCTGTCCGCTTTCCATCAGCTGTTCTTTTCGCTTTGCATCACTGCACACGCAATATCCAAGCCGGACCCCCGCCATCGCATAGAGCTTCGTAAACGCCCTCAGAATCACTAGGTTCGGATACTGTCCAAGATACGGCAAAAGCGTCCGCTCCTTCCGATCCGGTAAAAATTCCAGAAAACACTCATCCAGCACAAGAAGTGCACTGCATTCCCGACAGCGCTCCAGAATTGCTGTCAGCAGACTGTGTTTTGTGCACTGCCCGGTCGGATTATTCGGTTCACACAGAAAAACAAGATCTGTATCCGGCGTAATCTGTCCCAGAATATCCTCCTGAATCTGAAACTGATCTTCTTCTTTTAGTTCATAAAAATAAATCCTGCTCCCGACAAGTCCTGCCGCCTGCTCATACTCCGCAAATGCCGGAGCTGTCAGCAGCACTTTTTTCGGTTTTTCCGCCTGAAACAGCCGATAAATCAGATCCGCTGCCCCGTTGCCACAGACAATCCATTCTTCCGGACAGGAAAGCTCCTCCGAGAGTTTTTGAATCAGTTTTCTGCATAACGGATCCGGATAACGGTCTATTTTCCCTGCCGCCCGGCAGATCGCCTCCCGGACGCCATCCGGCACGCCCAGCGGACTGACATTTGCAGAAAAATCCCGGATGCTGCGGTTTCCCAGACGCTCCTCTTGTCCTGCCCAGTCTCCGCCATGAATCAGTTCCATTCTTTTCTCCCTCTGCCTGCGCACAGATTACACAGCTTTCTTTTGTGCATTCTTCTGCACCTTCCCCGCAAGCCATCTATATATTCTATAACAATATACACAGTACACATCTGACCGCAAGAAACAACACGAGCGCGATCAGGCTCGCTGTGATCATCATCCGGTTAATCCGCATAATATCTGCTGCTTCCACCGGCCGCAGATCCTCTCCAATCGTCGGCTTTTTTACCAGCTTCCCAAAATACCATGCATCCCCTGCAAGCAGGATGTCCAGTGCTCCTGCCGCCACACTTTCTGTCTGGGCGGAATTCGGGCTTGCGTGATTGTAACGGTCGCGCTTCCAGATTTGAAACGCATGCTTTGCGTTCTGTCCGGTCAGAAGCGCTGCAAACATCATCAAAAAAGCTGAAATCCGCGCCGGAATATAGTTTGCAACGTCGTCCAGCTTTGCTGCCGCGCGTCCAAAGTACAGATACCGGTCATTTTTATAGCCGACCATGCTGTCCATCGTATTGATCGCTTTATAGCAAAGTCCCAACGGCGCACCTCCGATCACCAGATAAAAAAGCGGTGCTGCCACACCGTCCGAAAAATTTTCCGCCACCGTCTCAATCGCAGCCTTTGCAACTCCCGCTGCGTCCAGATTCTGCGTATCCCTTCCGACAATTCTTGCCACCGCGCTCCTGGCGCCGGGCAGATCCTGCTCTTCCAGCTTTTTTTTCACCCGCATGCTCTCTGTATACAGTCCCTTCACCGCAAGCGCCTGCCAACACCACAGCGTTTCCAGCAAAAATGCCAGCACGGGATGCACCAGACCTGCCAGATAAATTGCGGCTGCCGCCATTAGAAAGCTTCCAAGCGGCAGAATCGCTGCCAGGGCTGCTCCCGCCATCAGAAGTCCCTTTTGGGTATCCGGAAACTTCCTGCGCAGAAATTTTTCCAGCGCGCTGATTGCTTTTCCCATATAAATAACCGGGTGCGGCATCCAGTCCGGATCCCCCAGGCATAAATCCATGAAAAAGCCGCATAAAACGGCTGCTGCTATTCTCATCTTTTTCCTCTCTTTTCCTGCTGCCTGCGAAACGAAAGCTGCCCCTTTATCCAGAGCCTTTCGTTTTCCCAGACAAGCTTCCAGCCGTCCCCGGCCTGCGTCTGTCCTTCATAATAACTTCTTTTCGGTTCTCCGAATTGTTCTAACAGAGCCATCTGCGTGCCGCCGTGGGCCACAACCGGATAAACTGCCTGCGGTTCTTTCTGCTGCCATCCCTGGGTCAGCTCCAAAAAAGCGCTGCAGACGCGGCTGCAAAAAACTGCTTTGCTTTCCCCGCCCGGACAGACATCCAGGCAGCCGCTCTCCACCCAGCTCCGATAGGCGCTGTCATTTTGCATCTCTTCAAAATTTTTTCCTTCAAAACTGCCGAAATTCATTTCTTCCAGCCCCGGAACAAGGATCTGCTCTGCTCCTGGAAACAGAATCTGCGCCGTTTCCTGTGTCCTGCGTCTGTTCGTCACCCATACTTTGGAAACGGTTTCCGAAGCGCGGATAAGCTCCGCTTTTCCAGCACTTCCGAGGGAGGAATCCAGCCACCCGATATAACGGTGCTGCTCATTTTCTGGCGTTTTTCCATGACGGATCAGCCAAATTTCTATCTTCTGCTCCATATTTTCCTCTCATTTCTGCCACACCTCCCCTGTTGACGTCCGGTCCAGACATCTGTTATCGAAGGCTTTCCGGCAGGCCGCACCAGACACGAATGACTTTCTGCGCCCGTTTTGCAAGCAGAATCGACAGCCGTCCGGCTGCTTCTCTTGCCTCCCGTTCTGCAGCATCTATCGGCACGACACCGCACCCGGTTTCCGTTGCGATGACGACTTCTTTTCTGCAAAGCTGCTCCGCCAGCTTTTCCAGCTCTTCCGGCCGATTTCCGACTTTGGAAGCCAGCTGCTGTGCATCGTAAAGCACCCTGCAGTTATCCTCTGCTTTTGTCGAAAAATCTGCTTCCGTATAGCCGAAAGTTTCCCGGACATACTCCCGTTTTCCGGCCGCATATGGTCCAAAAATATAAATCATGCCTGTTTTTTTCCCTTCTCCTGCAAAAACTACCCTTCGCCAGCGCCATTTACAAGATCGCATCTGCGATGTTTTTTTGCCGCACTACAGATACTCTGTCAGTACCACTGCTGCCAGCATGAAAAGTTCGCACATCTGGACAAACCATCCTGCCAGGTCCCCCGACAGACCGCCGAATTTTCCAATCAGCCGGAACCGATAATACAAAAAAGTCCCGATTGCGGCAATGCTTACGCCAATGCCTTTTTTTCCGCAGCAAATACAGCAAAGGACACAAAGGACTGCTGCCAGGACAGCAAGAAACGTTCGCACCTTCTTTTTATCCGCGTACTCTGCAAAAGTATATGCCAGACCACTGTTTTTCGCAAGAGGAAAGCTCGCAACTGCAAGCCCGGAAAGGCTTCTGCTGATACAATAGCCAAACGCCAGCGCCGTCAGATCTGCCTGCATTTGTGCTGCCGTCACTGCAAGAGCAAGCTGGGCGATAAAATAACAGCCCAGCCAGATCGCCGCGAACGCGCCCATATGCGGGTCCTTTAAAATCTGTAGTTTTTTTTCTGTATCCTGATGACTTGCCAGCGCATCTGCCGTATCGCAGAAGCCATCCAGATGAATGCCTCCGGTCACAAGTACCGGAAGTACACAGATTCCCGCCGCCAGTATCCATTCCGAAAACTCCATCCGCAGGCACACAAAACGCCACAGGCACACCAGCGCGCCGATCACTGCGCCGATCAGCGGGAACGCGCACAACGCATAGCGCATACTTTTATTTGTCCATTCTGTCTGCGGCATCGGAATTGCCGAAAACATCGAAAATGCCACGATCACTGTCGAAATCATTGGATTTTTCCTCCCTGCTTATGCCAGATCCAACACCCTGCTGTAATTTCCGCTGCCGCATCCGCCATTTTTGCAATTTCCCGGTTGATTTTTCCGAGGATATCCAGATACCGCACCGTAGACGGATCATAATTTGTCCCGCCCTCGAACACTTCGTTGCTGACAATGATCAGATGCCTGCACTGGTTTTCCAGAGCTTTTACGCCTGCCAGAATTTCTTCGCTGCACCGATCCTCTCCGACGCCCTCCGGCGCGTAGATTTCATTCGCAGTCAGGTTGCTCATACATTCCAGCAAAACGACGCTGTCTTTCGGAACGCGCACCTGTTTTAAACCGGTATAACATTCCACTGTCTGAAAATTTTTCTGTGCGCGCATCCCACGATGTTTTTCAATCCGTGCCAGACATTCGTTGTCCATCGGCTGCATCGTTGCGATGTAAATACGGTTTTCTCCGGCTTCCATCGCGTAATTTTCCGCAAAAGCGCTCTTTCCACTCGCGCTTCCGCCCACAATCAATGTCAGCATATCCTTCCTCTTTTCCGTTTTCTGCTTTCTTACAGCTGGCTGCCCTGCTCTTCATACGCCTCGATCGAAAGCTCTCCGAATGTAGAACCCTGATAGACGCTGCACGCCATATCCAGCATCGGAATTGCGCACAGCGCACCGGTTCCTTCTCCGAGACGCATGCCCGCCGTGATCATCGGTTCCAGACCGATTGCATCCAGAATCATGCATCCGGCCGGTTCCGCAGATACATGAGTTGCCAGCATTGCCTTTTTGGAAGCCGGGCAGATTTTTACCGCCAAAAGTGCCGCCACTGCAGAGATCACACCATCAATCAGCACCGGAACCTGATACAGCGCGCCGCCAAGGTAGAGGCCGACCATTCCTGCAATATCGAACCCGCCAAGCATAGAGAGCACACTGAGCGGATCTTCCGGATCCGGGTGGTGAAGCTTTATCGCTTTTTTTATTGCCTCCAGTTTACGGGAAAGCCCGCTGTCAGACAAGCCTGCACCGCGTCCCGTCACAAGCAGCGGATCACAGCCAAGCAGAACCGAAGCAACCGCGCTGGACGTCGTCGTATTGCCAATTCCCATTTCTCCGGTCACCAAAAGCTTTACCCTATCCTCTTTTGCGCACTTTGCAAGCCCGATTCCCGTTTCGATACAGCGGTACAGCTCTGCCTTTGTCATCGCCGGCTTTTGTGTAATATCCGCCGTCCCGTTGGCGATCCGACAGTTTCGGACTCCAGGATTTCCCGGATAATTTAAAATTCCGAGATCGACCGCCTCTACCTGACAGTTCGCCACCTTTGCCATCCTGCAGGCGCTGCTTTTTCCGGCGGCAAAGCTGTCTGCCATCCGCGCGGTCACTTCGCTTCCGGTCTGTGTGACGTTCTGTGCCACTACGCCGTTATCCGCACACATCAGATACAATCTGCGCACCGACAGATCAATGTCCGCGCTCCCAGTCAGCGCTGCAATCCGAATCAGCGCATCCTCCAAAAGCCCAAGGCTTCCCAGGGGCTTCGCCACACTGTCCCATCGTTGCTTCGCTTCCGACGCTGCCTTTTTGTCCGGCTCCGATATCTGATTCAGCTGATTTGATAACCTTTCCAAATTCACAATGCCTTCTCCCTTTGCTTTTCCTGCCATTTTGCCGCTACCTTGGCAAACCGTTCTGCCAGCCTTGGCTCTGCCAGAAAATATAAATGCGGAAAGCCTGCATACAGACTGCTTCCTGCTACGCTTCCCTCCCAGGTTTTGTTTCCGACCGGCTTTTTCATTTCAAACGCTGTCCCGTTCTGGGTACAGTCCCAGTAATGAAATTCATGCACCGGAATGCTTTCCCCTTTTTCAAACAGCATGGAATTTTCTTTTGCTGTCATGACCGCGTATCCAAAGCGCTGCAGACGGTTCGTCCGAAATCCGCTTCCATCCAAAACGCCTATCATCTCCCAGACCTGTCCTTCAGCGTCTTCCAGTTCCTTTTGCAGATACAGGAAGCCGCCGCATTCCGCAATCGTCGGCATTCCATGACGGACCGCCTCAAAAATTGCATGACGCATCCTACTGTTTTCAGAAAGCTTCCCGGCGTGCAGCTCCGGGTATCCGCCGCCCAGATACAGTCCGCAGATGCCTTCCGGCAGCTTTTTATCTTCCATCGGCGAAAATTCCACAAGCTCCAATCCCTGTTGCCGCAGCGCCCTTTTGTTTTCTTCATAATAAAAACAAAATGCTGTGTCCTGTGCAATGCCGATTCGAAGGCACTCTTTATCCGGGGCAGGAAACTGTGGAGAATCCGGACAATCCGGGCTTTTTAACGCTGCTTCGCTTTTTATTGTCTCTGCCACGCTGTCCGCTGTCGCTGCGATCCGCAGCACTTGCTCCAGATCAACATGTTGTAAAAAAGCATCTGCCAGCCTGTCCACCTTTTCCGACAGCGCTCCGACCTCCTGCGCTGTCACAAGCCCTAGATGTCTGCTTTCAAAAGAAGCATCCTCCACATAGGGCAAAAAACCAACCACCGGCAGTCCGGTCTGTTCCTCCAGCATCGGTGCAAGCAGCCGCGCCATCCCTTCCGAACAGCCATTGAGCAAAATGCCTGCAAGCTGGTTTCTTTTCCGGAAAGAAAGCATTCCCTGAACTTGTGCGGCAATCGTCAGGCTCGCACCTTTCGGACGCACAACAAGAATTACCGGAGTATTTGTTGCACACGCAACATCCCATGTAGAGTCCCGGTCCGACACGCCGCCCAGACCGTCATAATATCCCATCACGCCCTCCAGCACTGCAATTTTACACCGCTGTTCATAGCAGGCAATCTGGCGCTGCAGTGTTTTTGCATCTGCAAAAAACAGATCCAGATTTTCTCCCGGAATGCCGAGCACACGCTGATGGAACATCGGATCGATATAGTCCGGTCCGCACTTAAACGAAGCCGCAGAGATTCCTTTTTTCTGCAATGCCCGCAGGCACGCACAGGTAACAGCCGTCTTCCCGCTTCCGCTGGACAGACCTGCAAATAAAATCCTATTCATCTGCACATCCTCCGGCACTGATTAAAAAGATCGGATTATTGGCGCAAAGCATATGACCTTTTCCTGCCTTTTTCGACCGCGAAACCTGAAGCTGCATGATTTCTGCCGGCTTTAAGGTAAACGCTTCCAGACTTTCACATGCCTGCAGTGCTGTTTCCAGCAAAATCGCGGTCACAACGATCCGGACGGACGGATTTTTTTCAAAAAGGATGGATATAATTTCCGGCAGATTTCCCTTCGTCCCGCCAATAAACACAGCGTCCGGCGCAGGAAGGGAGTCTAATGCCTGCGGCGCTTTTCCAAAAACCACATGCAAATTCCCGCAGCCAAACCGCTCCCGGTTCTTCCCAATCAATTCTACTGCTTTTTCCTCACACTCAATCGCATACACGTCTGCCTGTCCTGCCATCAGCGAAAGTTCGACAGAAACAGAACCGGTTCCTGCACCGACATCATAAAGGACTTTCGCGCCTGCCGCCCCGAGCTTTGCAAGCGCAGCTGCACGCACCTCCTGTTTTGTCATTGGAACCTCTCCCCGGACAAACCAGTCATCCAAAAGTCCGGGACCATGTGTTTTTGCACGCTCCCGCCAGTAAGATCCCATAACAGAATTCTCAGAATCCTTTTTCGCAGATACCGTATCGTTTCCGATATCGTCTGCCGTTTTCTCCCGCTTCACCACCAGCACCGCCAGTGGCGCAAATATCTTTTCTGCTATTTCCCGAACTGTTCCGGACACAATCCGTTCTTCCAGATAGGAAAGCTTTTCTCCGACATACGCCCGGCATCCGCCAAATCCAGCCTGCATCAGCTGTCTGCAAAGTTCCTGCGCCGTATTGTCCGGTCCGGTCAAAAAAAATACTTCCGGATTTTCTGTAACTGCCGCAACAGGATCACAGGCTCTTCCGTGGGCACTCACCACTTTCCAGTCCTGCCACGGCAGCTGCAGTTTCGCAGCCAAATAGGACATACTTCCGATCCCGGGCAGAATGGAGAGCTCTCCGTCCCAGTATTTTCCAAGCCCGGTACAAAGGCTGTAACAGCCGGTGTCCCCGGTACAGACCACGCAGGGAAAGCTGCTGTCAGAACCATACACTGCATCACAGACCGCCTGGGCGGAAACCGCTATTTTCCGATTCTTCGAGCATCCCTCCGGAAGTGTTTCAAGCAGGCGCCCTGCCCCGACAATCAGGTCTGCTTTGCGTAACGCTTCCAACGCTTCCAGTGTCAGGCAGGACTGGCTGCCGGGGCCCATTCCAACGACTGTCAGTTTTCTCATTCCACAGCACCTCCTTTTGCATACAGGCTCTCCAGTACAAGGTTCCAGGCTTCTTCTACAGAATACCCTTCTTCCTGCGTCGGTCTGCCAATCACGACAAGCGCAGCCTTCTGCAGACGCGCAGCCTCCTGTTTTTCCAGAAAGCCGCCCTTTTTGCCGCCATCCTTCGTCACGAGGATGCCGATATGGTACTGCTCCATCAGCGCAATATTTAACGCAGTTGTGAAGGGTCCCTGCAGCGCAAGAATGTGGCTGTGCGGAATCTGAGCCTTTTCGCACAGATCAAGCGCTTCTTTGGAGGGAAGCACCCGCACATAGAGCCGCTCTTTTTCCACGCCTTCAAACGCCGCAAGCTCCTTGCTGCCCGTCGTCAGCAGGACATTTCCAGAAAGCGTCTGCAACAGTCCTGCCGCCTCCTTTGCATCCTGCACCCAGTAACAGTCACTTCCGACCTTTGAAGCTCTGCGGCAAACCCGAAGCAGACGGATTTGCTCCTGCTGCGCCGCCTGACGGATATTTTCGCTCACCTCTGCCGCATAGGGATGGGTCGCATCAATCACAAGATCATAGCCCTTTTCCATCTCCCGCTCCATCTGCGTCCGATCCATCCGCCCTGCCAGAATCGTTGCCTGCGGCAGATCCTGCAGCAGTTCCTCTCCATATGGAGTTGCTACACTGACTTTAAAAATGACTGGAAGAGTCAACAGGCGTTGTGCCAGCTCTCTACCCTCCGTTGTTCCGCCAAACAGCAGGATTCTGAGCTTTTCCTTTCCGCCTGCCCGATTGACCGCCACCCGCTTTTCATAGCCGCGCTTTGTTACCAACAGACCGTTTTGGAAGCTTGTCCTGCTGCTGCCGATAAAGACCGTCGTAAACATATCCACCTGCTCTTTGGTAAGCTCCTGCAGCGTGCAGGTTTTCTTCTCTTCATCCTGTCTTCCGATCATCCGCACCCAGCCACAGGGCGTATCCGGTGCATAATACTCGGATACAATCCGGCACGCCCAGCTTAAATAGTCCGCCCGCTTTTTGCTCGACGGATTGTACAGACAAATGGAAAAATCTCCCGCTGCCGCCGCACGGAGCCGCTTCTCGATCACGTCCTTTGGCGTCAGAAGGTCGGACAGGGAAATCACGGCAAAATCGTTCATCAGCGGTGCGCCCAGCCGAGCTGCCCCGGAAAGCGCCGCTGTCACGCCCGCAACGATCACAACCTCCGTCTCCGGATACTTTTCTGCCAACGACAGTACAAGCCCTGCCATTCCGTACACGCCTGCATCCCCGCTGCAGATCATCGCCGTCGTTTTTCCGTCCTGCGCTGCCAAAAGCGCCATATGACAGCGTTCGACTTCTTTTGTCATACCGCTGACCAGATATTCCTTCTCCGGATAATCTCCCCGGATTAAATCCGCATAGGCGGTATAGCCACAGATTACTTCTGACTGTTCCAGCGCTTTTTTTGCCTCCAGCGTCATACCATCCCTGCCGCCAGGCCCAAGCCCTACTACAAAAAGACGTTTCATCGTTTTTCTCTCCGTCAATCGATATTTCACTGCATACAACTATCCTGAAATTTCTTCCCACAAAATAGAATTTTCAGGATACCATTCGCTTTAGAAGGAAATTTTGACCTCATCCAGTACAAAGGCTGCCGTCACGCCGTTTTTCGCCATTTTGGAAATCAGAATTTTCCCATTTTGGCTGCCCGCCATGGCACTCCGTTCGCAGACATTGTCCACGCCCGTCACCTGACTGACAAATGCCGATGCGGTAAACTCCCCGTCCAGGTTACGGAGCGTTTCCGCATCATAGGTTTCCAGCAAAATACCATGTTCTGCACAAAATAAAAGCAGCCCCGGTTCCTCTTTTTTTAAATCGATGCTGCATATTTTCTGAACCGCCTGCTGCCAGACATTGTTCTGCTCCAGCACTTCCTCAAACAGCGCATCCAGCTGTTCCCGCTGTGCACCTTTCCGGCATCCGATTCCTGCGATCAGCGCTGCAGGAATCAGATAAAGAGGCTCCTGCTTTCGGTCTGTCAGCCTGTGGATTCCGATATAAATATCGCAGGACGCTGCATCGGAAAAAACAAGCCCCTCCGGCAGCTTCCCGGAAATGGGAAATTCGCTGAACAGCTTTTTGGTCTGTCCCTGCAAAAGCCCTGCAGAAATTTCTTTAATTCCGGAAGGATTTACAACCGTCAGCCCTTCCTGTTTCGCCCAGCTGTCCACCGCCCAGACGCCACGCACATCTGTTGCCGTCGTAATCGCCGCCTGCGCGCCTGTCATTTTCGCAAGCTTATTGGCAAGAAGATTTGCTCCGCCGAGATGCCCGGACAAAATCGGGATGCACCAGTTTGCCTTTTCATCCATCACGACCACAGCCGGATCGCTTTGTTTTTCCCGGACATAAGGTGCGATCGCACGTACGGCGATTCCTGCCGCACCGATAAAAAGCAGATTGTTGCCCGGCTGAAAGGTTCGTCTGGTCCAATCCGCAAGGCTTTCGTGGACAGTACCGAAGCATTCCGTCAGCTCCCAGCCTGCGCTGGACGCAGACGAAACACTTGCGCAAGCTTCAGCAGGCGCTGCGCTGCCGGAATTTTCCTGCGGCGCTGCTGTCAGAATCTTCCGTCCGAGTGCCGCGCCATTCTTGCTGAAACAGATCATATAATTACTCATCAGACCGCCCCACCGCAGCAAACGTCTGCTCCGCCGGCATCTGTTCCCTGCCGGTACTCTGTCGTAAACGCCGGGTCATACAGACACGATCTGTCATAAACATCCCCGAGGAAATTTCCGACCATTACAAGCGCCGTTTTGGATATGCCAGCTTCTTTCCCACACCGGGCAAGGTTTCCCAACGGACAGCGCAGCGTACGCTCTTCCGGCCAGCTTGCTTTGTATACAATCGCTGCCGGTGTCTGCTCCGTGTAAGCGCCCTTTAACAGCTCGCGCTGTAGTCCCTCCAGCATCCCGGCGCTCAGGAAAATGACCATCGCGCAGCCGTGCGCCGCAAGGGAGGCGATCGACTCTGCTTCCGGCACCGGCGTCCGCCCCGCCATCCGGGTAATGATCACGCTCTGCGTAATGCCCGGCAGCGTGTATTCTGCATCCAGAGCTGCTGCAGCACCACAGAAGCTCGAAACGCCAGGCGTCACATCGTAAGAAATCTCCTGCTCTTTCAGGCAGTCGATCTGCTCTCGAATTGCCCCGTACAGGCTCGGGTCACCCGTATGCAGCCGCACTGTCATCTGCTGTCTGCTTTCCGCCTCTTCCATGACGGCAATCACTTCTTCCAGCGTCATCTGCGCGCTGTTGTAAATTCTGCAATCTTTTTTTGCAAACCCGAGCAGTGCCGGATTGACCAGGCTGCCCGCATAAATAATGACATCCGCTTCTTCCAGAAGTCTGCGTCCCCGCAATGTGATCAGATCCGGCGCGCCGCAGCCTGCCCCAACAAAATGAACCACTTCTTTACTCCTTTACAATCACAGTTGTGAAATATCCATAAGCCTCGTTTTCCAAAAGACCGTCCTTGACGACTTCTCCCGGTAGACCGCCTGCTTTGCAATTTCCAGCGCGGTTTTCTGTTTTCCCATCACACGTGCCGCTGCGATGACGTCTGCTTCCTTCAAAATGCGTACCGCCTTGACCGTCATCAGCTCCGGATCTCCCGGACCCGTGCTCACTCCGTAAAAAATCCCCTTTATATTTCCTGACACTGAGTTTCTCCTAACACTCCAAACCGATTGCTGAACACCAGAACCGTAACTTCCACCGTACCGCCCAGCCGGTGCGCTGCATGCTGTCCGATCTTTTTCATCAGACTCTGCATGACCGCTTCTTTTTTACCTTCCTCATCCAGAATTTCCAGACAGGCGTCCGTCGTCGCAGCCTCCATCAGTCTGCCGATCGCATCCCGGCTTACACCCGCCAGTGCGGCATGGGCGGCGAACAGCTCACACCGGCAGTCTGCGACCCTGGAATGCGTATTCATAATACCACCCGCCAGCTTGACAAGCTTGCCAATGTGCCCCACCAATATGACCTTTGAAAATCCGCTGCTGACTGCAAAATCGAAGGCTTCTCCGATATAATTGGAACACTGTACCGGCGTCATGGAGGCAAATTCCGGTCGATCCTTTAAAAATTCCATGCCGTAATTGCCCGGTGTCAGTAAAAGTGCCTCTTCCCCCAATGCCCTTCGCTGACGTATTTCCAGACCGATGGTATCCACAAGCGCCTGCACGCTTTTCGGCTCAACAATCCCGGTCGTTCCGAGAATCGATATTCCGCCCTGGATGCCAAGCTGCGGATTGAAGGTCTTTTTGGCAAGCGCTTCCCCGTCCGGCACAAATACCGTCAGCAAAAGTCCGCCCTCATAGCCTGCGTCCAGGCACTCTGCCTCCGCCTCCTGCAAAATCATCCGCCGCGGGACAGAATTGATCGCCGCTGCGCCGACCGGCTGTTCCAGCCCTGGCTTTGTCACCCTGCCGACGCCGACGCCTCCGTCGATAACGATCTTGGTTCCCGCCGTTTTTTTTGCTTTGACACAGATCAGGGACTGCGCGGTGACATCGATATCGTCTCCTGCGTCCTTGCGCACGCCACAGCTGACCCAGCCGTCGCCGCTTTGAATTGCTTCCACCGCCGTCGTGACCCAAAGCCCCTTCGGCGTCAGGACGGAAATTTCTTCTGTTTTTTGTCCGCCAAGCAGCATCCGGACGGCAGCCTTTCCCGCCAGCGCCGCACACGTTCCTGTGGTGTAGCCGCAGCGCAGCTTCTGCTGTCCCTGCTGGATATAATGTTCAAACTCCATTTTCGATCCTATCTGCTGCCTCTGTTTTTGCCAGCTCCCTTTCCACCATAGATGCCTCCTGCACAGAGGAATTTCTGCTTTCACGCTGTAACCTATCATACAAAAAAATACACGCAAAGTAAACGTTATTTTTATCCAACTACCTGCCCTGCCGCAATCAAAAAGACACCGCCGTAATAAAACAGCAGCAGCACCGCGCCCTGCAGGCGGCTTTCACAGCCGCTTAGCAGCCGCCAGATCAGAATATTGTCTGAAACGAAAAATCCGACTGCGCCTGCTGCAGTTAGCAGGCTGCCGAAATCTCTCTGCTGCACACAGTAGGTAATCGCGCCCGCCGTCATCGCACTCAGAACCAGCCCATAGGCCACAACAGACAAAATCTCCCTGCCGCTTTTTCCGACGGTCTGTTTTCGGTGTATCAGGTACATCCCCGCCAGCAAAACGACAAGGCTGACCGCTGTAGCGATGCTAAAATGCGCTTCGGAAAAATACGCCGCCAGATAGCAGATATGCCCCAATGCAAACACGCACGCGCCGAAATTAAAAATCTGTTCCAGCAAGACGTCCGCGACCGCACAACAAAGCGTCGCTGCCAGCACAAAGCGTGCTGCCAGACTGTTCTGCTGCCATACCGCTGCGCCCGCGACAAGCGCTGCAATCAGCGTCGTCCCGCCTTTTAACATCAAAGTCTGTGTTGTTTTATGTTCTCTCTGCCGCTCATAAAGGCTGCCGCTCATAAGCATCAGAGCCGCCGCTGCTCCTAAAAACAGCGTCGGCTCCTCCTGCAGCCATATCCGGAAAGCTTCCATAGGAATCCTCCATTTATACACTGCGATACTTTGCTACATATACAGGGAAGCTGTCCGCTCCCTTGATTTCCTTTCCTGCTGAAATCGTTACGTTTTTGTCCGTAATGACATATTCTACATTAGCACCCTCGCCAACGATTGTATCCTGCATCAGGACGCAGTTTTTCACCTTAGCACCTTTCGCAATTCTGACGCCACGGAACAGAATACTGTTCTCCACTTCGCCTTCGATGATGCAACCGTCTGCGGACATGATGTTCTTCGCTTTGGAGCCCTGGATGTAACGGGTCGGGTTGTCGTCACGGATCTTGGTGTAGATCGGGTTGCCGCCAAACAGACCGTCCAGATTTTCATCCTTTAACAGCTTCATATTCTCATCGAAATAGCTCTTGATATCACTGATGCGCGCCAGATAGCCATTAAATTCAAAGCCTCTGACATTCAGACGCTCCAGGTTCGGTGCCAGCAGATCACGGTCAAAATAAACCATGCCCTTACTATAGGCTTCGCTGATCATATGTACCAGAAATTCCCTTTCAATGATGTAAATGTTCATGGAAAGGTTCTGAACTCCCTCGTCCTCCGGATTGATCCGCAGCTGACGGATTCTGCCGTCATCGTCCAGTTCAAACGTGTAGTACAGATCCTTTGTAATATCAAACGGCTTTTTCATTCCGACGGGAATTTCCTGCTTCTTATATGCGATCGTCACATCCGCACCGCTTTCGATATGCTGCTCCAGCATCGCTGTAAAATCGAAGTTTACCGCAAGGTTAGCGTCAGACATCACGACATATTTTTCTCTCGCATCCTTTAACATATCCAGAATGCTCGCCAATGCTTCGATTCTTCCGTTGTATACTTTCACGGTATTGGAAGCAAACGGAGGCACGATATTGAGTCCGCCGTATTTACGGGTTAAATCCCATTCTCTGCCGGAGCCGAGATGATCCATCAGAGAGTGATAATTTTTACGGACGATCAGAGAAACATTGTCGATTCCGCAGTTCACCATGCTTGATAAAATAAAGTCTACCATACGGTAACGGCCTGCAAAGGGAATGGAAGCCATCAGACGCTCCGTAACAAGCTCCGGAATCAGACCATCATAGCTGTTGGGGAAAATAATTCCCAGCGCGTTCGCATTGGAGTTTACCATTGTTCTTCACCATCCTTTACATTTTGATCGATCATCGCTGCAGGGCCGACCTTTGCGCCGTCTCCGATATAAACACCGGAACCGATGGTTGCAACGCTGCCTGCGCCGTCTTTTGGCATCTCACCTACAACCGCGTTTTCGCCGATCACGACATTTTCTGCAACAATACAGTGTTTGACGGATGCGCCCTTTTTGATGACGGTGCCTCCCATTACAACTGCATCTTCGATCTCAGCGCCCTCTTCTACCGATACACCGGAGAACAGGATCGAATGCTTGACATGTCCTGCGATCCTGCAGCCGTCCGTCACCATGGAGTTTTCCACAACGCCGGTATCCAAAATCCTGTGACCGGTTTTCCCACTGTTTCGACTGTAGATTTTCCAGTCATCCTCAAATAAGTCAATGCCGCTGTGCTCCGGATCGAGGACCTCCATGTTTGCTTCCCAGAGAGAACTGATGGTTCCGACGTCTTTCCAGTAGCCGCTGAAATGATAAGCGTACATATCTCTGCCGTCACGCAGCAGGCTCGGAATGACGTTTTTGCCGAAATCGTTTTCAGATTCCGGATCCGCCTCATCCTCGATCAGATATTTCTTTAAAACATCCCAGTTGAAAATGTAGATTCCCATCGACGCAAGATTTGACTTAGGTTCCTTGGGTTTTTCCTGGAATGCTGTGATCTTGTCGTTTTCGTCCGTTACCATCAAACCGAAACGAGAGGCCTCTTCCCACGGTACTTCCATAACAGCAACGGAGAATTCTGCGCCCTTTTCTTTATGGAAGCGTAAAAAATCGCTGTAGTCCTGTTTGCAAATCTGGTCGCCGGACAGGATGATGACGTATTTGGGATTATAGCGCTCGATAAACGGGATGTTCTGATAGATTGCGTTCGCTGTTCCCTTATACCAGTCGGATCCGGATGCCTTCTGATAAGGCGGCAGAACATGCACGCCTCCAATTAAGCGGTCCAAATCCCAAGGCTGTCCGTTTCCAATATATTCGTTCAGCACCATAGGCTGATACTGTGTCAGAATGCCTACTGTATCAATCCCGGAATTGACACAATTGGAAAGCGGGAAATCGATAATCCGGTACTTTCCACCAAACGGAACGGCAGGCTTTGCAAGTTTCTGGGTCAATGCATACAGACGCGAGCCCTGTCCGCCTGCAAGCAGCATTGCAATCATTTCTTTTGCCATGAAATCTTCCCCCTGTGTTTATTCTTGTAATATATTCAATATTACCATAAGAGACCATTTTTTCCCAGTCTATTTTTGTACTTTTGCAAAATTTTATTCTTTCCTCACAGATCTTTTTCGTCCTGTTTTCTTTTTTTTCAATTGAATACCGTACAAATCCATGCTATACTATTATAAATGCTGTTGCAGGCGCACAGCATCAGAAAGGAATGTGATCCCATGGCAGTAAATGAATCCGCGGAAAACTATCTGGAAACGATCCTTGTCCTGAGCAAGACCCATCCAGTTGTCCGCTCTGTAGATATCGCAGAAGAACTCGGCTTCAAAAAATCCAGCGTCAGTGTCGCTATGAAGAACCTACGCGAAAAGAACCATATTACCGTAACCAAAGAAGGGTTTATCTATCTGACCGATACCGGCCGCCAGATTGCTGAAATGATTTATGAACGTCATGAACTGATTTCCGGCTGGCTGATTCAGCTCGGCGTCGATCCCGAGACAGCCGTCAGTGATGCCTGCCGCATGGAGCATGTCATCAGCCCGGAAAGCTTCGCCGCAATCAAAAAACACGTTCTGGAAAACCGCGATAAACAATAATCTTTTTCCAAAGTGCATATTCTGTTGTTCGAAGCAGCGAACATCCATCGAAAAAGGCATTCCCGCAGGGTGATGTCTTTTTTTATTCCTGACAATAGGATGTGTACTCGGCGCATAGGTAGATGGTTGCCAAAGCAGCCGCGCCTCGGCGCGAGAATCTGCCAAAGCACCTTCTTTATCTGTCATAGTACAACAAAAGAACAGCTATCCTTCATGGTAACTGTCCTTTTGCTGTGTCAAAAATTATATCAAACAGGAAATTATGGAGAATCTTTTTGGTTTAAAGTTCTCAGGCGTTTGCTGCCAGCGCCTTGCCGAGATTTTTGCACTCCTCGATCATTGCATCGTCCGGTGTCTCCTGGCAGATTAAGCCCTCGCCGTTTACTACGGTTGCACCTTCACCGGTCACGCGCTCTGCCCACTCGCGCATCCACTGTCCGTCGCCCCAGCCGTAGGAACCAAACAGTGCGATGGTCTTGCCGGAGATGGCGCCGTCAATGCTCTCCATAAAAGGCTCGAACTCGCCCTCTTCCAGAACTTCTGCACCCATTGCAGGGCAGCCCAATGCAAATGCTTTTTCTGCGGTTAAATCTGCAACGTTTACGTCTGAAACATAAACAACCTCTGCCTCTTTTCCTGCTTCTGTGATGCCGGCTGCAACAGCCTCTGCCATCGCCTGTGTGTTGCCGGACTGGGACCAGTATACTACGGATACCTTGCTCATTTTCCTACTCCTCTCGTATTCAGACAGCCAGCTTTTTCTCCCGACTGTCGACTTCAAAAACTTCTTTTAATTTTAAAATATTCTGTCTTTCATACGCCATAGAAAGGGCTAGATCCATCGCTCTGTCGTATTCTGAAAACAGTGCGATCTTTTCCTCCGCCTTCTCGTAGACCTTCCAATAGCCTGTGTAAAGACACTTTTTATATCCGATCCCCATAAAGCCCCGGACGTCCTCTGCCGGATATCCCAGCAGCAGCCCCAGCTCATGAGGAAAAGGCATTTCACCGTTTCCGTGCCCGCCGATCCGCTGTTCCAGTTTTCTGAAAATCCGGTGCAGCTCCACGCTGTCGTAGCCGATCTCTTTTAAAAGGGCTTCGACCTGTAGCGTTTTTACCCATTGCTCCAGTTCTTCTCTGCGGTACAGCAACAGAGTAATCTTATCTCTGCAGCGGTACAGCTTTCTGGCACACATTTCGGAATTGCGCAGCAGAAAACACAGTTCCTTCCAGTATCTTTCCTCGATGATCAGAAGATTGGAAACCTTGATTCCCGCCAGCACCGGTGCGCACTGGAGCGCCATCTGTACGAACAGATTCCGCTTATCCATTTTCAGAAACAGCCAAAATGCCTGTTGACTCATCGTAGTACCTCTCTGATGTCAGCTTTTTATCTGCCGAAAGCCGCCTTCCCAGGATAGCAGGCAGCCTTGCCAAGCTCTTCTTCGATTCGCAGCAGCTGGTTGTATTTTGCAACACGCTCACTTCTGCTGGGTGCGCCGGTCTTGATTTGGCAGGTATTCAATGCAACCGCCAGGTCTGCGATTGTGGTGTCCTCTGTCTCGCCGGAACGGTGGGAGGTGATTGCACAATAACCTGCCTCGTGTGCCAGCTTGATCGCTTCCAGAGTTTCGGATACGCTGCCGATTTGATTTAACTTGATCAGAATCGCATTGCCACAGCTAAGGTCAATCCCCTTCTGCAGACGCTTTGTATTGGTAACAAACAGGTCGTCACCGACTAACTGTACTTTGTCACCAAGTTCCGCTGTCATATGCTTCCAGCCTTCCCAGTCCTCTTCGTCCAGACCATCTTCAATCGAAGCGATCGGATATTTCTCACACAGCTTTTTCCAGTGTGCAACCAGTTCTTCGGAGGTGAACTTCGTGCCAGCCTTCGGAAGCACATATTCCCCCTTCCTGCTGCCTTTCCATTCACTGGAAGCTGCATCCATTGCCAGAACGAAATCGGTTCCCGGCTCGTAACCTGCCTTCTTGATCGCTTCCAGAATAACTTCGATTGCTTCTTCGTCGCTGCCAAGGTTCGGTGCAAAACCGCCCTCATCGCCAACGGAGGTTGCAAGGCCTCTGGACTTTAACAGAGCCTGCAGTGCATGGAATACTTCTGTACACCAGCGAAGTCCTTCGGAAAAGCTCTTTGCGCCAACCGGCATAATCATGAACTCCTGTACATCTACGGTGTTTGCTGCATGTGCGCCGCCGTTTAAGATGTTCATCATCGGAACCGGAAGCCGATTTCCGTTTGCGCCGCCCAGGAAACGGTACAGCGGAATATTTAAGGACTGTGCTGCCGCTCTTGCAGCTGCGATGGATACTGCCAGAATCGCATTTGCACCAAGTTTGGATTTATCCTCTGTTCCGTCTGCTTCGATCATCGCAGCATCTACTTTATAAGTGTCAAATGCATCTACTCCACAGAGTACATCGTTGATTACAGTATTGATATTGTTGACGGCTTTTAAAACACCCTTGCCGCCAAATCGGGATTTATCCTGATCACGCAGCTCCAGCGCTTCGAACTCGCCGGTAGAAGCTCCGCTGGGTGCCATGCCTCTTCCTACGGTTCCGTCCGTTAAAACAACTTCTGCCTCAACAGTCGGATTTCCTCTGGAATCAATAATTTCTCTCCCGATTACTTTTTCAATGGTCAGATTTGCCATTTTAACCTCCATTCCGCAGGCGCTTTGCGCCGAAGGAACCGCGAGCAGAACTTCCA
>ENA-ORRW01000507-ORRW01000507.1-human-gut-metagenome-genome-assembly--contig:-NODE-507-length-45489-cov-4.644605_pt1 | contig 45489 bp, 30 predicted proteins | sample MGYA00242183_ERZ509150 | MGnify/ENA primary metagenome ERZ509150 (study PRJEB26280, sample SAMEA2338639) | human gut metagenome | biome: human gut; feature: human-associated habitat; material: faeces... | reverse complement strand
CCCCTATTATATAATATGTTGTTGTTAAATAAAATTTTATAAAAAATATTTTATTTTATTTTATCTATTAGTTATATATTATTTTTAGGAAGTTGTTGACCAGATAATAACTTTATCCAGAGTAACAAAAGAAAGGAGATATGAACCCATGTCAAAAAAGAAAAAGAAGAAGAAAAAAGAGTCGTCGATTTCAATACTTACCGAAATCGATAATTCTTTAGATGATTCTTATACTTCTATTATGCAGGAAATCCAAGATTACCAAATGGAAATATATCTTGCAGATAAAAAGTATAAGGAAAAACTAAAGAAAAAATTAGCAAAAGATCCTTACTATTTTGATCAAAATGTTGGTAAAGTGAAAGTGAGGAAAAAAGCTATAGCAAAAATGGAAAGTAATCAATTCTTTGATAGAATTGATAAGATGTTACAAACGGTTAGTCCATTAATTATTATTATTGGAAGATTGATTTGTAGTCTAATTCTTTCCATATTATCAATTGATGTTGTGAAAGCATCAGTTTCAAAAACGACACTCGATAAAATGGATAAAGTATATAAGCTTGCTTATAGTATTGGTCGATAATTTTAAATCACAATATTCTTTTATACAGAATATTATTACAAAGGAGGAGTTAATATGTACTGTGCTATCTATGATGATGAAATTATTGGGTATCACGAAGAAGAAACCGTTATAGAAGAATATTGTGAGTTACTCATAAACTCACACCCCGAATATAAAGATAAACTTCTGATTGGTAAAATAAAAACAAAGAAAATACAAAAGAACCAATTAGAAGAAATGTACTTAATTGATCGGGGTAATATCTACGTTCCTTCGAAGTATGTCGTTTATTATGATATTATCACAGATAACTATCAAGAAATAATGCAAGCGAAGGAATCATTACAGATGATGATAAATACGTTATCTGTATTAAAAAATAAAGAAATAAAAACGATAAATAAGACGATAGATATTATTGAGAAATATTATGGTAAAGAGGATAATTATGTCCCAACCATAGAAGAATTAAAATCAATAGAAGAAATCTATCGTACTTATTTAGATAATTAAAAAAGGGAGAAAGATACTATGTCAAAGACAAAAACTAAAATCAAAGAACTTAACAAGAAACTCAGCAAGAAGGACAAAAATTACAAGAAAGCTAGAAAACAGCTTGAACGTGAAAAAGAAAAATATATGAAAAATAAAAGCGTTCGAGCTGGTATGAAAAAATATCCTCCAATCATGAATATAGAAGATTTCTTTTATTCATTGAAAAGACATGAAAGAGATATCAGAGACAAAGTATTTACAACAGTCAGATTCGTAGAATATGAAAAATCTATGTATACGAATATTTATGATATTAGAGTACAGAAAGACTATTATCGATTTAGTAAATATGGATTTGATAAAGTTGAGATTTTCTTAGGAATTGATGAGTCAGAGTTTAATAAGAAACTTCTCATGGTCGGATATTACAGAATCGAAAAATTAACCGAACTTGATAAAATGAGATTCCCATCTGCGAAAATGAAACTTATTATTCCATATCTTAATTTTATTAAGACATTACAATTGTATTACGAACATCAGTATCAGATTGGATATTTATCATATCCAAAAACAGATTATTTGCTTTTGAATATCTTCTATTCTGTAGCAATAAAGATTACATCGAAAGATAGTAATTTATATTTAACCAGTGACAAAGAGGTAACGTTAACAATTACTTCGGAAATATATAGAGCTTTATTTGGAGAAAAATCATCATTCAATAATGCTCCAAATAATTTCATGGAAATTTTTAATCAAGGAAAAATAACGTCTTGTTTTAATGAATTCTTTGAAGAGCATATTTCCCATGAAAAGGAAAAACAAAAGGAGGAAAAACATGACAAAAAAAGAAGCAAAAAAGAAGTTAAAGAAACTTCAAAGAAAACTCGGTAAAAACGAGTACATGAAAATGAAAATTCTTCAGGATACTTACCGAAAAGGTAGAAATTACGATTGGAGAAAATTCAATAAGAAACTTACTAAAATAAAGAAAACCATCCATAAAATAAAAGAAGAAATGGAATGGTTTATCATCGACATGTAATCTAATTTCATCAGTTGTTTCCAAGTTATCTGTAAAGGTAGCTTGGAAACAACTTTTTAAGTATGTGGAATAAAAAAGATAAGGAGGTAATTTTTTTATGCTTACAGGTACTTCTTATGTGGATATAGAAAACATGATTCAAAGTTTTCTTGATAAAGAAAATAATGAAATCACGACATTTTATATCATGTTTTATATGTTCCCTAATATATATAGGGTAGACTATAATTCAGAAGAAAATGATTATACTGTTACTCTTGACGATAAGGATTCATATGATGAAATGATGAGTTCTGACGTTAATGATGAAGAATTTATTGAGACTATGAATAATGCAACTATAAAAATTGATAACTTGAATGTGTATATGGCATTTAATCACATCACTGATACTAGGACAGTAGATTCCATTAGTGAGATTGATGACTTACGTAGTCGTTATACCGCAACGATGGATGAAATTATTTTAGAAACATATGATGAAGATATTGGAGATGAATTAATTTTTTCTAAAGTTTTATTCGGAGAAAATGATAGTGATGATGAAGATAATGAAGCAAAATATATTATTTCTCATTATACATCTCAGAATGAAAATTTAACAGATGATAATATGAAAGCATTACCATCTATTGAAACTATTACGTTTACTGATCCAGAAAATGTAGATTTAATGGTAGAAGAGTTAGTTTCTCTTGGCTTTGGTAGCACATATTCTATATTAGAAAGTATTGCTAAACGACCTCAATTTATTCAAGCAAGTCAGGAATCTATTGATAATGAATTAGTTATTGATAGTGAATATGTAGAAAAAGAAATTGGAGAAGAAGTTAGTAGTGATGAAGTAATAAGTGAAGAAGAACTTTCTGCATATAATTCATATATGCAAGATGATAATGAAGATGATATTTCTGTATTTGGTGCTAAAAAGAAACCATCTAAGAAAAAGAAGAGTGCTACAATTTTAAAAATTACAACCACGAATATTAATCGTGCATTTAAACAGTTGAAGAAGAAGTTGAATATGAAACCAGAAGATTACGATAAACTTCTTTCTAGTATGCCTCTCACAACGATTAAAGGTGTATATTCTTATGAAGGTATTGAAAAGATTTGTAAACGATCAGGTAAAACATATCATATGATATGTTTGGGTACTTGTTATTGTTACGAGATTAAGAAAAATAATAAATCATTCACAATTAAACCGAGAGGAAGAGGAGATACAACAATTCATGATTGGTTGTTGAAATACAAAAATACATTGCTTTTATATAATTCAACAATCGCAAATTCTTTTGCTCGTGTAAAAGAAAAAATTAGGGTAAAGAAATTAAGTGATATCGATGAAACGATTTACAAAGCATGGCAACAATTAAAGGCTTATACTTTAAATTTCTTAGTAAAAGGAGAAATAAAACCCGTTACTTTAGTTGGCTCTACTGTTCAAACCCTATATGAAAGTGTCGTTACCGATAGTAAAACAAAAGCAGAATATCAGGGTGGTGTACAAGATGAAGTAGGTATTATTGGTTGGGATGGTAGTGATTTATATTATACTGAAACCAATAAAACCGCTAGGTATAAATTAGATACCAATAAAGTAATGAGAGGATTGGAATCATTATTAAAAGACCAAGATTTACTTGGTAAGATGGAATCATGGTCAACAAAGAAACAGAAAGAAAAAGATAAAAAGAATAAGTCTAATAAAAAATCTACAGCAAAAGCAAAAGCAAAACTGAAACAAACTAAAGTTAGTTATAGGATAAATGAAAAAGCTTCAATAGAAACCGCAAAAATAACTGTCACAACAAAAGATATTAATGATAAGAAATAAAAATGAATGGAATCCTACAAAATCGTGGGATTCCATTCAAAAAACATCTTATTAATACAATGAATATAGGAAAGGAGATGATGAAAATTGGATTATCTTGATGATATATTTTATGAATCCTATATTGGTAAGACAAAATATTTACTCCAGGCAGAAGCAATTTTAAATAAAATGATAGCGACCATGCGAAAAGATAAAACGATTGATTGGAGTAATCATCCATTAAATAAACAACTTGAAAAATTATTTGTAAAGCAATTTGGATTTAAACGAGTATATTTATTGTGGTACGATGTTTCAATGACAGTAGCAAATGGAAAAACGCTACTTTCATCTGATATTCTTTGGAATCCGAATTTTGATCTTAAGTTTATAAAAGATAAACAGACTGGTTATTATGATAAGAATCATCAGCGTGTTGCATATATTCGCATTAATATGAAGATGTTTACAAATATTAATATGACTGGTGGAGAAGCTCTTGCGATTATTTTACATGAGTTTGGTCATAACTTTGATGATTCTTTGTACAGTAGAATTGATATGTTACTTATTTATATTCGTTCTGTACGAATGGATATATTTGGTTTTCGAGCGTTGGGTGTGAATTACTTAAAAACATTTTCTCGTAAATTTGCAGAATTGTTTTTAGCCACAACAAACTTTGGTCATAAACTTCTTGGAGAAATTAATAACGTAATCGAACGAATTATTCAATTCTTTCCTGTTACTAGACGATTGGAATATGCTTTAACTAAAGCATATGATTTCAAGAAGCAAGTCATTTTTTTAACGAATTTAATGATGATGACTAAGAATGACTTAAAGAATGAAGTATATGGGATTACTCGTTTGATAAAAAATTTCCCACAAACGCAATTTAATAATCTTATGACACGTAAGAAAGAACAGTTCGCAGACTCCTTTGCCGCAGCTTATGGTTATGGTCCAGAATTATCTAGGGCATTAGATAAATTGGATTATAGCCTCTGGTTTTCTGATATCAAAAAAGTAAGTTCTGATAATACAAATATCGTATACAAACTCTGTGTAGATTTCTTTTTGTTTAAATCAGAGATTATTCAGTTTTGTAATAGTGAACATGGAACGACAGGAACTCGTGTCGCAAGTATTAAACGAGAAATTGCCAAGGATATAAAAACTGCGGATTACCCACCACAATTAAAAAAAGATATTATTGAATCTGCAAGGGAACTAGACAAAGTATATCAAGATGTCTTAACTTGTCATGGAAATGAAAAAAAATTTGTGTTAACATCATTTACCAGACGAGCTCTTGATATTGTCTTTGGTGGACGTAGTGATATTATTGCAAGATTATTCCCAGATAATACAGTACGAACATCAATGCAAACTAATAAAGAAAGGATACGTGGTTATTATGATAAATTTTCCGGAAAGGATTGACCAGATAGAAGATTTAACAGGTTTTCTTACGACAATGATTGAATCTGCAATGCCGCAGGTAGATCTTAGTGTCATTCCAGATGAATATAAAGATGTCATTATGGAAAAATCACTGGATGAAATTACTGAAGAATATAACATTGATTCTTCATTGCGTCCTTATATGTTAGAAGGAGAAACCTGTAAAGACATTGCTTCTCAGATTGAATATGATTATGTTACAGAAGCAATTTCTGAAAGACAGTATAAAGAATTAAAACGTGAGTTAGATTCTTTTATTTATGAAGCTGTAGAAGAAGAATTTGCCATTGGAGCAATGTTACCTCAACCTGGTGGTAAAAGTGCATATGTAGAAGATGAAGACGAAGAAGAATTACTTCCGGTAGATGAAGCTGTTATTGAATATATCAATAATCCAGATTATCGATATACTTACTATGTCGAAAAAGGTATTGGTAGTATGATTCATAACGTAAAATCTGCCATTAGTAACAAATTAAAGACAAATACGAAATTACTAAAAGCAGTTGGAAAAAAAGTAGCTCTTAAAACAAAAATCCGTGTTGCCAAAATTAAAAAGGCAGACCCAAATAAAATCAATGACTTAGAAAAAGAATTATTAAAAACCGAAGAAAATATTCGGACTCTTCGTTCTGGTTTAGACCCAGAAAGTTTGAAAGAATTGGAAGACGCAACTAATCGCATGGAAGAAGCTATCCAATCAAAGCAAGATGCTACAGCAGAAGATTTAGTTGCAATGATTACTGGAAATGAAGTTGATATTAATTCGGAAGATAACGATAAAGATAAAAATACAAAAGAATCGGTAGATGAAGAATATACTGAGGCGTATTTTGGTAAGTCTCCATTAATGGAACAGATGGAAGTAGTTGCAGAAGAACTTGTTCATCAAATCAAATTAGCCCCAACTTCGAATTTTTCATCTAGCCCATTAAATCAAAAATTAGAAAATTTATTTGAAAAGCAGTTTGGATTTAAGAAAGTTTATATCATTTGGGATATGACTCCTGCGGATAGACTTAGTATTTCCACTCTCTGTTCTTCTGATATTTTATTTAACAAGAATTATGTTATTTCAAAAGACAGTAAAAATGGTTTTTATGATAAAAATCATGTACATGTGGCTTATATTCGTTTCTCGGTTAATGCAGTTTCTTATCTGAATTTATCAAGTGAAGAATTAATTGCTCTTATGTTATATACATTGGGTTCTGGTTTTGACAGTTCTTTATACCAAAGATTACATATGTTACTCACATACATCTTAAATATAGCATTGACATTAGCAACACCAGAAGCCATCCAAAGAGTATATGGTGGAAAATTTGCAGCATATGGAAAATATATGCCAAGTAGTCCTACATTATTAATCGATGATATTATTGCTATGATGGGAATTACTACAAATCCTGGTCATAAGATGATGTCGAAGTTAAACGAGTTATTAGCATTGCTTATGGAACAGGTCCCATTCTTAAAAAATCTTACAATGTTTATAGGTAAGATTGAAAGTAGAATTGTTAGAACGGTAGAAATGTTATTTGACTTAGCTGTTGTACTGAAAGTCAAATGGTTCTCTATGTTAAGTCCTGCTCTTGCTTTAATAAATCTTCTCACAAATAAAAATAAACAGTTTAGAGATTCATTTACAGCAGCTTATGGTTATGGTCCAGCATTAATAAATGCTCAGTCAAAATTACAGATGTCAAATATCATTAAAGATGTAGAAGATCCAAATGCTGGGGTTAATGGTTTCTTTAAAATGACAACAGATTTTAGTCTGTTTATGCGTGAAGTTACTGCATTTGTTTGTGGTACTTCTAAAGGAGCTAGAATGCAAGCGATGAAAGAGAATTTAATGCTTGACTTAGAAGATGGTAATTATCCTCCAGAGTTGAAGAAAGAGTTAATTAATTCTATCAATGATGTGGAAAGTGTAAAAAATAAGTATTTAGATTGTAAACGAAATGATACTGGTCTTGTAGTAACCGCATTTACCCGTTCTATTATTTATGAAATCTTTAAAGGTAGAAGCGACCTTATTAATAAATTCCTTCCAGATAACACAGTTCGTTCTCGATTTAGAGAATCTGTCGATTGTGATTATTTAGATAATTTATATGATGATTATTACAATACCAAATGTTTATTATTAGAAGCTCAAAATGACAATCGCATCCCGTTAATCAATCGGTATGAAAACCAGATTGTATATTTTGAAAAAGAAATTGCTAAAGAAGAATCCATACTTATGGAAAAAGCAAATATTAATAAAGACATGAAACCAATTATCATTGCTTTAAATAAAAAAGGATATAAAACAAAATATTCTTCTGCAGGTCATACTAAACTTAGAAAAAAAGAAGACAAATATCGTGATGGTGTTTATGAAGGTAAGCTTTATTCCGATGCTCGTATTATGTTTGACGGAGATTACAATTTCCCGAAAGCACCAAAGTATTGGATTTGGAGAACAGTAGATGGAAAAGATTATCTTGACGTAGATCCAAAAGCATACAATCTTTCCAAAGGAGATTTACAACCAGATGCTTTTGTAAAATGGAAAGCTGCTTATATGGGTACATTACGTACTTGGGTAGAAAATCTTCCTGATAGAGAAAAAACAGATGACAAAGCAGAAACTAAAGATACTAAAGGTAGAACCGTTGCATTAGAAAATGTAGAAGAAGAAATGAACTTTGATGATTTCTTTACAGAAATGATGCATGAAATGGATAATGAATTAATTGCAGAAGGTTATGATTCTTCATTAGTATAAAAAAACAAGCTCAGTGAGTTTTTAATCTCACTGAGCTTGTTTAATTATATTTCTTTATCTTTTATAATAAATATTTTATCTTTTAAATTAAGATAAAAATATTTATTATCAAGAATCAATGAATCGATTTCATCAATGCTAAAAACTCTCCTTTCCAGTTTTCTTAGGTAATGAGTATAACCAAACTCATTATCCTCCAAATTTTCAAAATCCATTTGGTAAAGGTTACTTGTATCGAACTCAACAGATAATATTTTATTATTGTCTGGATTTTGTTCGATAGAAAAATCGACTTCAATACCTTTCAATCGTTTTTTGTTTATATTAACACAATATAAACACAATTCAATTGAATTATTATACTTATTGACTGTATAATACTTGCGATTTTCTTCAAATGTAAATGCAATTAATTTATATTTTTCCATTACTTTTTTCTCCTTTTATGTATTATATTTCATCTTGTTTCTCTTATTTATTCCCACTCTTCTGTGGTACGAAGTTTATTGAATATGCGATTTTTTACATCGAGAGTGAAGTATTTACTTCTGATAACGATATTACGAATATCATCTTCTCGGAATACTATTCGCTCATGTTTCTTTAGTTTATAGGGGATACCAAAATCACCATCTTCTAAACAAACAAAATCGAATTTATCAAGTGTATCTTTTTCGATTTTAATCTTTGATACTTTCTTTCTATTCAATTTTTGAAAGAATATGAAAGATGTAACCATTCCCTTTAATCGCTTACTGCTTAAATCAATACAGTAAACTTCAAGTTCATATTTAGTCACATCATGTGTTATTTCATTTTCTCTACAAATGAAATATAAAGCTTTATAGTTTCTCATTTTTTTATCCTCCTTATGTATAAATTATTAATCACTACATCAAAATATTATATCATTAATACCATTAATAATACTTTTACGATACAAAAGATTAAGATTAATTAGAAAGGAAGAGAATGTATGGGAATTTTTGAAGATATTATAAATGGACAAAAACCAGTAGTAGAGACTGTACAGGAAGAAAAACATGAAGAAGAAATCTTTACAGAGTCTACCTATATTGAAGATTTGAAAGTAATCCCAAGAAAAGTGTTCTTACCGAAAGGAACTCCAATGGGACGTAATAATCTTTGTTTTTTATATACCAATGATACTAAAGAATCCATTACCCAAATGAATACCACAGTAAATTTTATTGCAAAGAATTACTATCATTTTTATTATTACCAACCAATGTATCGTGGAAAGCTTTATAATCGTACATATAAAATTCGAGAGATTGATGAACGGAAAGTACTGTATAAAACAGTGGCAAGAAATACAAAAGTAAAACCATATATAAAATTAAATGTAGAAACCAAAGAGAATCGAAATATGTTTTACGATATCTCCAGACATCTTTCTATTTTCTTTTCGATTTGTGGAAAATTACCACCAAAGAAGAAAATGAATTTTTATCTGGAGTATATGAAAAATATCTATACACAAGAATCTTTATCCGGTTATCCAAACCGATTTGTTCTTGTCAATATAGATAACTTCCCATTACAAAAAGATTTAAAAAATAATTTATCTAACCCTTTGTTTATTATCTATTATTCTTTATATAAGAAGATTGAAAAATTACAAGAATTAGATATCGATTATTATTTTTACAGTGGAAAGAAAATACTGAAAATCAATCCATCAAAATTAGTATATGAAGATGTAAAACCATTCCGTACTCAAATGCAGAAATTATTCAAAGCGATTCCAAAAGAAACGTTTAATTCTGCTATGGATGAAGATAAAACAAAGAAAGATGAAGCTGTAGAAGAAACGATTGGAAAGATTCGTTCTACGATTGAAGATGTACCGAAAGAAGATATAGAAAAGATTCCTCCAAAAACACAGCTTGTTAAAGAGGATGACCCGGTAGAAAAAGTAATAGCAAAGAAAGTAGAAACGGTGAGAAAGCAGTTAGATACAATTGCTCCAGATGTTTCTGATGTACCTCAGGAAACCGTAACAAGTTCCATCCAAACTAAAGCAGAAAATGACATATCAGCAGATAAAGAATTAATTTCTGCAATCTATGACAAATCAATTGCAAAGACATTGCCAAAGAAATCATTTTCCAGTGAAAGAGATAAGAAGCTTAAAGAAGAGCAAAAGAATATTAAAATTGGAAATATGACAATTCAAGAGATTGAAAAAATCAAAGCATCAAAAATTGAAATACCAGTTCATGATATATCAAAGAATGTTAGTACTCCGAATAAAAACATGACAAAAATTCGTTTTGATAATATCGAAAAAGTCTATAATGAGAAATTGATGAAAAAAGATATTACCGATGCAATTTTATCGTTAAATGATAAATCCATTCCAATGTATGTAAGAAAGATTGATGTAAATGATTCATCCGATGAGCTTAACTACAAAGATACCTATACGATTTATTTGGAGGACGCAAATCGTAAACGTCATACAGTAAAGGTTGATATACCGAAATTTATCGAGGATAAGTTTATTTATATTGGTGGTAATAAAAAAGTCATTAAGAAACAAAATTTCTTATATCCTGTCGTTAAGATAAATTCTGAAACGGTACAGATTGTTACCAATTATAATAAGATGACGATTACAAGAGTTGGAACGAAATCTATTTCTTCTATTGAACGATTGAAGAAATTATTAAAAACAAATGATGCGATAAAAGGATATTTCAAATTTGGTAGTGCATTAAATAGTAATAATAAACATATTACGACTATTGAATATGACGAATTATCTATCATTACGATTAATTATATGAATAAAAAATGTAAATTATACTTTGACCAAAATGAAGCAAAAGCACTTGCGGAAAAAAATCAGATAAAAATTCCAAAAGATTATATTTTTATTGGTTATGATAAAGATGGTAAAACAGTCTTTATTCATGAAGATAGCCAAAAAACAAAAGACGGTAAAACGATCATGGATGTTTTATACGATTCTTGGTCTAATGATATACAAACAGAATACGACAAAACAAAAGCCCCAGTACGTTTAATGTATGCTCGTGTAACCGTAATGAATAAACCAATCGCAATGGGAATACTGACTGGTTTTTGGGAAGGGTTTGATACGGTATTAAAGAAAGCCAAAGTAAAATATCGTTTAGAAGAAAAATACCCAGCACAATTAAAATTAAATGAAAGTGTTATTCGTTTTGCGGATTGCTATATGATTTATGACTCAGATCCAAAGACAGATTTACTTATTAACGGTTTCCGATTAATGAATACAAAAGATATTCCAGTAGCACAAATGAATACACAAGAAGCATATATGCCATACTTAATTAAAGTATATGGCAGAGCTGCGATTGCAAATGCATTAATGAATACCTATGAATTTGCTATCGATCCAATTACTATGGAAGTAATTAAAGACTTAAATTTACCACAAGACATTGTATCTTTAATCATTTATGCGGTTTCATTACTTGCTGATTCACAGTTTACCCCAGAAATCAATCAAAACTTATCAAGAATTCGTTCTAATGAAATTGTTCCAGCAATCTTGTATGAGAGATTAGCAAAGAACTATGTCAATTACCGTAATTCCGCAGGACGAAAAAAATTCTCTGTTCCTCAGGATTGTGTAATCAAAGAATTGATTGGGATTAAAACTGTAGAAGATTATTCTACATTAAATCCTGTATTGGAATTAGAAATGTTACGAGGTGTTTCTTCCAAGGGATTCCGTGGTATTAACTTAGATGAATCTTTCACTTTGGATAAACGTAGCTTTGACCCAAGTATGACTGGTACAGTATCACCATCCACATCTCCTGATGGTGGTTGTGGTGTAAATAGAACTTTAACATTGGAACCGGATATTACGTCATTGAGAGGATATGTAAAAACACATGAAGATGATGTAGATACATTAAAAGATGTTAATTTATTTTCACCGGGTGAATTATTAATCCCATTAGCAGCTCACCGTGATGACCCCACTCGTTTAGGTCATGCATTAAAACAATCGAAACATAGTATTCCAGTTAAGAAATCGTCACCGGTATTAATTTCCAACGGTATGGAAGAAGTTTGTCGTTTTGGATTATCATCAGACTTTGCTGTCAATGCAGATGAAGCTGGTCAGATTATTGACTATGATGAAGAATCCCAAATCATGATTGCTAAATATAAATCTGGAAAATGTCGGGCAATTAATCTTTCTGGAACCATTGTTAAGAATGGTGGCGGAGGTTTCTTCTTAAGTAACAAATTAGTTACGCCGTTAAAAGTGGGAGATAAATTTAAGAAAGACGATGTACTTGCATATCATAAAGATTTCTTTACCAATGACCGATTTAATAACTGTCGTATGAATGTCGGTCCTCTTGTAAAAATTGCTTTGATGAGTACATATAATACTTATCAGGACGCTACAATGATTACAGAGAAATTTTCCGAAGATGCTTCTACCGAAATGTGTTTTCAAAAACAGGTTACTATTGGTAAGAATGCCAATGTAGAATACATGATTCAAGAAGGAGAAGAAATCAGCGTTGGTGATTCATTAATCCAATTTGATACTTCATACGACGATAATAGTTTAAATAATTTATTAGCGGCATTGGGAGAAGACGAACAGAAGTTAGTTATGAGTGGAAGTAGAAATGATGTACCAAGCAAATATTCTGGTGTCATTGAAAAAATCAAAATCTATTCTACTGTACCAACGGATGAATTATCTCCATCCTTACGAAAGATTGTAAAAAAATATTATAATAAGATTAATCATAAAAAGGAATTCTTAGAAAAATATGACCCAGAATCTAAAAATTCTATTGTAAAGTGTGGTTTATTAATCGATGAATCTACACATAAGATTGAACCAAATAAGTTCAGTGTATTAAAAGGACAAAAAATTAATGAAGGTGTTTTAATTGAGTTCTATATTAAACATTCGGAGCCATTGGAAATTGGTTCCAAGATCGCAAATTTTACTGCGTTAAAAAATACTATTGGTGAAATTATTCCAAAAGGGTATGAACCATATTCAGAATTTAGACCTGATGAAGAAATTGGTACCATTATTGCATCAAATAGTATTTTAAAACGTATGACACCAAGTGTAATTTTAAGTACGTTAGGAAATAAAAATATCATTGAACTTAAAAGAAAATTAAAAGAAATATATGATGAAAAATAAAAAAAATAAAATCCTGTAGCTATTATAGCTACAGGATTAATCCATATTTCATTAGTTCTACATCATAATTATTTTTTTAATTTCATCCAATATTCTTTATCATTATTCCCATCACCAATAATTACAAATCCATATTTTTTATATAGATTAAGTGCCACTTTGTTATCTTTTTTAACAACTAAATCTATTGCTTCATATTTATCGATAGCATCTTTTAATAATTTTTTACCTATCCCTTTATTTCTATATTTTTTAGAAACCCATAATGGTGATATAAATCCTTTTTCTCTTTTATTGGTTTTAATAAAAATATATCCTACTAATTCATTTGAAGAAATATTTATTGCTATTTCTCCATCATATTCATTTCGTATTTTAGCGTAATATTTTTTATAATCTTTATTTTGTTTCAAGTATTCTTCGCAAGAAATATCATCTAAATCTATATATTTGATATCATTCATAGACTCTACAATTAGGTCATCAATATCATTAACATACTCTTCTATCGTTTTATAATTTCTGATTTGATGCTTATTCATTCAAATACCTCCTTTATTTAATAAATAGTATATCGATAAAAATACGCAGGGACATAGAAAACCAGTGGAACAATTATGTTCAACTGGTTTTCTATTGGCTTGTATCATGCATATATGATTATGTCTAGCATCTAAAAGGGTAACATCATGCATATTTTTTTATTGTCATAATCATATTACTTATTTGTTAGGATATCTATAAAATTATATACTATTTATGTGTAATTCCTTACGATTTATTCAATAATAAAATATTGTAAGTATTACAAATATGTAAAAAAGAAAGGAGAATTAAGGATGAAAGAAAAAAAATATAAAATAAAAATTAAAAACCTTAATTCATTTTTTCTTGAAGACGTTCTTGACCAAGTGAAAGAACGTAAAAAGATTAGAAAACTCAACAAGGAGGAAAAAGAAAATGAGTAAAATTATGACTGTGCAGGAAGCTCTGGAAAGTATGAAGGGCAAGAAAAATGCAAAAGGGGAAATGGTAATCAACCGTTTCAACAAAAAGAACTTTACAAAGTTAATGGTGGCTATGGCGAACGATGTTGACTTTAAGACAGAGCTCGTAAAGATTAAAAAAGATGAGATTGATTCAGTTGAAGATGTGATGGTTACCAAAGGCTTCAGAAAATGGTGCAAAACACTTGTGGAGAAAGCCGGTGTGGATAAAGCAGAAAGTGAAAGAGTATTATCCGAAGACTTCAAGATTGAAAATATGGATGGTCTTTATGAATTCTTTGCTACAGCTCTCTACAAATATATGGAAGCAGGTAACCGCTTTGATTTAATTCCTAACAAGGAATTTAAAGGCGGTATCTATTTGAAAGAAGTACCAGAACGTGAAAGAACAGCAGATGCGTTCTCTCCTAAGGACAGAACATATCTTGGAACTTATAAGACAAAGAAGAAAAAGCACAAAGAGCTTTTCATTAAGTCTTCCTGTCCTTCTTTCTTACAGGAAAGAGTAAAAATCAAATAATGTAAAAAAAAACTTTAGATTGATGAGAGTAAATACTTACTCTCATCAATCTTTATTTTGTAAAGGAGAAAAATACTATGAGAGAAGAAAAAAAATTAATGAAAATTGCAACATACAAAAAGTTATTAGATGAATATACATTTGAAAGAAACTTCACTCGTATTGCTAATTTGGAAACAATACCTTTTCATAATTTGCATAGTTGGGTAAAGACGTTTAGAATAATGGTAGATACCTTAGAAGATATGCCATGGTTTGAAGATTCTATTAAACACGAACATTCAAAATTATCAAAACTAGTAGAAAATGTTAACGGAAGTGAAATGGAATTGTATATGATAATGAGAAGTATTTTTGCTCGTAAACATCTTGTAAAATTTAAAGTGCTTTCTTTTAGGTATGAATATTTTGAAATCAATAAAGACACTAAACATCCAAATGTAATTTTATTGACATTATTAGATGAAAATAATTCTGTTAAACTTGTTGAATTTACCAAAGAAATAGGTACAGGAGAAAAACGATTGAAGAATCTATACATTCATGGTTCAGAATCGTTTTTATATGATGATATGAAAAATCGTGTCGATATATCAGATAAGGAAATATACATTTCGATAGATATAAATCATCTTGATGAAACCGTAATAGATACGGATTATTTTCTAATAGATTCTATAAATAATAATATTGAAATTTGATATTATAGATACGGGTTTATAAACCCGTATCTTTTTTTCCGTATTTGGGGTGTGGGTGATTATATGATTTTCGTGAAATAAAATAAAAATAATAACTTTACATAAGACCTTAGAGTCGTCGAGCTACCAAGGCAATGGAGGTTTTATATGCCAGTATTAATGAATAGTAGAACGGAAAACAAAAGTGAATTTGGTCGTATTTATAATTCTTTTTTTATTTTTTTACCCTATATTTCTCATAAAAAACATTTCTATAATGTGAAGTATTACTTGAGAAAGGGGTGAATACAAATGCCAAAAGCGTTTCGTAATGTTACCAAAGCGTCGATTCAATCCAAATCGAAAAGCTTTAATGGTAAGTGGATTAAAAATGCAATGAAAAGCATTGGACTTAGCACCCAAGATAGCTTAAAAGAATTATATCCTAACTTAGCAGAAGTAACTGGAGCTGCAAATGAAGCAAGAAAAAATATTACAAATACTCTACGTTCTAAGTCTACAGATGTGAATGGAATTAGTGATTCTTTAAAGAAAAATAAATATGTCCAAGCAGCAGGTACTGCTTTCAAAAATGCTTTAGAAGATTTAAAAGCAGGTAACTTTAATAATACAGAAAGACTCATGGGTTCAATGGGAGGACAAGGTGAAGATAGTGATTTTAATGATTCCTTCGAATTTGATGACGATGATTCTTCTAATATTAGTTTTGGGGATGAAGATACCCCCACTACAAATAATGTTAATTTCAATGTCGTAAACCAAGGTAGTTCTGATAATGGAGCTATGCTGGCATTTCAAGAGCAATCCAGAAAACAAACCGAGGCAATTGTAAAAACAAATAAAGCTCGAATGGATGCTCAAATTGCCACAGCATCCGCATCCATGTATCAGATGGAAAAATTAAGCGGGGAGGTTATTGGTCATTTAAGTAATATCAGTAACAGCTTAACCGCATTAGTAGATTACCAAAATCAGAATATGACGAAGTTTATCGAAGCAAGTCTTGGTTATTATGAGAAAGTCGGTTCGGCACAATTATCTGATGATTACGACGACGATAAACGGTTAGTAGGTTCTGATATTTTTAATAGTGATACCAAAGGTGGTATCAATATTGCCAATTACAAACGACTGATTGTACAGCAATTAAAGGAAACATTCCGTGATTCTCAAATTGGTGGTTTGGAGATGTTAGCAGATGAAGATACTCTCAATATGTTGGCATCTAATCCATTAGGATTTGGAATGAAATTCTTAACCACTAAAATGGTTACAACTTTAGTTGGAAGTACAATTGATAGTGTAGAAAAAACTTTCTCTACTTTTGTTCCATCCATGCTTGAAAAATTAGCAGATATGGGTGATGAATATTCTACTACAGCAGTAGGTATGTTAAAACAAAATATCGGTAAGATTTTTGGTATTCGAGTAAAACAAGAAGACAAAATCGATGCCGCCAAAGTTAATAAAGGTCCAATACCTTTTGACGGGGAAACTAAACACGCAATTACAGAGATCATTACCAAAGAACTTCGTGAACAGACTTCCTATTTAAAAGCGATTGCTGATAGATTTCATGTTAAGACGGATGAGGCTAAACTGGATTCGGAAGTTTGGGATTATAACCAAAATAAATATATCAAAGTACGGGATGTACAATCAAACATTGCCTCTGAAATTCAGGATACCTTCTTAGACAATATTAAGAGTGGTGAATTCGGAAAAGCAATGAATAATATGATTGCTTCTCAAGAAGGTAAGAAAGCACAACAAGCATTAGAGCAAACATTAGATGAAATGCTTACAATGCTTGGAAAAGTGAACCATAGTGTCGATTTAAAAGATTTTTCCGACGAAGGAGATTTAAATCAGATTGCTAAAGAAGTGATTAAGAATAATAAAAAAGAAACCGGTAATGTTCGTGTTATTCTTGATTATTTGCAGAAATTATCCGAGGAAAATCCTGATTCACTGAATGATTTCGCTCGTGCAAGATTAAAAGCAAATGCTAGTAGGAATAGTGTGTTATCCGATATTAACAATGATCCTACTAGATACAATTTATTTGCTTCTGGACTTAATGGACAAAATATATCCGAGCTTATTAATAGAGAATATGGTTATGGAAAGTATAGTAAAAACAAATCCAGAGGTGCTAGAAAAGTAGAATTGGCTGAAGGACCACAGGAAGAAAATACTGGTTTAATTGGAGACATGTTCTCAAATTTTACTGGGCATTTAAAGAACCAGATGCATAGTGCAATGCGTGGCAATTATGCTGATGCCAATATGGAAATTGGTGGAATGGTAAAAGACCAAGCCAAACTTGTATTAGATAAAACCTCTGATACAATTTTAACTCCATTAAAAGAAGCATTTATTGGACCAACTGATAATGGAGAACCATCTGTACTTGATAATTTGAAATCATTCGGTTCTACTATTAAAGAAGGAATAGCTTCTAAACTTTTTGGGGAAAAAGATGAAAAAGGAGAACGAAAAGACGATGGTCTTCTTTCTTTTGTAAGCAAAACCTTTAAAGAGGGATGGATAGGATGGCAAGAAGCATTTATCGGTCATAAATTGACAGATAAAGAAAAAGAAGAAGCATTGGATAAAACCCTTAAAACATTCAAAGATAGATTACCAGCTACATTAACTGGTACTGTTGTTGGAACAGGCGTTGGTACTGCTTTTGGTGGTCTTCTTGGTAACTTAGTAGGTGGACCATTTGCTGGTGCTATTTTAGGTAGTGTTACCGGTTTTCTATCAGAATCTGATAGTTTTAAAAATTGGCTTTTTGGTGAGAAAGATGAAAATGGCGACCGAACTGGTGGACTTATTAACAAACAAGTCCAAACATTTGCTAAAGAAAATAAAAATAAATTAGTAGGTGGAGCTGCAATTGGTGCTGGTTTAGGAGCAATTGGTGTTACTGGTGGAGGTGTATTAGGAACACTTGTTGGTGGACCTGTTGCTGGTGCAGTAATGGGTCTAGCTAGTACAATCTTCCTTAAATCAAAAACATTTAGTAAGTTCTTATTTGGTGATGAAGACCGTGGACAAAAAGGTATTTTTGAAGCTGTTAAATCTGCATTTAGTGCTGGATTTAGTGGTCATGATGGACAACTTAATGAAAGTGGTGCTAATGCCGGAATGAGTGCCATTGGCATTGGTGTTGGTGCATTAACTGGTGCCGCACTCACAAAGTTTGGTGTACTTGGTGCCGCACTTGGTCCTATGGGTCCAATTGGTGGTGCATTAGCAGGACTCGGACTTACTATTCAAGCAAGTGGAAGTAATTTCAAAGAATGGTTGTTTGGTAAAGACGAAGAAGATGTAAATGGAAATAAAGTACATAAAGAAGGAGTTCTTGGTCAATTTAAAAATATGCTTAATGCAAATGTATTTAGACCATTAATTCATAGTGCACAAGGTATTATAAAAAATATTGATTTTACATTGAAACATGATGTGTTACAACCATTTGCTTTTGTTGCTGAAAAAGTATCTGGTATTGCCGGTGAATTTGCTGGTGGAATTAAAGATACCATCGTTGGTGGATTGAATCAATTTGGCACTTTAGTAAAAGAAAATATTATTAATCAAATGGGAGCAATATTATCTCCATTTACAAAGACAATTTCCAAAGCATCAGAAATTATTTCCAAAACGGCTATGAAAACAATGTCATTGCCTTTTAAAGCAATGCAACTCGGTATTGCTGCATTTACAAGTAAACTGAATGACTTAACAAAACCAGTTCGTTTCCTTTTAGACGAAACTCGACGTTTAATCTTTAAAGGAATCGGAAAGATTACCAGCTATACTATGAAAGGTATTGGTGGTATTTTAAAAACGATAGGAGCACCAATTCGTTTTGTTGGTGGTTTATTAGAAACTGGCATCGGTAAAGCAACAAACTTCCTTGATAGAAAATTAAAGAAGTATGGTGTTGAACCAAAATATGGCAATAAGAATATGAATTTTGCAGGTCGTCTTAAAGCTGCAAAACAGAGTAGAGAATACGACAAACAACAACTAGCAAAATGGAAGAAAGAAACAAAAATCCATGATCAAAATGCAAAGTTGATCGCTAAATATACAAAGAACCAATATTCTACTGATAGTGAAGAAGGAAGACTTGCTTTAAAACGTGCTAATATAAAAGCTTATCAGAAACTGGTGGGTGAAACTGAAGAAACACAAGCTAAAATAGCAAAAGAAGGCAAAGATGTATCTAAGATGTCTAGTAATGACATTGCGAAAGCAAATGTTAAAAATTTAAACCCTATCGGTAAGATTGTTTATTATACGCAGGGATTATTTAATTCCTTAGCGAGAAATAAAAATTGGGATGGTAAATCAAAGAAAGACGGAGAACATCTTACACAAGAAGAAAAAGAAGAACGGAAGAGAAAACAAGAAGAACAAGATAGAGAGCATGATGAAAGATTACAAGAAGAAAATCAAGATTATGCTCCAAAAGAATATAGCTTTAGAAGATACTTGAAATCAAATGCAATCGGTTTAAAAGAGTTCTTGCTTGGTAAAAATGAATACGATGCAGTAACTGGTCGTCAGATTGGTCATAGTAAAAATATCCTTTCTCGTCAAGTTGATAATGTTAAGGGTGAAATCGAAGGAGCAAAAGAATACGGACGTGGTGTTAAACGTCGTTATCTCAAAATGTATAACAGCATCAAAGATAATGTAGAAGGTCGACATCAAGCAAACAGAGCATATCGTCAAATGAGACGTGGTACATATGTAAGTCCAAGAGAGCAACAACTGAGAGAAATGGCGATGCAACAATCTCAAGAACAAGAACCTCCAACACCAACACCGCAGCCGCCAACCGGTGGATCTGGTAAAGGATTTGTTCGTAATCTTTTATCTAAAGTTCGAGGTGGTCGTGGTGATGAAGAAAAACCTGTATCGGTAAAAATCGATTCTTTATCTGATCAAGTAGAAAATATACTTTCCTCCAATTCTGCTAAAGTAGCTGAAACAATTATTAATGAAGATAACAAAGATGAAGCGAAAGATGAAAAAACAGATGCAAAAGCAGAACATCTTAAAGATGTGAAAGAACGCGGAACATCTGCAAGTGAAAAACAAAAAGAAATCGCTGATCATGATGCAAAAATAGCAGATGCAAAGGAAAAAGGAAAATCTGCAAAAGAACAAATTGAAGAAAAAGAAAAACAAAAAGAAGACGAACGACAAGAAGAGATTAAAGAAAATACAAAGAAGGGTGCAGATGCTACACTTGACTTTGGTTTCCACTGGAAATCTATTTTTGGTAAGAAAGGTTTAATAACTGGAGGATTAATCTTATTAGCCCCACTTGCTATTAAAGTATTTAAATGGCTATGGAAAAGTGGAAAAGGTATTTTAGAAGGATTTTCTAAGAATGGTATAGCAGGTGCTATTTCTGCAGCTCTTGGTATTGACGATGGTGGTAATGGTGAAAATGGAGAAGGAACAGGAATAATGGGTCCATTAAAAACTATTGCTGGCGGTATAACAACCATAACAGATTTTGGTAAAAAGAATGGACCGTTCATCGTTGATACAATAAGCACTATTGGAACTACCATTGCAACTCTCGGATCTACAGTAACTAATATTTTTGAAATATTTAAACCGGTAGCCGATGTAATAGGAAATATTTTATCTGCACCTAGTAAAATTCTTGGTAAAGCATTAGGAAACTGGGCTAAAACTGTTATAAAACGTAACGGTAAAGGTTACGGAACCAATGGCGAAACCATGACCCAAGCATCAAAGAAAAATAAAAAGAATACTGAAGCTGCGTTAGAAAAATTTGATAACGGAGATTATCTTGGTGGAATGGATACATACCTTACTGATGAAAATGGTAATGTAAACCATGAAACTTATGCAAAAGAAAAATTCTTAGTTAAAGGCGTTCCTGGTCTTGCAAAGAAACAAGGAAAACGATTGGTTAAGAAATATGGTAAAAAGTTTAAAAAGACAAAGAAAAAGTTACTTAAAAAATTATCTGCGAAATCAAAAATATGGGGTAAACGAAAAGAAGCTGTAAAAAATATTGGCAGTAAAATCAAAACTGGTGGAGAAGCTGTCTTAGAAGAATTGACACCACAAGACTTTACAAGCATTGATAATAATAAAGCTATGAGTAGTTTAGTAGAAAACTTCGGTGACGAAGGAGCTGAAGCACTGGCTAAACAATACGGTTCTGCTGCTGAAGCTGCTGAAAAACTCATTGGTACATCGGCTTCTTCAACGAGACGAAGTTTAGGTGGTAAAATTGCAGATAAAGCAGGAGCAATTAAAAATAAATTAGTTAGTAATAAATATACGAGCAAAATTGCTAATCATATTGATGATTTTAAATCTACAAAAGGATTAGTGATGAAAACAAATGCTGCTACATTCGCAGATAAAACAAAAAATACAGCCAAACGTGGAATCACAAAATCAAAAGATATTGCGAAACGAGGAGCATCAAAACTTAAAGACGTTGCTAAAAAAGGTGTTACAAAAGTTTCAGAATCAAAAGCAGCTACTATTGCAAAATCTGCTAGTCAAAGTATTAAAACTTTAGTAAAGGATAAAGTATCAAATAATAAAGTATTAAATACGGTTATTAGTATGGTGAAGAAATTCTTTTCTTTTGTTGTAGAAAAATGCGGTAGTCGACTTGGTGGTAAAATTGGTAACGGTGTAGCATCTGGATTACTTAAAAAAGTATTACAAGGAATCGCTGCTGGTTCAAAAACAATCATCACAAAAGCGACAAAAATCTTATCTGGAGCTGCTGCAAAAGCTGCCACTGTTGTAGGATTTGTATTAAGTGATGTTGGTTCTGTCACATTAGGTGCAATAAACGGTGTTACTGGTGCGGCTAGATTGTTCCAAATTGATTCTAAATATGTTGATGCTAAAATGAGGATTATATCTGGAGTTATTGGTGGTTTGGCTGGTACAACAACTGGTTCTATCATCGATATGGTAAATGAAGTTGTAGCTGGTATTACACAAGCTGATTTCTTGACAGAGTTAGCATGTACAATCTACAAAGCAATTTCTGGTAAAACAAAAGACAAAAAATTAGATAAAGCCAGAAAGAGTTTCGAAGATGATTATAACAAATACAAAGATGATAAAATTACAAAAGCATATTATAAAGCATTAAAAGATGGAGATATTCCAGAAGGTACTAAGTTAGATGAATTTAAAGCAATGGTTGCAAATGGAGAATATAAAGTAAAGTATAAATCTTTTAGCGACTACAATGATTCAAAACATCAAACTATCGGTTCCAAGATTGCGAAAGCAACACATAAAGGATTAAAGCTTGCTAGTAAAGCATTAAGTACAGGTAAAAAAGCCATAAAGAGTGGAATTAAAAAAGCTGGCTCTACGATTAAAAAAGGTGCGGCATCATTAGCTTCATCTGTGAAGAAAGCTGGTTCCACTGTTAAAGATGCTATCACACATCCAAAACAAACTGCAAAAAAAGCCGTAAAGAAAGTCAAAAAAACTGCGGCAAAATTAGTAAGCGGTATAAGCTCAACAATCAAAGAAATATCGCCATTTAAATTGAAGTCTAAGAACGAATCTGTTTACTTAGATGACAGTGACGGAAGTTACTATAAATCAGATGGAACACATTATAGTGCGAACGGTACAAAGATTGGTTCCATTAAACAGACGGAATTATTAGATAAGATGAAAAATAATGAAGTACGTGAAACTACGATTGATACTAATCCTGCTTCCTTAGATAATCTTTATAAGAAAACAGTAGGAAAATTTGTATCCGATTCCCAAGCTAATCTCAAGAAATTGAGTAAGACATGGGCAAAAGGAAGTAAAATTAAACGGACTGCATTGAAAATTGCGTCAACTGGATTAAAAGCCATTAATGAAACTATCAAAGATAGATTATTTGGAGGTGTATTCAAAGCTGAAAGTAAAAGTATGGTTTATACTGATGTCAGCGGAAACTATTATAAACCAAATGGTGGAAAATTTGATTACTATAGTGCAAATGGTGATTTGATCCAAAAAGGCGTAAGTGCTGAAGAAGTAAAACATAAAATGCAAGTCGGTATGATTGTAAAAACAAAAGAAGTTAAAAATACTGCGGCTCAAAATACCATTAAATCTATTCATGAATCTTTAAGTAATTTATGGGATAGTGCAGGTAGCTTAGCTAGTAAAGCAGTTAATGGTGTAAAGAGCTTTGTTTCTAATATCTTTAATAAAACAGATGATTCTTCGGGTTCTGGAGGAACGCATACTAAAACCACGACAACAACAAATGGCGTTGCTGCTGGTACGACCGGAGGTTCTGGAAAGAGTATTTATCCATCTTCTGGTATTCGACAGAAAAATGTTGCAATGAATATTTCTGACTATGTACCAGAAAAATATAGAAAACAACTTGGTGGTGCTGGTAATGGTTTAACTAAGGAAAAGAAATCAATTCATGGTGGACGTGGTGATGACCGAGTAAATGGTTTCAGTTACTATTCTCAAAGTGATCCAAGATGGAAAGACAAAGCTTATAATACTGGTCAAGACAATGCCACAATGGATAATACTGGTTGTGGTCCAGCTGCAATGTCCATGGTTGCAAGTCAAATGACTGGTCAAAATGTAGATCCAATGGAAACAGCTTCCTTAGCAAAAGCAACAGGAGATAGAGATAATACAGGAACAAACTGGAACTTTATCAACAAAGCTGCTGGAGCATATGGAATCAATAGTCAAGAAGCAGTCAATCCTTCTGCTCAATATATTAGTGATCAATTAGATCAAGGCAAACCTATGATTTTATCTGGTGCTAGTGGTGGTGGATATGGAAATAATACAACAGGAGTAAAACATAATTCGGCTTACACCCCTGCTGGACATTATGTAGTAGCTGTAGGAAAAGATCAAAACGGTAATGTATTGATTAATGACCCACGAGGTAAACAATATTCTGGAAAATATGATCTAAATGATGTTGCTTCTGAAACTGGAGCTGCTTGGTCATTTGATAACGGTGGCTCAGGAAAAGGAAACAATATTCTACGTAGAAGTCGTTTTGGTGGATATGGCAAAAAGAAAAAAAATAAATCTAAAGGCGGCGGTAATAATTTTACAGCACAGGATGTAATTAATGTCGCTATTCAGGAACTTGGTTATCTTGAAAAGAAATCTAATAGTCAATTAAATGATAAAACAGCTAACACAGGTAAAAATAGCGGAAATTATACGAAATATGAAAAAGATATTTTTGGTTCTAATGGTAATTTCTGGTGTTGTACATTTGTTACATGGTGTATGTGGACAGCTGCAAATCATGATAAAGAAAAAGTTAAATCTGTAATGGGTTCATGGAGTGCGGCTTGTAATACCGCAATGGAAGGTTTCAAGAGAATGAACCGCTTTGATAAAAACCCTCAACCTGGAGATTGTATTTTCTTTAGCGGACATCGTCATGGTGGTTCAAATCATATTGGTATTGTTGAGAAAGTTAGTGGTAATCAAGTTCATACAATTGAAGGTAATACAAGTACCAAAAAAGGTGTAGTAGATAATGGAGGAGGCGTAGCACGTAAAACATATTCTCTTAATAATAGTAGGATTATGGGTTACGGTCATCCTAAATACGATGGAACATCTAATTATAATGGTAGCAGTGGTACTCAACAAAATGCTACTACATTCCCTCAATATAAATTAAGCAGTAGTATAAAAACGCGATTAGCAAAATTAATCGCTGGTGAAGCTGGTAATGATAGATATGCCGATATGGAAGAAGCATCTCAGATTGCTAACTTAAACGAATTACATTTCCACAAGCCTGCTACAGAAGAAGGATTGAAATATAGTATTCGACCACATAGTCAAGGTGGTTGGTATGCTGATAAATCTTTCAATGCATCAGCAACAACAAATACAAAAGATGCGGTTAAATTAGTATTTGAGGAAGGTAAGCGTACATTACCACGATATGTAACAGAACATGACTGGTTCCCACATGATATCAAAAATCCTAAGAGCCGTAAATCTTATAAAGTTGGAGACGATGTTCATAATAAAATGGGCAGTAACTACAAATTCTATAAGTTCTTTGGTAAAAAAGGACCAGAAGGTAGTGGTGATATTGCAGGTTACTTCCCTAAAGATTACAAGAAATATAAAAATGATGTACCATGGCAAATGGATAAGGATGGTAATATCACAGGAGCTGGTTCTGCTTCTAGTGATGGAACAGGTGGTTCTTCAGATGCTACAACAGAAACAACCGAAAAGACATCAATTTTTGAAGGTATCACAAATTATATGTCCGCTGTTGGAACGGCTGCTATTAATGGTGCCATTACAGGAAACTATGATTTGACGGAAGCTAATAAAATTTTACAAAATATTGATCTTGGAAATGGTTCAACCGCTAATGTTTCTACGGCAAATGCAACAAGCAATAATGCAACTAATTCTACGAATAATACTTCTGTTGCAAATAGTACAGGAAATCATATACCAAAGAAAGCAAAATCAACCGGAAATGCAAAAGCTCCTCACACTGTAAGTGTAGATGGAAAAACATACACTATATCTAATAAAAAAGCATATGGTGGATGGATTAACAAACATGGATGTAGTTTGGAAGCTATGGAAATGGGAATTCAAAAAGCCGGTGGACCTGTAAAAAGTTTAACAGACCTTTACAAATGGTCTAATAAAAATCTTAAGAATAAAGGTGCTAAAGTTGGTATTCATGGTGTAATGAAAGCCGTTAATTCTATTAGTGGTAATTCAAACGCTGCAACATGGCATCCAATAACAAAAAATAATAAATCTGATGTAGTAAGTGGAATTAATAGTGCTCTTGATAATGGTTCATTTGTATTACTTGAACGTGGAGACCCTGTTCATACAACAACATTTATTGGTAAACGTAAGAACGGAAATCCAGCAGAGGTAACTTATGGCACATATAGACAAGAAAAAAAATATGATCACCCTGCATCATGGTACTATAATGGTGCAGCCAAAGGTACTAAAAGTGAAAAGAAACAAACTGATTGGTGGCATGGACAAGCAAAATCATCTGGTTATGTTGTCGTAAATGGAAACGGACCAAGCGGCGGTTCTGGTGGTGGATTTGGAACTGGCGTAAAACAAACGACACATCCAGTAATGACAAAGAATACACTTACACGAAATATTAAAACAAATACTACAACTGGTGGAAGTGGTAACAAGACACAAAATATCAATAACTTTATAAAGGCAGATACAACTAATAGTGATAAAGCATTACAAACTGTTGTACGGTTATTACAACAAATTGTTAGCAATACAGGTGATACTTCTAGTAAACTTGATATGTTAAAGAATGTTGGAAATTCCACTACAACAAATAATACAATTTACACAGGTACCACAAATAACACAAAACAAAAATCAGGTGGTTCTGGTAAAAGTGTAAAAACAAAATCAGAAAGTAGAAATGGAAATAGTAGTAATCGCAACAAAAAATTAGCACAAAAAATAGCAGAAGGTGTATAACCAAAAAAACAGTAGAATAAGAGAATGACTCATTTCATTCTCTTATTCTATTTTTTTTAGAAGTAGGTGAAAATATGAGTCAAATGGTAAAACGAAATATGCGAATGTTTGGTCTACCCTATCAATTTAATGATGCAGTAGACCCAAGATTAGATGGCATATCAGATACTATAGGGAATAATTTCTTAAATAACATTGTTATAGAAGGTCCAATTGTAACACTCATACCGGGTGAACCAGATTATTTACCAGCTGATACTACAAAAGATCAAAAAATAAGCACAACTGCTCAATTGATAAAAAATGCATCTGATGGGTTTGGAACGCTATCTAGTGCTATAAGTAATACGAAAACTGATGATTTACGACTATATGATTTCAAACGTGCATATATAGATTATATGAGTTATGTGAATATCTTATGTCGTGTTGGTGCAGTTTTTTTAGATATTGATGATAAGATTGATGGTAAATCACTTGATTCTTACGATTGGAAAGATTACAGGCAAGATTCAACTTCGTATGAAACATTATTGGATAAAACTGGAAAAAAATTAAAAGAAAGTGTACAAGATGCCTCAGCATCGAAAGATAAAACATCTTCGATTGGAGATAGGATAGCTAATGTAGGAAAAAACGTTGCTAGTATATTTAAAGCTACTACGAATTTAGCGAAAGGTTTATTATTTGAATCTGGTGGTAATAGTGATGATAATCGTGATGTAGAAGAAGCGTTAGCATCTTATAACTTCGTACAGTTCTATGTAGATCCAGAGTCTGGAGTTAGTGAAAGCATGTCGAACAGTACTGGTGAATCCTCATTAAAATCTATGGTTGATACTGGGTCGAATTATTTAAGTGATTTGGCATTCATGCTAGACTCAGGTGGTGTAGGAACAGAAGCATATAATGCATTTATTGATCAAGCTGCAGCTGGGCTTGATGGAATTACAAGTACAATTGCAGGTAATGGTAATGTTGGCGGTGTGTTATCACGTATTATTAATTTAGGTGGAAATGTATTAAAAGGTGATAATGTAGTAATACCAGATGTTTATCAAAGTAGTGAGTATACAAAATCATATTCTATCACAGTACATCTAAAAAGTCCATATGGAACAAAACTTGGATATTACTTAAATATTTTTGTACCAATGATGCATTTATTAGCATTAGCATTACCAAGAGAAAAAACAGCCAATTCGTACGGTTCACCATTTTTAGTTAAGGCAACAATGGATGGAAGTTTTACGTGTAATTTAGGGATAGTTAGATCCATAGGTATTCAAAAAATGTCTGAAACCTATAATATCGATGGGTTACCTATGGAAGTAGATGTGACTTTGGATATTGATGATTTGTATAGCGATTTAACAATTACTCCCCAAACCAATCCAACAATGTTTGTAAACAATTCTTCATTGGTTGAATTTCTTGCGGTGAATTGTGGTTTATCATTAACCACCCCAAATATTCATAAGAAAACGCAAATGGTAATCAATGTACTCACTAATGCAATAACAGAAATCCCTGATACTGCTGCAAATATGGTTAAAACTAAAATTAGTGATAAAATATCACAGTTCGTATCATTGTACGATTGGTAAAGGTGAAAACAATGTTAAAAATGGAAAAAGATTACGAAGAAAAATATGGTGATATAACGGAAGATTATGAAGAACGTATCAACCAACTATTAACACCAATAAAAACTGATAGTAGAAGAAAATTATTACAAGAAGAAATTTTTCGGATTCGAAATGTAGAATGGATTACAAAGAAGTTTATTATATATCTTTTGCCAAAAGCAACCCCAAGACCAAGACTCGGTCAACGTGGCGTATTTTATGTAAAAGGAGCAAAAGATAATAAAAAACTTTTTAAGAAATTCATTAACGATATCGATATTGATATTATTACAACTCCGACAAAATTTACTTGTAAATCCTATTTTCCAATTCCTTCTTCCATGAATCAAATCGAAAAAGTTTTAGCAGAAATTGGATTAATTCGTCCTATATCAAAACCCGATTGGGATAATGTAGGAAAAGCATATTGTGATATGTTACAAGGATTAATTCTATATGATGATTCATTGATAGTGGAAGGAGTTTCAAAAAAATATTATTCTATGAAACCACGAATTGAAATTACGATTTCTTATATGAAAGAACACGACAGTGGTTATAATAGGAAAAAAATGAAAGAGAAAGGGTGAAAATAATGAAAGCAGTTTACACGATTATTGAAGATACTTTGTATAAAGTAAACCAACCATCGTACATTCCTTATCATGTAATGAGAACAACTGATAATCATTCCTCATTAACCTATGATGAAGGAAATAAAAAGGTAAAAGTAAATCTTTGGTTAGACTTTTTTAATGATAAAAATGTGAAAACCAATAAAGCAATGTATCAGGAAATGGTATCAGCATTAAAATATCATTTAATTACACAAATTGATACCATCCAGAATTTTTACAAAATGACTGTGGATTATTCTTTATTCACAAAGAATGGAAAAGAATTAGAGCATTCAATTACTGTACAGAATATCAAGCCAGTAGATGCTATGGTTCCATTAGGAATTGCAAAAAATAATGAATTGGTATATCGATTTGTAAAGAAATTTGAAAAACAGATTGATTTCCGATTTAAAGATGGGTTGCCATATGGTATTATGAGACAACCACATGATAAATTTATCTTAAAAATCAATAACATTAATATCTATCAGGATACTGATACAGTAGAAGAACGCCATAAATCTATGGAAGAACGACCATTCAAATATGGTTCACATACTATCGAATCATCGTTAGAATATACAAGATTAGTATTCTCCTCAAAAGAACAAGGAATTGAATATACACCAATTGAATTAAATTATATTCCTAGATTAATTGAATTTGGTGTGGAAATTCTTCTGGATAATTTCATTGTAGTATACGACGACAATGAAATCAGTAAAATTTTACAGGAAAATATTTGGATTAAGAATGGTAATGGTGACACAATTGATCCAGATCCTGGAGAGGAATGCCCTTGTCCACCAAAAGACCCAGATTGGGATGTAGATGATGGCATGGATGTTTGTCCTTGTCCAAAACCAGAACCGGCACCGAAACCGGATTGTCCATGTAAGCCAAGTCCAGATATTAAGGATCGTGGATATTATTATGTAAGAGCTACTTTTGAAAAACCTTGTGCAAGACTTGTTGTAGAAGATCAGTATCCAGAATCTATTTATAATGATAAATGTATGGCAAGAAAATCTGATGTAATTATTGATATTCCAAATATCAGTATTGGCGATTATGTAGTAAAATATGAAGATTAAAAAAGAAGAGAGATAGAAAAATCTATCTCTCTTCTTTTTATGCATAATAAGAATTCTCGTTTTTTTCAATATTTACACAATTGGATGCGAATTGTTTTACTGTAGTATCCATATTTGATTCAAGGATAACTCGATTTCCTTGTGCATTTTTGCAACTTATAAAACCATAAAGTAATCTTTGTGAGTCGGATTGTCCTTCATCTTTTATAGTAATAGAGCAGTTATTAATATTTTCACACATATAGAATCCATATATTTCTTTTACATTTTTTGTATACTCATTGGTTGTAATAAGTATATTCACGTTATCTAATTTTTGAAATGTAGCTAATCCCTCAATTTGAGTAGGAACATCTTCATAGTTATCTGTGAATCTGTACTCTATATTTACATTACTAATTTTTGCATCTTTCCATCCACCGTTACCATAGATTCCCCCAGTATCAATACAAATAATCTTAGGTGTCTCTTCTGATGAACCTGTAAGACTTATTGTTTTATTATCATAGGCTGAAAATGACAGACCTCTAGGGTGTTTCTTTTTATCTAAGATATATTCTCCCGGATATAATAGCACATAATTATAGTTTTTATCATCGGCATGACGTACCCAATCATCAAATTCAAATTGGTTATGAATGATGGCTGTATAAGGACTGTCTTTCTTTAATTCATCAATCTTTTTTTCAATGTCTTTTATCACATTTTCTAAGTTTCTTCCATCATCAAATATAATTTGCGGTGCTCTTATCATATCTCTAGTTCCTATGGATTCGCCACGTTCATTTGTTATATATGACCTCATATTTTTTATTTCCTTTCTTAATTATATTTTACTCGCACTAAAGACTTTTCTCCATTAGGAGAAGGTATAACATCAAGTAATACTTTTATCACAGTGACTGGTATATCCGAGTTATCATTAATCAATGATTTCACTTCATCGCTTTTTGCTTCTACGAATAAACCATAACCTCCCTCATGATTTTCATGTTTAATATTATTGTCATCGAGAATATCGATAACAGTATCCATGATTGTATCTTTGTATTTTTTACACTCATTTAAAATTTCCTTTGTTGATTTTGCCATTACTTTTTCCTTCCTTTTCTATAAAATTTTAAACATAAGTTTTTACAGTAATAAAAATATAGTAGTAAATTACGAGACAATACTATAAGTATTTTTAATTAAAGGAGAAAATTATGGAACTTAAGAAAATGAAGTTATATTACGATATCATAACAGAATTCTATATTAATGCTATCGATATTGATTGTGACTATTATACTGAAGGATTGAATGTGCTTGCTCCAATTGATAGAATACTAAGTGTATTTGTTACTTATAAAAACCAAATTAAAAAGATTCAATCTGAAACTAAAGAATTAAAATCTATCAATAAATCGATTCTATTATGTGAAAGAATAGAAAAAAAGACTCCGGAATTACGGAATAAAAAATTTATTTTTATTCATAGACCAATCACATTAAAACCGAATGAAAAAGAACTTGCGAAATATTATGGAGCAAATATTGCGACTGCAATCATTCATAATAACAATCAAGATGTATTAGAATTAGCAGAAGAATATTTTAAGAATTTTTATAATGCAGAAAAATATAGTCGAAAAATTACATTAAAAGAAGCTGGAAAAATGTTAAATGAAGCAAAGGAACTATATGAAAATGATATTGATAATGAGTATGCATTATTGAAGAATGTCCGAGATATGTTAGCTTTATCAAAAGACCAAGCTCATTCCGTTACTGTGGTTGATTCTTTTAAAGAATTAACAAAAAACATTATTCAGAAAATGACTGACAGAAGGGATATCATTCGTTCTAATATCAATGATTTCGTATTTGATATTGGTGATGCATTAGATAATTTATTAAACCGGTATTCTGAAAATGATATACAAAAAATTGATGTTAGTCAAATTGATAATGATGATATCATCAAACATTCCAAATTAATTGAAACGATTGATTTCGGTGGAGAGGTATTGAAAGTATATCAAACCGAATATGATAATGTAAGTGCATTTAATATGGGTGGGCTAGACATCTATGTTTCAAATGATTATTTTAAACGTTCACCAGCAATGCAACAAGCAATATTATTACATGAAATCGGTCATTATTTAGATGGACACTTTCATGAACCTCAAGTAGAATATAAAGATGAAGAATTATATCGAATATTAAAAGGAATCAAAAGAAAATATAAACATTTCTGTAGTAGAGAAAGTATTGCATTTAATAATCCAAATGTGATGTTATCTGCATTATTATTAGAAATTGAGGCTGATAGATATGCTGCTAATATGGTAGGAAAAAGATTAATGAAAAAATCTAACAATCAAACTATGTGGGGTATTATTAATAATAGTCCTTCTTTATATGGGGATAATCATATGGAGATTTATATGCGAACTAAATTAAGAAATAAATTAATGTAAAAAAATAACGGATAGATTGAGCGTTGTCTATCCGTTATTCATTTTTTAAGGTTTAGAGTTTAAATCTCTTTGCCTTATGTTTTTTCTTGCGATTATTAATTTTTTTAAGTTCTTTCTTTCTCTCTTTAGGAGATAACAGAACTCCATTAATTGCATCAGGAATACTTCTTGGAGTTCCATCGGAATATTTTCCAAGAATCATTCCCTGTAAATTTTTGTTCTGAAGCAATTTCTCAGTTGTTTCAATGAGGATTTTACCTTTCCCCATAATACCACTCTCCTTTCCGTAGTATGTAATTGTGTGTTTTCATATATTTGTTTACTACGCATAAATATTATATAATTAATAGTAAAAAGCATAGAAAACAATTAGGTAAAGCTATATTTTCATATAGAAAGGAAGTGAAAATATAAAAATGGGAAGAGTTGTTTACTTAACATCAAAAGGAGCACAAGCTTCTAAAAATACCAGCATAGATGATAAAACTGGGTATAGTGAATTGGAAAAGTTAAAAACGGTTTCGTATGCAAAAAAAAAATATATGACACCTGGTAAGATTTATGAACGTAAAAAAACGGAAGGACTATATGAATTAACATATAATACCGAGCATATAAATGATTTCATTAAAGAAATCCATAAAAATCTAAATATTATAGATGAACCAGAGACAACACCAATTAGCATATGGAATACCACAACCACTAATTATAATCGTTTTAAAATACAAACAATGAATGATAAATTACAAAGAGGATTTGCTCACGTCTTTTTTGTGAGACCAAATTGTAATATTGCATCCAACAATGGCTCTTCATTAAATAATAGTGTTAAAAGTAATACAGTGTTTGCGTATGCTATGAAACAATCTCCATCATTAATTAAAGAATTAATATTGGATAATGGGAAAAGTCATCAGTTCATGATGTCATTATCAAACCACATTGTTTCTTTTTCACCGAATGACGAAGTATTAGAAACATCTACGTATGGAACCACTTACACAGGATATAAAATTGCTTATGGTAAAAATAATATTGAATCTAGGACAGCCGGTACATTGAGTCTTAGTTTTCAAGATGATAAACAAATGCATATTTATCAATTACATAAATTATGGACTGAATATATCAGTGGTGTTTATCGTGGTGAAATATTACCAAGAACAACGGATGTTATTGATAAACGATTGGATTATGCAAGTGCTATCTATTATTTTATTTTAGCCGAAGATAATGAAACTATTTTGTATTGGACAAAATATTATGGGGTATTTCCTTCTACTGTACCAACTGAACAATTTGCTTGGGCACAAGGAAATATGATTAAAAATGCAGATGAAATATCTGTCACATACAATTATTCTATGAAAGCAAGAGATATGGATCCTATGGTAATTACAGAATTTAATAAAAATGCAAATGCTGGAAATATTAGTTTGAACTATGTCCCAACATATGATGAAGAATTACATGCAATCGGTCCAACATGGGTTGGTTGTCCATTTGTAGAACAAACGAAAAATGGTTCCCAGTATTTTTATAAATTACGATTTAATCGAGGATAAGTGAAAGGAGAAATTATGGCAACAGATACTAATGATTATACTGTACGAAGTTATCGTGATAATTTTTCTTTTAAATCCTTTACAAAAGATCATTTAGTAGCAAAATATTTTGATGAAATCGATCCTTCGTTAAGGACGATAGGAATGATTGGATTTACATCAGAACAGATTGGAAATATTTCTGAAGATGTATTTAATTCTGGTAGTGTATTATTTCGTGAAACTTTTCCGAATAGAGCACAGATTCCAGAGAGTATTTATTCTCATGCAGCAATATTCCAATTACAAAATGTATTTTCCAATGCAGCTACTTGTAAATTTCTTTTAGTAATGGAAGAAGAAGCAATTATAAAAAACATGGTTGACAATTATGTCAACGGTATTTATTATTTTTACATTGACAAAAATACGATGCTTTATGTCGAAGATATTCCATTTTTAATGGATTATGATATTGAGATGCGTATTGTAAAAAAGACAAACGAACTGACAGGAGATAAATATCTATTTTCTGCTTCATATATGATTCCAGAAAATTATAAAAATTCTATCTCTGAAATTACAGACCCATATATTAAAGTACGTCGTAGTGATGATGGATATATCGCGTTAGAAATCCAGTGTCATCAATGTACTAGAACGGTAGAATATCAGAATGTATTAACAAATAATACGATCAACTATAAGACGGTAGATATTAATTTTGATGGAAAAATAGCTGGTTTTGATATCATGTATCGGTCACCAACGAGTGATACTTTTGATACACAGTTACAGAAATTAGTAATTTATTCTCAACCAGTAAATACCCCGTTTTGTTATTATCAGATGTTGGATGAAGATACGGTACGTATTTCATTTAATACGAAAGACGATTTCTTTTCTCCAGAATATGGTAGTGAATTAGAAATTACTATTTATAACACATTGGGAGAAAAAGGAAATTTCGACATTTATAACGGAAAAAATATTTCTATTATTCCTACTGATGAAAAATACAGATATGCAAATAATTATTTAACAGCAGCAAAGCCAATCACAGCATCTTCTGGCGGTAAAGACCAAATCAGTATTGATGATTTACAATCATTAGCTGTTATGGGATACCGTACGGCAACCGCATTAACAACGGAATCTGATTTATACGAATACTTCAATAATTATAAGATTCTTTATAATAATAGTGATATTCTTTTCTTGAAAAAGAGAAACGATATTTATGAACGTATTTATTCTGCATTTATTATTATGCGTAAAGGGGATTATATTTTTAAAACGAATACGTTAAATCTTTTCTTGAACCTTTCTGAAATGGAAATGCCTGAAAAGAATATTTATATGTTAGAACCGGGAATTTGTTTCACATCAAACGATACCTCTGGGTATGCTCAATTTTTACGCGATACAGAAGAAAACGAAAGATTGTATAAAGACTATCAGAAAGCATTAGCAGATGGTACAATCGATTACATTACTGATGATACTGATAAAACAGAACTTCCAAAATATCTGGATCGTCCAGCGTCGTTCGCAGAATATAAAAGGCGACAAGGAGAAGACGATAAATTATCAGTATTTGATTTTACTTCATATGATGATTTAAGAGAGTATGATGAACCATCTGAAATGAAGTTTTTATATATCAATCCATTCTTAATTCGATTTAAAAAACAACCAAATTTAGTAAGTTTATATATGACATATATCGATCAAAGATCATTAGTAGATTTCACATGGCAAAATGTAAGTTCATATGTTCAATTTATTATTTACCAAGTACAGCTTACTAGAGAATTTTCTGATGAAAGGAAGTACCATATTACTACAAAATTATTACCATCTATCAATGTTTCCGATGAATACCCAATTATTCAACAAGAAGAAGATAGTACAACTGGTAGTAAGAAATATGTGTTGAACGAAAAATATAAATTAGTTGATAACGACTTACGAGTATTTGCTGTAATTAAAGATGGAGTGAGAGATGTTTGTGCAATTGAATTAATTCCTAGTGAATACGATCCAACAACACAAAATATCACATACTCAGCAGATTTTTATACTGATGACCATATTACAAGTGATGGTAAACTACGGTTACTACAGCAAACAAAATACGTAGATTTAGATGATAATAGTTATTACGAGGTTATGGATGAAGACCCTGCATACTATAATCATATTGATGCCTCAGGAGATATTGTAGAGAATTGGATTTTAGCAAAAAGTATCTATCAAATGGAAGAAGCTGGTGATGTTGTAAAATACTGTACTGTTTATCCAATTGATACGAATTTAAGCGATATTCTTATTCCTATGACAGATGTTACATGCAGAATTTACACGCTTTATCGAAGAAAATATTCTCCAGATACTGGAAAACTTGAGTTAATTGAGGCATCAGATACAAATAATCCACTCGCAAATGTGGAGAACTTACATGTAGAAGGTTATTGGGAAACAAACGAATATCAAACAGCATCTGACCCATTGACATTCTTAAAACCATTAAACAATGTACGTTCTAATTTAATCTTTAAAGATTATACATTAGCAAATAAAACCGGAGAAGATGAAGATGGAAAACCGCAGTACGAATATGTATATGACATTAATGATGTGGAGATGATGTCGTTACCATTTATTAAATGGAATATCAATGAAAACCCAGAAAATCTTTCTTATTTCATGAACTCTTTCTTAGAGCAATATGATAACTTAATTGATATTGTGCATAATCGGTTACGAAATGAAACAACTATCGATGTAAAATTCTATAATACATATGGTAGAAGTAGAGACTTTAGAATTGGAGAAGAATTAGAACTTCTTAATACCGTAAATCTTTCTTTGAACTTTGATATGTGGTTTATTCCAGGTACTGATGTATTGAATGTCAAAGACGAAGTCAAAGAATTTATTAAGAAAGAAGTTGAAACAGTGAATTCTTCTGGAATGAATAATCTCTTTATTTCAAACTTGATGCGTAAAATAGAATTACAATTCTCTTATGTCGATCATATTCGATTTAAAGGAATTAACCATTACGATACCAATTATCAAGCAGTCAAGAATTATGTTGAAGATTTAGATGACCTGACGGTAGATGAGCGTCGTTACTATGTTCCGGAATTGTTAGTTGTTGATTTAGAGGACATTACAATCAATGATTACTTGATTAGTTAAAAAACAATGAATTAATAGGAGGAACGGATATATGGTAAATAAAAAAACATGGAAAGAATTTCAGGAAAGTGGTTTATTTTGGTGGATTAATATGATTCTCCATACCTTTGGTTGGGCAATCGTGATTGAACAAGATAAAGAAACAAAAGAAACCATATGTGCTTATCCCGCAAGAGTATCCTTCCGTGGTTTTGATAATTCATCAAACAGCAAAGGATATATTAACGTAAGTCAGTATATGAAAGATAATGCTGATGAATTACTTGAAGAATCAAAAGAATAAATGAGGTGATATAAATGGATTTTAATGCAGGACATGATAAAGTAATAGACTTTATGGGACATGTAAAAGCAGTACAAGATCAAAGAAAAGCGGATGAAGATTTTCGTAATTCAGACAAATACAAACTGCGTGTATTGGATAATGAACAGAAAAAGGCGAATGGTGTTTGTTTAGATTTAGTATTTTCTAAATTATACAAAGATGCCATTCCATTAAACGATGATTATAAGGTTGCGTATGGAGATGACCTTGACGCGGATATTCATGATTTTATTCATGACAAATGCCCGAACGGTATGGAATATTATATCCGAGAAGCAATCAAAAAAGGAAGTAAACCAGCCAAAGATATCTATGAGTCCGTATGTGATATTACAGGAAATTTCTTTATGGAAAAATCCTTAAAGATTGAAGAATGTGATCCGGATGATTTAGTGTTCCGTAGTGGTGAAGATACACAGCAGAAGATTGATGCTATGAATAAAGATTTAGCATTAGATGATGTAACAAGTATTATTCGAGACAATGTTAAATCTTCTGCAATTTCTGAAATCACTCGTGCTAAGAAAGAAAAACAGGAAATTCAGAATCTTGAAAATGAAATGACAAATGATATGAAAATCAAAACAGAATCCGCCATTGATGATTATCTGGAATTAAAAGGGGTAACAGAAAAGAAAACATTTAATCCAACCTTATTCCAGGGTATCATGATTGGTAAGGTAAATGAACTTACGGCAATGCAAGAATCTGGAAAATTACAGAATCAGCCATTATATAATACATTAGTAGATTATGGAATGGTAAATGAAACTTCTGAATCTTCTATTGAAGAAATGGCGTTCGTAGAATCTGTTAAAGAATTGACAAAGATTAACCTGCTTTCTGCTCTTTGTTTAGAGAAATATAGTAAGCAGGATATTGAAGATATGGCGAATGAGTACGCATATACAATTAAATAAAATATAAGGAGTATATTTTTTATACTCCTTATATTTTCTTCCGTAAAAATGTTTGACATTTAATTAAATAATTTTTAGGGTAATGAGAAATTACTACTTTAAAAGAAAGGAAGAATGATATATGAGTATTAAAAGTTATAATCATGTCCAATTATCCAAACTTGATAGCAAGGGTAACCAGGATATTATGTGGCCTGAAAATACAACTAAAGATATTCTTTTAAGATCACAAAATGAAAATCTACCAGCCGGTAGTACTACACTCTATGACTTAGAAGATAGGTTTGGTATTTTGGCTTTTATGAATAATGTATGCATGGAGAATCTGGATGACAATCTTCAAAATACAATTAAAACTTTAGTTCAGAATGTTTCTGATTTAATGTATAAAGCAATTAGTATTACAAGTTTCAATAATAATACTAATATACTTCCAAAAGGTTCCTCTATATCAACAGTGGTATTCAACTGGGCAACCAATAAAAAACCTACTGCATTAAACTTTAGAGGTGGGGGTATTAATGAAGCTATTGATGTAGGACTTACATCAAAAACTTTTACTTTCCCTACATCAATTACGCAAACAACTTCATTCACATTAAAAGCAACTGATGAAAGGAATGCGACTATGGAAAAGACAACAAGTATTGTATTTGCTAACTATATTTATTATGGAGTAGCATCAACAACAGAAAGTGTTGATGAAACAACACTTTCTTCCGTTTTATCTGAATCTAAATCCAGAACGATTAGTGTAAATTCTGGAGAAGGACAATATGTTTATTATTTACTTCCAACAAGATTAGGAACACCTACATTTGTTATTGGAGGATTTGAAGGCGGATTTATTAAAATCGGTTCTTCAGTTGATAAGACAAACAGTACAGGATATACTGAACCATATGATATTTGGCGTTCAGTAAATGAAGGACTTGGTTCTTTAAGTATTACTGTAAAATAATAAATCTTATATAGAACGGAGGTGAAAAAAATGGCACAACATGAACACAAAGAAATACAGGGTGGCGTTATCGTTATAAATACTTTGGTGCCAGCAAATGGTAGTAGAGATTATCCTGTTGCAATGGCAGATAATATCAACTTGTGTGATGGCACCGACGTTGAAACAAAGATTAGAGAAATTGAAGATTATATAAAAGACCCATCCGTTAATATGAGTGAAATTGATGATGATATTGTATCAGATAGCACCACTTGGTCTAGTAAGAATATCAGTAAGAAAATTAGTGACTTGTATGACAATGTACCAACCTTAGATAAAGTTTATTTAAAGGGGGAAGTATATACTCAAGCTGAAACGCTTGAGGCAATTAATCAAGCAATCACTAATCGTTTAGAATCTTATTATACAAAAGATGAAACGGATGGAAAAATTTCTCAAGCAGTTACTGGAGTTATGAATTCAACGAAAGAATATGTTGACAATCAAACGACAGTGATTCGAAATGATATTGCAGCCTTACAAGAAAAAATAGGTGCTGGATTTACTCCTATTGATAATAGTTATATTGTCAGTCTTTTTCAAGATTCATAATATAAATTTTTAAGAAAAGTGAGGTTAGAATATGTCGGATACAGATGTAAAAGTAGCTGAAATGAAACGCTATTTAAGTCAAGAAAATCTTGATGTATTAGTGGATCAATTGAAGCAATATATTTCAAGTAAAAAACAAGTTTTTTTCTATCCAGATAAAGCAAATTTTCCTGAAACAGGGAAAACATCTCTTCTTTACGTTAGTAGAGAAACGCTTAGTATGTATACATGGAATTCAGATAAAAACATCTATGAGGAATTAAAACCAGCAGATGTTATTTATAATCATGACCATGTTATTCTTGACTGTGGGGATGCAATCACTGCATTTACAACAGAGGTGGAAGAATAATTAACAAGTAATTAATATATATAATAGAAAAGGAGATTTATAATTATGGCTAATAAAATTTTAACTACCCGTATTCAGATTAAACATGATACCGCGGAGAATTGGGCTAAATCTACGTTAGTATTACTTTCTGGCGAAATTGCAATTGATACCACTAACCTCATTGCTAAAGTTGGTGATGGTACAAATACATGGGCCCAATCTAAGCAGATTGGATTAAATGAAGCACAGGTTAAGCAGTTAATTCAGAATAATGCAGTACAGACTGTGACATTATCTTCAGGTACAAATAATGGTACTGTAGCTATCACAGTAGATGGAACAAAAGTAGATAACATCGCTGTTACGGGTCTTGGTTCTGCAGCATACACAAATTCCAATGCGTATGCAACAGCAGCACAGGGAGCAAAAGCTGATGCAGCTATGCCGAAAGCTGGTGGAACATTCACTGGTCCTGTAACACTCTCTGGTGATCCAACAGCAGATATGCAGCCTGTAACAAAGAAATTTATGGAAACAAAGATCGCATCAGCTATTTCAGCATCTGACGCGATGATCTTCAAGGGAACAATCGGTACTGATGGTACTGTTTCTGCTCTTCCTGAATCTTCTCATACAGGTAATACATATAAGGTAATTGCTGGATTTACTTCTGTACCTGCGGCTTCTTCTGCTACAGGAAACAATGTTGCAGTTAAAACTGGTGACTTAATCGTATTTACCGAAGCCGGTAAATGGTTAGTAGTTCCTTCTGGTGATGAAAGAGAAACTACAATCAAAGCTGCAACAACTGGTGTAAATCTTGATGGTACAGCTAGAACAGGTTCTGTTGTTGTTGGTATGGCAGCAGCTAAGCAGGTAGATGAATCTATCGCAGCAGCTTCTACATCTGTTAATCTTCCTACATCCAAAGCAGTTGCTGCTTTCGTAGAAGGAAAGAAATATAAAACAACAGATGAGAACGTTAAGAACGTATTAAATACAGCAGAAAAAGCTTACCTTACAGGTACAACAAGCGCTACTACAAACACTGGTACACAGATCTTTGATACAGGTGTTTACTTAGACGCAGAAGCTGGTACACTTGTAGCAACTAAGTTCAAAGGAAGCTTAGTTGGTAATGTTACTGGTAACGTAACAGGTGATGTTAGTGGAAATGCTGGTACAGCTACAAAACTTAAGACAGCAAGATCTATTGGTGCTACTGGCGTTGTTACAGCAGATGCAGCTACTTTTGATGGATCTGGAAATGCTAATATCAATATCAAATCTGTAAGTACAGATGGTCTTACAAATGGTTCAAATGACTTAGTATTTGATTGCGGCGGAGCTGGTGTAACAGCTTAATAAAATATATAATTGGAGAGATGAGTGTGGAAGCTCATCTCTCCGTTTTACCCCTTTTTATTCTATTTTATAATTACAAATATATAACGACATATATTTTTATAATAAAAAATATTAAGAAAGGAGATGCTACATATAATATATTTTACTATGTAGTAAAAATTAAGCCATGGCTCAAAAAGTTATTAAAGTACGAAATAAAGTAAAATATGACACTGAAGCTAACTGGGCGAAATCTGATCCAGTGTTATTGGCTGGTGAATTAGCAGTTAGCTCGGATAGAAATAACAGGATTAAGGTTGGTGATGGAACTAAAAAATGGTCCGCATTATCTTTTTCTGGATTAAAGGTCGGAAGTAATATTACATTAGCAGACGATACAATTAGTATTACAAAATCAAATGTAACTTCTGCTTTAGGATATACTCCACCGACAACAAATACAACCTATAATGATGCTACCCAAAGTGCTCATGGATTGATGAGCGTAGCTGATAAAAAGAAACTCGATAGTATTGCTTCTGGTGCTAATAATTATACTCATCCAAGTGCTACAGCATATGCATCTGGTCTTTATAAGATTACGACAAATAATCTTGGTCATGTAACTGCGGCTACAGCCGTAACAAAATCAGATATTACTGCATTAGGAATTCCAGGGCAGGATACTAATACAACCTATAATGATGCTACCCAAAGTGCTCATGGTCTTATGACCGCAGCTGATAAGAAGAAACTCGATGGTATTGCTTCTGGTGCTAATAAAATTACCGTAGATTCTTCCATGAGTACAAGTAGCACAAATCCAGTACAAAACAAAGTTATCAAAACAGAACTTGATAAAAAAATGAATATTGAGGCTACTGCATTAACGAAAGAAAATTTGAATGATATAAGGACTTATGGTTTTTATTTTGGCGGAGGAAGTAACACAGTAACAAATAAACCAGAAGGAATAGATGCATTTGGATTACATGTATATCGTAGTGCTACAGGATATGTAATTCAAGTATTAACTGGTGCTAACATCAATGATCGTTCTAAATATATTAGACAATATAATGGTAACACATGGACAACATGGTTAACAGAAGCTATTTTTTCTGATACACCAGTTGATGGAAAAATTGTTGTTACAGATGGAACCGAAGGAAAAGTAAAATCAAGCCGTTATACTATTGCTTCATCTGTTCCAGCAAATGCTAAATTTACAGATACAGTATATACTCATCCAAGTTATACGGCAAAAGCATCTGGATTATATAAAGTGACCGTTGATGATAAAGGGCACGTAAGTGCAGCAACTGTTGTGACTAAAGGTGATATTACTGCTTTAGGTATCCCATCTTCTAACACTGATACGCATTATACTACTGGTTTAAAAGTAGGTGCTTCTGCAACAGCTACAGCAAATGCAGCAGCAACTAATGGTAACGTATTTCTTAATGTAATGGATAATACAACCATTAGAGATAGTCATAAAGTAGTAGGTAGTGGAGCCACATCAGTAACATCTGATGCAAATGGTAACATTACTATTTCATCCAGTAATACAACCTATAATGATGTTACTCAAAGTGCTCATGGTCTTATGACAGCAGCAGATAAAAAGAAACTCGATGGTATTGCAAGTGGAGCAAATGCATATACTCATCCTAGTGCAACTGCTTATGCGTCAGGTCTTTATAAGATTACGACAAATGCACTTGGTCACGTAACTGCAGCAACAGCAGTTACAAAATCAGATATTACTGCACTTGGTATTCCAGGACAAGATACAAACACTGTTTATACTCATCCAAGTTATACGGCAAAAGCATCTGGATTATATAAAGTGACCGTTGATGATAAAGGACATGTAAGTGCAGCAACTGCTGTCGTAAAGAGTGATATTACTGCATTAGGAATTCCTGGACAAGATACAAATACAACCTATACAGTTGGAACAGAATCTTATTCTGGTACAACAAAGTTATATGGTAGTACAGGAACTTCTACAGACGGTACTATGACAAGAAATGCTATTACTAATGCATTAAACGGAAAAGCCAATAGTAGTCATTCTCATAACTATGCAGGTTCATCTTCTGCTGGTGGTAATGCAAATGCAGCATTAAAACTTGCTACAGCACGATCAGTAGCAGCAAATACTGATTTTGCTATGAATTTTAGTTTTGATGGTTCAAAAGATGTTTCAGCTCAATTATCATACTATAATTGTACGGCGAGAAATGGTAATAAAAATAATTATCCATTTCATCGTTTTGCTAAAATTGATAAACTTAGTGGAAGTTATTCTGATAAAGCTTCTACATTCTTAATCACCCAAGATTATAAAGGTGGAGGATGGGGAATTGTAACCATTCGTTTAAGAACAAACTCATCAACTGAAGCTTCCGATGTAGAAGTGAAGTGGTTACTTCGTTACAATTTACCAGCTGATTGTGTACAAGTTGCTATTGATACTACTTATGGTGCAACATATGCCGATGCATTTATTAAATTATCTGGTACATATAATGGTACTGTGATTCGAAATCTTGCTTCTGGTAATCGAGGTTCTATCTCTAGGACATGGACACTTAATTCATCTAACGAAGTAGATAACACAACAACATCGGATGCTTTAACATCTTCGGAATGTTATGTTGATATAGCCACAGCTGGTACTAAATTACATAACAAAGCATATACAAAAACTGTTACAGCTTCAGATGCAGCTACAGTTTCATATGCCAATAATGCTGGTACAGCTAATAATGTAAAAGATTCTGGTAATAATACAGTCACAACATTAGCTTATTCTAAATCTGGTCTTAATACAACTGCATGGTTAGCTGCTTGGAATAACTATGAGCTTCGTGCGATTTCGCCTACTAATGCATTAAAAGCAATGGGTGGTGCTTCTACAGCAGTAGCAACACAATCAGCAAATGGTTTACTCAGTGCATCAGATAAGAAAAAGTTAGATGGTATTGCTTCTGGTGCAAATGCATATACTCATCCAAGTGCTACAGCATATGCATCTGGTCTTTATAAAATTACAACAAATAATCTTGGTCATGTAACTGCGGCTACTGCTGTGACAAAATCAGATATTACTGCTTTAGGAATTCCAGGGCAGGATACTAATACAACCTATAATGATGCTACCCAAAGTACTCATGGTCTTATGACAGCAGATGATAAAAAGAAACTCGATGGTATTGCTTCTGGTGCAAATGCATATACTCATCCAAGTGCTACAGCATATG
>ENA-ORRW01000482-ORRW01000482.1-human-gut-metagenome-genome-assembly--contig:-NODE-482-length-46915-cov-2.952753_pt1 | contig 46915 bp, 38 predicted proteins | sample MGYA00242183_ERZ509150 | MGnify/ENA primary metagenome ERZ509150 (study PRJEB26280, sample SAMEA2338639) | human gut metagenome | biome: human gut; feature: human-associated habitat; material: faeces... | reverse complement strand
CTCTGCCATCACTTGTCTGGATCATGAAGGTGCTCATGGCGTTGCTGGTGGTGATGCCTTCGTCAGTGGAAATGGTCCATTCTTCCTGTTCCGGGAAAGCGACGATATAAGCTGCTTTTTCAGGATCGCCGGAGGCGTCTTTCATACAGGCAATGGCAATCTGGATATTCTTTTCAATCTCTGTTTCCACATCGCGGATATCAGAAAGAGCGATGGTATATTCATTTCCGTCATCGGCCAGTAAGGTAAAGGCAGAGCCGTCTTTTTCTGCTTTGGTGATGGTTCCCTGAAGCATGAAAAATTTGGAACTTTCTGTACCTTCTGGAACCTGGGTTTCAGATGGAGCTTCAGCAGTTGTTTCTTCTGTGGAAGGTTCGGCAGTGCTTTCAGTCTGTGCCGGTGCAGTTGTATCAGCAGGAGCAGCTGGCTTCTTTCCGCAGGCAGACATCATAATAGTACCGGCTGCAAGCAGGATCGCAAGGTTATATACATGTCTTTTTTTCATAGGACAATTCCTCTTTTCTATCATAAATTCTATTACAATAAATCAGTAAAGATCCATCATGTTTGGATACTTTCATGGTAACATTCCCGCCCCTAAAATTCAATTAAAATTCCTTTAAGTTTTGCTGTCATCACAAAAACAGCAAAGCTTTCTAAAAAAAGAGCAAAGAAGAAAAAACAGCAAGGGTGTTATAGTAAATACAACAAAGAAACACAGAAACCAAAGTGATAACACAGAAATCAGAAATACGAGAATAATTTAGAAACAAAACAGGAGGGAATGGCATGGGGGCTATTCAGCTGAAAAATGTAACAAAGAAGTTTGGTGACCAGATGGTCATTGATGATCTGAACTTAAGCATAGAAGACGGAAGCTTTACTGTTCTGGTAGGACCGTCCGGCTGTGGAAAATCCACAACACTGCGTATGATCACAGGACTTGATGAACCGACTTCCGGAGATATTTACATTGACGGAAAGAAGATCAACGACTTAACACCAGGAAAAAGAGACATTGCCATGGTTTTCCAGAACTATGCTCTGTATCCGACCATGACAGTCCGTGAAAATATCGAATTTGGTCTGGAAAACAAGAAAGTGCCAAAAGAAGAGAGAAAGAAAAGAGTCCAAGAGATCTGCGAGGTAGTAGGCCTGACTCAGTACCTGGACCGTAAACCGGCTACACTTTCCGGTGGCCAGAGACAGAGAGTTGCACTTGCAAGAGCCATGGTAAAGCAGCCAAAAGTATTCTTAATGGACGAGCCACTGTCAAACCTGGATGCAAAGCTGCGTGGACAGATGCGTGTGGAGCTGATCGGTTTACATAAAAAACTGGGAACCACTTTCGTATATGTAACCCATGATCAGGTAGAAGCAATGTCTATGGCAGATGATATTGTACTGATGAAAGATGGCTACATTGTACAGCAGTCCAGCCCAAGAGAACTGTATAACAATCCAAACTGCGTATATGCAGCACAGTTTATAGGCACTCCTCAGATGAACATTGTAAAAGACATTCTGCCGGAAGGAATGCAGGTTGGTTTCCGTCCGGAGAAAGTATACTTAAAAGAAGTAGAAGAAGAGCATGTAGAGATAAGTGCTAAGATCGCTACCAAGGAAATGCTTGGTTCTGAGATCATCTACTCCTTAGACAGTCCGGCAGGAAAGCTGATGGCAAAATCTGATTATGAAGCAGAAGACGAAAGCACCTTAAAACTGTCTATTCCTGTAAAGAACATGTATCTGTTTGATAAGGATGGAAAGCGGATCACCTTAGATGACGAACGCAGACTGATGATCCATGCTGGATTTGCAAAACTTGCAGGCCGGGAGGTGTAAGCAGTGGATAAGAAAAAACGAAGCGTCAGCGAAAAGCGGGACCGCATGCTGGGATTTGTTACCGCTATGCCGGCAATGATCTTACTGTTTGTCTTCACTGTATATCCGGTATTTTATCTGATCTACTATTCCATGTTTTCCGGAAGCCTGATCTCCGCGAAGAAAACCTTCGTGGGACTGGACAACTACAAAGAACTGTTTGGTTCAGAAACATTCCGGCTGGTACTTGTAAATACCGTTGTTTATACAGTACTGTTCGTCAGCCTGACCATGGTGCTGGCAGTGATCATTGCAGTATGGTTAAACGGTTCAAAACATAAGAAATTAAACAACATGGTAGAGGGCTTTATCTTTACCCCTCATGTTATTTCCATGGTTTCCGTATCCATTGTATTCTTATGGCTGATGGACCCGGATACCGGATTTTTAAACATGGTCATCACAAAGCTGGGATTTGCAAAATTCCCATTCCTTTCCAGCCCATCCACTTCCATGTTTTCACTGGTTCTGGTAATGGTATGGAAAAGCGTTGGTTACTATGTACTGCTGATCATGGCAGCCCTTCAGACGGTTCCTTCTAATATTTACGAGGCAGCAGAACTGGATTCCACTCCAAAGTGGAGAGTGTTTTTCAAGATCACTCTTCCAATGATCTCACCGACCATCCTGTTTACCTCTGTTGTGGCATCCATTGCATCTTTCAAGATCTTTGACTCCGTTAACGTTATGACACAGGGCGGACCGGTAGACTCTACCAATACACTGGTTTACTACATTTATTCCTTTGCTTTCCGCTACGGAAAACCGGGTATGGCCTGTGCGGCAGGTGTGATCTTACTGATCCTGGTATGCATCATGACCTACGTTCAGTTCGGTGTAGGAAAGAAACGTGTACATTATCAGTAAAATTTCCACAGTTTACGATATAATTAAGGAGGAAAAATCATGGAAGAAAGCAGGGGCGCACTTCTTTTTCAGAAAGTATGCCATATCCTGAACATTATTTTAAAAGTGGCTGTTATGGTCATCATAGCATTCCCATTTTACTGGATGGTCAGCACGTCATTAAAGGACTATACCGAGGCGCTGCAGTTCCCGCCTACCCTATTCCCATCCAGTCTTCACTGGGAAAACTACGCTCATGTATTTGAGATCGTTCCCATTGGATTATATTTTAGAAACTCTGTTGTAGTCAGCCTTTGTGTGCTGGTTCTCCAGTATCTGATCATTGTACCGGCTGCTTACAGCTTTGCAAGACATGAATATTTCGGAAAAAATATCTTTTTTGGAATTGTACTGTTAGGATTAATGATCCCGCAGCAGATCACCTTCCTTCCGGTTTACCTGATGTTCAGCCGGATGAAGATGTTAAAAACATTTATACCGTTAATATTACCATTTATTTCCAATCCATTTGGTATTTTCATGCTCCGCCAGTATTTTATGCAGATCCCTCAGGAAGTCATTGAGGCTGCAAGACTGGACGATGCAGATAACCGTAAGATCATGTTCAAGGTAATGATGCCTATGGCAAAACCGGCTCTGATCACCATCGGCCTTCTGTCCTTCATCTCTACCTGGAACAACTACTTCTGGCCGTTGATCATGACCTCCAGTGAGACACTTCGTACACTGCCTGTAGGTATCGCAGCCCTTAAATCTTCTGAGACTTTACAGATGTGGCACATTATCATGGCAGGAAACGTAGTTTTAGTACTGCCGATCCTGATCGTATACATGCTGGCAAGCCAGAAGATCCGTAATTCCTTTGTATATTCCGGTATTAAGTAAATTATAAATAAAAAGTATATTAAACAAACACAGGAGGAAAGAAAATGAAAAGAAAAGTAGCAGGAGTATTGGCAGCAGCTATGGCAGCTGGTATGTTAGCTGGATGCGGCAGTTCCGCAAAACCGGCTGATACTACAGCAGCAAAGGCAGAGGACACCAAGGCAGCAGAGGGAAGCACAGAAGCAGCTGCAGCAGATAACGGTGACAAGATCACTATCGAGTTCTGGCACTGCATGGGTTCTTCCAACGGAGAACTGATCCAGCAGATCACAGACTCCTTTAACGAGTCCCAGGACAAGATCTTTGTAAAAGCAGTACATCAGGGTTCTTACACAGACGCAGGTACTAAGATGCAGGCCGCTTTAGCAGCTGGCGAAGCTCCTGTTTTAGCTCAGATGGAGATTGGTATGTTAGGAATTTTCGCTGACGCAGATCAGTTAGTTGACCTTCAGAAGTTCGTAGATGAAGAGAACTACGATATGAGCGATTTCATGCCAGGTCTGTTAGACGCTTCCTACTATGATGGAGCATTAGTAGCCCTTCCTCATTCCCGCAGCGTTCCGGTACTGTACTACAACAAGGATCGTTTCAAAGAAGCAGGTCTGGAAGAAGCTCCTGTAACCTGGGATGACTTAAAGGCAGATGCTAAGGCTCTTACTGGAAACGGTTCTTATGGATATTCCTGCCCACTGGATCAGTGGTATTACATGTCACTGGTTATGAACGCAGGCGGAACCATTTTCAATGAGACAGAAGACGGCATCGGATTTGCAGGCGATCCTGGAACAAAGCCACTGTATCTGTGGAAAGAAATGATCGCAGACGGAACCATGCATGTTCCATCCGGTCAGGATTACAACTCTTCTGAGGCTTGCAGAAATGCATTTGCAGGCGGCACAGCAGCTATGATCCAGCAGAGCAGTGCTCAGTTAAAGGGATTAGAGAAGACCTGTGAATTTGAAGTTGGTGTAGGTGCAGTTCCTCAGGATACCACACTTTCTTATCCTGCAGGTGGTTCTAACCTGTTAATGTTCAAGGGCCACAGCGAAGAAGAAGAGAAGGCTGGCTGGGAGTTCTTAAAGTACATGACCAACACCGAAAATGCAGTACGCTGGGCAAATGGTACCGGATATCTTCCTACCAGACAGAGCTGCATAGACTCTGAAGAATACAAGAAGATGGTAGAAGAAGATCCAAATCTTCAGATCATCGTAGATCAGGTACAGTACAGCACCTATAAGACACCATTTATCCCACAGTATCAGGAAGCAAAAGAAATCTTCGCAAACGAGATCCAGAAGTGCATCCTGGAAGACAACTACACCCCAGAGCAGGCAGTTTCCAGCATGGAAGAGCGTGTAGCTAAATTATTCAAATAAGTAAGTCGCGCAGTCAAAAACAAGGGGCTGCGAAGCAGACATACACCCGGCAGATCCAACAGGTTTGCCGGGTGTTTTGTATACTGGGGAATTTATAATATAAGAAAAATTCCAGTCAAGTAAAAATTTTGTAAAGATTGACAAAAATTAAACTTTTACCAGCAATAAAATTGTGCTATAATTCAATATTAATCAGACGAAGAGGTTACATATGAAACAAAAGAAAGTACAGTCCCTTTCCAGAAAATTATTTGTAAATTTTATCCTCAGCTGTCTCCTTCCAATTGTAGTGGTCAGCTTTCTGGTGTCCTATCTGTTTGGAACTTACCAGTATCAGGAGATACGCAGCCGGGCGGAGAATAATACGAAACTGATCTCGGCATACATGACAAAATATCTTAACGATATTGATAACCTGACAAAAGCACCTTATTATCATTCCTTTTTTCAGTCCAGGACGCCTTTTGAGGACCTGACACCCTATGACCAGAACAAGGTAGGAGAAGAAATTGGAAAACTTTTACAGCTGACTACCTATTCCAGAGAAGATTTTGGGGATATGTTAGTCATGTCAGACGGAAATGTGCTGTATTTTAACACGTCTGACTGGTATCAGTATCTTCCAACCATCCACCCTCTTACAGGCCGCAGCTGGTATCAGTCGGCTCTTGACAAAAACGGCCGGGTGGCTATTATCCCGGAAAAAGATATGACAGGGGCAGATGAAGAAGAAGAACTGGATACAGGAAGTTTTTACATATCCAGAAAATTAAACAACATGTTCCTTCAGGATCAGGAAAATGTGATCATGCTGAACTTAAAAACAGATGATTTTGAAAATCTGTTCTCCAGCCTTACCAGCAAGGCGCCTCTGATCATTGCGTTTACAAATGACGAAGATCAGCTGATCTATTCCAATAAGCCTCTTACAAAGACTCAGACTGCAGCTTTAAAGCAGCAGAAAGTAAACTATGACCACAGAAACTGGCTGTGTTTTTCACAGACCTTAGAGCATTATCCTCTAACGGTCCATGTACTGCTGTCTGCGTCCTATGTGATAGACCGTATGGCCATTTTCCTGTTTATGGCAGCAGCCTGCTGTCTGTTATGCTCCATCCTGGGATATGCCATGTTTAAGAAAAATAATTACTGGATCGAGCGCCCTACCTATCATATTAAGGCAGTCCTTGGAGAACTCCAGGTGGGCAACTTAAATTCACGGTGTGAGCCATTGGTGATCCGTGAGTTTAATGAGATCGGAACTTCTATTAATGCCATGGCAAAGCAGCTCCAGGAGACCATCCGCAATGAATATGAGCTGAAGCTGGCCCAGAAAAACCTGCAGTTACAGGCGCTCCAGTCCCAGATCCAGCCTCATTTTATCATCAATACCATTTACAGCTTTATTACCTTAAACCAGATCGGGGAGCAGGAGGCTTTAAATGATGCTTTTTACTCCTTTGCCCATCTGCTGCGGTATGTGTTAAGCCGCAGCCGGGAGACTACTTTAGGGGCAGAACTGGACTTTTTAAATGATTACTGTTCCCTGTGCCTGCTGCGTTTTGGAAACCGGCTTTCCTATGAGATCAACTGTTCGGAAGAGTTTAAGTCCCTTTCCATGCCAAAGCTGTTATTGCAGCCTCTGGTGGAAAATGCAGTGATCCATGGCATAGAGCCCAGCGAAGTTCCATGTAAATTGTTTGTAGAGGCAGAACGTCACGGAAACAGTCTGTACATTCTTATTGAGGATGATGGTGTGGGATTTAAAGAGGAAGAATTAAACTCCCCGGAGTCCATTGGAATAAAAAATGTAGAAAACAGGATCAGCCTGTGGGGACCTGATATCCGGCTTTATATTTACCGTATAGATGGACGAACCATTCAGGTACTGATCGTTCCTTTCAAGGAGGAAAAACATGAAGATACTGGTGATCGACGATGAACCGCTGATCCATATTTCCATAGAAAAACTGATCCAGGCATGTTCCAAAGAAGACGAGGTCCTTCATGCCTATAATGGCCATGAGATGTTAAAAATGCTGGAAGAACATGAGATCGCCATGGCATATGTAGATATTAAGATGCCGGGGCCTTCCGGACTGGAAGCCATAAAACTGGGGAAGGAAATATCTCCGGATACCCGTTATTATATCATGACCGGCTTCAATGAATTTGAGTATGCCAAGCAGGCGGTAAAGCTGAAAGTGGAAGATTATCTGATGAAGCCTTTGGATAAAAAGACGATCCAGGAGACCATTACGGCGGTACGCCTGCAGCAGTATCTGGCAGGAGAGCGGAGAAAAAATCTGTTCCGTACCTGGCTGGAAAGTGCTTTGAATGGAAGAAATATCGGACTGGGGGAATATAAGGGTTATTTCTGCGGGCTGCTGATGATCACAGTGGATGGAGAAAACCTGGTTTCCGATCCGATCCCGGCTCTGTTTCAGGGATATGAGGATCATGTAGTTTCTGTATTCAGTGATAACAGTTTGAAACTTCTCTGTTTTTCGGAAAAAGGAGAAGGGATACAGGAGATCTACAGGACTTTATCTGCCCGGACATTTGCAGAAGGAATGACCTGTTTTGGCACCTCTGTTACAAGGGACATGGAAAACCTGAGGGAAGACCTTGGAAATCTGGAAGAACTCAGTTGCCTGCGGGTAATAAAAGGAACCGGGCGTTTTTATTATCTCAGTCCTCTTTTAGATGAAGAGGAAGAAAAAGTGGAGTTCGGCCGCAGATGCTTAAAGTGGCAGGAGGCATGGAAGAGCGGAGATTACAACAGCTTTTCCAGTTTATCTTCCTGGATCGGGAAAAAGATGGAGGAAAAGGAATGGATCGGGCGGTCAAGAAAAAATATTGCCAGTTTTTTCAGTCTGGTCTTAAAAACTCCGGTTTCAGAAAACATGGATCCAAAAGAACTGAAAAACTTCCTGGAGCAGAAATCCAGAAGCCTTTTAAGCAGTCCTTCTGAGGACTCCAGGATCAATTCCATGATCCGTTTTATTGAGGAACATTACCGGGAAGATATTTCAGCGGCAGATCTTTCCGAGCGGTTCGGTCTGTCTGCCAGTTATATCAGCAGTCTTTTAAAAACAGCGCTGGGCGTGCGCTACAGTGATTACGTGGCTGGGCTTCGCTTAAACCATGCAAAAGAGCTTCTGGCAACCACCCATATGACGGTAAAGGATATTACCGTAGAATGTGGCTGGTACAGTCAGAGTTATTTTACAAAGCTGTTTATAGAAAGAGAAGGCTGCACGCCGGTGGAATACAGGAAATCATTTGGAAAATGAGCACAGATGCCTGAAAAATGAGCAAAACCAGGTGGATATGGATGGGCTATACTGGTATTAAGAGAGAAGAAAAGATCAGCATATAAAAGCTACACAGTATAAGAGACAGGATCAGGAGGGACATGAAGATGGTAGCAGAAATGATAACAAAAATAGGGATACCGTCAGATGCGGAGTTATTTTTGCGAGTGATCGTAGCCAGCGTATTGGGGTATATGATCGGCTATGAGCGAAAGAACAGGGATAAAAGCGCCGGTATGAGGACACATGCCATTGTAGCGTTGGGGGCGGCGCTTATGATGGTAGTATCCAAGTATGGTTTTTACGATGTAGAAAAGGTAGATTCCTCCCGTGTGGCGGCACAGATCGTATCTGGTGTAGGTTTCTTGGGTGCAGGTGTGATCTTTGTGCGAAATAATACAGTAAGCGGTCTGACTACAGCAGCAGGACTTTGGACCACAGCTGGCGTGGGAATGGCAGTGGGAGCAGGAAAGTATGGTATTGGTGTCTGCGCCGGTATACTGGTAGTGGTGATCCAGGAGCTCCTTCACAGAACTTCTTTTCTTACTGCGGAGCCGATCCGCGGCTTTCTTAAAATGACCTGTACGGATTATGAAAATGTGATCGCGGATATCCAGATGCATTTTTCAGAAGAAAAGGTCAAGATTTCAAATCTGAAGGTGGGAAAAGGAAAGAACGGCACAAAGATAGAGCTGGAAGTAGTATATCCGCCTTTATATGATAAGAATGCAATGCTGTTAAAACTGGCAGCGGATGAACGTATTACGGGCATCAGCGGTTAAATGGGGAAAACAGGGGATTTCCTGCAAAAAGCCCTTGCAAAATGCGGTTTTTCCCTGTACAATCTGATATTGAGCGAAGAATGTATTTTTCAGGTCATCCTGTAAGTACATAAGACAGAAAAGAGGGGACAGCAAATGCCCCCTCTTTTAGCGGAAACAAAAACAACAGATTTATTTATAAGAAAGGTAAATGACATGATAAGTGCAAATAATATTTCCCTCCGTGTAGGCAAGAAAGCATTGTTTGAAGATGTAAATATCAAGTTTACAGAAGGCAACTGTTATGGACTGATCGGTGCAAACGGCGCCGGAAAGTCTACATTTTTAAAGATCCTTTCCGGACAGTTAGAGCCAACCAGCGGTGAGGTTGCCATCACTCCGGGACAGAGACTTTCCTTCTTACAGCAGGACCATTTCAAATATGATGAGTACACCGTTCTGGATACTGTTATCATGGGAAATGCAAGACTGTACCAGATCATGAAGGAAAAGGAAGCCATCTACATGAAGGAAGACTTCACAGATGAAGATGGTATCAAGGCAGCAGAACTGGAAGGTGAGTTCGCTACCATGAACGGCTGGGAAGCTGAGTCTGACGCAGAGAACCTGTTAAATGGTCTTGGCATTGGTACTGAATTCCACTATGCACAGATGAGCACTCTGTTAGGTGCACAGAAGGTCAAAGTTTTACTGGCACAGGCACTGTTTGGAAATCCTGACATCCTGCTTCTTGACGAGCCTACCAACCACCTGGATCTGGATGCCATCGCATGGTTAGAGGAGTTCCTGATCAACTTTGAGAATACCGTTATCGTAGTATCCCATGACCGTTATTTCTTAAATAAAGTCTGCACACAGATCGCTGATATCGACTACGGCAAGATCCAGCTGTACGCTGGTAACTACGACTTCTGGGTTGAGTCCAGCCAGCTGATCATCAAGCAGATGAAGGAAGCAAACCGCAAGAAGGAAGAGAAGATCAAGGAATTACAGGAATTTATCCAGCGTTTCTCTGCAAATGCTTCTAAGTCCAAGCAGGCTACTTCCCGTAAGAGAGCCTTAGAGAAGATCCAGTTAGATGACATCAAGCCATCCAGCAGAAAGTATCCATATATCGACTTCCGTCCGGCCCGTGAGATCGGAAATGAAGTTCTTACTGTAGAACACTTAAGCAAGACTATTGATGGTGAGAAGATCTTAGACGATATCTCCTTTATCCTTGGAAGAGAGGACAAAGTTGCTTTAGTTGGACCAAACGAGCGTGCAAAGACTGTATTATTCAAGATCCTTGCAGGTGAAATGGAGCCAGATGAAGGAAGCTACAAGTGGGGACTTACAACCACCCAGTCTTACTTCCCGAAGGATAACTCCGCTGAGTTTGCAAATGATGACACCATTGTTGAGTGGCTGACCCAGTATTCTCCTGAGAAGGACGTAACTTATGTACGTGGTTTCTTAGGACGTATGCTGTTTGCAGGCGAAGACGGTGTTAAGAAGGTTAAGGTATTATCCGGTGGTGAGAAAGTACGTTGTATGTTATCCAAGCTGATGATCTCCGGCGCAAATGTACTGATGTTAGATGAGCCGACTGACCACCTAGATATGGAGTCTATTGACGCATTAAACCGTGGTATGATCAAGTTCCCAGGCGTGATGATCTTCTCATCCCGTGACCACCAGATCGTACAGACTACTGCCAACCGTATTATGGAGATCATCAACGGCAAGCTGATTGATAAGATCACTACCTACGATGAGTATCTGGAAAGCGATGAAATGGCACGTAAGAGATTTACCTTCACTGTAACTGAAAGTGATGAAGAGGATGACTAATCATTCGGATAAAAAATAGGATCAAAAACGGTCGCCCCTTTGGGGCGGTCGTAGTATAAAGAACGATAAGAGTAAGGAGGGCAGGAACCGGGAAGTGCTGGGACCTGCCTTTCTGCCATTTCTAGGGGTGTTTTCCCCGCAGCGCGGGGAAGGTATGCAGTAGCGGAAATATAAGTGAAAAAGAGAGAAAAGAGGAAATAACCATGGAAAAGATCGCAAGTTTTACCATCGACCATATTAAATTACAGCCGGGAGTTTACGTATCCAGAAAAGACAAAGTAGGAGACAGCACCGTTACCACCTTTGATCTGCGTATGACTTCCCCAAACGAAGAACCTGTTATGAACACCGCAGAAATGCACACCATCGAGCATCTGGGTGCTACCTTTTTAAGAAACCACAAGGATTTTGGAGACAAGACCGTATACTTTGGACCGATGGGCTGCAGAACCGGTTTTTATCTGCTTTTAGCAGGTGATTATGAGTCAAAAGACATTCTGCCATTAGTAGTAGAAATGTATGAATTTGTCCGTGACTTTGAAGGGGAAGTACCAGGCGCATCTCCAAAAGACTGCGGCAATTACCTGGATATGAACCTGGGAATGGCAAAATATCTGGCTGCAAAGTATCTGAAGGTGCTGACCCATATTGATGAGTTCCCGGAGTCCAGACTGGTTTATCCAGAATAAGGGAGAGTATTTTGCCTCGCTTCGCGGGGCAGTGGAGTGCAACAGTTTTCCCGCTTTATGCGGGGATGTGTTATCAGCACAACTGCTTTCCCCGCCATAAGGCGGGGGCGTTGCCATACAGCAAAAGGAGAAACAATCATGAAAAAACTCATATCCTGGAATGTAAACGGTCTGCGTGCCTGCGTGGGAAAAGGCTTTATGGACTTTTTCAATGAGGCAGATGCAGATGTATTCTGTATACAGGAAAGTAAGCTGCAGGAAGGCCAGATCGATCTGGATCTGCCGGGCTATCACCAGTACTGGAACTATGCTGAGAAAAAAGGCTATTCCGGCACAGCCATGTTCACAAAAGAAGAGCCTATCTCTGTTTCCTATGGCCTTGGCATTGAGGAACATGACCATGAAGGCAGAGTCATCACAGCTGAATTCCCAGAGTATTACATTGTCACCTGCTATACTCCAAACTCCAAAGATGGTCTTGCCAGACTGGATTACCGTATGACCTGGGAAGATGCATTTTTAGCATATCTTAAAAAGCTGGAAGAGAAAAAGCCGGTGATCTTCTGTGGGGATTTAAACGTAGCCCACAAAGAGATCGACCTGAAAAATCCAAAGACCAACCGGAAAAATGCAGGCTTTACAGATGAAGAAAGAGGCAAGTTTACGGATCTTTTAAATGCCGGTTTTATTGATACCTGGCGCTACTTCTATCCGGATACAGAAGGAATTTACTCCTGGTGGTCCTACCGTTTTAAAGCAAGAGAGAAGAACGCAGGCTGGCGTATTGACTATTTCTGTGTCAGCGAAAGCTTAAAAGATGAGCTGGAGAGCGCAAAGATCCATACAGAAGTGTTTGGTTCCGACCACTGCCCAGTAGAATTAGTGATCAAAAAATAGAGACAAAAGATGAATTGCCCGAAAAGGAATGGATAAGAAGCTTGAAAATAACGATCCATAACATGTAAGCTATACATGAGATAAAAACTGGATATTAGACATGATCCGACTGCATTGTTATAATATTCACAACAGATGATCTGCGCTGATGGTCATATGTTCGCTGGAGATTTTTCTGCGCATGAAAGATTTCGAGAGGACATTCAAGTTGAAAGGAGTATATCTTATGTTTAAAACAAGATTTACAGAATTGATCGGTATCGAACATCCAATTATGCAGGGCGGTATGCAGCACTTAGGTGTACCACAGCTGGCAGCAGCTGTATCTAATGCAGGCGGACTGGGAACCATTAATATCACCATTTACCCGGAAATGGATGATTTCCGCGCTGCAGTAAAGAAGACAAAAGAACTGACAGATAAGCCGTTTGCAGTCAACATTTCACTGGCTCCTGGCCTGAATATGGGAGAAAAAATCCACCAGTATATTGATGTGTGCGGAGAAGAAGGCGTAAAGGTTATTGAAACAGCAGGACAGAATCCTTCTGAATTTGTTCCTCACATCAAAGAAGCGGGCATTAAACTGATCCACAAGTGTCCAGGTGTAAAATATGCGAAAAAGGCAGAAAGCTTTGGAGCTGATGCTGTTACTATCGTAGGCTATGAAGTAGCAGGACATCCAGGTTTAGATGAACTGGGAAGCTTTATCCTGATCAACCGCGTAGCAGAATCCGTATCTATCCCGGTGCTGGCAGCAGGCGGCGTGGCAGATGGGAAAGGACTGTTAGCGGCTCTGGCATTAGGCGCAGAAGGCGTAGTTATGGGAACACGTTTTGTGGCGTCTACTGAGTGTACCATCCACCAGAACTTCAAGGATCTGATCGTTAATTCTAAAGAGATCGATACCATGACTTGCCAGAGAAGTATTAAAAATATGGCCCGTTATGTGAAAAATGAGCAGTCTGCAAAGGCACTGGAAATGGAAAAAGCAGGTGCAGGTCTGAAGGAACTGCTACCAGTTATCTCCGGTGCTCTTAGCAAAGAATGCTATGTGTCTGGCGATACACAGCACTGCGTATTTGCTATGGGTCCGGCTGCAGGTCTTATTAACGAAGTAAAGCCAGTTAAGGCCATTATTGACGATATGATCAATGAGGCAGAGGCTGTTTATAAGAGACTGGGAACTTTACAGGCATAAGCCCTTAAAACCAGTCAGTCCGGGAAATATGGGAAAACAGAAGGAGAAGACTGAATGGAGCTTTTACAGCTGAGATATTTTTGTGAAGTTGCAAGAAGAGAAAGTGTTACCAAGGTGGCTGAGGAATTGCATGTATCGCAGCCTTCTCTTTCTAAAACCATAAAAAACCTGGAACAGGAACTGGGAGTAGTCCTGTTTGACCGTGTAAAAAAGCGTATTGTCTTAAACGAACAGGGAAAAGAATTTTACGATAAGGTGAGCAAAGGCTTAAATCTCATCGATTCAGCGGTAGATGGACTTTCTGTAACACCGGATTCTGAAAATGGTACCATTTCCCTGATCGTAAAGGCAGGACAGTGCTTTTTCCCACCTATGTATGACTTATTCTGCAAGCTGCATCCAAATATCATTTTGGATGTGGCTAATTTTTCTTTGATGCAGAGAAAACTGATGACAGAATATGATTTCCACATTTCCGCGTCTATGAACACATATGAGAATGTGGAATTTGAGTATCTTATGCGGGAAGAAATCGTCATTGTATTAAACCGCAGCCATCCATTAGCAAAGAAAAAGCTTTTGCATATGTCAGAATTAAGAGAAGAGCCGTTTATTGCAGGCTGGAGAGGCTCCAGCAGCAACACCCTGATGGTAAGCTTATGTCATGCAGCTGGCTTTGTACCGAAATTCTGTGCTTATTACAGCGAAATGGAGCGTATTTTCAGGGCCATATCAGAAAATGAAGGTATATCGATCATCCCTTATGATTCATTAAAAGACACGTTAAAGGAACATGAGGATCTTACCTATGCATTTATTGCAGATCCGGGAAATTACCGTCTGTTAAAGTTATGCTGGCCGAAGAAAAACTTTGAAAGCCGCAGAAACCAGATGTTCAGGGAATATGCTTTAAACTACTTTGCAGATCTGGAAAAGCGCCTGATGGAAGAGAAGCAATGTGTATTCCACAATAATTGTATTACGCATAAGGAATATATACTTGAGTACTTTTAGGAAAAAACATAACTTGTAAGCTATATTTAGGATAAAAAGATTGGTATTAGATTATCAATCTTTTTTTTATTATAGTTAAGTCAGATGAAATGACTGGCAGAAAAATAAACCACAGCGCAGAGAATCGGTTGAAAGCCAGCCATTTTATTATTTACACTTAATAGTTAAAAAATTAACAAATTAAGGGGGTTCATTATGTCGAAGAAACAAATTATTGGGGGAATCATTGGTATCGCAGCATGCTTAGGGCTCAGTGTGATGGCTCCACCGGCAAATCTGGTTGTTGCAGAAGGATTAGACCCACAGAAGTCCATGATCGGAATGGGACTTTTAGTATGTGCTCTTATCTGGATGATCTTTCGAGTACTTCCTGAGTACATCATTCTGCTGATGTTCTGCTGCTTATGTGCAGCTACCAAGAGTCTTACTTTTGCTCAGGCATTCAGCCCGTTCAGCGGCACAAACTATTGGCTGTTAGTTGGCGCTCTGGTATTAGGTGCAGCAGTAGCTCACAGCGGACTGTTAAAGAGACTGACTTTGTTAGTTATGAAAGCATTCCCGGGAACCTATCTGGGGCAGTTTTTAGGTATTACTCTTTCTGGTGTTGTTATTTCTCCATTGATTCCAAGTGGTACAGCAAGACTGGCAGTTGCAGGCCCTGTTACCAAGGAGATTGGACATGAAATGGGTCTGGAAAACCAGACAAAGCCAAGGGCAGGTCTATTTGCAGCTTTATATACTGGTTTTAACTGTACAAGCCATGTATTCTTAAGTGCATCCTTTATGTGTTACTCCATGCTGAAGTTCCTTCCAGAAGGTTACTCTGATGTTACATGGACAGACTGGTTTATCTGGGCACTTCCGTGGTCTATCGTTGCTTTAGGACTTACTACCATTGCTACATATTTCTACTACAAACCAACAGAAAAGATTAATTTAAACAAAAACTTTATTGCAAACAAGATCGTTGAACTGGGAACCTGGAACAAGGGTGAGAAGATCACAATGGCAGTTTTAGCAATCTGCTTGGTATTATGGATGACTGAACGTCAGCATGGCATCAGCTCTGCAATCGTTGCTATGTTAGGTGTATGTGCTCTTATGGGCCTTAAGGTTATGGGCGTGAAAGAGTTCCGCGCAAAAGTAAACTGGGATATCCTGATTTACATCGGCTGTATGTATGAGATTGGTTCTGCACTGACCACCTGGGGTATTACAAAATGGATCGGCGGCGTTTTAGGACCTGTTTTAAATCCATTCCTTAGCAATCCTGTATTATTCGTACTGATCTTCATTTTACTGGTATACCTTACAAGATTTATCGTTATTTCCTGGTTAGGTGTTATGACTGTATATTCCGTACTCCTTGCTCCTTTAGCAGTTCAGGCGGGTATGCATCCATTTATCCCATGCTTTATCGCATATGTATCTGTAAACGTATTCTTCTTTGATTTCCAGAACCTGCCATATGTATCTGCTATCGGTATTGTAGGCGATATGGTAGATCACAATAAGAACTGCGTACCTTACGCAATTATCTGGGCAGCTGCAAACCTGGTTGCCTGCCTTATCAGTGTTCCTTACTGGAAGATGATCGGTATGCTGTAAAAGCATGAGGAACGTTAAAAGAGAAAGAAAAGAGAGGTAAATGAAAATGGCTGGAATGTTAGATGATGTAAAAGTTCTTGATTTTACTACCAATGCGGCTGGTCCTGTAGCAAGTGCGGAAATGTCTGATTATGGCGCACAGGTTATTAAGATCGAATCGATGAACGGTGGACCGGAAAGAACCTATGTACCGATCCTGGAAGGAAAGAGTCTGACTCATGCATGGGTAAACAGAGGTAAAAAGTCCATTACCTTAAATTTAAAAGATCCAAGAGCAATAGAAATCGTTAAGGCTTTAGCAAAAGATGCAGATGTTCTTATCGAAAGCAATCGTCCAGGTGTTATGAAACGTCTGGGACTGGATTATGAAACCTTAAAAGAGATCAATCCGTCACTGATCTATTGCTCTTTAACTGCTTTTGGACAGACCGGCCCTTATTCCCAGAAACCTGGATTTGATATGATGGGACAGGCACTTTCCGGTATGATGAGTATTACCGGTGAAAAGGGTGGACAGCCATTAAAACATGGTATTGCTTTAGCTGATTACTTTGGTGGATTTAATGTATTTGCTTCTGTTCTGACTGCTCTTCATTATCAGAGAAGAACAGGAAAAGGCCAGTACATTGATGTTTCCCTGTTACAGGGCATGATCCATTTGAACAGTACCATTGACCGCTTAAATGACGGAGTGTTATGTAAACCAAACGGTAACCACCACAGTGGCTTATGCCCATTTGGCTGCTTCAATACAGATAAGGGAGAAAGCGTTATTATCTGTGCACCATCTGCAAAAGCATGGGAAGCAGTTGCAAAGGCAATGAACAGACCGGATTATCTTACTGATCCGGAGTATAATACCATCGGTGCCCGCACCAAAAACATGGTTAAGGTCATTGCAGAGATCGAAGCATGGCTTAGCAGCTTCCCATCCTTAAAAGAAGCATGCGTGAGAATGGATGAATGCCACATGGCATATTGCCTGGTTAATAATGACCAGCAGGTAGTAGATGATCCTCAGGTAAAACATATGGGCTATATCGTACAGGCACCTACACCTGATGATATTAAGCAGCCAACTTACCAGACAAGAGGCTGCAATGCATTCTTCTCTGATGTTCCTGGTGAGATCCACAAGGCAGCTACCTTAGGACAGCATAACCATGAGGTCTTAGGTGGATTAGGCTACAGTGATGAAGAGATCGACCAGATGATGAAAGAATTCAAGGAAGAAATGAAAAAATAATACTTAACAGAAGAAAAGAGGAGCAGGAATGGAAGTACCGGAATTAAAGTATGCGGATTTTGAGTTAAAAGATGGGATCGGAATGATCACCATGAACAACCCTGAAAAACTGAACGCTCTTACAATGGAAGGGGCACAGTCTCTTACAAAGATATTAAACGCATGCAGTGATTCACCGGAGGTCCGTGTTATTGTGATCCGCGGCGCACAGGGGAATTTCTGTGGCGGCGGTGATGTAAAGGGCATGAAATATAAAGTTGACAATAACTGCTGCGAAACAAGACCTGGTTTAAGATGCAACAATGATGTGATCCTTTCTATCGTAAATAACGCAAAGCCGGTAATAGCATGGCTGGAAGGTGCAGTAGCAGGCGGCGGCTTAAGCATTGCTCTTGCATGTGATTTTTCCTATGCACAGCTGGCATCCAAGTTTGTATTTGCATTTGTGAACATTGGCTTTATTCCGGATATGGGTTCCTCTCTTATGCTTACAAAAAACCTGGGAGCAGCAAAGGCAAAAGAACTGCTGATGTTAGGCCACCGGTTTACAGGAGAACAGGCGGCAGACTGGGGCATTATCACAGCCGCCGCTGCTCCTGAAGATCTGGAAGAAATGGTCATGAAGACCGCGAAAAAGCTGGCAAAAGGCCCGGCACTTGCTTATGAACGCATGAAACGTCTTGTAAACAGACAGTTATATCAGGGACTGGAAGATGCTATGGAAAATGAAGGTGAATACCAGTATCAGCTGTGCAAGTCAGAAGATCATGCAGAAGCAATACATGCCTTTTTTGAAAAGAGAAAACCGGATTTTAAAGGAAGATAACTTCATCTCTTATAGATAATGGAGGAAAATATATGGAATGGCAATTAATGACTGCAGAGCAGAAAGATATTACAGGGCTTGTTCGTAAATTCCTTGAAAATGAACTGGCACCACTGGTACAGGAGTGTGATGGAGTTTCCAGATTCCCAATGGAAGTATTTAAAAAAATGGGAGAGATCGGACTTTGGGGAATGGATATCCCGGCAGAGTACGGTGGTCCGGGATTTGATCTGCAGACTTTATCTCTTCTTCGTGAAGAGTTTGGCCGTGTAGACTGTGGTTTTGCAGTAAGCTTCGGTGCAGCCACTGTTGGATTTAAGCAGGTGCTTGCAGGCGGAAGCGAAGAGCAGAAGCGGGCTATGGCAGAAAGACTGTTAAATGGTGAGATCTCCGCTATGTGTATCACAGAACCTCAGTCTGGTTCTGATGTAGCAGGAACCAAGACCAAGGCAGTCCGTGTAGGAGATGAGTACATTATCAATGGTACCAAAACCTTTATTACAAACGGCGGGCTGGCAAATGTATATGTAGTAGTAGCTTCTACTAACCCGGAACTGGGACACAAAGGTTTAAGCTGCTTTATCGTTGAACGTAATACACCAGGCGTCAGCGTTGGAAAAGAAGAAAACAAGATGGGTATCCGTCTTTCTAATACAACAGATGTTATTTTCCAGGATGTACATGTTCCAGCTGAAAATATCATCGGAAAAGAAGGGGATGGCTTTAAGATCGTTATGAAGGCTCTGGAGAAATCCCGTCCTATCTGCGTAGCTCCACTGATCGGTACTGCACAGAAGGCACTGGAGATCGCAGCTCAGTACACCAGAGAAAGATGCCCATATGGCAAACCGATTGGAAAGCTGCAGGGCATTCAGTTTAAGATCGCTGATATGGAGATCAAGCTTCAGACAGCCAGAGCTATGATGATGTATGCAGCAAAGGTAGTAGATGAAGGAAAGCCTATTTCCTGCCTGGGCTCTATCAGTAAGACCTATGTTTCAGAGGCTGTGAATGAGATCGTAGATGAAGCACTTCAGATCTTAGGCGGCTATGGATATTCTAAGGATTACCCAATTGAAAAAATGCTCCGTGATGTAAGAGTATATCGTATTTTTGAGGGAACCAATGAGGTACAGCGTCAGATCATTGGCAAGACCATTATTGGAAAATGCTGATAAAAAGCTGATAAAGAGCAAAGGAGAGGTGAACAGATTGAAGATTCTTGTTTGTGTAAAACAGGTTCCGGATACAACAGAAATAAAGATCGATCCGGTGACAAATACATTGATTCGTAATGGAGTTCCAAGTATTGTAAATCCATTTGATAAAAATGCCCTGGAAGCTGCTTTGCAGTTAAAAGATAAATATGGGGCAGAGGTAACTGTCCTTTCTATGGGACCAGGCCAGGCAGCAGAAGCTTTAAGAGAATGCTACGCAATGGGTGCTGACAACATGGTACTGGTCAGTGACCGTGCTTTTGGTGGTGCTGACACACTGGCTACCAGCTATACACTGTCTGCTGCTATCCGCGCATTAGGTGAATATGTGGAAAACAGGCAATTGACGGCGATACCGCACAGGTTGGCCCGGAAATTGCAGAACATTTAGGTATCCCGCAGGTGACCTATGCTGCAGATATTGAATTAAATGACACAACTTTAACTGTAACAAAAGAGCAGGAAGACTGCTATGAAAAGATAGAGGTAAAACTTCCTGCCCTTCTTACAGCTGTAAAATCCTTAAATGAGCCCAGATATCCAAATATCCGCAGGAAAATGCAGGCAAACCGTATGGAAGTGCGTACATTAACAGCTGCGGACCTGCCTGAATTAGACCCGGCAAGACTTGGCTTAAAGGGTTCTCCTACCAAAGTTAAAAAGACTTTTGTTCCACCTGTTCATTCTACAGGAGTACGTGTAGAAGGAAAAGATGCAGGAGAGCAAGCCGGTAATTTATTAAAGCTGCTGTCTGAAGCTAAGATCACATTTTAGGAGGGGACAGACTTATGAGTGATGCTAGAAATGTCTGGGTATTTATAGAAGTAGTCAGAGGAAAAATAAAAGGAGTCAGCCTGGAGCTTCTTGGACAGGGAAGAAAAATGGCAGATGACCTGGGAGAGAAATTAGTTGCCATTATCCCGGGAAATGAGATCGAAGATTTTGCAAAAATGGCTATCCACTATGGTGCAGACGAAGCCATTGTAGTAGACCAGAAGGAATTAAAGGATTATTCCACAGATGGTTACACAAAGGCAATGTGTACCTTAATTAAGAAGTATAATCCGGCAGTGCTGCTTATCGGTGCTACCAATAATGGACGTGACTTAGGTCCAAGAGTATCCAGCCGTATGCAGACAGGACTTACTGCAGACTGTACAGAGCTGGGAGTAGATTCAGAGACCCGTCTTGTAAAATGGACCAGACCTGCTTTTGGTGGTAACCTGATGGCAACCATTCTCTGCCCGGATCACAGACCACAGATCGGTACTGTACGTCCAGGCGTATTTAAAAAGCCAGAGGAAGATACAGGACGTAAGGGCGAGATCATCCATGAAACCGTGGAATTTGGACCAGATGAGATCCGTACCCGCATTGTAGAGGTTATTACAGAGGCTGGCGGAGCAGATGTGAACCTGGAAGAAGCAGAGATCATTGTTTCAGGTGGCCGAGGCGTTGGCGGACCAGAAGGTTTTGAAGTATTAAAAGAGCTGGCAGATGAGATCGGTGCCCAGATCGGTGCTTCCAGAGCAGCTGTAGATTCCGGCTGGATCTCTTCTTTACACCAGGTTGGACAGACTGGAAAGAGCGTTGGACCAAAGATCTATATTGCATGTGGTATTTCCGGTGCCATCCAGCATGTGGCAGGCATGTCATCTTCGGATGTGATCATTGCTATTAATAAAGATCCAGATGCACCGATCTTTAACATTGCAGATTACGGGATCGTAGGGGACTTATTTGAGATAATCCCGGAACTTACAAAACGGATACGGAGCAGTAAGGCTGAATAAGCCTTACTGCATCAGCTAAGATGGGAGAGGGATATGATAGAATTATTTATGGTGGTTGCGTATTTTATCATTACCACAGCCGCGGGAAAGATCATGAATGGAAAAGGGGACAATTCCATACAGCATTTTTTTGTAGCAAAAAAGCATTTGGGAATAGGTCTTACCGTAGCTTTAATGTTTGGGGAAATGGTTGCAGGAAGTTCTACAGTAGGAAATGCTGCCAGTGCCTTTAAAATGGGCTTGTCTTCTGTATGGACCAACTGGGGAATGGTACTGGGAGTTTTGGTATTTGTGTTCTGTACGGCGAAATTTTATCGCAGAGCAGGTCATTTTGGAGTAATGTCTGTACCGGAGGCATTTGCCTTTCGCTTTGATAAGAGAGTGCGTCTGGTGGTGTTAGTCATCATCATGTTTGTATATGGGATCATATTTTCCCAGCAGCCCATTGCCGCGGCTGCCCTTCTCTCATCCATGTTAGGTGTAAATAAGGCTGTTTTAGCCTGGATCGTAGGTATTTTATTTGCCTATATGGCTCTTCATGGTTTAAAAGGCATTGCAGGAATGAATGTGATCCATTCTCTTGTGATGTTTGCAGGAATGTTTGTAGTCAGCTTCCTTGCTGTAGGAAAAGCCGGAGGTCTGGCATATATGATGGCAAATACACCGGCTCATTATTTTACCGTTACTTATCCGGATAAAATAACGGTAGCGGCCCAGGTGTTAGGAGCTGCTTTTTCCATGATCCTTTCTTCTACAGTTGTAAACTGCTGTTTAGGAGCAGAGTCTTTGAAAACAGCAAAAAGTGGTATTGTCTGGTCTGGTATTCTGGTTATTCCATTTGCACTGATGCCGGCTCTGATCGGTATTGCGGGTTTTGTGACAATGCCTGATGCCCAGGCTGGAAATATCATCTATACCATGGCAGAAAGTGTTCACCCGGTATTCAGCGGTATTGTCAGCATGGCAGTTTTAGCAGCCATTCTTTCTACTGGCCCCGGACTTCTTTTATCATTATCTGCTACACTGACAAGAGACTTTTACATGCTGGTGCGGCCTCAGGCAAGTGAAAAAGAACAGATCCGGTTTTCTAAGGGCTCCATTGTTGTAATGGCCTTAGTAGCCACAGGTTTTGGACTTACTACTTCTTCTATCCTGACACAGATATTAGGAGCATTCCAGATCCGTTCCGTAGCAGGTGTGGTGCTGATCATTGCACTGGTATGGAAGCAGGTAAGCAACCGGGCTGCATTCTGGTCCATCCTGATCGGCGGCATTTTAGCAGGTGTATGGCACTTTAGCGGAAATCCTTTTGGAATACAGCCTTTCTGGGCTGCAGTACCGGCAAGTGTTGTAATATTAACGGTATTGACTATGTTGGAAAAAGAAAAGATCTCACCAGATTATCTGGCTTATTATAACAAGATCAAAGACGTTTCCGACAGTGAGATCTAAAGGGGGATATACATGATGAACGATAATGAGATCATCCGGGACTTTTTTATGAGCCGGTTAGAACGGGACGGCAAAAGTGAAACTTTGCTGGACTATACTACAGGCATTCGTTATTATTATCAGGATTTTGAAGTACGTTCCAGAAAACTTGCGAATTTCCTGACAGATAAGGCGAAAATAAAAAAAGGGGATAGAGTGGCGATCTGCGCCGGAAACTGTGTGCAGCATATTGATATGTTCTATGCCATTGTCCGCATTGGATATATTATGACTTCTTATAATGTAAAGCTGACAGAGAGAGAACTTTCAGAGCTGATCTTAAAAGAAAAGCCGTCTGTATTGCTTTATGAGGAAGAGTTTAAAGAAAAAGCAGCTGCTTTGAAAAAACGTTTCTCAGAGTTAGCATTTATTTCCATAGGAGACAAAAAGCAGGAAGGAGATCTGGCCTGTTATCAGGAGGTCTTAGAGTATTCTGATGAAGATCGCCCTCTTCCTGAGCATCAGTTTGAAGACATAGCAATGCTTGTACATACAGGCGGAACCACAGGTATCCCTAAAGCAGCGATGATCTCCTATCGGGCTCTTTATTACAATGTGATCAATCAGGTGACAGCTTATGGCGTTAACAACAGAGATGTAGTTTATGTATGTCTGCCTTTATTCCACGCAGCAGCCTGGAACAGCCTTCTGATGCCATTATTATATGTAGGTGCCAGAATGGTCATGACCAGAAAATTTGACAAAAAGGATGTATTCCAGATCATGAAGCAGGAACATCTTACATTCCTGTTAGGAGTTCCTACTATCTTCCAGTATATGATGGAAGATCCGGCATTTGAAACAGCTGATTTTTCTGAGATCGGACGTATCCGCTGTGGCGCAGCGCCTGCTTCTTTGGAGATCATGAGAGCTTACTGGAAAAAGGGTGTTCGATTTTGCAATGGATATGGAATGACAGAAGTAGGACCTGGCATTCTTGCAATGCCTATTAATTCCATGAGCGTAAAGGATATTGAGGAAAAACGCCTTTCTGTAGGCAAACCAATGGTTTATGTGAAGCTTCGCATTGTAAATGAAAAAGGCGAAGATGTTCCAAAGGGTGAAAAAGGAGAACTGTTTATCCGCTCTGCAGCCATGTTTTCCGGCTACTGGGGCGACCCGGAGGAGACAGAACTGGCATTACAGAATGGCTGGATGCATTCCGGTGATATTGCCCAGCAGGATGAAGAAGGATATTATTACATTGTAGGCCGTAAAAAGAACATGTTTATCAGCCATGGCGAAAATATTTATCCGGTAGAGATTGAAAATATCATGAAGGAGTGTCCTGGTATTCACGAAGTCTGTGTGATCGGTGTACCGGATAAGCGAAAAGGTGAAGTAGGAAAAGCCATTGTAGTCTTAAGAGAAGGCTCTAAGGCTACAGCAGAAGATATAAAAGAATACTGTAGTAAAAATCTGGCAAAGATCAAACAGCCTAAGTATGTGGAGATCGTAGAAGAAATTCCACGTAACAGTGTGGGAAAGGTTCTTATGAGTAAGGTCCATGAATTATATGGAAATGTAGATTAATGTCGGATATGTGAAAAAAGCAGAAAATCTTAGCACCGGATGTGGATAAAAAACATCCGGTGTTTTGTTGTGCCCTTTTTTCCTTTGTGTTATACTTTTCTAAGATGTATGAATAAGAGGAAAATGAACAATATGAATTTACTTACCATCGAACATTTAACAAAATCCTATACAGAACGCCTGCTGTTCAACGACACTGCTTTTTCTATCAACGAAGGAGAAAAAGTGGGTCTCATCGGTATCAACGGCACAGGGAAATCTACCTTGCTGCGGATCGCTGCAGGTCTGGAGGAGCCGGATGGCGGTACGGTTGTAAAAGGCCGCAGCCTGTATATCCGCTATCTGCCCCAGATCCCGGAATTTACCCCTGGAGATACCATTCTTGACAGTATTGTAAGGGACAATAAAAACGAGCCTCATTTCAGCTCTGTGGAAGAGTTAAAGGCTTCTGCCAAGACCATGTTAAACCGTCTGGAGATCGAAGATTTTGACGCGAAAGTGGAGACTCTTTCCGGCGGACAGAGAAAACGTGTGGCTCTTGCAAGCGTTCTTTTAAGTACAGCAGATCTGCTGATCCTGGACGAGCCTACCAACCACCTGGACAGCCAGATGGCTGACTGGCTGGAAGGTTATTTAAAGGCATTTAAGGGCGCTCTTTTAATGATCACCCATGACCGTTATTTCCTGGACAGCGTTACCAACCGTATTGTAGAGCTGGACAAGGGAAAACTGTACAGTTATCAGGGCGGTTATGAGAAATATCTGGAATTAAAGGCAGAGCGTTTAAGCATGGCAGAGGCAGCAGAGCGCAAGCGCCAGTCCATCCTGCGCACAGAGATCGCCTGGATGCAGCGTGGTGCCAGAGCCCGTTCTACCAAGCAGAAAGCCCATATCCAGAGGTATGAGCAGCTTCGTGACCAGGAAGGTCCGGAGTATGACAGAAATGTACAGCTGGAGTCCATTGGCAGCCGTTTGGGACGTACTACCGTAGAGCTGAAGGACATCTGCAAATCATATGGTGATAAGGTGCTGATGAAAGATTTCACCTATATCTTCCTGAAAAATGACCGTGTAGGTATCATCGGTCAGAACGGCAGCGGAAAGTCTACTTTGATGAAGATCATTGCAGGCTGGGTACAGCCGGATTCCGGTACAACAGAAATCGGACAGACGGTAAAGCTGGGTTATTTTTCCCAGGAAAATGAAGCCATGGACGAGAGCCTGCGCGTCATTGATTATATTAAAAACGCTGCAGAATATGTGAAAACAAAAGACGGCAGCATCAGCGCCAGCCAGATGTTAGAGCGTTTCCTGTTCCCTTCCAGTATGCAGTATACAACCATTGGAAAGCTGTCCGGAGGTGAAAAACGCCGTCTGTACCTTCTGCGTATCCTTATGGAAGCACCAAATGTACTGATCCTGGACGAGCCGACCAATGACCTGGACATCCAGACGCTGATCTTACTGGAAGATTATCTGGATACATTCCCTGGTATTGTGATCACTGTATCCCATGACCGTTATTTCCTGGACCGTGTGGTAAACCGCATTTTCGCTTTTGAGGGAAATGGTGTGGTGCAGCAGTATGAGGGTGGTTTTACCGATTATCAGCGTGCATGGAATGAGCGTCATCCACAGATCAGTGGAAATGGGGCTGGAGCCGGAAATGCAGGTTCTGGAAAGGCATCCGATAAAGATATTGACGAAGAAAACGCTGCAAATGCAAAGGCAGTGAACAAAAATAACTGGAAAGAGACTTCCGGTGCCCAGAAAAAGCTGCGTTTAAGCTACAAAGAGCAGAGAGAATGGGAGACCATTGAAGGGGATATTGCAGGTCTGGAAGAGGCCATTGCAGCCCTGGAAACAGAGATCGAGAAATCTGCCAGCAATTATACCCGTCTCAATGAACTGATGAAAGAAAAGACAGAAAAAGAGGCACAGTTAGAGGAAAAAATGGACCGTTGGATGTATCTGACGGATCTGGTGGAACAGATTGAAAGCCAGAAATAGGCCAAAATCTGAAAGGCAGCTTCTTTGCGGCAATGCCGCGCAGCAGGATTTGGGATTTGACAGTGCAAATAAAGGAAATGGGATTGAAAGGCGGCAATATATGAAAAGAGAGTATAGCATAGAGACAAATGAGAGAAAAATCTATCCCCTGGGAGTGACAAAGACTCCGGGGGGATTTGATGTAGCATTTGTTTCTGAGAAAAGTCCGGCATTGCTGCTTTTTGAAAAGGGAAGCAGAAAACGGATGGCCAGACTTGCATTTCCGAAAAATGCCCGTATGGGGAATGTGCATTTCATGACGGTAAAGGGGGATTTTACCGGATTGGAATACGCTTTTGAGGAAGATGGAAAAGAGATCTCTGATCCTTTTGGAACCTGTTTTACAGGACGGGAAAAATGGGGAGACGAGAAGGCAGCAGGGCAGGCACTTCACACACCTTTTGAAGCAGTGAAAGAAGCCTTTGACTGGGAAGATGACAAGCGGCCTGAGATCCCAGCCAATGAGTGTATTGTATACAAGATACACCCGAGAGGTTTTTCAAAACATGTCTCATTTAAAGGGGAAAGCTGGAAAAGGGGAACCTTTGGGGCGGTCATTGATAAGATCCCCTATATGAAAGAACTGGGAATTACTACAGTAGAAATGATGCCGCCTGCAGAATTTGACGAGATCATGGAAGACGCTCCCGGAAAGGTGAATTACTGGGGGTACTGCTGTGGACACAGCTTTGCGCCAAAAGCAGCCTATGCAGGCGCAGCGCCGGGACAGAAAAAGGATCCGGTAAAAGAGTTTAAGACTCTGGTGAAGGCATTACATAAAGAAGGTCTGGAGCTGGTCGTTGAATTATACTTTGACGGGACACAGTCTCCTTCCTATGTGGTAGATGTACTCCGCTTCTGGGCTGCCCAGTATCATGTAGATGGTATCCATTTAGTAGGTTATGCCCCTTTGGAAACTATTGTGAAAGACCCATATCTTTCTGATCTGAAACTTTGGGCGAAGAACTGGGATGAAGTGAGAACTGCGACGGAAACAGACAGGGGCAACAGAACCAAAGAAGAAAAGAAAGAGACCGGACGCCGTTTATCTGCTTACGAAACAGGATTTATGCTGGATATGCGCAGCTTCTTAAAGGGCGATGAAGGTATGTTAAACCAGGTGGCTCTTCATGTAAAGGACAATCCGGATGCAGTGGCTTCTATTAATTACATGGCGAATACCAACGGCTTTACTTTAATGGATATGGTTTCTTACGATCATAAGCACAACGAGGACAATGGCGAGGAAAACCATGACGGTACCGATTACAACCAGTCCTGGAACTGTGGCGCAGAAGGACCGGTGCGAAAGAAAAAGATCATTGGCTTACGAAAACGTCAGCTTAAAAATGCTCTTGCCATGCTTTTCTTAAGCCAGGGAACCCCGTTACTTATGGCTGGTGATGAATTTGGCCGTACCCAGAAGGGAAATAATAATGCTTATTGCCAGGACAATGAGATCTCCTGGTTAAACTGGAATTTATTAGACTCTCACAAGGGGCTTTATGAGTTTACGAAAAACCTGATCGCATTCCGCAAAAAGCACAGCCTGTTCCACCGCAGTACAGAACCTACTTTAATGGATCATAAGTCAGTAGGACTGCCGGATGTGTCTTTCCACGGGGAAAAGGCATGGTGTCCGGACTTTGAGCGCTACAGCCGCCAGTTAGGCGTATTTTACAGCGCTTCCTATGGAGAAAATACAGACGGCAGCGAGGAACCTTATTTCTATACTGCTTACAACATGCACTGGGAGCCACATGCATTTGCACTTCCCAATCTGCCGTCAGGATATATCTGGCATCAGGTCCTTGATACAGCTGAAGACAGTATGAACGGCTTTTTGCCGTCAGGTAAGGAAAGACATCTGGATGACCAGAAAGAGGCTCTTGTTCTTGCAAGATCTATCCAGGTATTTGCCGGACTTAAATGTCCGGAAAAGAAGGCTGTAGTTCAGACCCAAAAGCATTTAGGAAGCAGGGCAGGGAAAAGGATAGAAATAAAGGCAGAAATAAAAACGGAAATAAAAACAGAAGCAGAAAATGCAACAAAGACGGAAACAAAAACAGAAATAAAGGCAGAAATGAAAAGAAAAGGTCCTAAAGAGAACCGGAAAGAAGGAATGTAATATGTTAAGTGAAGCTATGGAGCGTTTTATCAAGGAACATGAAAAAGAGGCATATGACCTGCTTCTTACCATTGCGAAGATCCCTTCCCCATCTAATCATGAGGAAAAAAGAGCCCAGTTTTGCTGTAACTGGTTAAAGGAACAGGGGGCAGAGGGAGTCTATATTGATGAGGCATTAAATGTAGTTTATCCTGCTGCTTTAAGGGATAATGTGGATGTTTATATGGCCCATACAGACGTAGTTTTTCCAGATGAGACGGAACTTCCTTTAAAGGTGGAAAATGGACGTATCTGCTGTCCAGGAGTAGGTGATGATACTGCCTGCCTTGTATGTGTTCTTCTGGCAGCAAAATATACTGCTCTTATGATAAAAGAAGGCAAACTTAACCAGATCCGGCCGGAAACAGAACCTGGACTGATCTTTGTATGCAATTCAGGAGAAGAAGGTCTTGGAAACCTGAAAGGCGTTAAAAAGATCTGCGAAGATTACGGCAGCCGTATGAGCACTTTCTGCACCTTCGACGGCAGTCTGGAGCATCTGGTAGATGAAGCAGTGGGATCTAACCGTTATAAAGTGACGGTACGCACTCAGGGCGGACATTCTTTTGGCAATTTTGGCAATGATAATGCCATTGAAAAACTGGCAGGTATCATTGAAAAGCTGTATCAGATCAAGGTGCCGGAAGGCGGAAAGACCACTTACAACGTGGGTACTATTTCCGGCGGTACTTCTGTTAATACTATTGCCCAGGAAGCTTCCATGCTATACGAGTTCCGCTCTGACAGAAAAGTAAATCTGGCTTATATGGAAGAAAAATTTGAGGCAGCAGTAAATGAGGCAAAGGCAGCCGGTCTTGATATTACTTATGAGATCCTGGGCATCCGTCCATGCTCCGGTGATGTAGATAAAGAACGTCAGGCACGCCTTCTTGAACGTGCAAAAGCAGCGGTAGAGACAGTAACAGGAATCTGCCCTGGAGTTGGTTCTGGTTCTACAGACTGCAATATCCCGCTTTCTATGGGAATCCCAAGTGTATGTGTGGGCTGCTATAGTGGAGCCGGCGCTCATACAAGAGAGGAATATGTAGAAGAAGCTTCCCTTCCTTTAGGATACAGAGTTGCTTTTGAGATGATATTCGGAGGCAGGTCATAAGCCTGTTTTTTCCTGCATAAAGATAAAAGAGAAATACATATACATTCAGATGAGGATGCTGTAAAGGCCAGACGGGTCAGGGCATCCTCATTTTTTTCTATATGAAGTCTATACAGAGTCTATAGGAGGCAGGAATGGCACAATGGTATGGTCTGACCCAGGAAGAAGTTTTAAAGCGCCTTGGCACCAACAGGACCGGGCTAAATGAGAAAGAGGCAGAAAGAAGGCTGGAAACATATGGGGAAAATGTTTTAAAAGAACAGGAAGAAATGCCCTGGTGGCAGGTATTTTTAGGACAGTTTAAAGATCTTCTGGTCATGATCCTCATTGGGGCTGCGGGGGTATCCATGGTTACCGGAGATCCGGAAAGCGCTCTTGTGATCTTTTCCGTCCTTTTGTTAAATGCCATTTTAGGGACTGTGGAACATCAGAAAGCACGAAAATCCCTGGAAAGCTTAAAGCGACTTGCTTCTCCGGAAACACTTCTGATCCGGGAAGGACGCGTTTGTACGGCGCCATCTTCCAGGGTGGTTCCAGGGGATATCCTGGTTTTGGAAACAGGAGGAATGGTACCTGCAGACGGCCGGATCCTTCAGTCCTGCAGCCTTACCTGCAACGAAAGTTCTCTTACAGGAGAAGCTTTAAATGTGGAAAAAAGAGAGGGAAAACTGCCGGCAGGAAAAACGCCTTTATCTCCGGGAGATCAGAGCAATATGGTCTTTTCCGGTGCTCTGATCACTGGCGGAAGGGGAACTGCGGTAGTGACGGAAACAGGAATGGATACCCAGATCGGGACCATTGCTTCCCTGATGAACCGCACAGTGGAAAAGAAAACACCTTTGCAGGCCAGTTTAGACCGGTTTTCCGGCCATCTGGCATTAGGAATTATGGGGATCTGCGGTGTGATCTTTCTGATCAGCCTGTATCGCAGGGAGCCTGTATTAGATGCCCTGATGTTTGCGGTAGCGCTGGCGGTTGCAGCCATCCCGGAGGCTCTTGGTTCCATTGTGACCATTGTCCAGGCAATGGGAACCCAGAAAATGGCAAAAGAGCATGCAGTCATAAAGGACCTGAAAGCAGTGGAAAGTTTAGGCTGTGTATCTGTGATCTGTTCTGATAAAACAGGGACACTGACCCAAAACAGTCTGCGGGCAGAGGCTGTTTGCATAAATGGGAAGGTCATGGATACAGGGCAGTTAAAAAAATATTCCCACCACCCGGATCTTTCTCTTTTCCTGCGATCAGTCATTCTTGCAAATAATGCTTCCGGAGAGGAGACCGGGGAAAAAGAAGATCCCTTAGAGCAGGCTCTTTTACATATGGCAGAAGAAGCAGGAAAAGATCCCGGACTTCTTCGCAGGCAGTGGCGTCGTATTTCGGAGATCCCTTTTAACTCTGATAAAAAATATATGGGTGCCATATGCAGCAAAGGGGGAGAAAAGATCCTTTTTGTAAAAGGGGCGGTAGACGTTTTACTGTCTAAATGCAGTCTGGCAGTCAATCCCTCTTTTCAGGAAGAAGAGACTGCTTCCTGGGGACGTCCCTTTTCCTTTTCTGATAAAGAGCGGATCCTTCGCCAGAACGGTCTATGGTCCAAAAAGGGAATGCGGGTTCTGGCACTGGCATGTAAACCATTAAAAGAGGAAGAAATCAGGGATGCAAAGGCGGAAAATATGATCTTTCTGGGTCTGGCTGCTATGACAGATCCACCAAGGCCGGAGTCTAAAATGGCAGTGGCAGATGCTAAAAAAGCAGGGATCCGCACGGTCATGATCACCGGGGATCATAAAGAGACTGCGGCAGCGATCGCCTCGGAGATTGGTATTTTTACAGCTGGTGATCTGGCTGTTACAGGAGCAGATCTGGATCAGATGAGCGATCAGCAGCTGCAGGAAAGACTGGAAAAGATCTCCGTATATGCCAGGGTGTCTCCGGAACATAAGATCCGCATTGTGGAAGCATGGCAGAAAAAAGGGCACATTACAGCTATGACAGGAGACGGGGTAAATGACGCTCCTGCCTTAAAAAAGGCGGACATAGGGATCGCTATGGGAAAAGCAGGCACAGAAGTTTCAAGGGATGCCGCTGCCATGATCTTAACAGATGACAATTTTGCTACGATTATCAAGGCAGTGGCAAATGGAAGAAATGTATATCGGAATATTAAAAATTCCATCCAGTTTTTGTTGTCCGGAAATATGGCAGGGATCCTTTGTGTACTGTATACATCTATCAAGGCGCTTCCATTGCCTTTTGCACCGGTGCATCTGCTGTTTATCAACCTGCTGACAGACTCCCTTCCTGCCATTGCCATAGGTATGGAACCGGCAGACCGGGATCTTTTAAACCAGCCTCCCAGAGACCCAAAAGAAGGGATCCTTTCTTTTCCATTTGCAGGGAAGATCTTATTCCAGGGTTTTCTTATTGGTGCAGCAACCATGTGGGCATGGGAAATGGGATATTCCCAGGGCGGGGAAGCCATTGCCAGTACTATGGCATTTTCCACTCTGACTCTGGCAAGACTGTTCCATGGTTTTAACTGCAGGGGAAGAAAAAGCCTGCTTTCATTGGGAATAGGAAGCAATCTCTGGTGTGTTATGGCATTGTTTGTAGGTGTAGTCCTTATGTGTGCAGTGCTTTTTGTGCCTCAGCTTCAGGATGTATTTGCCGCAGGGGATCTGACAGGCTCACAGTTACTGGCAGTGGTTTTAGGTGCGCTGGCACCAACGGCAGTTATTCAGATCTACAAAATGATGAGCGCAGGAACCGCTTAAATGACGTCTGAATTGTCCGCTAAATTTTCTAAGATTATGTAAAACATTTGTGGCAAGGTGGAAAATATCCGAAAAATGTGATAAAGTAAGCATTAAGAAATTGCTAAATGAAATAAGGAGGCTGTTATGAGGCTTGTTACATATGAAGTGGAACATAAAGGCGGTCTGGGCGTGATCAGCAGAGACGGAAAATGGGTCTATCCTCTTCGCTCCCTGGATATGGATTATAAGACCATGCAGGAACTGATCGAGGGGATCAGCGAGTCAGAAAAACAGCTGCTTGAATATGTGTCCGGTCAGGACCCTTATAAGATCAGAGGAGCGGCACCTATTGAAGAAGTAAAGTTTCTGGCGCCGATCCCAAATCCGAAACAGGATGTGATCTGCCTGGGTATCAACTATATGGCTCACGCAGAGGAGTCTGCCCGCTACAAGAAAGAGGCATTTGGAGGCGAACGTCCCTATGCCGTTTACTTCTCCAAGCGTGTAAACGAGGCGGTGGCAAACGGCGAAGGCATTGAAAGCCATTCAGACATTGTAGCCGATCTGGATTATGAGGTAGAATTGGCTGTTATTATTGGAAAAGAAGCAAAAAATGTACCGGAAGAAGAGGTAAAAAATTACATCTTTGGTTACACCATTATCAATGACGTCAGTGCCAGAACCCTTCAGACCCAGCATAACCAGTGGTATTTTGGAAAGAGTTTAGACGGATTTTTCCCAATGGGACCATGTATCACCACAGTGGAAGATATCCCATATCCGCCAAAGCTTTCTATCCAGTCCCGTGTCAACGGGGAACTGAGACAGGACAGCAACACAGAACTGCTGATCTTTGGTATTGACCACATCGTCAGTGAGCTTTCAAAAGGCATGACATTAAAACCTGGAACCATCATTGCCACCGGCACACCGGCAGGCGCAGGAATGGGCTTTACACCGCCAAAATTCTTAAAACCTGGAGATGTAGTAGAATGTACCATTGAAGGGATCGGCACACTTACCAATCCGGTAGTTGAATAAACATGTATGCTGCCTGACGGCGGCATCATCATAAATGAGCAATTGTATACTATATATTTAGGACAGCAACACAAGAGACAGGCAACATAAGGAGGTATGCATACAATGGAATTTGTCCCAATGACTATCAAGAAGCAGAAAAATATCGCCCTGATCGCCCATGATCAGAAAAAGCATGAATTAATGGAATGGTGCAAGGAACATAAATCCATTCTGGAGAAACATTTCTTATGCGGAACCGGAACAACTGCAAGAATGATCACCGATTATACCGGACTTCCGGTAAAGGGATATAACAGCGGCCCATTGGGAGGCGACCAGCAGATCGGCGCCAAGATCGTAGAAGGACAGATCGATTTCGTGATCTTCTTCTCCGACCCATTGACAGCACAGCCTCATGATCCGGATGTAAAGGCACTGCTGCGTATTGCACAGGTTTACGATATTCCCATTGCAAACAATAAGGCAAGTGCAGATTTTATGATCTCATCACCTCTTATGGATGAAGAATATGAGCATGATGTGATCAATTTCAGACAGAATATTTCAGAACGGGCGAAACAGCTGTAATAGAAACAACATTGTTTTTGCTAAAAGGGGGCACGCAGATGGAACAGAAATTATATGATATTATGGACTGGGCGGGGATTGAGGAACTGACCTATTCAGAGTCAGCCGATCCTCACAGAATGTTAGGACCACATGCAACAGAAGAAGGCTTATTGATACAGGCATTTATACCTACCGCAACAGCGATCACTGTAAAGCTTACAGGAAATGGGAAAAAATACCCTATGGAGCTGGCAGATGAAGCAGGATTTTATGCTGTACTGATCCCAAGAAAAACAGTGACAGATTATACCTTACTTGTCACTTATGATAATGGAACCGAAGAAGAGATTCACGATCCCTATTCTTTCGGACCACAGTTTACAGAAGATGAATTAAAGAAATTCGGTGCAGGTATCTACTACGACATTTATGAGAAAATGGGTGCTCATCCAATGACCATTGACGGAGTAGAAGGCGTTTATTTTGCAGTATGGGCTCCATGTGCTATGCGTGTCAGCGTAGTAGGTGACTTTAATTTATGGGACGGAAGACGCCATCAGATGCGCAAAGTAGGCGAAGGAGATGCCAGCGTATTTGAGCTGTTCATTCCGGGCCTGAAAGCAGGATGCCTTTACAAATATGAGATCAAGACCAGAGCAGGACTGCCTATGATGAAGGCAGACCCATATGGAAATTATGCAGAGCTGCGTCCAAATAATGCTTCCATTGTATGGGATATCAACAATTACCAGTGGAAAGATAAAAAATGGATGGACAAGCGGGCTGCTTCTGATACAAAGGACAAGCCTTTCAATATTTATGAAGTCCATTTAGGTTCCTGGATGCGAAAAGAGATTGCCAAGGACGAAAACGGGGAAGATATCATTGGCTCCGAGTTCTACAATTACAGGGAACTGGCTGTAAAGCTGGCTGAGTATGTAAAAGATATGGGCTATACCCATGTAGAACTGCTGCCGATCATGGAACATCCTTTAGATGCTTCCTGGGGATATCAGGTAACTGGTTATTATGCTCCTACCAGCCGCTATGGAACACCGGATGATTTCATGTACTTCATGGACTATATGCATGAACAGGGCATTGGTGTGATCTTAGACTGGGTACCGGCCCATTTCCCGAGAGATGCTTTCGGAATGGCATGCTTTGACGGAACCTGCGTCTATGAACATGCAGACCCAAGAAAGGGCGCTCATCCGCACTGGGGTACACTGATCTATAACTACGGCCGTCCGGGAGTATCTAACTTCCTCATTGCCAACGCACTGTTCTGGGCTGAGAAGTACCACGCAGACGGCATCCGTATGGACGCGGTGGCTTCCATGCTGTATCTGGATTACGGTAAAAATGACGGTGAATGGGTGGCAAATATCTACGGCGGAAATGAAAATCTGGAAGCTGTAGAGTTCTTAAAGCACTTAAATACTGTATTCAAGGGCAGAAAGAACGGTGCGGTGCTGATCGCAGAGGAGTCTACTGCATGGCCAATGATCACCGGTGATCCAAAAGACGGCGGAATTGGTTTTGATTATAAGTGGAATATGGGCTGGATGAACGATTTCACCAACTACATGCGCTGTGATCCATATTTCCGTAAAAATAACTATGGCGAGTTGACGTTCTCCATGCTTTATGCCTACAGTGAAAACTTTGTCCTGGTATTCTCCCATGACGAAGTCGTTCACGGAAAAGGCTCTATGATGGGTAAGATGCCGGGAGAGACTTTAGAGGCAAAGGCTGAAAACCTGCGGGCTGCCTATGGCTTTATGATGTCCCATCCAGGCAAGAAGCTGTTATTTATGGGACAGGACTATGGTCAGATCGATGAGTGGAATGAAAATGCGTCCCTGGAATGGGATCTGTTAAAATATCCGCTGCACAAGAACATGCAGACCTATGTCCGTGAGTTAAACAAGCTGTATCAGGCCCATCCGGCACTGTATGAGCAGGACTTTGATACGGAAGGCTTTGAGTGGATCAACTGCAGCTACCATGAGGAAAGCATGATCATGTTCCTGCGCAGAGGCAAAGAAGAAACTCTGCTCTGTGTATGTAACTTTGATAATATGGATCATGAGAAATTCCGCCTGGGCGTACCATTTGCAGGAAAATATAAAGAGATCTTCAACAGTGATGCAAAAGAATTTGGCGGCGAAGGCCGTACCAACAGCCGTGTGAAAGCATCCAAGAAGATAGAATGGGATGAAAGAGAGAACTCCATTGAGATCCATATCCCGCCAATGAGCTTTATGGTATTCTCCTGCACACCAGAGGAGAAGAAGGAAAGCCCGAAGAGACTGACCACAAAGAAGGCAGAGCCAAAGAAGCTGGCAACAAAGAAGGAAGAACCGAAGAAGCTGACTACGGAGAAAAAAGAAGAGCCGAAAAAGTTAGCTACAAAGAAAACAGAACCCAAAAAACTGACGGCAGAGAAGAAAGAAGAGCCAAAAAAGCTTGCGACCGCTAAAACAGAGCCCCACAAACTGGAGACTAAAAAGGAAGAGCCAAAGAAGTTAGCAACTGCCAAGACAGAAGCTCACAAGCTGGAAACAAAAAAAGAAGAGCCGAAAAAGCTGGCAACTGCAAAAGAAGAACCAAAGAAACTGGAAACAGCAAAGCCTGAACCAGTACCAGTTTTAGCACCTGCAGATCCGATTGCAGAGCCAGTAACAACTCCTGCTTCAGCAGTTACAAAACCAGAGCCAGCTCCATCTCCAGCACCCGCAGCCCCGGCTCCAACCTCAGCTGCAGCAAAAAAAGCAGCACTCAGAGCAGCCAAAAAAAGAGGCCGTAATAAAAAACGCTAAAAAGCTACAAAAGACATAAAGAAACTGACATAAGAATTACAACAGGAGGTTATCATGCGTCCTTCTCTGAGAAAGCTATGGATGACGATCTCCATAAAAAGAAAAATAGGAATTTTTGCAGCCATGGTCATTTTGATCATGGCTCTTTCCGCTTCTTTTAATGTGTGGATCACCAACGTATCCCTGGGAAGCTTTGGAGGAATTTTGAATGACAACTCCCGTTGCAATGACTTTCAGGAGGCACTGGATCAGGAAATCAGAGCTTTTGAGCATTATGTGCGAAATGCAGACCAGGAAAGCCGGGATACTTACAGGGTGGCATGTGTAAGAACAGAACGTTGCCTGTGGTCACTGCCTTCTGAGTACAGAAGGATTGGAAAAGAGCGCAGTGCCAGGACATGGAACATAAGAAATGCCTATGAAGGTTACAAAGTTTATCGTGATGACGTAGCGGAAGGAAATAAAACAGGCAGTGAATTTGTAGACGAACTGTATTACGTATACAAAATGCAGGAGTACCTCCAGGGATATACCGGCCGTCTGGTGCAGATAACCATGGCAGAAGGAACAGAAGAGTATCAGAAAGAAGCAGCAATGTTTTCTAATATTCCGTATATTATTGTGGCCATTTCCATCGCACTTATGATCATAGCGATCTGGCTGACAAGAATTCTTTCAAATTCCGTTGCAAAACCCATTGTATCTTTGGCTGCAAGTACCAGAAAGATAGCTGCCAATGACTTTGATGAGCCGGACCTGATCATAGAAAATAAAGATGAAATGGGAGAATTGGTCACAGCTTTCAATGTAATGAAACACAGTACCAAGGGCTATATTGCCACCATGAAAGAAAATAACAAAATGCAGGAGCTGCTCCACAAAGAGGAATTAGAGCGCAGTGAAATGGAAAAACAGTTAGGAAGCGCAAGGCTGGAACTGTTAAAAAGTCAGATCAATCCCCATTTTCTCTTTAATACCCTGAATATGATCGCATGTACCGCAAAACTGGAAGATGCTGTGGATACGGAAAAGATGATCTTAAGTCTGGGAAATCTGTTCCGCTATAACCTGAAAACAAGGGAGCAGACTGTAACATTAGACCGGGAGTTAAAGATCGTAAATGACTATATGTATCTTCAGAAAATGCGTTTTGGAAGCAGGATCAAATACCGTCTGAGCCTGGAGACGGATGCGGCAGACGTGATCATTCCGTCCCTGTCCCTGCAGCCTCTTGTAGAAAATGCGGTGGTTCATGGTCTTTCTAAAAAAGAAACGGGAGGTATTCTCCATATCCGGATCTGGAAAAAGGACCGTATGCTGATCCTTTCAGTGGCAGATACCGGCCTTGGTATGAGTCAGGAGCGGTGCGAAGAAGTTGCTGCAGCAATGAAAGAACACCGCACGGCAAAGATCGGGATCGGGCTTGGAAATATTTATAAGCGTGTCCATATGATGTACCAAAAGGGAGATCTGCGGATCTACAGCCGGGAAGGAAAAGGAACAGTGATACAATTGATGATACCGCAGGGAGAAGAAACACAGGGGGAAGAAGTATATGTACCGACTGCTGATCGCAGATGATGAAATGATCGAGAGAAAGGTTCTTTTTAAAACATTAAGCCAGAACCTGAAAGGGCAGTGTGAGCTTTTTCAGGCAGAAAACAGCAGGGAAGCTCTGGAGATATATGAAAAAGAAAAGATCCAGATCGCCATACTGGATATTGAAATGCCAGGTATCAACGGAATCCAGGCAGCAGAGAGGATAAGGGAGAAGGATAAAAAATGCTGTATTATCTTTCTTACAGCTTTTGATGAATTTGCCTATGCCAAGAAGGCGATCACAGTCAGGGCGTTAGATTATCTTTTAAAACCCTGGGATGAAAAAGAATTGATGCTGGTACTGGAAGAAGCCATGCGAATGGCGGGAGAAGAAAAAGATTTTCAGAAAGAAAAGACAGAAGAGGTATCCGAGGAAGAAAAACGGGACGATCTGGAAGAACTGGCAGAAGATGATGCAGGTGAAAATCTGCGCATGAATAAAGTAACAGAGATCATACGGGACTATATCCGTGAAAATTACATGTATGATCTTTCTGTACAGGATCTGGCTGACAAGATGAATTATTCAGAGCCTTATTTCTGCCGGCTTTTCAAGCAGAGTTTTGGACAGAATTTTACAGCGTATCTTACAGAATACCGTGTTTCCATGGCGAAAAAAATGTTAGAAGAACCTACCGTCAATATTAAGGATATAGGAAAGTCAGTAGGATACGAAGACTCTAATTATTTTACAAAAGTGTTTAGAAGGATCACAGGGCAGAGTCCTACAGAGTACAGAAACAGTGTATTCCGTGAAAAATAGATAAAAAATTACGGTATAGGTCAAAATCATACTAGGATTATCAAAAATTTACCATGGTCAGAACAAGATTTTACCCTTATAATGAAATCAGCATAAAGAAAACGTAAAAAAACATAAACAATATGTGAAAAACGCATTAACAGGAGGGTAAACAAAATGAAAAAAAGATGGTTAAGTGCAGCACTTTGCACAGCTATGGTAGCTGGATCACTGGCAGGATGCGGATTAAAATCCCCAGAAACAACTACTACAGCAGCAGCTACTGAGGCAGCTAAGGAGGAAGCAACCACAGCAGCAGATGCAAAAGAAGAGACCAAGGAAGAAGCTAAAGCAGAAGCTGGCGAGCCAGTAGGCCCAGCAGTTACTCTGGTAATGGCAGAGGTTAATCCACTGGATACTATCGTTGGACAGACTGACAGCGCATTCAAAGAGAAAGTAGAAGAGCTGTCCGGCGGATCTATCACTGTAGACCTGCAGGCAAGTGGTGTTCTTGGTTCTGAGAACGACGTTCTGGATACCATGCTTGGTGGTGGCGGAACCATTGATATGTCCCGTATCTCCGCATTCGCTCTGACAAGCTACGGCGCAGAGAAGTCCGTACTTCTGTCTGTACCTTATACATTCCAGAACCGTGAACATTTCTGGAAGTTCGCAGACAGCGATTTAGCTCCAGAGTTCTTAATGGAACCGCATGACAACGGACTGGGCGTAAGAGGTCTGTTCTACGGAGAAGAAGGTTTCCGTCATTTCTTCACTGTTAAGCCAGTAAATGGTCTGGAAGACTTAAAGGGAATGAAGCTTCGTGTTTCTAACGACCCGATCATGAACGGTATGGTAGCTGGACTTGGCGCAAACGCAACTGTTGTTTCCTTCAACGAACTGTACTCCGCACTGCAGACCGGCGTTGTTGACGGTGCTGAGCAGCCAATCGCAAACTATCAGTCCAACGCATTCCCAGAAGTTGCTCCTAACCTGATCCTTGATGGACATACCTTAGGTGCTATCCAGGTTATCATCACAGATGACGCTTGGGATAAATTAACTCCAGAGCAGCAGGATGTTCTGACCGAAGCTGGAAAGTATGCATCTGAATTCAACCGTAAGATCTCTGAAGAAGCAGAGAACAAAGTTCTGGATGAGTTAAAGGCAAATGGCGTAAACGTTGTAGAAGTAGAAGATAAGACTCCATGGCAGGAAGCTTGCAAGGACATCATCGAATCCTCTACAAAGGATAACGCAGAACTGTATCAGCAGATCCTTGATATGGCAAAATAATCTGAGTCAGCCAGTTAAATAGGGAAATGGTGTATTAGGCGCAGGGGAGCGCGTCTCTCCTGCGCTTTTAATTAAGAAAGGGGACTGAAGAATGCCTTCAATTTTTGAAAAGATCGATAAGATCCGTCCTTTGTATGATGCGGTATATAAATTTGTATTATTTATCTGCAAGCTTTTGCTTGTAGTTGATATCGCTATTACCAGTATGTCCGTTGCAGGACGTTATATCTCATTTATTCCAGATCCGGCATGGTCTGAAGAAGTAGTTCTTTCCTGTATGGCTTATATGGCCGTGCTTTCCGCAGCTCTGGCAATCCGCCGCGGTGCTCATATCCGTATGACCGCTCTTGACAGCTATCTGCCAAAGAAGCTGGTTAAATCCCTGGATATCCTTGCTGATGTAGCTGTTTTAGTACTGGCTGTCATCATGCTGACTGTAGGCTGGACTTATGCTTCCGGTATCGGTTCAAAGGGTACTTATGTAAGTATGCCTGGAGTATCCCGTTTCTGGATGTATCTGCCGGTTCCGTTAGCAGGTGTTGCGATGATCATTTTCGAGATCGAAGCACTGTACAATCATATCAGAAGCTTTTATGTAAAGGAGGAGAAGTAGTATGGATGTAAATAGCATGGCAATTCTTATATTACTGGGAAGCTTCTTCCTTATGATCATGCTGCGTTTCCCGATTGCGTACGCAGTAGCTCTTTCTTCTGTATTCTGTCTGATGGCCCAGGGGCTGCCTCTGACTACCATCTGTCAGCAGATGGTAAAAGGTATCAGCTCTTTCAGCTTAATGGCAGTACCTTTCTTTATCACAATGGGATGCCTGATGGGTTCCGGTGGTATTTCTGAAAAACTGATCGCTCTGGCAAATGCCTGCGTAGGCTGGATGCGAGGCGGTATGGCAATGGTAAACATCGTTGCATCTTATTTCTTTGGTGGTATTTCCGGTTCTGCATCTGCAGATACTGCTTCCTTAGGATCTATTCTGATCCCTATGATGGTTGACCAGGGATATGACGGTGACTTCTCTACTGCAGTTACTATTACTTCTTCCTGTGAGGGACTTCTGGTTCCACCTAGCCACAACATGGTTATTTATGCTACCACAGCAGGTGGTATTTCCGTAGGAAGCTTATTCCTTGCGGGTTATGTTCCGGGAGCTCTTTTAGCAGCATCCCTGATGGTTGGTTCTTACATTATTTCTGTAAAGCGCAACTATCCAAAGGGCGACAAGTTCAGCATGAAGAACCTGTTAAAGCAGTTAAGCGTTTCCTTCTGGGCATTAGCAGCCGTTCTGATCGTAGTGTTCGGCGTTGTAGGCGGTGTGTTCACAGCTACTGAGTCTGCAGCAGTTGCAGTTATCTACAGCTTGATCGTCAGCGTATTTATTTACAAAGGTCTTGACTGGAAAGGTGTTTGGAGAGTCCTGGGCGAGTGTGTAGATACTCTTTCTATCGTACTGATCCTGATCGCAACCTCCAGTATCTTCGGTTACTGCCTTACAAGACTTCACGTACCGGATCTGGCAGCTCAGGCTATTGTTGGACTGACTGATAACCCAATCCTGATCGCTCTGTTATTAAACCTGATCCTTCTGGTATTAGGCTGCATTATGGATATGGCTCCGATCATCCTGATCGCAACTCCTATCCTTCTGCCGATCGCAACATCTATTGGTATTGACCCGATCCAGTTTGGTATCATGGTTGTCCTTAACTGTGGTATCGGACTTCTGACACCTCCTGTAGGTGCTGTACTTTTCATCGGTTCTGCTGTTGCAAAGATCCCGATGGAAAAGGTTGTAAAAGCAACATTACCATTCTATCTGTGCATGATCATTACTCTGCTGCTGATCACCTTCGTACCAGGAATCAGCTTATGGCTTCCAAGTGTATTTGCACATTGATAGAATGACAGAAGTTTGATAAAAGTGTAGTACATATAAAAATAAAGGGGGTGTCGTGGACATCCCCTTTTATGCTATAATGTAATGAGCACAGGGAAAAACAAGCGGCTGCGAAGCAGACATTTGTTTTTTTCAAGCCATTAACGAACGAACCGCCTGCGTCAGCAGGCAGTAGAGTGCGAATGCGCGGGGTTCGTGAGTGTATACGCACATTCAAGGGGGACCAATTCATGTACCAATACCGTTATAAAACAACCAGAGGTGAATACTGGAAAATGTCCATGTATTTCATCTACCATTCCATGACCGGCATGGTAAACCTTGTTTTTACAGCAGCTCTTATAGCTCTTACTTGTGCAAAATGGGAGTCTTCGGGAACCGTATTCCGCATCTGTATGGTTTTAGGCTGCTGCCTTTTTCCAATCCTTCAGCCGCTGGCTGTTTATCTCAGTGCAGGAAAACTGGCATCCGGTTCCGGGGAGGACACAGAGATCCGTCTGGATGATGTTGGGATCCAGGTAAAAGTGGGAAATACTTACGATAAGATTCCGTGGAGAAAAATGGTAAGGATCGCAAAGCTGCCGGGGATGGCCATCATTTTTACAGATCCATCCCATGGATATTTACTTACAGACCGTGTCATCGGAGAAGATAAAGCAACTTTTTATGACTGGCTGATGAAAAAGCAGTCTCAGATCCAGGTAAAGTCAAAATAAAAGGAAACGCAGCAGTCACAAGATCAGGAGGAAACAATGATAAAAAAGAAGATATTCTGTCTGTGGGCAGCTGCGCTTATTTTAAGCGGCTGTGCCGGGGTATTTCAAGGAAAAGAAAAGGAAACGGAACCGGATTTTGTACTGACCTATGCGGAAAACCAGGCGGAAGATTATCCGACGACCCAGGGTGCAGATAAGTTTGCGGAGCTGGTAAAAGAAAAAACCGAAGGCAAAGTTGAGATACTGGTCAATGCAGGCGGAAGCCTGGGAGATGAAAAATCTGTCATTGAACAGTTGCAGTTTGGTGGTATTGATTTTGCCAGAGTATCCATTTCTACGGTAGCAGAGTACATTCCCAAGTTAAATGTACTTCAGATGCCCTATTTGTATACAGGCGCAGATCACATGTGGAAAGTACTGGAAGGTCCTATTGGAGATGATTTCCTTAATTCTTTTGATGGTTCCGGTCTGATTGCGCTTTCATGGTATGATGCAGGTGCCAGAAGTTTTTATAATTCCATAAAACCCATTGAAAAACTGGAAGATATAAAAGGAATGACGATCCGTGTTCAGGAGTCGGAACTGATGAGTGATACAGTCCGGGCTTTAGGAGCTGTTCCGGTTCCTATGATCTATGGGGAAGTATATTCCGGACTTCAGACTGGAAAAGTAGACGGAGCAGAGAATAACTGGCCATCCTATGAGTCTGCAGGGCATTACGAAGTGGCAAAATATTTTACAGTAGATGAACACAGCCGTGTGCCGGAAGTTCAGATCGCTTCTACTTATACCTGGAACAAACTTCCGGAAGAATACAGGGAGATCATCCGGGAATGTGCCCAGGAGTCAGCATGGTATGAAAGAAGCCAGTGGAAAGCGAGAGAGTCTATATCCAGACAGCGCGTAGAAACAAAAGGCTGTGTGATCACCCAGCTTTCACCGGAAGAAAAACTGCGGTTCCAGCAGGCAGTTATGCCGTTATATGAAAAATACTGTGCAGAATACGTGGATATTATTGATGAGATCGTAGCGGAAGGATGGTAAAATACTTGCAGTTCGGCCATGACTGAATAGTATCATAAAAATAAAAGCTGACAGAAATTCTTTGAAAAATAAGAAGATCGGTCAGCTTTTTGTTGTTTATTATTTGTTAATTTAACGGAGCAATGGTAGCAGGTGCTTCCGCTGTAGATGGTTCATGTGCTGCTGCAGTAGTAGATTTCGCTGCTTCTGTGGTTGCTGCAGTAGTGGACTTGGCAGCCGCAGTGGTAGATTTCGCTGCTGCGGTAGTGGACTTAGCAGCTGCAGTGGTGGACTTGGCTGCGGTAGTAGATTTGGCAGCCGCAGTAGTGGATTTAGCAGCTGCAGTAGTAGACTTAGCTGCAGATGATGCTTTCGTCTCAGCCTTTGTTTCTGCTTTGGTACTGCTGGTGCTGGAAGATTTTGTCTCAGAAGCCTTTGTCTCGGAAGACTTAGTTTCAGAGGCTTTGGTTTCGTTCTCAGTTTCTGTTGCTGTAGTTCCGTTCATACCATTCTTTCCGTCTGTCGGGAACTTGCTTTCCCGGTCTTCGGTATCAATTCCGGACTGGCTGAGAGAGAAGGAAGCCTGATTTGGGTTTCCTGCCATATCTTCTACATAGACAGTAAGGGAACCTTCTTCCAGTTTAAAGGTGACTTCCCCGTTTTCCTTATCGTAGCTGTCAGGAAGGATCTTGGTTCCTGCATCATCGGTAGCATAGAGGGAGTCATAATTAATGCCGGAGATACTGTCTTCTATTGTTATGGTAAGAGTACCGTTTTCCGTTACAACACTTTCTTCATCAAAGGAAGGCGGTGTATCGTCCAGTACAGCAATATGTTCGATATCCTGGGCCTGCATACCGTTCAAACTTAATACGTAGACTTCCAGAGTACCATTGTTTGTCAGGACTGCATGATAAACGCCTTTTTCTTTCTGGAATTCAATTGGCTGGGACTCCAGAGTCGTTGTCATCTTCTTTAAAGGAAGAAGAGAGTGGACCTTAAAGCTTACATCCAGCGTTTTATAATCGGTAGTATCGCTGATTGTCATTTCAATTTTCGGTGTAGCCGTGACAATAAAAAAGATCGCCAGATTGACTGCTAAAAATGGAAGTATGTAACATAGTAAAATATGTCCGAAACTGCTGCCTTTCTTTGGACTGCGGCTGCGTCTCTGACTTGGACGGGAAGCAGCAGGGCGGGTATGTTCTGAACCACGGCTGCTTCTTGGTGCGCTGTATGATGAATGGTGTTCCATTACCATTTCCTCCTTTGTTAAAAACTCTCTATAGCATAGCAGAAAAACAGTTTACTTACAAGGAATTATTCATTGAGAAAGTCTTACGAAAGTGACAATAAAATACAACTTCAAAATAATGTCCGGGTATGGTATGATGATACCAGGGTCAAAAGCACGTAGCAATCTGGTATCAGAGAGGCCAACTGAACATGGGGGAAAAGAGGTAGAGCACAATATGATAAAAGAGGCGGCTGAATTTGCAGATCGGGCTCATCAGGGCGTTTTCAGAAAGGGAACGGAGATCCCTTATATTACGCATCCGATGGAAACTGCGGCCATCGTAACGGCATTTACAGATGAACCGGAGATGATAGCTGCGGCCCTTCTTCACGATGTAATAGAGGACGCCGGGGTTACAAGAGAAGAACTGGAAGAAAAGTTCGGCCCCAGGGTGGCATTTCTGGTAGACGGGGAAAGCGAAGATAAATCAAAAAGCTGGGTTGAACGTAAAGGTGCAACCGTAGAGCGCTTGAAAACGGCAACCAGAGATGAAAAGATCCTGGCTCTTGCGGACAAATTAAGCAATATCCGCAGTACAGCCAGAGATTATCTTGTTCTGGGAGATGAAGTGTGGCAGCGTTTCAACCAGAAAGACAAAGAGATGCAAGGCTGGTATTACAAAGGCGTGGCAGAGGCTCTGAAAGAATTTAAAGGCCACATTTATTATGAAGAATACGTGATGCTGTGTGAAAGAGTATTCGGTTAAAAGGAGAAGAGAATGAGAAAAATGAAAAGCAGGGTTCTTGCGGTCCTTATGGCAGCAGGTATGATCTTTACTGCCCAGGGAATGACAGTACTGGCAGGAACTACCGGTATTGGTGCGGCAAAGACTGCGTCCCAGACCGGGGGACCGGGAGAGGTAAAGCAGGATATAGGTACTGTAACCGTAGATGATACACAGGAGACTTCCGGAGAAACAGGACAGAATACAGATACCCCACTTCAGGTCAACTACAGTGTATATTTCAGAAATCAGGGCTGGAGCGATCCGGCAGCAGATAACCAGGCACTGTCAGCCTCATCAGAGTCATGGGTCACATCTATGAAAGCTAATCTGATCAATATTCCATCAGGAGTACAGATCGGCGTCCGTTACAAAGTAAATTTAAGCGGTACCGGCTGGCTTGACTGGAAAGCAGACGGCGTAGAAAACGGCGGGGCATCAGCAGAAAAGCCGTTGGAAGCCATTGCCATGGAACTGACCGGTTCTTCGGCAGCTTCCTATGATCTGTACTATAAGGTATACCAGAACGGTTCCTGGACAGACTGGGCGGTAAACGGTGCAACAGCGGGAACAGAGGGCGCAGGACTGAGAGTTGATGGCATCAAGGCATCTATTACAGCAAAAGATGCAGGAGCGCCTGCAGAA
>ENA-ORRW01000472-ORRW01000472.1-human-gut-metagenome-genome-assembly--contig:-NODE-472-length-47194-cov-4.710113_pt1 | contig 47194 bp, 42 predicted proteins | sample MGYA00242183_ERZ509150 | MGnify/ENA primary metagenome ERZ509150 (study PRJEB26280, sample SAMEA2338639) | human gut metagenome | biome: human gut; feature: human-associated habitat; material: faeces... | reverse complement strand
CCAGTTTACGGACTTCGGCATCAGCGGCCCGACCGTTTTTGAAATCTCCCGTATCATTTCCACAGGAAAAGCCCCACTGACGGTGCATTTGAATCTCCTGCGTCATCTCAGCCATGAGGAGGTGGTTTCCCTCCTGCAAAGCCGCAAAAAAGCAATGCCCCATCAGGCTATGGAAAATTTCCTGACAGGCATTTTACATAACCGCTTGGGGCGCACCCTTCTGCGCTACGCAGGCTTTGGCTTCACCGAACCCATTTCCTCCCTCAAGCCCTCAGATATCAAGCGTATCGCGCATGCCATACAGGATTTTTCCCTTTCCGTTGTCGGCACGATGGGCTTTGATGCCGCACAGGTAACGGCAGGCGGTATCCGCACAGAGGAATTCAATCCTCATACCATGGAAAGCCTCCTGATGCCCGGTCTTTTTGCCGCAGGCGAGGTACTCGATATAGATGGGGACTGCGGCGGCTATAACCTGCAATGGGCATGGGCAAGCGGCTATCTGGCAGGCAAAGCTGCGGCACAGAAATCCCTTGTTTCTCTGAAAAAAAGATAAAAAATCAGCCCTTACGGTAATAAATTTTCGTAAGGGCCTTCTTATTCTTTCTCTCTTGTTCGCTTTTCCTGCGCGATTCGCTGTAAGTGGTTCCGCAAACCGGAATTTGTCAATTCACTTAACTTTGCATAATCAAGTCAATAAGTGTGTTGATGTGTACCTGCATCACATCAATATACGGCACTGGCAACTCCACGCTGTCAAAGATCAGCGGCAACTCCGTACACCCCAGCACAACAGCCTGCACCTGTTCTTCCCTGATAATACGATCCGCAATCTTTTTGAACGCACTCTGTGTCTCTGGCAATACTTTGCCAAATTCCAACTCTGTTTCGATTTTCATCCCCATATAGTTCTTTTCCTCTGCATTGGGTGTTACCACTTCGATACCACATTTGGCAAAGGAACTTTGGAAGAACGTCCCTTCCATGGTGGGCAGCGTCCCTAAAAGACATATCTTCTTATAGCCGTGCACCCCCGCATAATCACGTGCACTATCTACCATACTGATAAGCGGAATAGGTGAAACTTCGGACAACTCATCAAATACAATGTGGGGTGTGATTCCTGTTAGCGCAGCATACTGCGCACCAGCCGCCGCCAAATTGCGGATACCCTGCAACAGATAGTTTGTCAATCCGCTATAGTCCTGCTTTTCGCAAAAGCCCAGCACCTCAAACACACTTAGACTCTCGATGGTCAGATTTGGGAAAAAGTTGCACCCCAACTTCTGCTGTACGCCATATTCAATACCCTTGTAATACTCAATGGTGGATTCCGGTCCCGTGCCGCCAATCAAGCCAATCTTGTTCATTTCTACACCTCACATTCCAAATAAACCTGTTCTTCTTCAATCAATCCTTGTAGTAAAATACGTCCATATCCGGCGATGCGAAAGCCATTGTTCAAATACAATCTCTTAGCGGGCTCATTGTGAGCATAGGTGTCAATACGGATGACCATACAGCCATTTTTTTCCGCATAATGTTTCGCGTATTCCACCATCTGATGTCCATATCCGTGACCTGCCTTTCGCGGTGGAATGCACAGCGTATGGATAACCAGTACATCTTCTTTCCCACCAGGGTACTGCCATTCGATCTCTGCATATTCATCTGCCTGTTCATGGTTCAGCACCATGCTGGCGCAAACTTCACCATTTTCTTCTAATACATACATAGTTCCCGTGGGTATCTTGCTTTTGGGTACTACACTAGTTGGATATACATCCAGTTTCCAGTTGGAATTGCTGCCAAACTGTTGCTCATAGATTAAAAGCTCTCTATAAGTTTCAACAATAGCTGTAATATCTTCTTCATTTGCTTTCCTTATCACATGAATGCACCTCCTGTAAATTTTGATTTTTCTTCGACCAATCAATTTTAATCGTACCGACAGAGAAGTTTCCCGCTTATTCATCGATTCCGCAATCTTTATATTGACACAACATCCCATTCCTATCCTCTAAGTGAAACGGGACTTTCTTATTGCTGCTCCTTAATGATACCGTTCTGATATGCATAAAGCAGCTTTTCCAGTTCCGCAATGCTTTCCTGCAGCTTTTTCCCGATATCCGTATCCTTCACACGGATTCTGTCCTGCGTATACTGTAGCGCAACCGTAGAGGAAAGAATATCCTTTTCCTCCGCAATGGCTCTGTCCGTGGATACGAAGGGCTCATGAGATACCAGAACCATACCATGAGAATTATAAATCAGCGTATAGCCTGCAATCCCCGTTTCCTTCTGGTATGCCTTGGAAAACCCGCCGTCGATTACGAACAATCTGCCATTTGCCTTGATGGGGCTCTCTCCCTTTACCACCTTAACGGGAACGTGTCCATTCACGATATGAGAGCTTTTCGGGTCTAAGCCGAAGGCCTCCAGAACATGCTCACAGACAGATTCCTCGTTTCTAAGGGTATAATAAGGATTCTTTTCTTCCTTATGCGTTGTCTTATCATCAATAAAATACCGCTCGAAGGTTGTCATTTTCTTCTTTCCGAACAGGGGAGAATCCTCGCCGCACCACATATACCAGATGTAGTCCATACATTCTCTTTTTGCCTCTGTGTGCGCCTTATTGAAATAGCCTTCGCGCATGGTTCTCTCTACTGCGTCCAAATATTCCATGCCGATGTATTTTTTCCCACGGAAGGTCACTTCCTTGAGTGTCCCGTCTGCATTCATGGGGATGCCGCCATGGAACAGCAGGTTAGAGTTGAAAATGGTATACATGCTCCCCTTATGATACAGCACGCGAACATGCTGCTGCAGTTTTTCGCTGTTCACAAAGGAGGATTTCACCTTATCCATAACCTCCTGCTCCTCTTCCGTCAGCTTATAGGGGTCCTTCGGGTCAATCGTCGGGAAATTCATATCATTCATGGGATATTCCACGCCATCCACAAGCACGGTTCCCTTTTCAAAATCAATCTTATCCAGCAGCAGTCTGTTTTCCATGCGGAATTCAGGGCGGCGTTTGATAATCTGCCCCTCCATCTTCCACTGCATGATGGAAATTGCCTTGTGCATTTTGGCAATCATGTTGAAGTCCTTATCGCTCAGCACCTCATCCCCCTTGGGCTTGAACTGCTCACAGGGGTCGCCGGCGTATTTGTCCATCGCAAAGGTTGCCAGCGGCAGAAGGTTAATGCCGTAATCCTCCTCAATGGTATCGAGGTTCGCATATCTTGTCTGAATACGCAGAACATTACAAATCAAGGCCTGACAGCCTGCCGCCGCGCCCATCCATGCGATATCGTGGTTGCCCCACTGGATGTCCACAGAATGATAATGAGAAAGAATATCCATAATTCTTGCTGCATGGGGGCCTCTGTCATAAATATCCCCGATAACATGCAGCTGGTCAATCGCAAGCCGCTGAATCAGATTGCACATCGCAACGATAAAGCGGTCTGCCTGCCCAAGGTCAATAATGGTATGTATAATTTCCGTATAATACATATCCTTATCCATGCTGGCACTGTTTTCGTGCAGCAGCTCCTCGATGATATAGGCAAATTCCTTCGGCAGTGCCTTTCTCACCTTGGAACGGGTATATTTCGAGGATACCACCTTGCAGATTTTCACCAATCTGTGCAGGGTAATTTTATACCATTCTGCCATTTCCTCCTCTGTTTCCGTCATCTTTTCCAGCTTCTGCTCAGGGTAATAAATCAGCGTTGCCAGTGATTTTTTCTCACTGCTGCGCAGGCTCTCCCCAAAGATTGCACTAATCTGGTTCTTGATAACGCCGGATGCGTTTCTGAGTACATGGCTGAAGGAATCCGCCTCACCATGGATATCGGAAACAAAATGCTCCGTCCCCTTCGGCAGGTTCAGAATCGCCTTCAGGTTGATAATCTCCGTTGCTGCGCTGTTGATATTTTTATACTGATTGGACAGCAGTTTCAGATATTTCATTTCTTCTGCGGGAAAGCTCCCACTTCCACTATACATAACTTGCACCTCTATTCTTCGTTTCTCTGTGCTGCTCTTTGAGTATATCAAAAAAGCCACTATTTTCCTAGTTCTTTTTCACCGAAAGCAAGCAAAAAACGCCCGTATGTGCCGTCACACACAGGCGTTTCGGTGTGTCCCAATAAGAAAACATGAAAAAATGAAATAGCTTTCAGCATTTCAGAATGTAAGGCTTCTTATCCGGGCGCACCTTTTACTCTTTATTTTCTTCGTTTTCCGTGGGCTCTCCTTCTACCGTCCCCGTAACGGATTCCGCAGGCGCATCCTCCGCCGCAGGCTCTGTCGGTATGCCGTATGTCACTGCCTCTCTGTTTAAAAACAGCAGTGCCTGCCCGACCGTTACAAACGCAGCAGAGAAATAACACAGGAACTGATACACCGCATTCCCAATTCTTGCGTTCGGGAAGAAGCTGTAGCTCAGCTGGAATGCAGAATTCCAGAGCATCGCAATCACAGCCAGCAGCAGCAGATAGCCAAAGGTTCTCCACCATTTGCCCTTCACCAGCGCTTTGCTGTAGCGCATGGGCTCCATGCCCTTTTTATCGCTCAGCCCAATGGCATACACATAAAACACCCAAGCCACGCTCAAGTAAATTCCGGGCACAATAATCAAACTGCTTAGGAAAATCAGCACACCGTAAATAATCCCCGAAAACACAATCGTCGGCATCAGGGAAAAGGCTTCCCCCAGCGCAGTGCCGAAGGAAATTTCCTGCTTTGTCACAAACTGCTTTACCATCTTTGCAATGGCAATCGTCCCGACAGGCTGCAAAAACAGACCGACCAGAAGCGTCAGACCGGAGTGGAACAGCACCTGATAGGCCGCCTGAAAAAAGTCTGCTTCATTGGATAGGCTCACGCCCGCCTGTGCAATCTGCTGAAACACCGTATATGCGTTCAGCATACGCCCGTTGATGATGCTTTCCAGAATACTGATAGGCAGGAATACAATCAAAAGCACCTTCAATATGGGTTTAATATTTGCCGCAAATACGTGGAACGCCGCAGAAAGCTGCTCAATCCAGTTCCATTCGCGGCAGAAAAAATCATGGTTCATTTATCGTTTCATCCTTTCCGATTCCATTCTCTTACCCGAAAAGTATACCACATTCTCCGACAAAAGCCAACGCAGACACCCTTGCCAATTCTTAAGAATTCCTTTAGAATAAGAAAAAATACGAAAAAAGGCTGTGAATTTTTATGGAATCGAAAAAGAAAACCGTTCTGGTAACAGGCTCCTCCCGCGGCATCGGCAGGGCGATTGCGCTTGCCTTCGGGCGCGCCGGTTATAATGTCGTGCTGAATGCCTCCAGAAGTGCGGCGCAGCTGGAGGAAACGAAGTCCCTTCTGGAAAGTGAAGCCATTCCCGTCCTTGCCGTTCTGGCGGATGTTTCTGATTATGAAGGCTGCAAGCTGCTTTTCGCAAAAATCGAAGAAACCTTCGGCATGGTGGATGTTCTGGTCAATAACGCAGGCATTTCTCATATCGGGCTGTTTACCGATATGACCCCTGCTGAATGGAACCATGTGCTGGATGTCAACCTTGGTTCGGTGCTGAACTGCACCCATCTTGCCGTCCCTGCCATGGTATCCGAAAAGGATGGTGTCATTCTCAATATTTCCTCCATGTGGGGCGAGGTCGGCGCATCCTGCGAGGCTGTGTATTCTGCCTCTAAGGGCGGCATCAATGCCTTCACCAAAGCGATGGCGAAGGAGCTTGGACCCTCCCATATTCGGGTCAATGCCATCTCCTGCGGTGTCATTGATACGGAAATGAATGCCTGCTTCAGCGAGGACGAACGACAGGCACTGGCAGATGAAATCCCTCTTATGCGCTTTGGGCAGCCGGAGGAGGTGGCGGAATTGGCAGTCTTTCTCGCCGACCGAAGGGCATCCTTCCTGACGGGCAAAATTATCACGCTTGACGGCGGCATGCTCTAAAATCCAAAAAGCAAGTATAGAAAAAGCAGCTGTAATCACCTTTCCTACAGCTGCTTTTTTGTTTTCCTATTTTTATTTTTTCCGAGCCGCCTCATAAATTGCCGCTCTGATTGCCGTAATCTGCTGAATCTGGTCATTCAGCTTCTCATGTATTTCATGCAGCTTCATCAGCTCTGCCTTTTTAGCAACCAAAAGTGCTTCCGCATTGGGAACCGATTTGTTGTCCTCAAGCTTTTCTATCTCTGCAATCAGCTCCGCGCCCTCCCGCTTCGTTTTGGAAAGGTCATCCTCCATGTGGTGAGATAAATGTCTTGCCATTTTCATAGGGTCTTCCGCGAATTCAATCATACCGCAAACATTCGTGGACATAATGTTTTCGTATCTGTTTAAAATACTTGCCATACTTCGTTCCTCCCTTGCGTATACACTTTTTTATCTTTGCCCAAGCTTCAAGCTGGGGTTCGCGTTCAAATCCAAACCATCCCTTACTCCTGCAATATATTCATAGTATGCCGCACAGCCAATCATCGCCGCATTATCGGTGCAGAGAATCGGCGCAGGCACGCTCAGATAAAAGCCATTCCTTTCACATGCCTCCTGCATCCTTGTCCGCAGGGCACTGTTGGAGGCAACCCCTCCTGCCAGCGCAATTTTCTTTACGCCATGCGCCTTTGCCGCTTTGATGGTCTTGCTCACCAAAACCTCTACCACAGACTGCTGAAAGCTTGCCGCAATATCCTCCGGAACAATTTCCGCCCCCATCATTTTCTGCTTATTCACATAATTGAGTACCGCCGATTTCAAGCCGCTGAAGCTGAAATCATAGCTGTCCTCCTCCAGAAAAACACGGGGGAATTTCACTGCATCGGGGTTTCCCTTCTTCGCTGCGGCATCAATCTTCGGCCCGCCGGGATAGCCCATGCCAATCGCACGCGCAACCTTATCATAGGCCTCGCCTGCCGCATCGTCTCTCGTATGTCCCATAATTTCATACTTCCCGTAATCGGAAACATAAACCAAGTGAGAGTGTCCGCCCGAAACCACCAGCGCCATATAAGGTGGCACAAAATCCTTATTCTGAATATAATTCGCACAGATATGTCCTTCGATATGGTGTACGCCAATCAAAGGCTTTCCTGCCGCATACGCAAGTGCCTTTGCCTCCGCAAGCCCAACCAGCAGCGCCCCCACCAGTCCGGGGCCGTAGGTCACACCAATGGCATCCATTTCTTCCAGTGTCATGTCCGCGTCCGCCAGTGCCTTTTTAATGACACCGTCAATATTTTCGACATGCTTTCTGGATGCAATCTCCGGCACAACGCCGCCGTATAGCGTATGCAGGTCAATCTGAGAGGAAATCACATTGGAAAGCACCTCTCTGCCGTTTTTCACCACTGCCGCCGCTGTTTCATCACAGGAGCTTTCAATGGCTAATATATAAATATCCTTTTTTTCTTCCATAATTTTTTCTCCACCGTTTCTTACTTTCGGAATTTATTTTGGAAATTCAATGGTAATGCACTTGCGCTCCTCGCCCAGCTCCGTCATAGGAAAAATCTCCTGTGCCACCGATAAATATGCCTCAGGCTCGTTCAGGGAAGGGCTGAAATGCGTCAGCCACAGCCGTTCCGCGTTTGCATTTTTTGCCATGCGCGCCGCCTCGGAAAAAAGCATGTGCTTGTTTTCTCTTGCCTTCTGCTTTTTCTCCTCCTCGCCGTACATCCCTTCGCAGATGAAAAGCTGTACACCCTCCACGAATTTTGTAATACGGTCAACCGGTCTGCTGTCTGTGCAGTATGCTACGGAAATGCCCTTGCGGTTTTCCCCCATTACCATATCCGCCGTATAAGTCTTGCCCTCATGCTCCACACTGCCTTCCTTTTGCAGCTTATTCCAAAGAGGCTTCGGCAGCTTAAGCTGCTCCGCCTTTTTTACATCGAATTTTCCCTTGCGTTTCAAATCAATGCGGTAAGCAAAGCATTTCACCATGTGGTCGGCAGGGCAGTGATGAATTTCAAACGCCCCCACCTGTATCGGATTCGGCGTATCCTTATCCAGTTCAATATATTCGATAGGAAACGGCAGCTCCGGTGCAATCAGCGTCAGCCCCTCGACAATCCGCTGTAAGCCGACAGGGCCAATCAGCGTAAGGGGTTCTGTCCGCCCTGCGTTGCCAATCGTCAGAAGCAGCCCCGGCAACCCCGAAATATGGTCGGCATGGAAATGCGTAAAGCAGATCACATCTATCGCCTTAAAGCCCCAGCCGAGCATCTTCATGGTCACCTGCGTTCCCTCGCCGCAATCAATCAAGGCAAGCCTGCCGTTGAGCCTTGCCAGCATGGCTGTCAGAAAGCGGCTGGGCATGGGCATCATGCCGCCTGTTCCCAGTAAACAAATATCTAACATTCGGTTTCTCCTTTGTATTTCTTCTATAGGTCTCCCTATGTTTCCTTTTTTATCATACCGCAAAAATAGGCAAATTACAATCTTTCTGCGATAGTTTCTGCAACAGAAAAAGAGGACTTTCGTCCCCTTATTCCACAGTAAATGTGCTGTATAATGTATATTTTGTCGTTCTCTTCAGTTCCGTGGTACTCTTGAATCCATCATCAAATATGCCTGCTCCATCAAAATAGAAATCAGGCTTGCCCCACTTGGTGGAATAATAGATATCCCAATCTCTGTCACCCAGACTATTCTCCTTTACCTTCTGGCTGATGTAATTCACACGGTTTCCCTTGAGAAAGTAAGTATAGGAAAACGGGATGCCAATGCGGTACTCCCCTGCGGTCAGCTTTGTACGCATCTGATACGAAATATCCGTAATGCCGTCCTCTCCCGCTCTTTTTGCAGACATCGTTAATCCGTAGTCATCAATATCTCCCGGCTCTGCTTTCTTCACACGTTCCCAGCCGTTTTCCGTCTTTCGTTCTATGGTAAATTCCGCACCATACAGAAAAGACTGCGACTCCTCGTTCTGAATCCTGCCCTGCACCTCATTCCTATTTGCGTCATATTCCACGTTCAATGTAACCTCCGGCATTTCCTTCTGCCCTCGCAGCAGAATACAGTCCCCATCAAGCAGGAACCACTGCACCTCATAGCCGATCGCCTCCGCATAATCCCGACAGGGTAAATACAGAATATCCCCCTCTCGGAATTCTGTCGCATCCATCTTTCGATAGCTGCCGTTTACCCCTTCCAGTAACGTGCCGTCCTTTCGAAAATAAGCCGCTGCGTCCTTTCCAAGCTCCGCTCCTGTCAATACAACCGATTTATGAAAGGTAATCAAATCCTTTCCTTCTGTTGCCTGCGTACCCGTCAGCCGCTCCAAATCCTCCAGAGAAACCATCCATTTTCCATCCTTCTTGATTGGCGGATTCTGTGGATTCTGCAGGGCAACCTCACTCTCCCGCATAAAGGTTACCTTCTGCTCCGCCGCAAATGCCGTTGTTCCCATTACCATACTCATCGCCAATGCCAGACAAACCGTCCTTTTCATACCGCATCCTCCTTCTCCTGATTCATAATTTTTATGCTTTTTTCCCTTTCCTCTACCATAGCATCCTTTTTCGATTTGCAGGTTACATGCTCCTTACAAATTTCTTACGACTTTCTTAAGATTTTTCCGAAAGGCGCATTCCTTCCTCTGCCCGAAAAAAAATCCGTTTTTTCTGCTTATTTTCCTTGCAAATCGTTTGCTTTTCTGCTAAAATATCTTTGTTATGTCACATAGGCGAGGTTGAAGGAGGTGCAGACAATGGCTAAATGTGCGATTTGTGAAAAAGGCCAGATTACAGGTCATAGAATCAGTATTGAACGTTCCCAGGTAAGTAGACGTGCGAATAGAAAATGGAAACCCAACGTAAAGAAGGTTAAAATCGTTGAAGACAACGGCAATGTAAAATCTATTTACGTTTGCACAAGATGTATGCGTTCCAACAAGATTACACGCGCAATCTAATTCCAAGCGAATGATAAAAGCCATTCTTTTTGATTTTAAAAAGAACGGCTTTTTTTCGTATATAGAAATATAGAAGAATCAGCATCTTCTGTTCTGACTGATGAGCCATACCCCCAGCCCGACAAATCCCATCCCAATCAGAAAAACGCATTTCGGGATCAGACATGCAAGAAGCATCCCCAGTCCAATGGCAATCAGCACAACACCGCCCAGCCATTTGATGGGCGCGCCGTTACATCTTCTTCGCATTCCAATCCCCCCTCTTATCATTGATATGCACGCCGCCTTACAAATGTGCAAAAAGCCCCCAACCGTTTTTGGTCGGGGGCTTCTGCTTTTGTTTTAATCTCTGGAACGAATCACATAAAGATAGCCGCTCTTGATATCAATCGTTGCGGTTTCCTCCGCCAATACATTGCTGACCGCAATATAATCGCCGTCCAGTGTCAGTGTCGCATCCGTCAAGGGATAAGAAAAGCCCTTCAGCGTAATGCCTGTTACCTCCATGGAAAGGGGCAGTGTGGAAACCAAATCCCCAACCTTGCCATGCAGTGTCAGCTGTCTGTCAATCACCTCTACGCAGTTTTTATCATCCACCAAACGCGCACGCACGCCCTTTTTCAGAAGAGAAAGCAGATAATGCGCATTGGCAAGCGTATGGTCAAATCTGTCCCCAATACCGCCGAACAGAACAAGGTCTGTCGCGCCCAGCTCCAGTGCCAGAATAATCCCAAGCTCCATGTCGGTTTCGTTTTTTCTGGTCGGGAACTGCCGAATGGGGATATTTTTCGCCTTATAATATTCCAGAACCTCCGAGGCTGTGGAATCAAAATCCCCTACGATATAATCGGGGTCAATGCCCAGTGCCTTTGCATGACGCATCCCTGCATCGCAGCAGATGACCGCATCTGCGCCATCCATATAGCTCTCACAAAAGCTGTAATCTCTGATTTCCGCTCCCGCAAAAAGAATTACCTTCATTGTTATTCATACTCCTTAAAAATATCCAGAAAGCCCTTTGCCGCGCCTGCAATATCCTCCTTGCCGAATACCGCAGAGCCTGCAACAATCACGTTTGCGCCTGCATCCAGAACTTCGCGCACATTATCGAGTGTCACGCCGCCGTCTACCTCAATATCGAACTCCAGACCCAGCTCCTTTTTCCATTCTGCCAGCTGTCTGATTTTAGAAACGTGCTGTGCCATGAATTTCTGTCCGCCAAAGCCGGGCTCAACCGTCATAACCAGAACCATATCCACATCCTTCAGGAAGGGATATACCACCTCAACAGGCGTTCTGGGGTTAATGGTAATGCCTGCCTTTGCGCCCGTTGCCTTAATCTGTTGAATCACCTCTGCGGGATATTTCGTTGCCTCCACATGGAAGTTGATGATATCCGCACCGGCTTTTCTGAATTCCTCCACATATTTTTCAGGCTCCACAATCATCAGATGTGCATCAAAAACCATATTGCTGTGCTTTCTGATGCTCTTGATCACAGGAATCCCAAAGGAAATATTGGGAACAAAAATCCCATCCATCACATCCAGATGGATATACTGTGTGCCTGCGTCCTCAACCAGCTTTAATTGCTCCGCTACCTTGCCAAAATCAATGGAAAGCATGGAGGGGGAAAGTTTCGTTTTCATGGATTAGAATCTCCTCTCTTCTTCTTCCTTACGTTCATGATAAATCGTAACATATCTCTCATATCTCATCGGATGGATTGCCTTGCCAATCTGCTCCTTTACGGCACAATCCGGTTCATTGATATGCACACAGCCGTTGTAATAGCATGCATGCACAAAGGGCAGAAATTCCCGAAAATGATACTGCAGCTTTTCCGAGGGAATATGCGTCAGATACAGAGAGGTAAACCCCGGAGAATCCACGATATAGCTTTTCTCTGTGATCTGAATTAGCTCCGCATGTCGCGTGGTGTGCTTCCCGCGCTGTATCTTTTCGCTGATTTCGCCCGTATTTAATTCCAGTCCGGGGAATGCTTTATTGATTAAGCTGCTTTTGCCAACCCCCGAAGGTCCTGCGAATACAGAAATCTTGTTTTCCAGAGCAGTCCGCAGCGGCACAATCCCGATTTCCTTTTCCGCACTTGTGCAGATAACAGAATAGCCTGCATCCCGATACATTTCTGCCGCCGCCAGATAATTCTCCTTTTTATCCTTGTCGATTTTATTGATAACAATTACGATATCCAGCTCCTGTTCCTCTGCCAGCAGCAGAAACCTGTCCAGCAAATCCAGATTCATATTCGGGCTTTTTGCCGCAAATACAATCACCGCCTGATCCACATTGGACACCCTTGGACGGATGAGTTCATTCCTTCTGGGCAGAATTTCATCCAGACTGCCCTTTTTCTTTTCCTCATCCAGAACAGAAATCCGCACCGCATCGCCTACGGTCGGGCGAATTCCCTCCTTGCGGAAGATGCCTCTCGCCCGACATTCGTATACGCCGCGTTCCGTATCAATATAATAAAAACCGCCAATTCCCTTTAAAATTACGCCTTCCAGCATAGATTCACCTTTATCCTTATCATCCGGAGAAGTTTACACTCTGCGACCACTGCTGCACATTATCAATATAGCAGGTAACTGTACCGCTGCCCTTACCCGTTACGGAAACGCTGTAAGGGAATTCGGAGGCATCTCTGTAGGTGTCTACCACAGGGTATACTCCGTCCGCATCCTCTTTTACCACACGCACATAAACAGAGCCTTCGCTGCCGCTGGGTGCGTTAATTGTGAAATATTTTGTACCCTGTGTCTGGGTATTGGAGGAAGGCTTATTATTTTCATTCTCCTGCGTATCCGCGCCGCTGCTGACAACCAGATTAACCACACTGCCGCTCGGTACGGATTTATTCGCCGCTACGGTCTGCGTGATAACCTTGCCCTCTGCCACCTTGTCGCTTGCTGCATAGGATACATTCCCAACTGTTAAGCCAACCGCTGTCAGGGAAGCCTTTGCATCCTCCAGTGTATCATTTACAACATTGGGTACGGTAACATTGGTATCCTCATCACCCTTGCTGATAGTCAGAATAATGCGGCTCTTTGCCGTAATAGAAGCACCGGCTTCCGGCTCCTGCTTGATAACCTCAGAAGGCTTTGCATCTGCGTCATGCACATAGCGAATCTCTGCCACGTCCCCAACCAGACGGGTAATGGCTTCGATTGCCGCATTTTCGCTCTTGCCAACCACATTCGGCATTTCCTCCTCTGTCAATCCAAGGCTGACCTTTACGCCGATTTTAGTACCTTCGCCAATCATCGTCCCTTCGTTGACAGACTGATAAATAATACAGCCCGTGTCATAGAAGCTGCTGTAGTCCTCCCCCTCCTGCACAAGGGTAATCCCCATTTTTTCCGCTTCCTTCACTGCTTCATCGTAGTCCATCCCTAAGAACAGGGGGGTTTCGATATTCTTATCACTGGAAATAAAGCCGCCAAAGCCGCCGCCCATAAACTTAATGCCGACAACGGAAATCACACCAATCAGCACCAGTGCCGTAATTACAGCCGCAATCACAACCTTGCGTTCCGCCTTTCTGTCATGCTCGTTATCAAAATCCCCTTCGGTTCTGGGGTTTCTGCGAATTTTTCCGGGCCGTCTGCTTGCCTTCACAGGCTCCGATTTCACATATTCATTTTCATAATCGTCCTCTTTGGAAATATGCTTCATTTTCAGCTTTTTACCGTATTTTTCAAGTCCTGCCAAAGGGGTATGTGCATCCTCCTCCGCAGGGTTCTCCTGTGCGAAATCATCAAGCGGCTCAACTGCGTTTTCCGCCGCATGGCGGTGGCTTGCATGGTGTCCCTCCGCATGTGCATGTTCTGCATGGCTGTGTTCCGCATGCGTGTGTTCCGCATGTGCGTGTTCTGCATGGCTGTGTTCCGCATGCGCACGTTCTGCATGTGGACGCTCTGCGTGGCTGCGGATATATTCCAGCTCCTTCGGATCAGCCGGCTTTGTTTCCTGCGGTGTTTCCACTGCAGCCTGTGCCGCCTTTTCCATTTCCGTCTTTTCCTGCGCTTCACGCAGTCTGGCTGCCGCTTCTGCCCTTCTGGACATCCGCATGCCTGCCGCACCGGCTGCCGCTGCACCAACCGCTGCCGCTTTCTTTTCCGCAGACTTTTCTTCCTTTGCGGAACCGTTCAGCTCCGCTCTGGCACGAATCAGGTCTGCCAAGAGAAGATCAATGCTTGCGTAGCGTTCATCTGCCTTTTTCATCGTCGCCTTGCGGATGATCCCCTCCAGAGAGCGCGTACAGTTCGGGTTATACTGGCGGATATCCGGCAGCTCGTCATTGATATGCATCAATGCAATGCTGACGGAATTGTTGCCCTGAAACGGCAATACGCCTGTAATCATTTCAAACATCGTGATACCCAGAGAATAGATATCGCTTTTTTCATCCACATAGCCGCCTCTTGCCTGCTCAGGGGAGAAATAATGCACAGAGCCTGCCGCATTTGCCGTTGTTGTCATGGTGGATGCGGTTGCTGCTCTGGCAATACCAAAATCCGTCACCTTTACCACGCCGTCTGTCCCTACCAGAATATTCTGGGGCTTGATATCTCTATGTACGATGTGCGCCTTATGCGCCTGACTCAGCGCAGAGGCAATCTGAATTGCCACATTGATAGTAGAACGGGAATCAAAGGGTGCTTTTTCCTTGATTGCCTTCTTCAGTGTATCCCCGTGGATGTATTCATTAACGATATAATTAATATCTCCGTCCTCGCCCACATCATACGCTCTTACGATATTCGGATGGGATAATCTTGCAACGGAGCATGCCTCGGAGCGAAAGCGTTCAATAAATTCCTCGTCCCCGACAAATTCCTCCCGCAAAACCTTCACCGTAACATAACGATCCAGCTTTCTGTCTCTGCCTCTGTAAACAACTGCCATGCCGCCGGAACCGATTTTTTCTAATATTTCGTATCTGCCGCTTAGGACAGTACCCGGATTCAATAACATCAGTTTGTAACCTCCTACTTATATCTCAACCAGAATAAGGGAAATGTTGTCATGTCCCCCCTGCCGATTCGCTTCCTCCACCAGAATTGCCGCTTTTTTGTCCAGAGCGATCCGCTTACTCAGAATCTTCGCCATTTCCTCATCCTTCAGCATACCGGAAAGCCCATCTGTACAAAGCAAGACGATGTCTCCCTTCTGCACGGGATGAATCACCGTATCCGTCTCCACGGTATCCCGAATCCCAATGGCGCGCGTAATCACGTTTCTTTTGGGGTGCATTGCCGCTTCCTCCTTCGTAATGCTCCCCATCTTCACCAGCTCCATCACATAGGAATGGTCTGTGGTGAGGGGCTGCATCTCCTTTTTGCGAAAAAGGTAAGCTCTGCTGTCCCCCACATAGGCAACATAAAGCTTCTCCTCACGCACCGCCGCTGCAACGATGGTTGTTCCCATTTCCGCAAACTCTCTGTCGGAATTGGATTTTTCATAAACCGTCCGATTTGCAGCTGCCACCGCACCTGTCATCAAATCCAGCATGTCGTCATTTTCTGCATGCTTCATTTCCTTCCAGAAATGCTCCAGAAAGCCTTCGATTGCACAGCTGCTCGCGATTTCTCCCGCGTTGCAGCCGCCCATCCCATCGGCAACCAGATATAAATTTTCCGCAGGGTCTTCCCCTGCCGAAATGTAATAGGCATCCTCATTATTTTTGCGGCATTTTCCAATGTCGCTCATTCCAACTGCTTTCAACGCTGCTCCACCTCCCTGCCGCTTATTTTTCCGCATCCTATTCCTCCATAGCCTTTTCCTTGATGTGGCTTCTTCGCAGCTGACCGCAGGCAGCATCAATATCACTGCCCAGCTTTCGTCTGACTGTGGTTTCCACACCATTTTCACTCAGAATAGATGCAAACCGTTTTACCCGCTCCGCAGAGCTTTTGATATAATTGCGCTCCTTTACGTCATTGACGGGAATCAGGTTCACATGGCAGAGCATATCTCTCAGCCTTCCGGCCAGCTCCCGCGCATGCGCATCCCCGTCATTCACGCCATGAATCAGCGCATATTCAAAGGTAATGCGGCGTTTTGTTTTCTCCGCGTAATCCCTGCACGCCTGCAAAAGTCTGTCCATATCGTACAGCTTTGCCACAGGCATGGTCTGCGTACGGATTTCGTCATTCGGCGCATGCAAGGAAACCGCCAGTGTAATCTGAAGATTTTCCTCCGCCAGCGCATAAATTTTTTCTACCAAGCCGCAGGTCGAAAGCGTAATATGTCTCTGTCCCATATTCTGCCCATTCGGGTCGTTAATCAGACGCAGAAATTTCAGAACATTGTCATAATTATCCAGAGGCTCGCCGCTGCCCATCAGTACCGTACCGTGTACTCGCTCGCCGCAGTCCTTCTGAATCGCATAAATCTGGGAAAGCATTTCCCCTGCCGTCAGTCCGCGTTCCACGCCGTCCAGTGTGGATGCGCAGAATTTGCAGCCCATCCGACAGCCGACCTGCGTCGAAATGCAGACTGTATTGCCATGCTCATATTTCATCAATACACTTTCGATAATCGCGCCATCCGAAAGCGCAAAAAGATATTTTCTCGTGCCGTCAATCTGCGAAACCAGCCGCCGCACAATTTTCACACCGTTGATTGCTGCCGTTTCGCCAAGCTTTTCCCGCAGGCCTTTGGAAAGATTCGTCATTTCGGCAAAGCTGTCCACCTGCTTTGCGTGCAGCCAATCGAAAAGCTGCTTCGCACGAAATTTCGGCTCACCCAATTCCTGCAAAAGCTCCTGCAATTCGGTTATGTCCATGGATTTGATATCAACCTTTTCCATATCTCAATCCTTTCTTCTTAATTTTGAAATGAAAAATCCGTCTGTTCCTGTTTTATGGGGCAGCAGGGTCAGATATCCCTTTTTCGCCGTTTCCGTATCCCAGCCTTCGGGCAGAAATTCCGAAACATCCTCCGCCGTAAAATCGGGGTGCTGTGCCAGAAACCATTCCAGATTCTTTTCATTTTCCTTTCGGCAAAGCGTACAGGTGCTGTAAACCAGAACGCCGCCCTTTTTCACATAGCCTGCCGCATTTTCCAGAATTTCTCTCTGCATTTTTGTCAGGCTGTCAATCTCATTGCCATCCTTTTTCAGGCGGATATCCGGCTTCTTTCGCATCAGCCCCAGACCGGAGCAGGGCACATCCGCCAGCACGCGGTCAAACTGCTTCGGGCTTTCCTCCTCAGCCGCCGCATCCTTCACCCTACACCGCATGATGGAAATGCCAAGGCGTTCCGCCCCCTCCTCCATCAGGTCGATTTTATGCGCATAAATATCGCAGGAAAGCAGACTACCCTCGTTTTCCATCCGTTCCGCAATCGTAAAGCTTTTCCCGCCCGGCGCGGCACACATGTCTAAAATCTCCTCGCCTTTTTTCGGGTCTAAAACCCGTACCGCAAGCTGAGAGCTTTCATCCTGCACATGGAACAGCCCTTCTTTGAAGGCATCCAAGCGGCTCAAATCCGCCGTTTTCGTCAGATGCAGTGCGTCCGCACAAATTCTGCCCTCTGCCACATGCACACCTGCCTGCTCCAGCTTCTTTTTCAAAGCCTGCGGATTCGTTTTCAGCGTATTCACCCGAATCGTCACATCGGGGGACTGATTATCATACGCACAGATTTGTTCTGTTTCTTCATAGCCGAAATAGGCAATCCACATCCGTATCAGCCACAGCGGATGGGAATACGCCACAGAAAGATATTCCGCCGTTCCCCTCTCAGGCAAGGGAATCTCCTGCTTTTTCTTTGCCGCCGTGCGCAATACGCCGTTCACAAAGCCCTTCAAAGAGCCGTATCCTCTGACCGATGCCAACTTCACCGCCTCATTGCACGCCGCTGCATCCGGTACGTCCATGAAGTACATCTGATACACCGCCGTCCGCAGCACTGCCAGCAGCCACGGCTTCATTTTTTCCGTTTTTGTTTTGGAAAAGGTATTCAGCACATGGTCAATATAAATCAAATTGCGCAGTGTACCGTTTACCACCTCCGTCACAAAGGCTCTGTCCTGTCTGGACATCGCACCGTTCTGCCGCAGCAGGCGGCGCAGTGTCATTGTATTATAGGCATCCGCCGTCATGATTTCCATGAGCGCCTCTGCCGCAATCTCTCTTGGATTGATTTGGATCATCTTTTTCCATTCCTTCCGTTCAAGCCATTCTGTCTCAACATAATATTATACGACAAAACAGAGGATTCTTCAATCATTTCGCCCCTATTTCGACAAAAAAGAGGCATCCGCAAAAACACCAAAAGGCTAATCCGCAATCAGATTAGCCTTTCTTTTTTAATCGTCTCTTCTGCCAAAGATGGCAACCAAGCGCAACAGCTGCGCGATTGCCGCAAACGCCGCCGCAACATAGGTCATGGCCGCCGCACTCAGCACCCTTTTCGCACCGCCGATTTCGTCGCTGTCCAGAAATCCGTCATCTGCCAGCAGGCGAATCGCCCTTCTGGATGCGTTGAATTCCACGGGCAGTGTAATAATCGTAAACACAACGGAAAGGGAGAAGAACAGAATCCCCAGTGTCACCAATGTGCTGCCGCCGCCGCTGAAAATAAACCCAATCAGAATCAAGGGGATTGCCAGTCTGGAACCGAAGTTTGCCAGAGGCACGAAAAAGCTCCGCAGTGCCAGCGGTGCATAGCCCACATCATGCTGAATGGCATGCCCTGTCTCGTGCGCCGCTACGCCGACCGCCGCTACCGATGTGCTGTCATACACGCTTTCGGACAGGCGCAGTGTCTTTGTTCTGGGGTCATAATGGTCTGTCAGGTTGCCTGCCACACGCTGCACGCTTACATCATAAATGCCTGCGTTGTGCATCATCTGCTCTGCCACCTGCGCCCCCGTTAAGCCTCGTCTGTTTCTGATTTTCGCATATTTCTTAAATGTACCGGATACCTTCATCTGCGCAACCATCGAAAAAATGAATGCCAGAAGCACCAAAAAGTACATACTGTCGTATCCATATCCATAACCATAATACATATCGGTTCCTCCTATCTGTTTGGAACTTTCCTATTCAAGCCTTAGCCAAGCAAAATGCCTGTCTGCATTTCATGCCCACGCAGATACGCATCCGCCGTCATCTTCTTGCCGCCGCGCGCCTGCACCTCTTTGATGCGCAAAATTCCATCGCCGCATTTTACCGCAAAGTCCTTTTTTGTCACCTCTACAATTTCACCAAATGCCGCATCGGGGTAGCTTTTGTTTTCCGCCTCCGCCCAGAACATCTTGAGCGGTTCCTCTCCCAGAACAGCGTATGCGCCATGTCCGGGATACATTCCGCGCATCAAATCAATAATCTGCTGTCCGCCTTTGCTCCAGTCAATATGACCTGTCTCCTTATGAATCATGGGCGCATGGGTTGCCAGTGCATCATCCTGCGGCATCCGTGTAATTGTACCCTTTTCCAGTCCGTCAATCGTTTCCAGAAGCAGTGCTGCGCCTGCCACCGCCATTTTATCATGCAGATCCTCAAAATTATCTGCCGGAAGAATCTCCACTTCCGTTTTCAAAAGCATATCCCCCGTATCCATGCCCTTTGCCATGAACATCGTGGTAATGCCTGTTACCTTCTTGCCGTCAATAATGGCGCGCTGCATCGGTGCCGCCCCTCTGTATTCCGGCAGAAGCGAGCCATGCACATTGATACAGCCATATTTCGGCATATTCAGAATTTCCTCCGGCAAAATCTGCCCGAATGCAGTGACGGCAATCAAATCCGCGCCATAGCCGCGCAGCTGCTCGATAACCTCTGGTTCGCGTACCTTCACAGGCTGCAAAACAGGAATCCCATGCTCCAGTGCCACTGCCTTTACGGGTGTGGGCTGCAGCTTTTTCCCTCTGCCCTTGGGCTTATCGGGCTGTGTCACAACTGCCACAACCTCATGCTTTGTCAGCAATGCCTGCAAGGAAGGTACCGCAAAATCGGGCGTTCCCATAAAAATCACTCTCATCGGTATTCCTCCTTACGCTTCCTCTCTCGGCAGTGCCTTATCAATATACAGAATCCCATCCAGATGGTCAATCTCGTGGCACAATGCGCGTGCCATCAGTTCTTCCCCCTCGATGATGAATTCATTGCCCTCTCTGTCCATCGCCTTCGCCTTCACATAATAGGGGCGTTCCACAGGGGCAGATTGTCCGGGCAGGCTCAGGCAGCCCTCCTCGTCAGTCTGAGAACCGCTCGTTTCCAGAATGACAGGGTTCAAAAGCTCCACCAGCCCCTCGCCGATATCAATTACAACGGCTCTTTTCAAAATCCCTACCTGTGGTGCGGCTAAACCAACGCCGTTTGCTTCATACATGGTATCCGCCATATCATCCAGCAGTGTCAGCAGATTGGGGGTAATTTCCTTGATCGGTTTGCAGGTTTTTCTCAGCACCTCATCTGTGCTGATGCGAATATTACGAATTGCCATTTTTTCTTCCTCCTAATTCTATAATATCTCCAAAATTTGAACAAACAAAAAACTTTTTGTAAATTTATCTGAAACAGAAACGGAAAGCGAGCTTTTCGTTTTCCAATGAAATATTATAACATTTTTTTCTGCTTTATACAATATTGGTCGGGTTAAGCGCCAAACCTACGCGCACATTACGGCTTCGCTCCTTCTTCATCCTCTCCGTTGCCGGCAGAACCAGCTGCCGCAGGGGTTCCTCCTCCGCCGCCTTCACAATAATTTGGCAGCGGTATTCTCCGCGAAATTTCGGCAGTGCCGTCGGCCCGAGAATCGTTGCAATCTCCTCCTCATCCGCCTGTGCCAGTCGTTCTGCCAGCTCCTGCGCCGCCTGTGCCACTTCCTCCTGCGCCGCACCTGTCAGCAGAATACTGAAAAATGCAGAAAAAGGCGGATAGCCCATCATCTGCCGCATGAGCATTTCTTCCTCATAAAAGCCTTCATAGTCCTGCTTCGCGGCATACTGCACCGCATAGTGCTGTGGCTGGTAGGTCTGGAGAAACACGCGCCCTCTGTCATCCCTTCTGCCGGCACGTCCTGCCGCCTGCAGCATCAGACGAAAGCCCGTTTCCGCCGCCGTAAAGCTGTCCGCATTTAAGGATAAATCCGCCGCCATAATGCCCACCAGTGTCACGTTGGGGTAATCATGCCCCTTGGCAATCATCTGCGTCCCTATCAGAATATCCGCCTCTCCTGCCGCAAATGCCGCAAGAATTTTTTCATGGCTGTGCTTTGTCAGTGTGGTATCCAAATCCATCCGCAGAATCCTTGCTTCCGGAAACAGCTTTTTTGCTTCCTCCTCTATTTTCTGTGTCCCTGTGCCGAAATAACGAATATACTTCGAGCCACAGACGGGGCAGACCTTCGGCAGAGGTGCTCTCCTGCCGCAATAATGGCAAGCCAGCGCATGCTCCTTTGCATGATAGGTATATGTCAGGTCACATTCCGGGCATTTCATCACATGCCCACAGCTGCGGCAGGAAACAAAGGTTGCATACCCTCTGCGGTTCAGAAAGAGCATCGTCTGCTCGCCCTTCTCCAGATTCCTGCGGATTTCCGCCTGTAATGCTCTGCCGAACGCAGAACGGTTGCCCTCCGCCAGCTCCTTTCGCATATCCGTCACAAGCATCCGCGGCAGAACACCGCCGCCCGTCCGTTCCTTTAATTCCAGCAGCAGAAATTCTCCCTGCTTTGCTTTGTAATAGCTGATGAAATCCGGCGTTGCCGTCCCCATCAGAAGGAGCGCACCATAGCGTTTTGCCAGTGCCGCCGCAACGTCCTTCGTGTCATATTTCGGGGTAATATCGGAAACATAGCTGTTCTCGTGCGCCTCATCCATGATAATCGCGCCGACCTTCGGAAACGGCAGAAACAACGCCGACCGTGCACCAATCACAACCGAAATCTCGCCATCCCTTGCCTTTTTCCACTGGTCAACTCTCTCCCCCATGGAAAGGCGGCTGTGCGTCACGCTGACTGCATCCCCAAAGCGGGAAACGAACCGCTCCGCAAGCAAAGGGGTTAAGGCAATCTCCGGCACAAGCACAATCGCCTGCTCGCCCCTTGCCAAAACCTCCGCAATCATCTGCATATAAATCTCCGTTTTGCCGCTGCCCGTCACCCCATGCAGAAGTACAGGCTTTTTTTCTTTCTGCTCCAATTCCCGATGCAAAGCAGAAAGTGCCGCCGCCTGCTCTGCCGTCGGGGTAAAGGGCTGCGTCCGTTCCACCGTGTCCGCATCAAAGACATTTCGCCGTTCCGTCTGTCTCCGCTCCCGAAGGATGCCCTTTTTCAGCAGGGTTTTGATAGGAGAATCGGTAATGCCAAGTGTCTCCTTCAGTTCCGCCGCAGTTGCTTCTCTGCCGCTTGCGAGGTACTCCAACAGCAGCCTTTGCCCCTCCAGACGCTTCTCCTTCTCCGCCTTTTTCCATACCGCTTCCAGAAGTGGATGGTCTCTGTCCAGAGAATAGAGCCGTTTTTCGTTTTTGTATTCACTGCGATGCAGCTCCTGCTTCAGCGCAAGCAGACCCTTTTCCTCTGCCTTCCGCAGAAATGTCAGGCAATCTCCGCCGAATTCCGCCTGCACCTCCTCCAAGGGGATTTCCCTTCGTTCCCCGAATAATGCAAGCAACGCCGTTTCCTTCGGGGTCAGCTTCGTTTCCGAATCAAATACCCTTCGTCCGACTGTCCAACTGCTTTTTGTGCGGATGCCGGGCGGCATAATTGCCTGCAGGCATTGGTTCAGTGTGCAGAAATAGCGTTCCTTCATCCATTCCGCCAAATCCAGAAGGGCAGGCGTAAAGGTCGGTCTGCCCTCATCCAGAACCTCAAGAAGCTCCTTGATTTTATCCGCAGGCACCTCTGTTTTTTCGGAAAGAGAAATGACATAGCCCTCCGCCTTTTTGTTGCGGCTGCCAAACGGCACAATCACCCTTACACCGATTTCCACTGTCATCCCTTCGGGAATCCGATAATCAAACAGCTTATCCATTTCCGGCTGATTCAGCCCAACAATCACCTTCGCATACATCATTTCTCACCTCCCTACAAAAACAGCCCGTAAAAACGGGCTATTTTCCTTACATATTATTCTTCCTCGGTTTCCTCTGCCATGCTTGCAAAATCAACCTCTGCCAGTGCAACCTCTTTGTCCTCTTCCTCCGGCTTGCCCTCGCGGATTTTCAGCTTGCCTTCGTAAATTTCATTGACTGCGATGGAAACAGGCTTATCCACCTCAATATGGTCAATCATAGGCTGCTGATGGTCTACCAGCTGTCTTGCTCTTTTTGCCGCCGCAATCACGATGGTATATCTGCTGGCAATGGTAATATCCTCGGAATCCTGTGTGATAACCTCCAAAATATCGGAATAAGAAGGTCTTAACATATTACATCTCTCCTTTAAAAATCTTTTTGATATTTTTATTTCTGCTGCATTTCATCTTTTCTGCCGCAACGATAGTCAGCATATCCTCAGTTGCCTGCTCTATGGTGTCATTGATGACCAGATAATCGTATTCCTCTACCAGTTCCATCTCCTCCAATGCGCGGCGCAGTCGTTTGTTGATGGTTTCCTTATCCTCGGTGCCGCGTTTGGTCAGGCGGTTGCCCAGTTCCTCCAGATTGGGCGGAACCATGAAAATCAGCACGCCTTCGGGGTAAATTTTCTTTACCTGCAACGCACCCTGTACCTCAATCTCCAGAATGACATTATTGCCTGCCATCAGCTGCTCTGTTACATATTTTCTGGGTGTGCCGTAATAATTGCCGCAGAATTCCGCCCATTCCAGAAGCTCCTTGCGGTCGCGCATTTTCTCAAATTCCTCTCTGGTATGAAAGAAATAATGCACCCCGTCCTTCTCATATTCTCTGGGCTTTCTTGTTGTTGCGGAAATGGAAAGCGAAAAATTGTTCTTCTCGCAAAGACGCTCTACAATCGTCCCTTTGCCGGAACCGGAAGGACCGGAGATAATCAATAAAATACCCTGTTTATTCATGTGTATTTCCCCTTTATCCTATAAATAGCCTTTCTTTTTTATTGTAAAAAAAGGCCGTTACTCCAGATTTTGAATCTGTTCTCTGATTTTTTCGATTTCGCTTTTCAGTTCAATCGTAGCCTTTACAATCTGAATGTCATTCGCCTTGGATGCGATGGTGTTGGATTCTCTGTTCATTTCCTGAATCAGAAAGTCCAGCTTGCGTCCTACCTGTCCGCCACCGTCCAGAATATCCTTCAGCTGAATCAGATGGCTTTCCAATCTGGTCACCTCTTCATCCACGCAGCCGCGGTCTGCAAAAACCGCAACCTCTGTCGCAATGCGCTGTGGATCAACATCAACGCCGCCCAGCAAATCCTTCAAGCGGTTGTTCAGCTTTTCCTGATATTCCACAACCACCAGAGGGGAACGCTCCTTCACCTCTGCCACAAGTGCCCTGATGCGTTCGCCCTTCAAAAGAATATCCTTTTTCAGATTTTCGCCCTCAACGGTACGCATGGCAACGAATTTTTCCACTGCCTCATCCAGTGCAGGCACCAGTGCCTCCCAGATGACCTCCTCCTCCTGCTGTGCCTTCTCCACCGTAATCACATCGGGGAATTTTGCCGCCAGCTCCAGCTTATTTTCGCTGTAGATGCCGAATTTTTCTTCTATCAGCTTCAGCTTTTCGATATATGCCGCCGCCAGTGCTTCGTTCAGCTTTACCTCTACATCCGCTGCGGAAAAGGTTTCAAAGCTGATATACACATCAGTCTTGCCGCGAAATACCTCATGCATGATTCTTTTTTTGATTTTATCCTCCAGACCTGCCAGAGAGCGGGGCAGCTTAATCGTCATATCATTATAACGATGGTTTACGGATTTTATTTCCACCGTAAACTTTCTTTCCTCTGCGATATGCTCACCGCGTCCATAGCCTGTCATGCTTCTTACACTTGCACTCATGTTTCGATTCCTTTCTATGCTTCGTTCCAAAAATCGTTGTTTTATTATACATAAGTGTCCGCCAAATAGCAAGGAAAACCGCAAATTGTATCCACTATTTTTAATCATTTTTTAATATTTCCATCATTTTAGAATTTTTTTACAAATCCTACTGCTTTTCTTGGTAATCTGCTTGAAAAAATAATGCAAAAAAGAAAATCCTATGTTAAAATTATGAATTAACCAAATGTATTTAAGGAGGTGTTCCTTATGGCACTGGACGGCATTACAACCTCTGCCATCGTATCAGAACTCAAAGCAGCCCTTTTAGGTGGGCGTATCGATAAAATCCATCAGCCCCTTGCGGATGAAATTCGTATGTCTATTCGTGGGCTTGGCAGCGGCGCAAAGAAAATCATCATTTCCGCCAACTCTGCCCATCCCCGTATCCACCTGACCGAAAGCAGCCGCGAAAACCCTATGACCGCACCCTTATTCTGCATGGTCATGCGCAAGCATATCGCAGGCGGCAAAATTATAGATATTGTACAGCCGAATTTCGAGCGTATCATCATCCTGCGGATTGAATCCGCCAACGAAATGGGCGATATCACTACAAAAAATCTGATTCTGGAAATCATGGGCAAGCACAGCAACCTTATCCTAACCGATGAAACAGGCAGAATTCTGGATTCCATCAAGCGTGTCACCCATGAGAAAAGCTCTGTCCGAGAGGTACTCCCCGGCAAGGAATATGTTTTCCCCCCTTCGCAGGATAAGAAAAACCCCCTTCTTGCCGAACAGGCGGATTTTCTCTTTTCCCTGCATCTGCAGGAGGGCAGAAGGCTGCAGGAATTTCTTTATCAGACCTACACCGGCATCAGTCCTGTCATGGCAGGCGAAATCTGCACTCGCGCAGGATTGGATGCTTCGGATTCCTGTCAGGAAACCACATTAGAAAGCAGTGAACGGCTCTTTGCCGCCTTTGAAAAAACCATGCAGGAGGTCAAAGCGGCGGACTTCTGCCCTGCCATTTATTATCAGAAGGAAAATAATCGCATTGTCGATTTTGCCGTTCTGAAAATGCAGCAATTTCAAGGCCTTGCCGCCAAGCCCTTTCCTTCCGTTTCTGCCCTTCTGGAGGGCTTTTATCAGGAGCGGGATAATGCGGCACATATCCGCCAGAAGGCGCAGGATATGCGAAAGCTGGTAACCAATCATATCGAACGCTGTGTGAAGAAAAAGGAAATTCAGCTGAAAACACGCCGCGAAACAAAGGGCATGGATTTATGGAAGAAAAAGGGCGAGCTCCTGACTGCCAATATCTATGCCGTTCCGCAGGGTGTAACAACCTTCAAAACCATTGATTATTACGAGGAATCCATGCCCGAAATCGAAATTGCCATTGACCCCGCAAAAACACCTGCGGAAAATGCGCAGAAATATTTTGCAAAATACAACAAGGCAAAGCGTACCCTTGCGGCACTGGAAATACAGGAAAAACAGAATAACGAGGAGCTGGCGTATCTGGAAAGCGTTCTCAATGCACTGGAAAACGCCAAGGAGGATGCCGATCTTTCCGAAATCCGTACAGAATTAGCGGAAAGCGGCTTCATCCGCAGGCAGGCACAGAAAAAAGGACAGCCGAAGCCGAAAAGGGCAAAGCCCCTGCGTTATATTTCCTCCGATGGGTATGAAATTCTGGTCGGGAAAAGCAATCTGCAAAATGACGAGCTAACGCTGCGCACCGCCGAGCCGACAGACCTCTGGATGCACACGAAGGATATCCCCGGCTCCCATGTCATCATCCGCACCAACGGGCAAAGCGAGCTGCCGGAAGCCACGATGGAGGAGGCTGCAAACCTTGCCGCCTTCTACAGTAAAGCAAAAAACAGCAGCATGGTTCCTGTGGATTATACCCAGAGAAAAAATATCAAGAAACCAAACGGCGCAAAGCCGGGCATGGTGATTTATTTGACGAATAAAACCATTTATATCACCCCCGACGAAGCCCGTATCCAACAAATGAAAAATGAGTAAATAAGATACCCTTCAGAAAGGAGCATGATTTATGGCAAAAGCCTTTCGTTACGCACTCAAGCACAGCCTTCCCATCCTCATCAGCTACATCCCCGTTGCCCTTGCCTACGGGGTACTGATGCAGAACTGCGGCTATAATTTCGTCTGGACAGGCGCATGCAGCATTTTCGTTCTGGCAGGCTCTCTGCAATATCTGATGGTGACCTTCTTCGCCGGCGGCGTTTCGCTTCTGACTGTTGCGATTATGTCACTCCTGCTTAACAGCCGTCATATTTTCTATGGGCTGTCCTTCATCGAAAAATTCCGCACCTTCGGGCCTTGGAAATATTTCCTCATCTATTCTCTGACGGATGAAAATTATTCCCTGCACTGTTCGCATGATTTCGGGTCGGATGTCAATGAAAAATGGGCGTATGTGCTGACGGCGTTCCTGTCCATCTCCTATTGGATTATTCTGAGCATCATCGGTGCGCTGATTGGGAGCATGCTCCCCTTCAACACCACAGGCATTGATTTTGCGCTAACCGCCCTTTTCATCGTTATCCTGATAGAGCAGATGCTTGGCGCGGATAACCGCCTGCCGGCATGGCTTGCCTTTGTTTCCGCCATCGTTTGTCTGCTTATCTTCGGGCCAAGCAATTTCATTCTGCCCTCGCTGGTGATTACCGTTGCTCTCTTAAGCATCCTGCGTCACCGTATCGAGCCTGCAAAAGCTGTAAAGGAAGAAAAGGAGGAAGCGTAAATGGTTTTAACTACAATGCAATCTATTGCAATCATTGCCGTCTGCGGCATCTGCACCCTTCTGGAGCGCGCCCTGCCCTTCCTTATTTTCAGCGGCAGAGCCGTTCCCGAGCCTGTACGCTATCTGGGGCGTGTGCTGCCTATGGCAATCATGGCAACCCTCGTTATTTATTGCTTGAAGGGCATTACCTTTTCCTCTGCGGCAGGCTTTGCGCCGCTTTTGATTGCCTCTGCTGTCACGGCAGTCCTGCATCTTTGGAAAAGAAGCACCCTCATCAGCATTTTCTGCGGCACCGTCTGCTATATGGCTCTGGTGCAGCTTGTATTTGCATAATACTACATAATTTTAACAGAAAAACCCTCCGTATTTTTCCATACGAAGGGTTCCTTTTTTGCAATTTTTTAACTATAATTTTTTAATTTTAAAATTCTGTTTCCGTGATAGGTGCATCTGCCGCTTCTGCTGTCTGCGGTGCATCCTGATTCTGCTCCAGCCCATAATGTACACGCACCAGATGGTCGATTTCCGCGCACATTTCGGGATGCTCGCGCAGGAACTGCTTTGCGTTTTCACGCCCTTGCCCGATACGGGTTTCCTTATAGGCATACCATGCGCCGCTCTTGTTTACGATATCCACATCTGCCGCCAGATCCAGAATATCCCCCTCCTTGGAGATGCCCTTGCCGTAGATAATATCAAACTCGGCTGTTCTGAAGGGAGGCGCTACCTTGTTTTTCGCAACCTTTACCTTTGTGCGGTTGCCGACAATTTCCGTTCCCTGCTTCAACACATCCGCCTTTCTGATTTCCATACGGATAGAGGAATAGAATTTCAGCGCACGACCGCCCGTTGTAGTTTCGGGATTGCCGAAGGTTACGCCGATTTTCTCACGCAGCTGGTTGATGAAAACAACCGTACAATTCGATTTATTGGTGATACCTGTCAGCTTTCTCAATGCCTGGCTCATCAGTCTTGCCTGCAAGCCCATGTGGGAATCGCCCATTTCGCCCTCGATTTCCGCACGGGGCACCAATGCCGCTACGGAGTCCACAATCACAATATCAATCGCACCGCTGCGTACCATGGTTTCGGTGATTTCCAACGCCTGTTCGCCGTCATCCGGCTGAGAAATATAGAGGTTATCAATATCAACCCCCAGCGCCTTTGCATAGGTGGGGTCCATCGCATGCTCCGCATCCACATATCCTGCAATGCCGCCGCGCTTCTGCACCTCTGCCACCATGTGCAGGGCAACCGTTGTCTTACCGGAGGATTCAGGGCCATAAACCTCGACGATTCTGCCCTTCGGCAGACCGCCAACCCCCAACGCCAAATCCAGACTCAGAGAGCCGGTCGGCACAACCTCAACCGCCATTTTTGCATTATTGTCCCCCAGCTTCATTACCGCACCCTTGCCAAACTGCTTCTCAATCTGGCTTAGTGCCGCATCCAGCGCCTTTTGCTTATCTTCAAATTTTACATCTTCCTTTTGTGCCTTTGCCGCCATTTTATTGCCACCTTTCCAAACCCTATCGGATTCCGTTTATATTCACGAATATTTGTTCTCTTTTTTCCCATTTTATTCGATTTCGTTCGCCTTGTCAACGGCTATTTTCTCTCCTGCACAGGCTTTTCCGCCAAAGCCATTGCCGCAAAAATCACCGCACACCCCAGATATCCCCGGAAGTGCATCCGTTCGCCGTATAAAATCGCAGAAAATACCGCCGCAAAAATAGATTCCGTTGTAATGATGATTGCCGCCTTGTTCGGCGCAGTGCTTTGCTGTCCGATGCTTTGCAGCACAAAATAAAGCGCGGTGCAAAATGCCCCTGCGTAGAAAAAGTTTCCGAAGGCAGGCAATGTCAGGGGTGGCATATCCCATCCCGTAAACATCAGAATCACCGTCATCACCGCAAGGGTCGAAAGATTCTCTACAATCGCAATATGCACAGAATCGCAGTCCTTGGTCAGATTCCCCAGAAACGCCATTTGCAACGAAAACGCCACCGCCGCCAGCAGTGACAGCCCTGCCCCGAAATCCAGCCGAAAATCCGCCGTCAGGGAAAGGCAGCAAACGCCAAAGAGCGTCATCCCCGCCGCCAGAAAGCAGTTCCGATTCGGCTTCTGCCTGAACACGCCCCAGCAGACAAACGGCACAATGACCGCAGGAATATTCACCAGAAACGCATTGACCGATGGCGTGGTGTATTGCAGCCCAACCGTCATCAGAAGAAACATTGCCGCAAGCAGTGCCCCCAAAATACTGCCGACCCTCCATTCCTCTTTGGTAATTCGTTTCAGCCGTTTGCAATAAACCAGACACATGCAGACGGATGCCGTCAGAAAACGCCCGAAAATCACCTGAAATGGGTCATATCCCCAATCCAGAAGATATTTCAGGCTGATAAAGCCGCCGCCGCCGATAAATGCCGCCAGAAGCAGCAGCCAATCCCCCTTATGCTTCATCATTGATTCCCTTCCTCAGCCGGTTCAGCGCAGTATATGCCGCACGTTCTCTGATTTTGTTCCGCTTTCCGACAAAATGACAGGTGTATACCTCCGTTTTTCCTTTATAAGCAACCGCAATATAAACCAGACCGACCGGCTTGCCCTCGCTGCTTTCCGGGCCTGCAACGCCCGTGGTTGCCAAGCCGATATCTGCGCCGCTTGTTCTCGCAATGCCCTCCGCCATTTCCTTCGCCGTTTCCTCGCTGACTGCACCGTATTTCTCCAGTGTTTCCGCCTTTACGCCGAGTCTGTGCATTTTCGCCTCATTGGAATAGGTCACACAGCCCTCCGCAAGTGCCGCAGAAATCCCCGGATATTCCACCAGCTTGGACGCAATCATACCGCCGGTGCAGGATTCTGCCACCGCTAACGTGAGTTGCTTTTGCAACAGCTGTTCTGCCACAACGGTTTCCAAATCGGTTTCGCCCTCGCCATAGACCGCATCGCCCAATCTTTCCTTCAATGCCGCCGCAACAGGGTCAATCAGCCGATTTGCTTCCTCCTCGTCTCTTGCCTTCGCCGTAATACGCAAAATTGCCTCGCCATCCTTCGCATAGGGCGCAATCGTCGGGTTGGTCTGTGCATCAATGATATCCTTTACCCTTTCCTCCATGGCACTCTCGCCCACCTCTGCCACGCGCAGAATACGGGAAACAAAGGTAAATTCCTGCTTCTTCGCCAGATAAGGCTTCACCTGATTTTGGAACATGGGAATCGTTTCTCTCGGAGGGCCGGGCAGCATCACAATCATCTTCCCGTTCTTCTCCATAATAATCCCCGGTGCCGTGCCGTTATCGTTATACAGCACAATCCCGTTTTTTTCGGGCACCATTGCCTGCTTCACGTTGTTTTCCGTCATCACTCTGCCTGTGCGGTCAAAATATTTCCGAATTCTGCCCAATGCTCTTTCATCCAGAATCAGCCTTTCCCCGAAATATTCTGCCGCCGTTTCCTTCGTCAGGTCATCCTCGGTAGGCCCTAAGCCACCTGTTGTAATAATGAAATCCGCTCTGGAAAAGGCATGAAAAATCGTATCCTTTAAACGCTTTGGGTTATCCCCAACAACCGTCTGATAATATACCTCTATCCCCAGATTTGCCAGCTCCTGCGCCAGAAACTGTGCATTTGTATTCAAAATATCCCCCAGCAGCAGTTCCGTGCCGACTGCAAGAATCTCCGCCTTCATGTTTCTTCCTCCTTTGTGTCTTTTCCTCTATTGTACCGTTTTTATCATCGGATTCCAATATCCCGAAATAAAAAAGAGAGCCTTTTCAAGCAAAGCGCTCCCTTTCATTTTTCTCTTAGCCCATCAGAACCTGCTTATTCTTAATGATATAATCCGCGCCGGAGAAAATCGTAAAGAATACCGCCAGAATCACCAGAAGCTTTTCCAGAACAGGCATGCACGCAAACGGCAGATTCAGCAGCAGCACAGGAATCATAATCATCTGCGTGGTGGTTTTCACCTTCCCCCACCAGCTTGCCGCCATCACGATATTCGCCTCCATCGCAAGGGTACGGAAGCCTGTGATGGCAAATTCTCTTGCCAGAATCACGATAACCACCCATGCCGCCAAGTCCTTCAAGGCAACCATGGAAACCAATGCAGACATCACCAGCAGCTTGTCCGCAAGGGGGTCCATGAATTTCCCGAAGTTGGAAACCATGTTGTATTTTCTTGCAATCTTGCCATCCAGCATATCCGTTAAGGAGGCTACGATAAAAATAACCACCGCAATATATCTGCCCATCGGCTCCGGTGCCAAGAAAAGCACCAGTAGAAATGCCGGAATCATTATCACTCTCAGCAGTGTCAGCTTATTCGCTAAATTCATATCCATAAACCACATCTCCCATCAAATCATAATCGCCTGCTTCACGAATCTTCACCGTTACAAAATCACCGGAATACAGCTCCTCCTCCGAGGAAACAAATACCAGACCGTCAATTTCGGGGGCATCCCGTCTTGTCCTGCCGCAGAAGATGTTTTCCTCAGGCAGCTTGCCCTCAATCAGCACCTCCAGTACCTTGCCGACCTCTTTTTCACAAAGCGCAGCCGCAATGGATTTCTGTATATCCATGATGATTTCCCTGCGTTCTTCCTTCGTTTCCTCCGGAATCTGGTTTTCCATTTCCGCCGCAACCGTGCCTTCCTCCTGCGAATAGGAGAACACACCCAAACGGTCGAATTTCATTTCCTGCACAAAGCTCTGCAAATCCGCAAATTCCTCCTCTGTCTCTCCGGGGAAGCCGACAATCAGTGTCGTGCGGATGGCAATATCGGGCATAGCCGCTCTCAGCCTTGCCACCTTCTCCCGAATGAGTGCCTGACTGCTTTTTCTGCCCATGCGCTTCAGCACAGCATCATTCCCATGCTGAATCGGCATATCAATATAATGACAAACCTTTTCACAGCTTGCCATTGCCGCAATGGTTTCCTCTGTCAGCGTTTCGGGATACGCATACAGCAGGCGAATCCACTCCAGCCCCTCAATGGCATTCAGCCGCCGCAAAAGCGCATCCAGCATCGGCTTGCCGTATAAATCTCTGCCGTAAATCGAGGTATCCTGTGCAACAATGACCAATTCCTTCACGCCCTGCTGTGCCAAAAGGGTTGCTTCCTCCACAAGGCTTTCCAGCTCTCTGCTGCGGTGTCTGCCACGCATTTGCGGAATCACACAATAGGTACAACGGTTGTCGCAGCCCTCGGAAATTTTCAAATACGCAAAATACGGTGCGGTCGAAAGCACACGCAGCTTGCCGTTTCCATCCTGCATGGCAAGGTCAATGCTTTCCAACTGCTTCACCTGCTCCTTGCCGCCCAGAATTTCATCCGCAACCTCCGCAATGGATTCATACGCCGTTGTGCCGACAATGGCATCCACCTCGGGCAATTCGTCAAAAAATTCCTTTTCGTATCTCTGCCCTAAGCAGCCTGCCACAATCAAGCCCTTGCAATGCCCCACCTCTGGATTCTTATATTTGGACATTTCCAAAATGGTTTCAATGCTTTCCTCCAAGGCATCCTTGATAAAGCAGCAGGTGTTTACCACAATAATATCCGCCTCTGCCTCATCCGCTACCGCTGTGTAGCCGTTCTGCTGTAAAATCCCCAGCATAACCTCACTGTCAACTCTATTCTTATCGCACCCCAAAGAGGTGAATGCGATTTTTCTGCTCATTGTATTCCTCCTTAAAATCTTCTCTTTTTTACATCATTATATTTTACTATAAAACCAAGAAAATTGCTATATTTCCGCAAAATTCTTTTTCCCTCCTTCTGCCAAAGAGAAACCCCCGATACAATCGAGGGTTGCTTTTTCTTATTCTGCTGTTTCGTATTCCTGCAAAAGTGCTTCCAGTAGGTCTGTTGCCTTCGTTTTTTCCTTTCCCGTAATCATGTAGGCGGTATCTCTGAAATCAATGCGTCCTCCCTCCCGGCAGGTGAGCGACTCATACCGTCCTTCCGTCTCGCTGTCGTACCGAATCATCATAAGATAAGGCTCTTCCGCGCTCCTATCGGAAAGCAGCTTCTCCCATGGCATCATTTTTCTGACCTCTATTTCACCCAACGCATCCAGTGCCTTCTGCATCCGTTCCTTCTCTCTGATTTCTGCCCCACTCACATAGCCTGTATCGTTTATTACTTCCATCACCTGCACACGACAAACCACAAAATTCTCAAGGGAAATTTCTCCCTCCTCGGAAAGCGGTTTGCTCCGAAAAGAAACTGCCATCCAGATAACCACGATTACAACCAAGCATACAATACCCTTCAAAGCACCTTTTTTCATACAAACACTTCCTTTCCGACCGCTTTTCCTTATTTTCCCTATATAAAAAGAATACCCTTGGCTCTCTATGAAAGTCAAGGGTATCAATCTTAAGATTTTCTTACAATTCTTCTTTATTCCAATCCATTCTGGATTTTTGCGGCTATGTTGCAGTTTTTCATCAGCATAGCGATGGTCATCGGACCAACGCCGCCGGGAACAGGCGTAATCGCCCCTGCAATTTCCTTCACGTTCTCAAAATCCACATCGCCGCACAGCTTGCCTGCCTCATTGCGATTCATCCCAACATCAATGAGAATCGCACCTTCCTTTACCATATCCGCCGTCACTGTGTTTACCTTGCCCACTGCGCTGACAATGATATCTGCCCCCCGACAGATTTCCGCCAGATTCCTTGTTTTGGAATGGCAAATGGTCACAGTGCCGTTCTCCTGCATCAACAGCATAGCTACAGGCTTTCCTACGATATTGCTTCTGCCAATCACAACACACTGTTTCCCTTCGATGGAATGACCGCTGCGCTTGATTAACTCAATAATGCCCGCAGGGGTACAAGGAAGGAATCCCTCTCCGCCTGTGTGGAGATTGCCCACGTTTACGGGATGGAAACAATCCACATCCTTCTTCGGGTCGATGGCAAGAATAACCTTTCGTTCATCAATCTGCTTTGGCACAGGCATCTGCACCAGAATCCCATGAATGTCCTTATCCGCGTTCAGCTTGGCGATCAGCTCCAAAAGTGCCTCCTCCGTTGTCCCCCCAGACAACACATGAGAAACCGAGCGAATCCCGACTGCCTCACACGCCTTTTTCTTGTTATTCACATATACCTGAGAGGCGGAATCATCGCCGACCAAAACAACCGCTAAGCAGGGTGTGATCCCCTTTGCCTTTAATGCTGCTGCTTCCTCCGCCGCCTCTGCCTTAATTTCCGCAGAAATCCGTTTGCCATCAATCAGTTGTGCTTTCATCCTTTTTAACTCCCTTTTTCTTAGAAGAGACCTACCACATTTCCGTTATCGTCAATGTCGATATTCAAGGCTGCGGGCTTTTTAGGCAGACCGGGCATTGTCATAACATCGCCCAGCAGAACAACGATAAAGCCTGCACCTGCGGAAATACGAATCTCCTTTACTGTTACCTCGAACCCTTCCGGACGACCCAACACCTTGGGATCATCGGAAAGAGAATACTGTGTCTTTGCAATACATACAGGGAAATCGTGAAAGCCCAGCTTGTCAATCTGTGCCAGTGTTTTCTTTGCCGCCGCAGAGAAATTAACTGTACCTGCGCCATAGATTTCCTTGCATACCTTATTTACCTTTTCTACGATATTCAGTTCATCCTCATACAGGAAATGGAATTTGCTTTCCTTTGTTTCCAGTGTTTCCAGAACCTTTTCAGCCAGAGCCTTGCCGCCCTCGCCGCCGTTAGCCCAAACCTTCGCTACGGCAAAGGTTGCGCCCATGGATTCGCAGCGTTCCTTCACATAAGCCACCTCTGCATCTGTATCAGCTACGAAATGGTTCAGTGTTACCACAACGGGAACGCCGTATTTCTGAATATTTTCAATGTGCTTTTCCAGATTCACAAAGCCCTTTGCCAGAGCATCCAAATTTTCATTGGACAGATCTGCCTTCGGCACACCGCCGTTATATTTCAGCGCACGCACGGTTGCAACCAGAACAACCGCATCGGGCTTCAGGCCTGCCTTACGGCACTTGATATCAAAGAATTTTTCAGCGCCCAGATCTGCGCCGAAGCCTGCCTCTGTTACAACATAATCCGCAATTTTCATTGCTGTTTTTGTTGCCATAACGGAGTTACAGCCATGTGCGATATTTGCGAAGGGACCGCCATGGATGATTGCCAGTGTGTTTTCCAGTGTCTGCACTACGTTAGGCTGCAGTGCATCCTTCAAAAGAACTGTCATTGCGCCGTCTGCGCCAATCATTTTTGCTGTTACGGGTTCATCCTCATAGGTGTAGCCAACGATGATTCTGCCCAGCATTTCCTTCAGCTGCTTCAAATCATTTGCCAGACAGAAGATTGCCATAATTTCGGAAGCAACGGTAATCTGGAATGCGTCCTCTCTGGGTACACCGTTTACCTTGCCGCCCAAGCCGGAAATCACATTTCTCAGCTGTCTGTCGTTCAGGTCTACACAGCGCTTCCATGCAATTCTTCTGGGGTCAATGTTCAGCTCATTGCCCTGCTGAATGTGGTTATCCACCATGGATGCCAAGAGGTTATTTGCTGTTGTGATGGCGTGCAAATCTCCGGTAAAGTGCAGGTTGATATCCTCCATGGGAACCACCTGTGCATAGCCGCCGCCGGCAGCGCCGCCCTTTACGCCCATGCAGGGTCCCAAGGAAGGCTCACGCAGGCAGGTAATCGCATTCTTGCCCATCTGCTGCAATGCCTCTGTCAGACCGATGGTAACGGTTGTTTTGCCTTCGCCTGCGGGGGTAGGGTTCACCGCTGTTACCAGAATCAGCTTTGCATCGGGGTTATCTTTGATTTTGTCGTAATATTTGCTGCTGATTTTGCCCTTGTATTTGCCGTAGCAATCTACATATTCTTCGGGAATCCCTGCTTTTTCAGCAACCTTCAGGATATGCTCCATGTTACATTCCTGCGCAATCTGTAAGTCTGTTTTAAACATTCGAAAAATCTCCTCTCTGCTTTGGCGGTATTCCGCTGTTCCACATCTGATACAAGGGATGGTGCGTTTTTTTACCGAAAATTTTCCATAAAAAAAGCCGCACCCAATCCAAGCATCATCGCCCAGACGGTCGGCATTCGAATAGTCATACTCCATGTGGTTGTCTCCACTTCCGTCAGTCATATGACCCTATGCCGATAATACTATACTTGTCTGTTTTTGTCAATCCATTTCAATCAAAAACAGAAAAAAGGATTGCAGCGTGCTTCTGCAATCCCTTTTGGGTGTCGACAAAGTCGACCCCTAAGTCGAAATCAGGATTTCGACTTGTTTAGACAGAAGAATAAACAGACGAGTTCCATCGGCAAACCTTGAAACTCGCTGTTTTCCTCGTCGGAAATGAATTCCTCCTGCGGATTTTATTCAGGGAACACTTTGTTCCCCGAACCCCTTTGCTATGAAGCTAATTTAAATCTCATCGGGAACTGCGCCCGTCATTTCCTCCCATTCGCTTTTCGTAATGAGAACCTTTCGGGGCTTACTGCCCTCCTCCGGACCGACAATCCCCTGCTTCTCCAAATCATCCATCAGCCTTGCCGCGCGATTATAGCCGATGCGGAATTGTCTTTGCAGCATGGAAACAGATGCCTTTTCCTTTTCCAGAATCAAATCAACCGCCTGCGAGAAAAATTCATCCGAATCCTCCGCCGCACCACCAACCTTACCGGCAGCGGTAATTTGGTCTATGGTTTCCTGTGTATAATTAGGCTTGCTGCTCTTTTTCAGAAAATCGACAATAGCTTCGACCTCCTGATCCGTCACAAATGCGCCCTGCAAACGAGAGGGCTTGCTTTGTCCCGAAGGATAGAACAGCATATCGCCCTTCCCCAGCAGCTTTTCCGCCCCGACCATATCCAGAATCGTTCTGGAGTCAATGCCGGAGGATACGGCAAACGCCAATCTGGAAGGGATATTCGCCTTGATTACCCCCGTAATGACATCCACAGAGGGACGCTGTGTCGCAATAATCAGGTGCATCCCTGCTGCACGCGCCATCTGCGCCAAACGGCAGATAGCATCCTCCACCTCGCCCGGTGCTGCCATCATCAGGTCTGCCAATTCATCAATGATAATGACAATCTGGGGCATTTTGCCCTTTTCGTCACCCTTTTCTTCCATCAATTTATTAAAGCCCTTAATATCTCTGACACCATGGGCAGCAAAATCATTATATCTTTGCAGCATCTCACGCACCGCCCAATTCAGCGCAGAGGCCGCCTTTTTCGGATCTGTCACAACCGGAATCAAAAGGTGCGGAATCCCGTTATACACGCTCAGCTCTACCACCTTCGGGTCAACCAGAAGCAGCTTAACCTCCTTGGGGTCTGCCTTATAAAGAATACTCGTAATCAGCGTATTGATGCAGACCGATTTCCCCGAACCCGTTGCGCCCGCAATCAGCAGGTGCGGCATTTTTGCAATATCCGTCACAACAGGGTTGCCTGCAATATCCTGCCCCAGTGCAAAGGCAAGCTTAGAGGGGTGCTGCTTAAAGGCATCGCTTTCCAGCAGCGTCCGCATATAAACCGACTGCGTTTCCTTATTTGGCACCTCAATGCCGACTGCCGCCTTGCCGGGAATGGGCGCTTCAATACGAATCCCGCTCGCCGCCAGATTCAGCGCGATATCATCCGCCAAATTCACAATCTTGCTGACCTTTACGCCTTGGCTCGGCGAAAGCTCATAACGCGTCACAGTAGGGCCCCTGCTGATTTGGATTACCTTTGCATCCACGCTAAAGCTTTTCAGCGTGGTTTCCAGCTTTCTTGCATTTTCAAATAATTCCGAACGGTTGCTGCCGTTGCCCGTCTGCGGGTCTTTTCCCAGCAGCGTAATCGGCGGAAAGATATACGGCCTTTCCTCCTCGACAGGTGCCGTCTCCTTCCTTGGCTCATGTATATCTGCCGCCGGCTTCGCGTCCTCCGCCTCTGCCGCTTCTTCGGATTCCTCCGCTTCCTCTGCCTGCGTTTCTTCCACAGTCTCCTCCTCCATCATTGCAATGGGGATTTCTTCCTCGGCAGCGGACGTTTCCTTTCTCGGCACAACGGTTTTGCCCATGTCCTCCTCCGGCAGAATATCAATGCTGATGCTTTCCTCGCGTGGCTTTTCCGCAAAGATTTCCGCAAACAATGCATCCGCCGCATCGGATTCTGTTGCCTGCAGTTTCACCTGCTCCTCTGCCGGCATTGCCGCTGCTTCTCGGATAGAAGGCGTTTCTGCGGCTTTTTCGTCGTGCGCTTCCTTCGGCACAGCCTCCGGCTTTTCCTCTCTGCGCACCGCAGCCTCTGCGCCGTTTTCCTTCACAAAATCAAAAATCGGTTCCCGTTTTTTCGTTTCCAGAATCAAAGGCTTCTTGCGGAACACCGTTTCCTCCACATAGGGCGTTTCGCTGCTGTTCTCCTGTACCTCGATATTGAAATCCTCACGGTTCATCCTTCTGCGGCGCTGCGCCCTTTTCGCCTGCCGCTCCGCTTCCAGCTCCTCCTGCTGGCGAATCCGCTCGGCTTTATTCTTGATTTTTTCGTTTTTCACCTTCCGTCTCGCCTTGCGGTGCGCATTAGCATCCCCAAGGGCATGGAAGAAGGATTTTCCTGTTGCCATGACGATGGAAATAATTCCTGTCGCCAATAGGACAATGACGCTCCCAAGGGTGTCCAATGCCCTGTCCAGTCCACCGCCAATCAGTCCACCTGTCAGCCCTCCATTTGTAAACGCACCTGCGCCGTAAAGCACACCACAGCGTTTGAAAAAGCCAAGGCTTTCTACCACCTGAATCGGGTGCAGCACCTGCGCAAAGGCGGCTACGGTCAGCAAAAACAGCCCCGCCCCGATGCCGCGCACAAGCGGATATCGCTTTTCCTCGCTCACCAGCATCCAAATGCAGTAGGCAATCACGCAGATGGGCAGAAAAAGCCCGCCAAGCCCGAAAAGTCCCTTGAAAAAGCTGCTGATGATGCCGCCGATGATGCCCATTTTTTCCGTCAGCAGGCTGATGAATACAATAATTGATGCAACAATAATCAGAAGCAGAATGACCTCATCCAAAATACTGTCCCCAAAACGGGCAGGCTGCGCCGTCATTCTGGTGGTCTCTTTTCTCGCTCCCGTTTCCTTTTTTGCTGTTTCCCTTCCGGCACTGCTCCTTGCCGTTGCTTTTTTCACAGACGGCGATTTTGCAGTGGTTTTGGCAGTTTTTTTCTTATTTTTCTGTTCCGCCAAAGCTCTCACCTCATCTATTTCCATATCCTTCAGATAAAAATTTTCTAATACATAATTTTATCACAAAATTCCTTTGCACGCAAATATACCTTGGCTTCCGCAAAAACCAAGGTATCCTGTTTTTTTCGTTATTTCGATTGCAAGGAAAGCGCCACCACAGTCCCCAGAATCAGCGCAAAGCCAACCAGGTCTATGCCTTGGAATTTTGCGTGCAAAAAGAGAAGGGAAACGATGACCGCCGTAATCGGCTCCACCATCCCAAGCAGGCTTCCCATGAAGGGTCCTACAACGCTGACACCCTTCAAATAGAGCGAAAATGCGATTGCCGTACCAATCACAACCACGCCTGCCGTTGCCAGAAGGGTTTCCGGGTCAAAAGGAACGGCATAGCTCCAGGGGCGCACAAAGGGCAGCATTGCCACGCCTGCAAGCAGCATGGCATAGCCCACAACGGCATATACACCATAATGCCGCAATAAATCCCCGGAAAGCAGATTATACGCCGCACCGCCTGCCGCCGCACCCAAGCCGAACAGCAGCGCCACAGTTGTAATGCTCATGCTGCGGATATTACCATGCGTACTGATCAGAAACACCCCCAGCAAAGCACAAAAAATCGCTCCTGTTTCCATTTTGCGAGGCAGTCGCTTTTCCTTAAAGCAAACAATCCCCAAAATCAGCAGGGGTGCCAAGGATTGCAACACCGTTGCCGTGCCTGCATTGGAATACTGGACTGCCGCAAAATAGGTATACTGACAGGTCAGCATACCGAAAACGGAAAATACAAGCAATCTTCTTGCATCCGCGCCATTCCTCCAGACATCCCCCATGCGCTTTTTCGTCAGAATCAATCCTGCCAGAACCAGCAGCGCCCCTGCGAAAACCAGACGCACCGTAACAAGCCATTCCGCCGTAATTCCCTTCTTCTGAAATAAATATTGCCCAAAGCAGCCGGAAAGCCCCCAACAAATGCCGCCCGCGAGGGTAAGGCAAATTCCTGCTGTCCGCTTTGTCTTTTGTTGTTCCATATTTTTCACCTCAGGTAACAGAATAATATATTTTTTCGGGTTTTTCAACAAGAAAAAAGGTACTGACCCTTCGATCAGTACCCTGTGTTGTTAAAGGTTATTATGAAGCACTCGGAAAAATCAGATTGTGTAGCCCTGTGCCTTCAGTGCTGCAACCATTTCTTCATAGTGTGCTTTGTTTCTTGTTTCAACGGTTACGTTTACAACTACATTGCTTACTGCTACGCCTTTTGCTCTTCTGTCGTGGTTTACATCCAGAATGTTTGCGCCTGTCTGTGCAATAATCTGCAGCAGCTGAATCAGCTGACCGGGCTTATCTGCCATCATTACAGAGAATTCAGCAATTCTGCCGTTTTCCTGCAGACCCTTGTCGATGATTCTGTCCAGTACGTTTACGTCTACGTTACCGCCGGAAACTACGCATACAACGTTTTTGCCCTTGATATCTACTTTATTTGTCATAGCTGCTGCTACGGAAACTGCGCCTGCGCCTTCTGCTACCATTTTGTGTTTTTCCAGCAGCATCAGGATTGCGGATGCGATTTCAGCTTCTGTTACAGTTACGATACCGTCAACATATTTCATGCAAGCCTCGAATGTCAGTGTGCCGGGCTCCTTAACTGCGATACCGTCAGCCATTGTGGAAACGCTAGCCAGCTTTTCGATTTTCTTATGTTCGATGGACTGCTTCATGGAAGGAGCGCCTGCTGCCTGTACACCATATACCTTGCAGTTGGGGTTGATGCTCTTGATTGCGCAAGCAACACCGGAAATCAGACCGCCGCCACCGATGGGAACAAATACAACGTCAGCTTCGGGCAGTTTTTCCATGATTTCCAGACCAACAGTACCCTGACCTGCCATTACATATTCATCATTGAAGGGGTGCAGGAATGTGTAGCCCTTTTCCTGCTGCAGTTCTACTGCCTTTGCAGCAGCATCATCATATACACCGGGAACCAGAACAACCTCTGCACCGTAGCTCTTTGTAGCTTCTACCTTAGCCAGAGGAGCACCTGCGGGCATGCAGATAGTAGCCTTGATGCCTTTTTTCTGTGCTGCCAGAGCAACGCCCTGTGCATGGTTACCTGCGGAACAAGCGATTACACCCTTGGAAGCTTCTTCTTCTGTCAGGCTTGCTGTTTTTACATAAGCACCTCTCAGTTTGAAGGAGCCTGTTACCTGCATATTTTCGCATTTGATGTATACGTTTGCGTTAGGGTTGATAAAAGCGGATTCGTACAAAGGTGTTACTCTTGCAACGCCTTCCAGTGTTTTTTTTGCGTCCTGAATCATTTCCAGTGTAAGCATTTTTTCTTCCTCCTAGTGTCTTTTATATAATATGTTTTGTCTTTTTATCAAGGACATTTTTCTGTCCTTGTCTCTCTCTCAAGTACGCATAAATTATAGTACGCAAATGCGATTCCGTCAACAGCTATTTGTGATTTTTTAGACATTTTTTGCGATTTTGTTAAAAATTCCGACAAATCCGCCAAATATGCACATTTTTCCGCACACTGCAAAATGAAATCCCCTTCTATTGTGCGTTTTTCCAATAAAAAAGTATCCCTATCATTAGGATAGAGATACTCAATTTTCCCGTTTTTTCTTGGTTTATGCGGAAACACCGCTGTTTCCTCTGCTGCTTTTGCGCTTCCGCATCCGCTGCAGGGGCTTTCTGTTTTCATTATAAACATATTCGGGAGCTGCCTTGCCGTTTACAACATCCTCTGTGATAATGCAGCGTTCCACGTTTGTCTGTGTCGGGATTTCATACATAATCGGGTTAATGAATTCCTCTACAATAGAACGCAGCCCACGCGCGCCGGTTTCCCGTTCCATTGCCTTTCTTGCGATGGCACGCAGTGCTTCCTCCTTAAACTCCAGAATAACATCATCCAGTGCAAAAAGATATTCATACTGCTTTGTCAGCGCATTCTTGGGCTCTGTTAAAATATGCACAAAGGCATCCTCGTCCAGATTATCCAGCGTTACCACAACCGGCAGACGACCGATAAATTCCGGAATCAGACCATATTTCAGCAAATCCTGCGGCATGAGACTCTGCAAAAGCTCGTCATTTGTTTTATCCAGCTTGCTCTGCACCTCTGCACCAAAGCCAATCACCTTATGCCCCATACGGTTCTGAATGATTTTTTCAATGCCGCCAAAGGCACCGCCGCAGATGAAAAGGATGTTGGTTGTATCAATCTGGATAAATTCCTGATGCGGGTGCTTTCTGCCGCCCTGTGGAGGCACGCTTGCCACAGTCCCCTCCAGAATTTTCAGCAGTGCCTGCTGTACGCCTTCGCCGCTGACATCTCTGGTGATAGATACATTTTCGCTTTTCTTTGTGATTTTATCAATTTCATCGATATAGATAATGCCGCGTTCTGCCTTATCCACATCATAATCCGCCGCCTGAATCAGCTTAAGCAGGATATTCTCCACATCCTCGCCGACATAGCCTGCTTCGGTCAGAGAGGTTGCATCCGCAATCGCAAAGGGTACATTCAGCACCTTTGCCAAGGTCTGTGCCAGAAGGGTTTTCCCTGTCCCTGTAGGCCCAACCAGAAGGATATTGCTCTTTTGCAGCTCTACATCCTCTGCCTTGGTATCCATATAAATGCGTTTATAGTGGTTATACACCGCAACCGCCAAAGCCTGCTTTGCTCTGCTCTGCCCGATGACATATTCATCCAGCGTTTCCTTAATCTCCTTCGGCTTCGGCACATTGAAATTTTCATCCTTATTTGCCAGCACATCATATTCTTCCTCGATAATGTCCGAGCAGAGGTCGATACATTCATCGCAGATATATACATTCGGGCCGGCAATCAGCTTTTTCACCTGATCCTGCGTTTTTCCGCAGAAGGAGCAGTGCAGCTTATTCATATCTTCCGTTTTCCCTGCCATTTATCCTCTCTCCTTTGTCTGAGGCTTTGTGATGACAGCATCAATCAAACCGTAGGCTTTTGCCTCCTCAGCGCTCATAAAGTTATCGCGTTCTGTGTCTCTTTCCACTTCTTCCACAGGCTTGCCTGTATTTTCCGCCAAAATCTGATTCAGCTTTGCTTTGGTGCGCAGGATATTTTCCGCATGGATACGGATATCCGTTGCCTGCCCTCTTGCGCCGCCGCTGGGCTGATGGATCATGACCTCTGCATTGGGCAGAGCATATCTCTTGCCCTTTGCACCGCCTGCCAGAAGGAATGCGCCCATGCTTGCCGCCATACCGATACAGATGGTGGATACATCAGGCTTGATATACTGCATGGTATCATAAATTGCCATGCCTGCCGTTACAGAACCACCGGGGCTGTTGATGTAGAGGTTGATGTCCTTATCGGGATCCTCTGCTGCCAGAAACAGCAGCTGCGCCACAACCAGACTTGCGGTTACATCATTTACCTCTTCCCCCAGAAAAATGATTCTGTCCTTCAGCAATCTGGAATAAATATCATAAGAACGTTCGCCACGGTTGGACTGTTCTACGACCATAGGTACTAAACTCATTATGATTCCTCCAATCTTATATTATCTAAATAGGCACAGTTTCCTGTGCCTATCTGCATTGCAATATTTCCAAGGCTTCGCCTTTTTGTTGCTTTTTTCTTATGCTTCTTATGCTTCTTTGATGACTGCGTTGTCTTCGATTACCTTCATGGCAGCTCTTACCAGCATATCCTGTCTCAGGGCGTTCTTATCGTCTTCCTGAATCATATCCAGCATTGTCTTGCCGTCTACGCCGTAGCTTTCGCCGTATTTGATAACCTCTGCATCCAGATCTTCATCGGAGATAACCAGATTTTCAGCCTTTGCGATTGCTTCCAGCATCAGTCTTGCATCTACGCTCTTCATGGATGTATCCTTGAAGGTTTCTCTCATGGTTTCTTCATTTGTACCCATGTACTGATAGTAAACATCCATGGACAGACCCTGACGAACGATATTTTCTTCAAATTCTCTCATCATGCTGTCAATCTTGTTATCATACATAACCTGAGGCACTTCCATCTTGCAGTTTGCAACTGCTGCATCCAGCAGCTTATCGCCCTGCAGCTGCTTTGCCTTTTCTGTCTTCTCTGCAGCCAGTTTAGCCAGAATGTCTGCTTTGTATTCATCCAGAGTGGAGAATTCAGAAACATCTTCTGCAAATGCGTCATTCAGTTCGGGCAGTTCCTTTGCTGTAATACCGTTTACCTTAATTGCGAATACAGCTGCCTTGCCTGCCAGCTCAGGTGCATGGTAAGCTTCGGGAAAGGTTACGTTGATATCAAATTCTTCGCCGATGTTGTGGCCAACAATCTGATCCTCAAAGCCTTCGATGAAGGAATGAGAACCCAGTTCCAAATCAAAGCCTTCTGCCTTGCCGCCATCGAAAGCAACGCCGTCAACGGAGCCCAGATAGTCAATGTTTACAACATCGCCCAGCTGTGCTGCTCTGTCTGTTACTTCAATCTTTCTTGCGTTCTGCTTCTGCACCTTTTCCAGTTCCTTCATAACGTCTTCATCTGTTACTTCTGCGGAAACCTTTTCTACTTCCAGACCCTTATACTGACCCAGTTCCACTTCAGGCTTTACAGTTACATCGCAGATGAATTTTGCGCCCTTGCCGGACTGAATATAATCAATATCCAGAGTGGGAGCGGAAACAACGTCCAGATCCAGTTCCTTTACTGCTGCCATGTATTCATCGGGGAAGATGTGGTTGATTGCATCTTCATAGAAAAAGCCTTCGCCATACTGTGCTTCAATCAGCTTTCTGGGTACTTTACCCTTTCTGAAGCCGGGCAGAGACAGATTATTTTTGTGTTTGTTGTAAGCAAAAGCCATGCCCTGTTCCAGTACTTCTGCGCTTACTTCAAAAGAAAGTTTTACTGCTGTTTTTTCTTTGCTGATTAATGTTGCGTTCATTGTAAGAAGTTCCTCCTTAAAGATATTCGTTTTTTATGACAACTTTGTCTTTATTTTCTAAATGATGCTGCCATGTTGAGTTACAGTACGCTAAAACTGCACAATCACAGTAGATTATAACACACTGAATTTTGAAAATCTACAGGTAAATGCAAATTTTCCGTCTGTTTTCAACAAAAATACACCTAATATACCTCATATTCCGCCGAAATCAATTCCGCTTCTGTGCTTTTCTCCATGAAATTCAGAATATGCTGCAGCATACGCTCCGCATGGCTTTTTTCATTGCTGACACAGGCAAAGCCAACCACGAGCATTTTATGCTCCTCCTGCCTGTCCACCTCTGCCACGGAGGCGTTAAATTTATGTCTCGTTTTTTCCACCAGACTTTTGATCACCATTCGCTTTTCCTTCAAGCTGGAAACCCATTCTGCGCGAAAGGTTGCCTCACAAATCCCTACAAACACATGAGTCCCTCCTTTCCGGTTTTGTTAAAAGAAAGGTAAAAGAAAAAATCGGTCTTGATTGTCCTCAAAACCGATTCTTCTAAGCGCGAGACGAGATTCGAACTCGCGACCCTCGCCTTGGCAAGGCGATGCTCTACCACTGAGCCACTCGCGCATACGCTGCAGCCGAGGGGACTTGAACCCCTACCCAGAAACCCGGACTAGATCCTTAGTCTAGCGCGTATGCCAATTCCGCCACGGCTGCACAAATGAAAAATGAGTCATCCGGGACTCGAACCCGGGACACCTGGATTAAAAGTCCAGTGCTCTACCAACTGAGCTAATGACCCACAAAAAGGGTGGATAGTGGGATTCGAACCCACGGCCTCCAGAGCCACAATCTGGCGCGCTAACCAACTGCGCTATACCCACCATATATATAAAAAAAGATGTATCAGACAGGATTCGAACCTGCGACCCACGGCTTAGAAGGCCGTTGCTCTATCCAGCTGAGCTACTGATACATATAATGCCGATATTCGATTTTATCTTACAATAAATAAAACCGACAGTTTTACCCTCGGCTACTGGACTTACTAAAAAAGTAAGAGTCGGGGTGACAGGATTCGAACCTGCGACCTCCTGATCCCAAATCAGGCGCGCTAGCCAAGCTACGCTACACCCCGTTATATGAAAAAATAGTGACCCGTAGGAGAATCGAACTCCTATCTCAGCCGTGAAAGGGCCGTGTCTTAACCGTTTGACCAACGGGCCATAAATTTATATTCACACTAGCTTTCGCTATGGGAATAGTTCAATCTACTAATGTCACCAAATGTTTAATTTATAGTAGAACTCCCCGAGTAGGATTCGAACCTACGACCCTC
>ENA-ORRW01000469-ORRW01000469.1-human-gut-metagenome-genome-assembly--contig:-NODE-469-length-47325-cov-3.191517_pt1 | contig 47325 bp, 37 predicted proteins | sample MGYA00242183_ERZ509150 | MGnify/ENA primary metagenome ERZ509150 (study PRJEB26280, sample SAMEA2338639) | human gut metagenome | biome: human gut; feature: human-associated habitat; material: faeces... | reverse complement strand
TCTGGCTATGCGTGGAAAACCACGTGCCTGATTTCCTCGTGGAATATGTGCCGCAGATTGCGGCTGTCGTGACGCTTTATGCTGGTCTCACGATGGTCTCGAATGCGCCCTTCTTCTCGGGTAAGAGCTACGCCGTTGTGAAAACCATCCCCTTCTGGGTGATTTTGGTTGGCGCCGCGCTCTTCTTGCTTCTTTCGAGCAACACCTCGCTCTCGATTTTTGTGCTCTTTTGCTTGTACGCCCTTTCTGGCTACGCCTACGGTTTCTTCTGCTGGTGGACGGGTCGCCCGAATCCCATTCAGGCAGACATTGCCAAGGCCATCGCCGCCATGGAAGAACATAAAGCCGAAGGTGCTCACGAAGAAACACCTGCTCACTAAAACGATTCGTCGTTAAAAATACCGCCGAAGTTCGAGCCTTTCCTTGAAGTCCTCGAACTTCGGTTTTTTATTTCCCCCTCTTCTGTTGAGCGAACTAAAAGGCGTTTTGCTATGATTGTGCGCGAAATCTCTTTCTTTTAGTTCATCGTCCTCTTTGGAGTGTTTTTCTGTGAACGCAAAACTTTATCCGCATCCCTTCTTTGCAAAAGAAGGTCGCCCCTTTATTTATGGCGGCATTGCACTCACTGTGATCTTCTACTTGCTCGACTGGGAATTCCTTGCCACGATCGCGCTGCTGTTGACGATTTTCTGCGCGCAGTTCTTCCGCGATCCTGCTCGTCCCCTGCCCGATGATCCTCGTGCTGTGGTGAGCCCTGTGGACGGTCGCGTTTGCAAAGTCCAATTAGCTGAAGATCCTCTCACTGGCGAAAAGGCCCAGATGATCTCGATTTTCATGAACGTTTTCAATGTTCATAGCCAGAAGGCCCCTGTGGCTGGTAAGGTGGAAGAAATTCGCTACACCCCTGGCCTCTTCTTAAATGCCGACTTGGACAAAGCCTCGACTGATAACGAACGTAACGCCGTGCGTGTGACGACGCCCGAAGGTCATAACGTCACCTTTATTCAGGTGGCTGGTCTCGTGGCTCGTCGTATCCTCTGCTACGCCAACGTGGGCGATACGTTGGAGCGTGGTCAGCGCTATGGCTTCATTCGCTTTGGTTCTCGCGTGGACGTCTATCTCCCGGTGAACGCTGAAATCTGCGTGACGATTGGCGACAAGGTGACAGGTGTGATGACCACCATCGCACGTCTCTAAAACGCACAAGACATGAAAAAAGCTGGACGCCATTGAGGTTTGTCCAGCTTTTTTTGCGTTTAACGACTCTTCATTACGGCAAAATCAACGCTTCCGTCGACACACGAAGCGTCAACTGAGTGTCGCCCGACTCCACCTGAGGAGCAGCACCGACCATCGCATTTTCCATCTTGGTCATGCGCATCGGAGCATAGTCATAGACTGCGCCACCCGAGGCCTGAGACTGGGCATTCAATTTCACCAACTTGATATGCTTTTCATCCAAACCTAAAGATTTCGCAATCGTATTGAGTTTTTCGACCGAATCTTTCGTTGCTTCCGTTAAGAGTTGCGACTCAAAGCGCTGTTTCGTTTCGCGAGAAATACGGAACGTCACCCCTTCATAGGTCATACTCTGATTAGCGACCTGCATAATGTCGCTCATCTTCATGAGACCCTTCACTGTGACCGAAATGCGAGAAACCGCCTCCCAGCCATCAATCTTTGGGGCAGCCTTAGCGGTGCCATCGGTGTAGCGGGGGTTAACAGAAAGACCCGTGGTACGCATCGAAAGGATGGCATCTTTGAAGGCACTCTTTTTAAGAGCATCTAAAGCGCTATTCGTGCGCGTCACCACCTTATCAGAAGCCGTTTTCGCATTTTTCGACTCTTCAATGGCAGAAAACGTGATTTCTGCTTCGTCGTTAGGCACGCTGACAGCTGCTTGCCCCGTTACCTGAACTTCCATTCCTTTTTCAACGGGCAAGGGGGCTGCGCTCAAAGCGGTGGCTGCTCCCAACAAACCCATACCGGCGGATGCCACGGCGAGAGATTTTTTCATCGTTTTTTCCTTTTTTGTTGTACACAAGGTGTGCGTTGACCAGAAAAGAGAAACTCGTTTCTCTCTTCTTAGAAAGTCTATAAGGTGCAATACCTAGTGAAAAAGCCTATTCTCTACACTTTTCTCTAAGATATTAACCTTACCTTTTCCAGTTTAAGTCTAAGAGTATGGCTTTAGTTTGTCCGCGCACGTTTATGGGAAATATTTACCGTTACAATCAAAAACATCAACTCGTGTTTTGTACACCTTTGATTACACGCTTCCCTTTACTGCCTTGATCTGACTTTAGGGAAGAGAATACAAACTTATCTAAAAAGATCGACATCATGACTAATAACGCACAGTGGAGTTCCCGTATTGGGTTCATTCTCGCCAGTGCCGGTTCAGCAATCGGTTTAGGCGCGATTTGGAAATTTCCGTTCTGGGCTGGTGCCAACGGTGGCGCTGGCTTCATCATCCCCTACATTATTTTCACCTTCACCATTGGGGTAGCGTTGGTCATGGCGGAAGTCGCCATTGGTCGTCGAGGCCGTGGCTCGGTCGTTTCTGCTATGCGCCGCGTGGGTGGTCGTTGGTCCGCTGCCTTGGGTGCTTTGGCTGTATTGACTTCGTTCTTCATTTTGTCCTACTACTCCGTGGTGGGTGGCTGGTGTGTTGCCTATCTCTGGGACGCTATTTTGGGCAATATCACGATCAATGACGCTGCTCTTCTGAAGTCGCACTTCGGTAACTTGGTGAGCACGCCCTCTTCTAACGTGTTCTGGCACTTCGTCTTCTTGAGCCTTACCTGCGGTACGGTGGTCTTGGGCGTGGAAAGCGGTATTGAACGTCTTTCCAAATACTTGATGCCGACGCTCTTCATTCTCATGATCGCCATTATCATTCGTGGTTTGACACTCCCGGGATCCTGGGCTGGTGTGGAATACCTCTTCCACTTCCAGTGGGATAAAGTGACGAGTAACTCCATCTTGAACGCCATGGGCTTCACGTTCTTCTCGCTCTCCTTGGGCGCTGGCATTTTGGTGACCTACGGTTCCTACCTCTCTGACAAGACTGACATTCCTAACGCCAGTCTCTGGGTGGCCGTGCTCGCTATTCAGGCAGCTCTCTTGGCAGGTTTGATGATCATGCCAGCTGTGTTCGCCTTCGGTCTCGAACCCAATGGCGGTCCTGGTCTCGTGTTCGTGACGGTGCCGATGATCTTCTCGCACGTTCCGTTTGGTTATGTGTTTGCGTTGCTCTTCTATATCTGCTTGCTCGTGGCCGCTCTTACTTCGGCTGTGTCCTTGCTCGAAGTGGTGACCGCATTCTTGCAGAATGAATGGCATCTCTCGCGTAAAACCGCTACGATTATCAACTGGGTCACGCTCTTCTTCCTGGGCTGTGTTTCGGCGCTCTCCTTCGGACCTTGGGGTGACTTCAAGATTGCAGGTATGAACTTCTTCGACTTCCTCGATTACGTTTGCACCAACTACATGATGCCGCTCGGTGGTCTCGCTATTGCTGCCATTGCTGGTTGGTTTGCTTGGCCTGCAATTCGTGAACAGATTGTCGCCGTCAAGCCTTACAGCAACGGTACACTGAGTGTGTTGCGTGTGATGATTGCCATCCTCGCTCCGATCCTCGTGGCAGTTGCAATTTATCAGGGTCTCTTCGGTGGTTAAACTCCACGGACGCTGACCTATAAAGACTTTGAGCCGGCGCCAACGTTGAGTTGTTGCGCCGGCTTTTTATTTATCACTTTTTTCACTGAAGGCCTACTTTATGCCAAACATACAAAGAAAATCTTGGACCAGCCGAATTGGCTTTATTCTCGCAAGCGTCGGGGCGGCGGTTGGGTTAGGAGCCATCTGGAAGTTCCCCTATATGGCTGGCTCCAATGGCGGAAGTGCCTTTCTCTTCCCCTACATTTTGCTCACGCTCACAGTTGGGCTCACGTTGATCATTGCTGAAATCACGTTGGGCCATATTGGTCGTGGTGGTATCGTGACCACCTACCGCAAAATCGCTGGCTCGAAGTGGGTGCCGATTGGTTACTTAGGGGTACTCACCGGCTTTTTGGTGATGACCTTCTACTCGGCTATCGGGGGATGGACGCTTGCGTACTTCTGTGAAGCTTTGACTGGCTCGGGCCTCATTACTGACCAAGCTCAATTAGGAGCTCACTTCGGAGAACTCACCTCGAACCCCATCATGGCACTTGGCTACCAGTGGCTCTTCTTGCTCTTAAACGGCATGATTGTGGCTTTTGACGTCACCAAGGGGATTGAACGCGTCTCCAAAGTGTTGATGCCACTTCTTTTCGTCATAATGATCATCTTGATCATTCGTGGTCTCTCGCTTCCTGGGGCTTGGGCTGGCGTGGAATACCTCTTTAAGTTCGATCCTGAAGCCTTTACCTTGACGGGGCTCTTGCAGGCAATGGGCTTTGTGTTCTTCTCGCTTTGCGTGGGTTGCGGCTGTATGCTCACCTATGGCTCCTACTTAAAGGAAGGCGCTAATGTCGTCAATGGCTGTGTGTGGATTACGGTTTTAACGCTCATCTCTTCGCTTTTGGGCGGCTTGATGATCATGCCTAGTGTGTTTGCCTTTGGTTTGAATCCGGGCGCGGGTCCAGGCTTGACGTTTATTACGATGCCTGCTGTCTTCGCTCAGCTCCCCTTCGGGCAGATCTTTGCGGTGATGTTCTACCTCTGCATTGTGGTGGCAGCAATCACGAGTTCGATTTCGTTGATCGAAATTTTGGTAGCCTTCTTGGTCGATGAATACCAGATGACGCGTGCAAAGGCGAGCGTGCTCTCGACAATTGCTTTGGCAGTTGTGGGCGTTCTCCCCTGCCTCTCCTTTGGTATCCTCTCTGATGTGACGTTCTTCAACGGCAAGACGTTCTTCGATATTTTCGACTTCTTCACGAGCAATTTGTCCTTGCCCATTGGTGGCCTCGTCATTCTGGGCTTAGCCAGTGTTGTGTGTTGGGACAAGGTTCGTGCTGATCTCGCTGATGTAAAGGGAACGGGACTTTCTGCAGGAAAGTTGAAGCTCTTACGCATTATGATGACCACGGTTTCGCCCATTTTGGTACTAGTTGTGCTAATTTCTGGGTTGGTGTAAAACATTCTCTTCATCCTCGAAGAGGGCTTCCCTCTTCGAGGATGGTCTGTTTTTAGACCGACCTCATTTGAGTTCCAAGCTCAAAACCACCTTAAAAAAAGACAAGACACCTATGACAGAAAGATCGCAATGGGGCTCACGCCTCGGTTTTATTTTGGCTAGTGCAGGTAGCGCTGTGGGTTTAGGTGCCATTTGGAAGTTTCCGTACTTAGCGGGCACGAATGGCGGCGCAGTTTTCATGCTACCCTATATTTTCTTCACCATTACGATTGGCTTGACGCTCTTGATCGGTGAAATGTGCATGGGGCGCTCTGCTCGCGCTGGGGCAGCTGGAGCCTATCGTCGCTGGGGCGGTCAGTATTTTTCCTGGATTGGTCAGCTCTCCGTTTTGACTGGCTACTTGGTGCTTGCCTTCTACTCGGTAGTGGGCGGCTGGTGCGTCTACTACATGGTGCAAGCTTTCTTGGGTAACGGCATTGTGAACGACCCAGCTATGATGAGCACGGTCTTTGGCGAATTTGCCTCCTCTGGCGTAGCTCCTGTCATTGCACACTTGGCCTTTTTAGGCGCAACCGCGCTTGTGGTGCTCTTTGGCGTTGAAAAAGGGATTGAACGCATCTCGAAAGTCTTGATGCCGCTTCTCTTTATCATGATGCTCATCTTGATTGCGCGTGGTTTGACGCTTCCTGGTGCTTGGGCTGGTGTGGAATTCCTCTTTAAACCTGATTTCTCAAACTTCACGGGCGAAAGTTTGCTCAATGCCATGGGCTTTGCTTTCTTTTCGCTCTCTGTAGGTTCTGCCTCCCAAATGAACTATGGGAGCTACTTGAGCAACAAAGTAAACCTTCCCACCTCGGTAAGTTGGATTGTGTTCTTAGCAATCATCGCCTCGCTCCTTGGTGGCTTGATGATTATGCCAGCCGTGTTCGCCTTTGGACTCAGCCCTGACGCGGGTCCTGGGCTCACGTTTGCGACGATGCCCGCTGTCTTTGCCCAGCTCCCCTTTGGGCACTTCTTTGCGATTACGTTCTACGTTTGCCTTTTTGTGGCAGCGCTCACTTCGAGTATCTCTATTTTCGAGATGTCGGTGCAGTACCTCTCGGATGAATGGAAACTCAATCGTAAAGCAGGTGTGGCGCTCGCCTTTATCACCTTGGCGATTCTCGGCGTCTTATCTGCTTTGAGCTTTGGTCCCTTGGCTGATGTGAAGATTTTAGGCTTTACGTTCTTTGATTTCTTTGACTACTTGACCAGTAACATCGGCATGCCGATTGGTGTGTTGGGGATTGGTTTAGTCGTCGCATGGCTCTCGCGCCCAATGGCCGAGTCGCAACTGCAACTCGTTCGTCCATACTCTCCTGCGTTCTTAACCACCTTCCATGTGATCGCGGGTTACTTTGCGCCGGTCTTAATCGTGATCGTCATGCTCAAAGGGTTAGGCGTTTTTTAAACTCTCATTTTTTTTGCGTAGGGCAATGAGACCCATCTCTTTGCCCAGTTCTCTCAACAACAAAGGAAGTTCGGTATGTCCTCTTCAACGACATCCACCAGTTGGGGTTCCCGACTGGGTTTCATTCTTGCTAGTGCAGGCAGCGCCGTAGGTCTTGGCGCAATTTGGAAATTCCCTTATATGGCTGGTACCAATGGGGGCTCGGTTTTTATGCTGCCGTATATCTTTTTTACGCTCACCGTGGGCGTTTCGCTCCTCATTGCTGAATTTGCAATGGGGCGTGCCGGTCGCGCGGGTCCCGTAGAAAGTTTGCGTCGCGTTTGTGGTCGTGGATGGGGCTTTTTTGGTGGCGTGGGTGTGCTTACCGTTTTCCTGATCCTCTCCTTTTACGCCTGCGTGGGCGGTTGGACGTTTAAGTACCTCTGGGATGCCATCACGGGTAATGGTCTGATCACGGACCCAGAACTCTTGGGACAAGTTTTTGGTAACTTCGTCTCCAACGGGAGTGCGAGTTACGCCTACTTGGTCGGTTTCTTGCTCGTGACTGCGCTCATTGTTTTGGGTGGGATTGAGTCTGGGATTGAAACCGTCGCGAAATTCTTGATGCCCGCGCTCTTTATTCTCATGATCATTTTGATCATTCGTGGCGTCACGCTTCCTGGCGCAGAAAAGGGACTCGAATTCTTGTTCTTGCCACGCTGGTCAGACTTTAATGCCTCGGCGCTCTTTAACGCGATGGGCTTTTGCTTTTTCTCGCTATCACTGGGTGCTGGTACCATGATCACCTACGGTTCCTACTTGGATCCGAAGGCAGACTTGCCTAACTCCGTTTTCTGGGTAGCACTCCTTGCGATTATGGCCGCACTTTTGGGTGGTTTGATGATCATGCCGGCGGTGTTTGCCTTTAACGTTGACCCAAGTGCTGGTCCTGGGCTCACCTTTGTAACGATGCCTGCCATCTTTGCGCAGATGCCCTTGGGTCACCTCTTTGCCATTCTCTTTTATATCTGCTTAGTGGTGGCCGCCCTCACGAGCTCCATTTCCATGTTGGAAGCTTGTGTGGCAATGACCACGCGTCAGTTCTCCATGAAGCGCACCACTTCGATCGTCTTGATCACGATTGGTTGTGCTTTGGTAGGCTTGGCTGCCAACCTCTCCTTTGGCGCTTGGGCTGATGTGAAATTCTTTGGAAAGACAGTGTTTGACTGCCTTGACTATGTGACGAGTAACGTTGGGATGCCGCTCTCGACCTTCGGTATCGCCATTGCTGCCGCTTGGGTGGCTTGGCCTGCTACGAAGGAGCAGCTCCTTACGGGTCGCAACATGACGGATGGAAAACTCAAAGTCATCCGCTTTATGGTGGGTGTGGTGAGTCCCCTCTTCGTGTTAGCGGTTGCAGGTGGTAGCCTTTAATTAGAGCGCTTTATTGCTCGCGAAAAAGGTCATCGTTTCACTTTAGAGACGGTGACCTTTCGCTTTTGTGCGCTTTCTCTAGTGCTCTTTTGTACAATAGTTCTTTAACCTGTTCACTTTGCGCTAGGAGTCTTTTGCGCGTGTCTAACCTCAAGCGACCTGATGGCCTTAAAGTCCTCCACGAGCTCATTGCTTTTGAGTGGAGAGCGCACCGCGCTGTATGGCTTTCGCTCATTGCGCTCATTTTTGGCGTGAGTATCCTCTTTGGTATTTGGACGGCTAGCGCAGAAAATTGGATCGTGAGCGTACTGAGCTATGCGCTCTTAGCGGGCATCCTTCTAGGGGCTCTTGCAATTCTTGCGCTAGAGCTTGTTCGACTAACATTAAAGCGTGCTCTTAATACGCCTCGAGATTCTGCGCTCACGCGAGTGCGTCTTTATCAAATCGGCATTGGTGCCTTAATGGTCGTGCTCTTTCTTGTGCGGCTCTTTTTGCAAACGATGAACCTCTAAACTAACTAAAAAAACGACCCCATGACCTCAGAAAATACTTCTTTACGCCTCACCATCGAAAGCTTAGCGCCCGATGGACTTGGCCTTGCTCATGTTGAGGGCTTCCCTCTTAAATTCGCAGGGACTTTACCCGGCGAAGAAGTCATGGTGAGCATTGATCGCACAAAGCGCCCTTGGCGTGGAGAGGTTCTAGACATCTTGACGCCTTCACCATTGCGCCGTACCCTTACTTGCCCGCACATTGAAGAGGCGCCTCGTTGTGGGGGTTGCCCTTGGGGCATGGTGACGCCAGAAGGACAGGCAACGCTCAAACGTCAACTCACGCTAGATGCCCTCTCGGCAGAAGGGATCTCTGCGCCTTCTGAAGTGATTCACCACAGCGCTACTCAGCAAGCTGGTTACCGCTCTAAAGCGCTTTTCACACTCATAAAAAATGGAGATACATGGCTCTGGGGACTCTATGCCAACGGCTCTCATGAAGTCGTCGTCACCCCTGTTTGCCAAGCGATTCCCAATTGGATGAATTCGGTAGCTGGAGTGATTGCGACCGTCTTAGGGAAAACTGATCTCACACCTTACGATGAAAAAACTCATCAAGGGGACGTGCGCTCTCTTTTACTGCGCGAAGGAGTGAATCGCGAGGGAAAGGTCGAGCGACTGGTATCGCTCATTTTGCGTAACGTCACGGAAAAAACGCTATCACTTCTGAAAAACCCATTACTTGAGGCGCTACTTCCTTGGGATGTAAAAGTCGTGAGTCTTTACGAACACACGACGAGAGGCAACGCCGTCTTAGGCGAAAAAGAATATTTTTTGACTGAAGCGCACACTATCTCCACCACCATTGATGGAGCGGAATTTGCGGTGGGTTCTTCTACCTTTTTACAGATTCACCGCGAGCAGATGTTGGCGCTTTACCAAGAAGCACTCAATTGGGCAGAAATTGAGCCTGGTGATACCTTCCTTGACCTCTACTGTGGTGTGGGAACCATGACAATTTTGGGCGCACGGCAAGCAACCAAAAGTATTGGTGTAGATGTTGTGGAAGCCAGTATTGCAGCAGCACGCGAAAATGCCAAGCGCAATCAGATTGCGAATGCGGAATTTTTTGCGGGCACCGTAGAAACGGTTTTACCCTCTCTTATTGTGAAAGGCGTGCGTGCCGACAAAATGATTGTGGACCCTGCCTTTAAAGGAATGGAAGCTTCAGTGCCCGCTATGATTAAAGCGCTTTCTCCTCGCCGCCTTGTCTATGTGAGTTGCAATCCAAAAAGCTTTGCAAGGGATGCTAAACGCCTTCTGGAACTGGGGTTCAAGCTTGAACGTTTAGCGACCTTTGATCTCTTCCCGGATACGGCGCATGTCGAAACTGTATGCCTATTAGTTCTGAGAAATCCTGTTACGCATATCAACATTGATGTGGATGTGGAAGAACTGGTACAGGACAAGCGCGGTCAGGCGACGTATGATCAGATTAGGGATTACGTAAAGGAACAGACCAGCCTGCATGTAACGAATCTGAATATCGCGCAGACAAAGCGGAAATTCGGAATCATCGAACGGGAGAACTATAATCTGCCGAAATCAGAGGATTCTAAGCAGCCGAACTGCACGAAAGAAAAGGAAGAGGCAATCAAGGAAGCGTTCAAGCATTTCGGACTTTTATAAAATAAATTCTTAAAAATGTTCGCTTAAACGAATATAATGTTAATGGATTATTGTGGATTGCTTTGAGGTGATTTCTATGAATGGTTACATTACGGTACAAGAAGCTGCTGAAAAATGGAATATTACTCCTCGGCAGGTTCAAATACTTTGCAAAAGCAACCATATCGTTGGCGCAACAAGGATGAGTCGTATTTGGATCATTCCTGAAGATGCTGAAAAGCCTACTAACGACAAGAGAAAGGTTGGAATAACAAATGACCAATGTTGAAAAGCTGAATGATCTTGCCAACCGTTTTCAAAAGAATCTGGCTTATTACAAGGAAACTAGAAACAATTACAATGAGCACTCTTGCCGTATTGAATACATTGATCCTCTTCTGAAAATCCTCGGATGGGATGTTGCAAATGAAAGAGGTCTTGCGCCGCAATACCGTGAGGTAATAGCTGAAAACTATTCAACATCAACTGATCGTCCGGACTATACGATGACGTTAAGAGGTGTTGCGAAGTTCTTTGTGGAAGCAAAGAAGCCCGCAGTCGATATTACAAGAGCGTCCGATCCTGCTTTTCAGACAAGAAAATACGGATGGAATGCCAATCACAGAATTGCCGTTCTTACGAATTTTGAATATCTGGCGATATATGATACTTGCTATGTTCCAAAAGAGGAAGATGGATGTGCTGTAGCACGTTATCGTATTTTCCACTTTACCGAATATGCAGACCGGTATGACGAGATCATTTCTTTCATTTCAAGAGATGTTGTCTATTCCGGCGAATTTGATCGGTATTTGGATGATAATTTCCCTGCGACCGGTGGCGAGAAGCAGCAGGTAGATACCCTTTTCTTAAAACAGATCAACGAATGGCGAGTTTCACTGAGTAATGAGCTTTATAGAAAAGGCGGACGTTACCAGTCGCTTGAAGTCCTCAATGATGTTGTTCAGGAGTTTATCAACCAGATTGTTTTCCTTCGCATTTGCGAAGATAAGAATCTCCCGTTGTATCACAAACTTCAAGATACAGTTTCTGAGCCGAAGCAACTTCAAGCAAAGCTTGAAGAACTTTTCCGTTCTGCAGACCATCGTTACAACTCCGGTATGTTTTCTGGGGACGATATTGTTTTTGATCTGTCCAGTGCTGTTATCTCTGAAATGATAAAAGGGCTATATTACCCGCAGAGCCCCTATTTGTTCAACATTATCGAGCCGAATCTCCTTGGAAAAATTTATGAAATGTTCCTGACGGAACAGTTGGTTCTTCTCCCGGATGGCACGATTGGACTTGGCAAAAAGAAAGACTGTCTCAATAGATCAGTAGTCACAACTCCGACGGAGATTGTGAAGTATATGGTTGAAAAGACTTTGAGTAGAGCCTGTGAAGGAAAGACACCCGCAGAGATTTTGGATGTCCATATCGCTGACATAGCCTGTGGATCAGGAATCTTTCTTGAAGAAGCCTTTTCTTATCTGCAAAACTATTGCGTCCAGAAATATCTTGCCAATGGTGAGCAGGAGCATTTGCTTGAGATCGGAAACGGTTCGTACAAGCTACCGCTTGACGAGAAGAAACGTATTCTCTGTTCCTGTATTTACGGTATTGATATAGACATTCATGCAGTCGAAGTGGCAAAATTCTCACTTTTGATTAAGCTGATTGAAAATGAGACAGCTCCTTCGGTTGCAGATGAAACGCCGATACTACCTGACCTGAGCACAAATATTCTTTTCGGTAATTCACTCGTAAGCTCCGAGGAGCTTCATGGAATACGGGCATCCGCTGATGATTTGATTGAGTTGGCTCCGTTTGACTGGAACTCTATCAACAACGGTAACCCCTTTAGCGTAATCATCGGCAATCCTCCCTATGTTAATACAGAGGGAATGCACGCGCTGCTTCCGATCCCGGAAGTTGAAATATACAAGAAGAAGTACAAGACTTCTCATAAACAGTTCGATAAGTATTTCATCTTCATTGAGCAGGCTGTTCAGAAGACTGCGGAAAATGGATATATTTGCTACATTGTTCCGAACAAATTCTTCAAAATCGGAGCCGGAGAGAAACTGCGAGCTCTAATCTCAAAAGATCAAATGCTTGTAAGCCTCGATGACTTTGGCGATGCCCAGCTTTTTGAAGATAAGACAATCTATAGTTCTATATTGCTTCTTCAAAAAACGAAACAAGATACGTTTGTATATTCAAGCATTGATTCTGCAAACAGGCTTTGGGGCGGTGAAGAAGTAAACAAGATTGAATTAAACGCATCTATCCTGAACAAGCTTCCGTGGCGTCTGACAACCGATATGGACTTCCTTGCAATGCTCCAAAAGTTAGACCAAATATCAGTTCCGCTCACAAAGCATACCGAGATTTTCAATGGTATTCAAACAAGTGCCGAGCGCCCCACGCCGATTTATTGGTTTTCTTCGGAAGACATTATTGCCGAGTATCAGGATACGATTGAAATCCGCAGAGATGGTCACAATTACACGATTGAAAAGGCAATATTGCGCCCGTATTTTAAGCCTACACGCCAGGACGAACGCGGATTGAACTCTTATAGTGTTTTGCAGACGGATAAGCGGATCATATTCCCTTATGACAGTGTGGGGCATCTTATTCCAATTGACGAAATGAAGGCGTCCTATCCCGGAACGTATGCCTATCTTGAAGCATACTATGACCGGTTAGTCCCGAAATGCGTATCCGATTCCGGTATTCGTGATGTTCCTAATGCAACGGCAGACACATGGTATCAGTATGGCAGAACTCAGGCGCTGACAGCATTCATCAACACACCGAAACTGATTGTTGGTGTTTTAAGCAAAGACCCGATGTATGTTCTTGACAAGAACGACTTCCTTATTGCCTCCGGTGGTACTGCAGGATACTGTGCCGTGAGTAAAAAGGCTGACAGTCCTTATGCACTTGAGTATATTCAGGCGTGGCTGTCCAATTCAATTACGGAGAGGATTCTTGAGATTGTCGGCAGCGATTTTGAAGGCGGCTTCATTGCACGTGGCACATTCGTTCTTTCGACGCTTCCGTTCGTAGAGCTTGATTTTGAAAACGCCGTTCAGAAAGGCATCTATGATCGTGTCGTTGAAGCCAGCAGAGAAATTTATGATATGAATACTACTCTGTCGAGCCAGCCTGCAAGACGCATTTCAACACTGCTTCAAACCAGAAAAGACGCATTGATTAAGGAAATAGAAGAACTGATTGCTAAAGTATATCAGTTGGATTTTTAAGTGAGGTTATCACCATGAGACTCAAGAAAGACAGTTCTGAACAGAAATTGAGAGGGGCATATTATACGCCGTTGCAGCTTTCAAATGCAATGGTAAATCTCTGCGCCTCCGAAAACATCCATACTGTCCTTGAGCCGAGCTGTGGCGACGGTGTATTTCTTGACAGTCTTAGGCAGTTAAACCTCATTGAGCAAATCGGAACTATCGATGCAGTAGAAATTGAGCCAGATGAAGCTGAAAAAGTTCAGCGTAATTATCGCACCTATCAAAACCTTCATGTCTTGAACGAGGATTTCTTTGAGTTCTATTCTCGTATGGTCGATGCTCAAACGCAGTATGATCTGATTTTAGGGAACCCTCCATACATTCGCTATCAATACCTCACAGAAACGCAAAGAGAGCTTCAATCCAATATCCTTACGTCACATGGAATGAAAGCGAATAAGCTCATCAATGCATGGGTAGCTTTCTTGGTAGCCTGTGTTCAGCTGCTGTCTGAAAACGGGAGAATAGCATTTGTCATTCCGGCTGAAATCTTGCAGGTAGCTTACGCAGAGGATTTACGGCTTTTCCTTTCTGAGCATCTTGCGAAAATTACGTTGATTACGTTTGAACAGCTCGTTTTTCCTGACATTGAACAGGAAGTCGTGGTTTTCATCGGAGAAAAAGGCTCTGTAGAAAAAGGCATTCGTATTATTGAAATGAGTGACCTTTCCGGTTTTGATAAACTTGATCTCCAACAGAACGGATTTCAAAAGATGCAGCATGTGAAAGAAAAATGGACAAGATATTTCACAACTGCGAAAGAAATGGAACTGATCCAAACCATCCGCACAGATAAAAGGTTTGCGAGGTTTGCTGATTATGGGATTATCAATGTAGGTATCACTACCGGAAACAACGGATACTTTTCAATTTCAGAAGAAGTCTGCGATGAATACGACTTAGAAAGTGTTACGCTTCCGCTGATCGGCAGAAGCTCTCATGCTCACGGAATATTTTTCACAGACGAAGATTGGAAAAAGAACAAAGCGTCCGGGAAAAGCGCTCGGCTTGTGAATTTTCCTGATATTCCAATAGAAGACTATCCGGAGCAACATAAAGCGTACATAGCATTGGGCGAAGCCAACGGTGAAAACGTTGGCTACAAATGCTCAATTAGAGATCGCTGGTATATTGTCCCGTCTGTATGGGTTCCGGATGCATTCTTCCTTCGCAGGAACAACTTCTACCCCAAATTTGTTCTGAATCTCTGCAATGCTGTATCGACCGATACAATGCACCGGATGAAGTTCAATTCGGATGTAAAACCGGAAAACATCCTGCTTGCATACTATAACAGTATTTCTTTTGCGTTTACGGAAATCTGCGGACGCAGCTATGGTGGCGGTGTCCTGGAGATATTGCCCGGAGAAATGGGAAATATTATGCTTCCCAAGCTGGATGCCATTGATGAAGAAACGTGCCGGTCTTTGCTGAAACGGATTGATGCAGTCGTCCGTGAAGGCGATGACATTGAAAAGGCTCTTGATATCGTTGATAAAGAGATTCTCGTTGATGCTCTCGGCATTGAGGCTGAATGGTGCGAAAAGTGTCGGGCAATTTGGAAGAAGATGCAGAGACGTAGATTGGGCAGAGGATAAGATGGAGGAAGCTCAATGGATTGGAATGGTTGTTTAAGTATAATGCAAGGGTATTTAGAGAACAGCCCTTTAATTGTACTCGGTTCCGGTGCTTCTATGCCTTATGGTTTGCCTTCGATGAGTAACCTTGCCGACTGCATAAAATCCAACCATATTGTAAAAAATGATCCGAATTATGGGGCATTTTGTACATCATTAAGTGCGGATGGATTAGAAAAGGCCATAGATAGTGTTTCTCTAAATGAGGAAACAATAAAAGCCATTCGGACAACAACATGGGAAGAAGTGAATAGGTATGACCTCGATTATCTGAAAACAAATTCTTTTTCTCCACCTGAATCACTTGTCAAACTTTTTGAGAAAGTAATAGCACCAACTCCCAATAAAGCTGTTGTTGTTACCACTAATTATGATCGCCTCCCTGATTATGCTGCTGATGGTATAGGGGCATCTTCTGTAACTGGCTTTGAGGGTTCGTATATAAGGAAATTAGAACTTCCCAACAACTTAATAACAACTAGGAGAGTGAGAGCCAGAGAACATGTTGTTGAAATATGGAAAGTTCATGGCTCATTGGATTGGTTTACTGATGCCAAAGGAGAGATTTCCGCTTTTCAGCTTTTACAAGAAATACCTGCCGGATTCTCGCCATTAATTGTTCCACCCGGAAAAGATAAATATAGCAGCACACATAACGAGCCATATCGAAGCATTATTTCAGAAGCAGACAAGGCATTTACAACTGCGGGAGCATATTTGTGTGTCGGCTATGGTTTTAATGATGAGCATATACAACCCAAATTATTAGCACAAATAGCAAACGGAAAGCCGATTGTAATTCTAGTTCGCACAATGACAGATGCTTGCAAGCACCATATTATTGCTGCTGGTATTAGAAAATACTTGATATTTGAAAGATCAGATGATTCTCATACTAAGGTATATGGGAATGGTTGGTCTGAAACATACGACGGACAGTATTGGTGCCTTGACGAATTTTTGAAAGTCTGGTAGGAGGAAAATACATGGGGATTTTTACATATTCGCCGGATGAATTGTTAGGAACGGTTGAAAGCGTTGATACTTCCACAGTTATCATAAGAGTCGAAAATGATGACAAGTTACGCGGATTACAGGTAAACCATCTGATCTCGATTCAGAGTTCAAAAGTTGGACAGCACTTAATCGGTCTGGTCTCTAAAATCATTAGAAAATCAGCATATTCTGATCCTGCCACTGATATTACTCCAGAACTCGGATTTAATATTATCAAAGTAATCTTAATCGGTACACATTTTGATAGAGATGGCGATAAAGCGAATGTTTTCAGGCGATCTTTGGCCACAATTCCCACAATAAATGCAGAATGTCATCTCATTCATGGGAATAGGCTTAAACAATTCATGCAAGCTATTTCTTCCATTCCGGAAGGTGAAGATACAGTTAGCTTGCAAATCGGGCATTATTCTATCGACGAAGATGCAACTGCTTGGCTTAATGGAAATAAGCTATTTCAAAGACACGCTGTAATAGTCGGCAGTACCGGATCAGGTAAATCATGGTGTGTTGCGAAAATCCTTGAACAAGTCGCCTCGCTCAAATCAGCAGACGCGATTCTATTTGACATACACGGAGAGTATTCTCCGTTACAGGGAGATAGTTTTTCACATTTGAAGGTCGCTGGGCCAAATGATAATATTGACGACGGAATTCTATTTCTTCCATATTGGCTTCTTACCTACGAAGAAATGCTTTCATTGATGCTTGACCGCAGCGACAGCAATGCACCAAACCAAGCAATGATGTTCAGCAATGCTGTAATTGATGGGAAGAAAGAGTTTCTGCATAGTATTGAGAATTTTGAGATGGAAGCCAATATCACATTGGACAGTCCTGTTCCGTATCATCTTGATGCTTTGCTTGAAGGCTTAAAAGGAAAAGACGCAGAAATGGTACCTGGAGCAAGAGGAGAAAAGCAGGGACCATACAATGGAAAACTTACACGCTTTATTCAAAGGCTGGAAACAAAGCAGAAAGATAAGCGTCTGAATTTTATGTTCAGTACAGAAGATCGTTTATTATCTTATACCTACATGGGTGAGCTCTGTGAAAAGCTGATGGCTCCATCTGTGAATGGAGAAAAAGGAGTAAAAATAATTGACTTTTCAGAGGTGCCCTCCGATATTCTTCCACTAATTGTATCGCTTATTGCACGAGTGATTTTCTCTGTTCAGCAGTGGACACCTGTTAATACGAGGCATCCGATTGCGATTTTCTGTGATGAAGCTCATCTTTATATTCCGGCAAATACTGAAAAGAGTATAGATGATGCAAGCCTTGTGACCTTTGAGCGTATTTCAAAAGAAGGGAGAAAATATGGTGTTGGATTGGTCGTAATCTCCCAGAGGCCTTCCGAAGTTAATCGAACCGTATTAAGCCAAAGTAATAATTTTATAGCTATGCGCCTAACAAATGTTGACGATCAGTCTGTTGTAAAAAGGCTCCTTCCTGATAGTTTGGGTGATTATGCAGAAATGCTGCCGATACTTGATGTTGGTGAAGCATTGGTGGTCGGTGATGCCAGTTTATTACCGAGTCGTATACGAGTCTCAGCGCCTGTTTTGAAACCCCGAAGTGCTACTATTGATTTTTGGAATGAATGGTCAAAGGAAACAACCAATGTTGACTTATCCTGTGCAATTGAGGCATTAAGGAAACAATCCAAATAATATAAAGCACTGTGTTTTTTCAATTCCCGAGAGAGAACACAGTGCTTTTTCCTATTTCCTGAGCCGGGTATTTTGAATGAAATTATCGGTTTGTACACACAATCGGCGAAGGAAATGCCAGGTGGTTTCCAAAGGAGGGCGGCGCTCTCCTTTCGGCTCCGGGTCATCCAATAGGCGTGAGAAACGGCCTGTTGGCATGGGGTTCCATAGGGGAACAGCGTTCCACTTGGCACACGATTTTCCGCAGGAAAGTCTAGTGTGTTATACCTTTTGTGACCGCTGGCGCGGGAAAGGGGCTGCAAGTGCGAGGATTGTGATGAACATCTGAGCGGCGCAGAGACTTTTCGGCAACAGCAGAACAGAGCACATTTGCAATGCCGCCTGATTGCAAATGTGCTCTGTTCGAGTGTAGTTGTCACTGAAAATTACGATGCCGGGCAGAGTGATTTTTCAGAACAACGGAGGTCGCAAAAGGGATATAAAAAACTACTCGTTGGAGCTTTCTTCATTCTCCGGAGCGAACTGACCGACCAGGGCATTCATCGCATCTTTTAATTTATTGCCGACTTCTTCATTTATAGGAAACGCATTGCCCAGATAAGATGTTAATGCGTCGGAAATATTGTCGGGAGAAAGAGACGTAAGAGGATTGCCCTGCGCCTGTTCCTGAACCGATTTGAACATGCCTTGAACAACGTCAGCGGTTGCAACATTGCCGGTCGGTTTTCCGGACTGGATGCCTGATTTTACATCCCGAAGGATAACCATAAATTCATTTTTGATCTTTTCAATATCGGCTTCGTTAGTACCGATCTTCTGCATATTTATCTTACGTACATCCCTCAAAATCTCTGTCCTTTTCGAAGGATCAGCAGCCTCAGCCAGCTCCTTCAGCGGAGCGGTAGCAAGGTCAATAATTTCGTTTCTGGCAGCAATCCCCGGTACATTTGAATCATCGAAATAAGCGCGGATTCGAGAACATAGCGTCGGAAAACGGTCATGCTCCAGAAGCCGATTCAGAACGTCCATATCAATCTTTCCGGAGATCATTCGCATGATCGATTTTTCGGAAAGATTCAGCATAGAAATCTCATAGCTTCTCGGAGCTGTTACCTGTGTCAGCCCCAGAAGGTAATCTGTGGAAACATGAAAAAGCTCTGCGGCAGCGATAAGAATGCCGATGTTGACGCTTTCGGTTTCTCCGCTTTCGATACGGCTGATCTGCGAGGGTGAGACAAAGAGCTTTTCAGCAAGCTCCTTCTGATTCCAGCCGCGGTCTTTTCTGAGTTCTGAGATCCGGTAACCGGCGGTGTCTTCGTTCTTCTCTCGATATTCTTTCATCACACAAACCTCCTGATTGCAGTTTTGCAATTCTTATTATAAGCTCAGAATTGCAGATTTGCAATTTTTATCGTCTATACTTCCGTGAATTGCGGCTTTCGTGTAAAAACGAGGGTCGCTCTTTTTTTGCGGTAAAGTGGTCTCACGATCGATCGAATAAACGAAAACGTAGGAGAAAGACCACTTTGAATATTTTTGAAACTGTAAAATCTTCGATTCCGGTTCGGCAGGCAGCCGAGTATTACGGATTGCAGATCTGCAAAAACAACATGACTTGTTGTCCGTTTCATCCGGATAAGCATCCGAGTATGAAGCTGAACGACGATTATTATTACTGCTTTGGCTGCGGAGCGACCGGCGATGTTATCGACCTTACCGCAAGGCTTTTTGATCTGGGAAAGTTCGAGGCGGCAAAAAAGCTCGCATCCGATTTCGGCATTGATCCGGATAATCCGCCTACTGCGGCAGCACTCGCAAAACCGAAACACAAGATGATCCGTGCTTTCCGTGAAGATGAGCAGTATTGCTTTCGGGTGATCTGTGATTACCTGCATCTTCTGGAAAGCTGGCAGAAGCTCCATGCGCCGCGCACACCGGACGAGCCCTTGGATGACCGTTTTGTGGAAGCCTGTCAGATGAAGGATTATATCGAGTATCTGGCAGACATTCTCACCGTCAGTGATCTGGAGCTTCGTGTGACGACCACCAAGGAACTTCTCAAAGACGGCAAGATCACAGAACTGGAAAAGCGCCTGAATCGCCTTACTGATCTTTCGGAAGAAGGTGAAGCGGCATGAGCGAAAACGGCAACATCATCCTTCCGGAATGGTTTGATGGGAAAAAGATCAATGAAGCATTGTTCTGCGCTGAGTTCATCCGGGATTTTCCGATGATTACGATCAATGACACGTTTTTCACGGTAAACGGTCGTGTTGCCGACGAAAACAGGTTGAAAAAGGAAATCTATAATCGGATCAAGCCCTATGTCACCAGTGGAATCGCAAAGCGTGTGGCCGGCCTTCTGGATGTCATGCGTATGGAGTGCTGTACTGCCTCCCTGCCGCTGTTTCAGGATCGCATCCATGTGAAGAACGGCACCTATTATCTGGACGGCACGTTTTCTGAGAAGAAGGATTTCTGCCGAAACAGACTGCCGGTCGCCTATAACCCAGATGCGCCTGAACCGGAAACATGGCTTCGGTTTCTTTCGGAGCTTCTTATGCCGGAGGACATTCCCACCTTGCAGGAGTTCATGGGATACTGCTTCATCCCATCTACCAAGGGGCAGAAGATGCTGCTTCTCACCGGCAAGGGCGGTGAAGGGAAGAGCCGTATCGGGCTTGTGCTCCGTGCCCTGCTCGGTTCCAACATGAATACCGGCAGCATTGCCAAGGTTGAGACCAATTCCTTTGCACCGGCAGATCTGGAGCATACGCTCGTTATGGTGGACGATGATATGAAGCTGGAGGCATTACCCCAGACCAATACCATCAAGGTAATCATTACGGCGGAGCTTCCCATGGATCTGGAAAAGAAGGGACGGCAGAGCTATCAGGGGGATTTGTATGTGCGGTTCATGGCACTCAGTAACGGAACGCTGCAATCACTCTATGACAGGAGCGTCGGTTTCTTCCGAAGGCAGATCATTCTGACCGCCAGAAAGAAAGACCCGAACCGGAAAGACGATCCCTATCTTGCGGAAAAGATGTGCAGTGAAACGGAAGGCACCTTTCTATGGGCGCTGGAAGGACTGCATAGGCTGATAGCAAATGACTATCGTTTCACTGAAAGCCCTGGCGCACAGGAGAATCTGGAAGCGGCCATTTCCGACGGAAACAACATCATCGATTTCCTTGGTTCGGAGGGGTATATCCGGTTCAAAGCCGATTATGAAGTCAGCTCCCGTGATCTGTACTCCGTTTACCGGCAGTGGTGTGAGGATAACGCGCTCAGTGCTCTTGTACAGAAAAGCTTTTGTTCCTATCTGAAACAGAACGAAAGCCGGTACGGCCTTGAATACACGAACAAGGTGAATATCGGCGGCGGCAGATTTGTCAGGGGCTTTATCGGTATTGAGCTGATCAGTCGGCCTTACTAAAAAACGGAACCAACCCGAAAGTACGTGTACTATCCGTACCGAACGTACCGGGAGACCGTACACGAGTACACTTGGTACACGTACTTTTCAGTCCATTCACTTTATTTTACGGAGGAATTATGAAAGCACAGTACGGAATCTTACGATTCGCGAAATACAAGGGCCCGGAGATCGGGCATATCGAAGCTCATAACGAGCGGACGAAGGAGAAATATGCCAGCAATCCGGATGTGGATACGAGCAGAAGCCAGTATAACTTCCATCTTATCACGCCGCAGAGAAAATACCGTGCGGAAGCAGAAAAGCAAATTGCGGAGGCGGGCTGCCGGACACGCTCCGACAGTGTGCGTGTGGTAGAAGCACTGGTAACTGCCAGCCCGGAGTTCTTCAAGGGAAAGAAACGGGCGGAAATCAAAGAATATTTCACCTATGCTTTGGACTTCATCAAAGAGCATCAGGCAGAAGAAACGATCATTTCAGCAGTTGTTCACATGGATGAGAAAACACCGCACATGCACCTCTGCTTCGTTCCGCTGACAGAAGACAGACGGTTATCCGCAAAAGATATCGTCGGCAACCGGAAGAAGCTGACATAGTGGCAGGATGAGTTCTGGAAGCACATGGTAAAGAAATACCCGGAACTGGAACGGGGCGAGAGCGCCAGCGAGACCGGCAGAGAGCATATCCCGCCGAGGTTCTACAAGGAAGCCGTTCATCTGAATAATCTTCGTGATAAAATCATGGAACTGCTTTCCGGTACGAACCCATTAAATGCCGGATCACGCACGGCAGAGGTGGAAAAGCTTCTGGATGAGTACATCCCGGGCGTAGAGAAGATGAAGACTCGGCTCAAACGGTACAGCGCCGAAAACAAGACGCTGAAAGAGGAAAAGGCAGAATTGGAAGGCAAGCTCAAAAGCGCCGAGGAAGCCGGGAAAGAAAAGATTGCCAATCGCCTCAAATACGCCGGAATGGAAAAAGAGCTCCAGGAGCTTCATGCAATGGTGGATACCATCCCGCCGGAGATTATGGCGGCTTTCAGGGAGCGCAGCGAAAGGCAGAAAGAGGCTTTGACCAGATAACCGTAACAGCACCGCATATTTGCACTTTCTTGCTCCAAAACAGGGGTGGCTACCCCGTTTTTTGCAGCGAACAGAGCATGGTCGATATATTTATCCACTCGGGGCAAATGAGCGTTACAAGGCGTTTTACAGAGGAGAAAAACGATGAACAATGAATTGATGCAGAATGAAGACTTCATTCGTTGTTCTACAATGATCGCAGAACTTCTGATGAAGTATAAAGCTATGGAAGACAACAAAGACGCTGGAGAGGGCGGGATGCAGGAAGAAGCATCCTGCTCTCTTCTTTTTATTGTGGGCCTATTGAAAAGTCTATTGTCATCGTTCATACTATGAATTGCAGATGTTTATTACTGACAAAGAATTTGAACGGAGGGAGTGCTGTCCATGGAAAACGCATACATATATACCCGTGTTTCGACCTTGATACAAGTGGACGGGTTTTCCCTTGATGCGCAGGAAACGGAGATCCGTGCTTTTGCGGAAGCACGAAAGATCAATATCGTCGGAAAATATACGGACGAAGGCAAATCCGGCAAGAATGCCGAGCATCGTCCCGCATTTACACAGATGATGGAGGATATCCGGAGCAAGAAGGATAACATCCGATATGTGCTTGTTTTCAAGCTTTCCCGTTTTGCCAGAAACACCAGCGACACTGCGAAATATCTTCAGGAGCTTGCAAGCTACGGAATCGGTCTCATAGGAGTCAAAGACGGAATCGACACTTCAACTGTTACCGGCAAGATGATCGCAAATATCATGGGGGCCGTTGCAGAGGTTGAGCTTGAAAACATCCATGAGCAAACACTTGCCGGAAGACAGCAGAAGGCAAGAAACGGTCTCTGGAACGGAGCACAGGCACCTTTCGGGTATGCGCTGGAAGACAAGAAGCTGATTATCTGTCCCGATGAAGCAGAGATCGTGAAAGAAATCTACCGGCTCTATACGGAAGAAGGCCAGAGCATCAGTTATATATCTAAGAAGCTCAACGATGAAAACATCCGGCGTGAACAACGCGGAAATGTAAAAATCCCCGGCTTTACGGACAGAACCGTCCGAATCATTCTCAGCAATCCGGTTTATGCAGGTATGATTTCTTACGGACGCCGCCATACGGTCAAGGTTGAGGGAACGAACAACGAAACGAAGGTCGTGAAGCAGGACGATGAAAGCAAGATTATTCTTGTTGACGGGGTACATGAAGCTATTATCAGCAAAGAGACATTTGCAAAAGCCGAAGAACGACTGAAAAAGAATGTCGCGCACCGGAAGACCCGGAGCGACAGCACGACGGTTTATCCACTGACCGGCCTTATCAAATGCCCTGACTGCGGAAAGAACATCTTCGGTTATACGGCTCCGCCGAGAAAAAAGAAGAACGGAAAAGAAGGCTATTATCCGAGATATATTTCCTACCGCTGCATTTCCGGCAGAGACCGGAACGGGATCACCTGTTCCCTTGCCAACAAGTATTACAGCGGTACGAAGCTGGAAACCGAGGTGCGTGAGGTCATATCCTCCATGGTGACAATACCGGAGTTTATGGAGAATATTTCACAGAAGATCGATATCCAGACGGATGTGAAATCGCTCCGGAAAAAGCAGACGACAATCAGAAATGAGATCACCAAGTATAACGGCAATTTGATCCAGACCGAAAAGCGGCTGACGGAGCTTGATGCCGCAGACAAGCACTACGAAAAGAAGGTAGACAGCCTGAACCGCATCCTGGACGATCTGTACGAAAAGATCGAGGATGCCCAGACGAGACTTGACGAGGTAAATCAGGAAATTGCTATGGTTGAGAAATCTGCCATGACAAAGCAGTCCATCTTTGAAATGCTGGAAGGCTTCAGCAAGTATTACGATGTAATGTCACCAGAGGATAAGAAAGTACTGCTGCAGGCGATGATTTCCTCCATCGAAATCTATGACATTCAAAAAGGAAAGCGCGCAGATGGGCATCTGATTAAGACGATCCACTTCATATTCCCGGTTACCTATGACGGCGAAAGTGGTGCTTTATTTATCAGAACTAATGAACAGCATGTTGAAAGCGTTGGGCTCTTCACCCGCGGATAAGCTCTTCCAAAGGCCTCGATATTAGGAATAGAGGCCTTCTTTAAAGAGCTCTGGCGACAAGAAGAACTGCAGTGCCTTATCCTCTCTGCGTGTACGGTAGAAGTCGGGCAAATTTTTGAGCACAATCTTCCCGTAACCCTTATCGATCACACGCGAATCACAAAGTACCACCATACCTCGGTCGTTTTCACTACGAATGAGACGTCCAGAACCTTGCTTCAAGGCAAGCACTGCCGCTGGCAGTGTATGCACAGCAAAAGGATGCTTTCCTTCTTTCTCAATCGCCTCGCAGCGAGCAACTTCCACAGGATCGTCTGGTGGCGAGAATGGAATCTTGTCAATAATGACGAGCGAAAGTGCATCGCCCTTCACATCAACGCCTTCCCAAAAGCCCGTAGAACCCACCAAAATCGCGTTTCCATGCTGACGGAATTCACTAATCAACGTGGGCTTCGGGGCAGAGCCTTGCACTAAAAGTTTATAAGGCAAATTGTTTGCTTCGAGTTTCGCCTCAAGCATTTCAGCAGCATCTTTCACGGCGGCAAGAGACGTACAAAGCACAAAGGTGCGCCCTTCGGCTGCGTTAATGAGCGGCCAAGTCGCCTCGATCACATTTCGGGTGTGCTCGTGAGTGTTATTTTTGGGCGCAGGTAACTTTGGGATATAAAGGCATCCCTGCTCCCAATAGTTAAAGGGACTGTCCCAGGATTCTTCCACAGCCTCATCAATGCCAAGTTCGGCTTTGAAATGCGTGAAATTCTTATTGTTCGAGAGCGTAGCCGAGGTAAAGACCCAAGCGCCCCCCATTTGCTCTCGCATATAGCGAAAATCTTTAGCAAAGGAGAGTGGCGTATTGTTAAAACGCACCCAACTGCGCCCCACGGTAAACCACAACACCCGGTTGGCCGACTCTTTTTCTGAGGGAGGCGTCACCACTTCACCTTGCTCTTTAATGCGCTCAAGAATAGGCGCTTCGAGTTCGCTCTCTGAGGGGTTCACACGTTTTTTGATGAGCTCACCCCAATCAAAGACTTCTTCATAGAGTTCGTCAAACCACGCAATGAGCGTATCGAATTCGTTATCGCGCCCTTCATTGACTTTCATCTGCTCTTTATATTCATTGCAGACGTTTTCGAGTTCAATAAAGGGATCAAGCAACTCTGAGAGATTGCTCATCGTATCAAGCGAAATACGGTCTCCTTCTTTAAAGCCCATCTCGTTGATGCGCAACACAATGCGTCGGCAAGCGTTTTGCATCTTGGTGTAGAACTTATTCCAAAGCGCACCAGCTCCATTTAAAGTCGCACGAGCCCCTAGCGCTGCTGCCTCTTGCCCAATGCTATCGAGTTGGTTTGTGGAAAAGCCCGTGCCAAAGAAGTCTAAGGCAATATCGGGGAGCTGATGTGCTTCGTCAATCACGGTGAGTGTCGCTTCTGGGAGAAGTCCATCAATGGCGCCACGAGAACTATTTTTGAGTGCCAAAGAGCTCAAATAGAGGTGATGGTTCACAATCACCACATTACTTTGCATGGCGCGCTCTCTTGCGCGGCGCACGAAGCACTCTTCCCAATGCGGACAGCGATCACGACCCAAACAGTTTTCACGCGTACTCGTCACCATCGGCCAGAGCGGATCGTCTTCAGGAACGTCAGGGAGCTCTGCACGATCACCTGTCTCAGAAGTTGCCGCAAAGCGCTGAATTTTACGCAGTTTGATGAAGGAATCTTTTTGCGGGAGGCGATCGTTACTCGCCATCACTTCTAAGTGAAAGTGGCAGACGTAGTTTGCACGCCCTTTTAAAAGCGACACCGTCACAGGAACGCCTAAAGCACGGCGAATGGCGGGCAAGTCCTTGGCAAAAAGCTGATCTTGCAAGGACTTTCCAGCGGTAGAGACAATCGTTGTCACCCCAGCCACAATAGCAGGAATCAAATACGCAAACGTCTTCCCCGTCCCTGTCCCCGCTTCCGCGATCAGGGTTGTTTTTCCTTCAATGGCTTTTGCAACCTCTCGGGCAAACTCCTGCTGTCCTGGGCGAGGGCGAAAGTCATTGAGCATCTGGGCCATAGGACCATCTGCATCATAAATACGGGCAATACGAGTGGGAAAGTCCAGTTTGGGATCTTTCCAGTCTTGATTCGGGGCCATGTGTGACTGATTCAATAAAAAATCAAATAGTTAGAAATACTTGCTCAACGAAGAACGGTTTTGGTTTTGCTGATCCTGTAAGCGCTGCTGGGCGTCTTCACGCTCTTTACGAGACTTTTCATAGTCTGCCTGCTGAGCGGCACGTTCGGCCTGGCGCTCTTTGGCTTGGCTTTCAGCTGACTCTAAGCGCTCTTTAGCGACACGCTGCTTTTCTTCGTAGCGTCGAATATTTTCCGCCTCTTGCGCCTTTTTCTCAGCCGCTTCCTGTTGCTTTTCCTTGACGCGATCCGCTGCCGTATTGTTGATATTCATCGGCTCACTCGCTGCCTGAGGCGTCTTTGGCGTCACACCCATTGGGGTGCTTGCTGCCTTAGGTGTTTTAGGGCTCACCGTGCTCGGTGCTTTAGGCTCTTTCATCGTCTTAGTGCGAGGCTTCATAGGTGGCTCTTTCGTTTCGGCTGCGGCTTTAGCACGTCGCTCTTGAATTTCACGCGTTTTTTGAGCACGAAGAATACTTTCCGCTTGATTGCTAATCTGGCGGATTTCACGCGTGCGAAGCATATTCTGCTCACGCGCCTCTTCAATACAGTGGTTCACGAAAAACTTGCTGTAGCAAACCTTCGTCATGTCTTTGAGGGCCGCCTCCAACTGCGCAGTGGCGCGTTCACCTTCGCTTTTAGCCTGCTCGGCTTGCTCTACGCTCTTTAAAGCCTCTGGCTGAGACCACTGACGAAAATAGCTATCGTCCTTTAAAACAGCGCTCGCTTCTTCTTCCGTCATGGAGGCTGCGCTTGCAGTAGTCATAACGCCTAACGCACAAAGCGCTAAAAGAAATTGAAACGGACGACGATTCATGGAAAGCTCCTTGCCAGCGATTTTTAGTATCACTAAATGATACCAGCAATCAGTAAGGCGTGCAAAAAAGAAAAAGGCCAATCATTTACTAAACTCTTGCAAGTCTAACAAAATGATTAGCCTTAGGCGTCATTGGGTAGCGCTATTCGCGTATGAAGTCGTAGCGATTCGTGACAAAACCGAATCGCTCCTTTTCACGCCGTAGTGCTCTAGATTAAAGGACCGTCATGACCTTATCAGAGCTCAAACGGGACTTCGGACGCGTAGCGTTGCCATCCTGAGCGGAACGGTGACCAAAGCTCACCGCCACGGCCGTGCGCAAGCCCTTACCCTTCAAGCCCAAGATTTCGTCAATCTTGGCATAGTCCACACCTTCAAGGCTGGTGCTATCAATGCCCATTTGCGCAGCCGCGTAAAGCACAAAGCCTAAAGCGATGTAAGCCTGACGAGAACTCCAAGCAAAGAGCTGGTCTGGCGTCTTAGTATGCAAGCCAACAAAGAAACGGCGACCCTGATCTTGCTGGGTGCGAAGCGCATCGTTAGGATAGCGGCCGTCAACCGTTTCCTGTTCCAAGCGAGATTCAAAATCGGCATCCGTGTAGGCATCGTTAGCCGCAATCACGAGCACAAAGTCAGCGTCCAAGGCACGGCTCTGGTTAAAGTCCAAAATGCCAGGCAACAATTTTTTCTTGGCTTCTTCCGTGCGAGCCACGAAGAAGTGCCATGGCTGAGCGTTCACAGAAGAAGGAGAAAGGCGAGCCACTTCAAGGAGCGTGGCGACTTCTTCGTCAGTTAAGGGCTTCGTTTTGTCGTAGTGCTTCGTGGTATAACGCTGGCGAACAATCTCAAGAGGAGACATAGTTAAATCCTTGTTTAATTTGATAATGAATTCTGTTAATTTCGCGCACTAGAGAAAGAGAGGCGCGAAAAAAGTGTCGTAGAAATAGTTTAGCGAGAATGCCGGCTGTCTAAGTCGGGCATTAACATTTTTTTAAATATTCTTCTTGTCTTTTCATGCCTTCTCGCTTTTGGTACACTTTTGGGCAATGTTTTCGCGCACTCCCATCAGTTTGGTGCGAGAAAACCCGAATTTCTTATCGATGTTTTATTGAGCAAGGCGGACTCTCTGCGCCTTCTCGCCTCGGGACTAATTGTTATGAAAAAACCTATTCGTGTTGCTGTCACAGGGCCTGCTGGCCAAATCGGTTACTCTCTTCTTTTCCGCATTGCCTCTGGTGCAATGTTGGGTCCCGACCAGCCTGTTATTCTCTCGCTCTTAGAGCGTGATAACCCCCAGAGTCAGAACGCTTTAAAGGGCGTGATGATGGAATTGGAAGACTGCGCTTTCCCGCTCTTAGCGGATATGACGTGCTCCTCCGACACAAAAATCGCCTTTAAGGACGCCGAATACGCTCTTCTCGTCGGGGCTCGTCCTCGTGGACCTGGGATGGAACGCGCCGACCTCTTAGAAGCTAATGCTGAAATTTTCCAACTTCAGGGTCGTGCGCTAGACGAAACCGCTGCTCGCAATGTGAAAGTCTTGGTGGTGGGCAACCCCTGCAACACCAATGCCTATATTGCTATGAAGAACGCGCCTTCCCTCTCGCCTCGTTGCTTCTCCGCAATGTTGCGTTTGGACCAGAACCGTGCCATGAATCAGTTGGCCAAGAAAGTGGGTGTCCACGTCACCGATGTGAAGGATGTGGCTGTCTGGGGGAACCACTCTCCGACGATGTACGCCGATATCACGCACGCAACCGTGAAGGGCGACCCAGCCTTGGGCTTAGTTGATCAGGCGTGGATTAATGAAGACTTCATCCCCACGGTGGCTAAACGTGGTTCTGCCATTATTGCTGCGCGTGGCGCGAGCTCTGCTGCTTCAGCCGCTAGCGCTGCCATTGACCATATGCACGACTGGGCGCTTGGCTCGCGTGGCGAATGGGTGACGATGGGGGTACCGAGCGACGGCAGCTACGGAATTCCAGAAGGTCTCGTCTTCGGGTTCCCCTGTGTGATTGACGAAGCCGGTAACTACAGCATCGTGCAGGGCTTAGACTTCACAGAAGAAGGAAAGGCTCGCATTGCTAAGACAACCGAAGAGCTTCTCAAAGAGCGCCAAGCGGTTAAGCGCTTCTTCGCTTAATTGTTTCTCAAGCAGGATTTGGCCACAAACTAAATCCTGCTTTTTTGCCTTAATGACTTCCTAGATGCCTATTTCTGCCCAAATCATTGAAGCGATCGAGCAGCTCGAAGCTCAACTCCCCGCGTCAGTTCTCAGTAAAGAAGATCTCAGCACCCAAGAGAAAACCGTCTGCGTTTTTGATACCAATGCGCTCCTGGATATTCTCTTTTGGAGGGATCCCCATATTGCACCGCTCTCTTTTTCTCTCTCGAAAAAGAAAATCGTGGCGCTACGCTCTCGCGCCACGATGATTGAGCTCTTAGATGTGCTCGTTCGCCCTCAGTTTGCAGGTTCGCTTGAAGCGGCGCTTCCTTTTTTGAAAGAAGCCTTTGCTCTCACCACGCCAATTGATGAAGCGCTTCTCACGCCAGAAGAGACCCTCACGGGGACGCTTGCCCCAAGTGTGTGTCGTGATAGTGACGATCAAAAGTTTTTAGATCTCGCCTTTGTGGCACAAGCCGCCTTCTTATTCACAAAAGATAAACTCGTCTTGAAAGCAGGGAAAAAACTGAAAAAATTTAACCTTCTCGTGGTCACTCCTGAGGAGTTTATTAAGAAAAATCTCTTATAAATCAATAATTTATAAGGAAATCTAATCAAAATACTGTATGAACTGTGAGCAATCACAAGGAGTGAGTGGTCTATTTGTAAATAACTTATCTGTTTCAAATGAAGGCTTTTTGCTAAAAATTTATACTATGGGTGGAATTGAAATGCTGTTCTTCTTTATGAACAGCATTTTTTCTCCCGCCACTAAAGACCGGTGGTAGCGATCTTTGCTAGGTTGCTAGCCGTTCTATGGTTCTAGGTGCAGTCGCAGCCCAATGCTTTTTTCCCTTGAGCTTGGAAGAGTAAGTCGACTTTTGTGGTGTGTGTTCTTGGCGCGTTGCTCTTCGTGCCCAAGAATTGTTGGAACTATCAGGAGAATCTCTCGTGGATCAAGCTACTCTCATCGTCCAGAGTATTAATAGCATGCTCTGGGGCGTGTACTGCCTTATTCCCCTCTTGGTGGGAACGGGCATTTACTTTACGTGGAAACTTCGATTTGTCCAAGTCAAGCGTCTTGGAGAAGCCCTTCGCCAAGTTTTTGGCGATTTTTCATTTTTCGGCAAGTCTGCTGGTAAAGACGGGATGTCTTCCTTCCAGGCTCTCGCTACCGCCATTTCAGCTCAGGTCGGTACAGGTAACTTAGCGGGCGTTGCAACCGCGCTTGCTATGGGTGGTCCTGGGGCCATCTTCTGGATGTGGTTAGCCGCTTTCTTCGGTATGGCCACCATTTTTGCTGAAGCCGTGCTCGCTCAGCTCTATCGATCTCGTGACGCCAAAGGCAATATCACGGGCGGTCCTGCCTTCTACATCTCTGAAGGTTTAGGAAGTAAAGCGCTCGCCACTTTCTTCTCCATCACCATCATTATCGCCCTTGGTTTTGTGGGCAACATGGTGCAGGCCAACTCCATTGCGGATGCCTTTAATACCGCCTTTAACATTCCCACCTGGTTAACAGGGATTGGGATCATCGCCCTTTCTGGCTTCATCTTCATTGGTGGGATTAAGCGTATTGCGAGTTTTGCCGAAAAGATGGTGCCCGCTATGGCCCTCGTCTACATCGTGGGCTCGATCACGATCATCTTCTCGAACTTTACGGAAATCTTCCACGTAATCGAAATGATTTTCGTGGGCGCATTTGATCCGCAAGCCGCAACGGGCGGCGTGATTGGTGCTGGTATCCGTGAAGCTATCCGCTACGGTGTGGCACGTGGCCTCTTCTCTAACGAAGCTGGTATGGGTTCTACCCCTCATGCTCACGCTGTCGCTAAAGTCAAGCACCCTGTGCAGCAAGGTCTCTTTGCTATCGTGGGGCTTTTCTTTGATACGTTCATCATCGTGAATATGACCGCTTTCGTGATTCTCTCCACGGGGGCCTTAGATGGCGTCTTGACGGGGAGTGCATTGACGCAGCGTGCCTTCACGTTAGGTCTGGGGCCAATCGGTAACGGCTTTGTGGCTGTCTGTTTACTCTTTTTCGCTTTCACGACGATTGTGGGTTGGTACTTCTTTGCTGAGCAAAACGTGAAATACCTCTTCGGTATGCGCTGGCTCTCTACCTACCGCGTGCTCGTGCTTTGCTTCTTGATGTTGGGCTCTTTCTTACATGTCACGCTCGTTTGGGAATTGGCTGACCTCTTTAACGGGTTAATGGTCATTCCTAACGTGATTGCCTTGATTGGGTTGTCAAAACTCGTCGAAAAGGCGCTCAAAGACTACGAGCAAAACTTCACAACGGGTGGAGTACCACTTTTTGGGGCAAATGCCCCAGACGGTGGTCGCAGTCAGATTCCGATGCGCATTCGTGTACGTGGTGATCGTCCGTTCGAGACGGAAGATGATGACGATGAAGACCTAGAAGCTCGCTTTGGTAAGCGTCCTGTCAATACGCGCCGCTTGGTACGCTTTATGAATTTGCGTCACCACTTGCGCCGTCGTCATCCACCAAAGAAGAAATAATCCTCTTCTTGAGCGATACATTCAATACGGGCTCTTCTCCCAAGTAGGAAAAGAGCCCGTATTTTTTTGCTCGATTTTAAGAGGTTGGTGTTTGCACTTCGTGCGCTGCTATCTCTTCTGAGGCATTAGGAAGAGAAAGTGTAGTGGCGCTTTCCTCCGCCTCCTCTTCTGCTGGAAGGCTCTCCTGTGGGAGCGTCACATCAATGCTTGCCATCGTCTTTTGCATCTGATTCTGACGAGTCTGCATCGCGGCAAGGCTAGACTGCGCTTCACCAAACTTCTTTTGCACCTTAGCAAAGCCCTCCGCAAAGCGCAGGAATTCACTCTTCACATCGCCTAAGACTTTCCAGACTTCACTACTGCGCTCTTGCAGAGCCAGTGTCACAAAGCCCATCTGAAGACTATTAATCAATGCGCAAATCACCGTGGGACCCACTGGCGTGATGCGAAGTTCCCGCTGCAATCTATCAAAAAGTCCAGGAATACGGAGCACTTCTGCGTAAAGTCCTTCGCTTGGCAAATAAATCACGGCAAATTCCGTGGTATAAGGCGGGCGCACATACTTGTCGCGAATCGACTTCGCTTGCGTCCAAATCGCACGTTCTAACCCCTTACGAGCCTCTTGCTCTGCGGCAATATCCCCCGCTTCGAGCGCTGCCATTAAACGCTCGTAGTCTTCCATTGGGAATTTCGAGTCAATCGGAAGCCAGCAAGGCTCTTCGCCAGAAGCCCCGGGCAGGCGCACAGCAAAGTCCACCGTAGCAGAACTGCCTGGAATAAGCTGAAACTGCTCTTTATATTGGCCTGGCGTCAACATATCGGCGAGCAGAACCGAGAGTTGCGTTTCCCCAAAGGTGCCACGCGTTTTCACATTGGTGAGCACCCCTTTCAAATCGCGCACACTCGCAGCCATACTGCGCATTTCGCCTAATCCGTGTTCCACCAAACCTAACTTTTCGTCTACCGTTTTAAAGCTTGCGCTCAAGCGCTCGTTTAAGGTGCGGTCCAGCTTTTCCTGCACCGTCTCGCGCATTGCTTCAAGCTTCGTTTCGTTTAATTGGCGAATGCGCTCTAAGTTTTTGTCGAGCGCCTCACGCATCTCGTTAATTTTGCCGTGAAGCTGCTCTTGGAGCTGGCGCTCTGTTGTGGCGTGACTCGCTGTCATGCGCTGGAAGCGTTCATCGACCATCGCCTGAATCTCGAGGAGGCGCTTGTGCAGAATATTGTTTAAGTCGTTAAGACTCATCTGCGCCGTTTGATTAAGAGACTTCACCTCAGCCGCATTTTTTCCTTGCTGATCGGTCACAAAGGCCATTAAGTTCGTAAACGACTGGCGTGAATTACGATCAACATTGAGAATCTGCTCCTGCAGCTCGTGGCGCTCACCACGCTGGCCCATCAAAATCGCTTCGATGATTTCATCGCTACGGATTTCCCAATCACGTTGCTGTTGGGCTTCCATATCGAGTTGACGCTTGTAGAGCATCGCAATCATGACGACAAGCAACAAAATCAAAGCACAAAGTATGGTCAATATGACGTTTGGCGACATCAGGTCTCCTAGAAAAGTCGGGAGAGAAAGTGAATGCTTCAAACACTCACTTTCTCTTTGATTAATGGTCAGCAGGTGGTGGCGTATTGGAGTTGGAATCTCCACGGTGGCGCGCTTTATGGGCGAGTTCAGTAGCTTTATGCCAAAGGTTACTTGCGCCGTCCTTTAAATGTTGCCCTTGTTCTGCTAGCACTTCTTCGACTCGGTGCATCACTTCCTCAGTCTTTTTCGCCTTGGGGCTTTCGGGCTTTGCTGCCTCCACCTTCTCTTCAGGCTTAGTCGCGGTCTCCGCTTCGTCTAAGGGCTCCGCAGTTTTAGCGACATCGGCTGGCGCTTTGGCATAAGCACGTAAGAGTTTGTCAAGAAGCGCCAAGCTCATAGCCTCATCGCTACCCATGACATGGGTGAACTGATCATCTGCTTCGTTACTCAAAAGACTATCGTCTGCACCACGCACCAGTACGCGAAGGTTGCTGCGCAACTGGCGAATATTTTTGAGCACTTGACGGTTAAGGAGTGTATCGCTTAGCGCTAAAACCACATACGCCGCCGAAGTGATACGGGCTTTCACGAGCGTCATCGGGTCTTTGACTTCCCCTACGACAACGCCTGGCGCGTTTGCCCCTTCAAAACTCGGGTGGTTCTCTGTTCCCGAAGAGCTTGTCACGCAAATCGCTGGGATGGCTACCGCTTGCAGCTGCTTCAAAAGCGGTTGCGTTACATCATTCAATCCCACGACCACAACGTGGCCACGTTGCACCGTGCTAGTTGTCGGTTGCTCCGCTAGGGCCTTCACAGGCGTTTCTCGCATGGCCACTTTGCGGAAATACGCACGCTTTGTCACTAAGAAGTGACGTAACTTCGGAATCGAGGCGAAAAGGAGCGGGTTAAACGCAATCGAAACAATGGAGGCCGCCACGATTAAGCTCATCGTAGAGCGGTTCGCTAAGCCTAAACTCATCCCCTGACCACAGAGGATGAAAGAAAATTCTCCAATCTGCGCCACGCACGCACCCAAAATCAAGGCGGTATCAAGTGGCCACTTAAGCCACAGCACTAAGAGCGCTGCCGTAGCAGAAGTCACAAAGAGAATCACCAGCAAGATGGTGAAAATCGTAAAGGGTTGCTGAATAAAGACGTGCCAGTCCAGTAAGAGCCCGACTGAGACGAAAAAGAGCACCGAAAAAGCGTCTTGCAAGGGAAGTGTATTTTGGGCAGCGCGGTGAGCGAGGCTACTTTCACGCATCACCATGCCAGCGAAGAAAGCGCCCAATGCGTAACTCACGTTAAAGAGAGCGCCTGCTCCATAAGCAATCCCAATGGCGAGCGCCAACACGCAAAGCGTAAAGAGTTCTCGGCTTCCCAAGTCAGCGACTTTCTTCAAAATCCACGGGAGCACACGACGCCCCACAACAAGCATCACAACAACGAATACCACGACGCTCAGAAGTGTAGTGGAAAGCCCTTTAATGATCATCTTAGTGGAGAGATGTTCCCCCCCAGTAGCAACCTGCGCGAGAAGCGGTAAGCACACCATGATGAAGACCGTCACTAGGTCCTGTACCACAAGCCAGCCGATCACAACCTGCCCATTAATCGTGGTCGTTAAATGGCGCAACTCCAGTGCTTTCATCACAACGACCGTGGAAGCGCAAGAGAGCGTTAGCCCAAAGACTACTGCTTGTGGGAATGACCACCCCCAGGCGAGCATTGCCAGGGCGCTGCCGCCCAGCGTAGAAACCGTCATCTGAATGAGTGCCCCAGTCCCAGAGACGGCCTTCACACGCATCAAATCATTGAGCGAAAAGTGTAGACCCACGCCAAACATCAGGAGCATCACCCCGATTTCAGCAAACTGTTCCGTCATAGCACGGTCCACAGCAGGGAGTCCTGGAATTAAGGAGACTGCCACCCCAGAGATGATGTATCCCACCAGGGCTGGCGTTTTGAGGAATCGTTCTGCAATATAGCCAAAGATAAGGGCTAAACCAAAAGCAGTGACGAGCGTGGTAATAAGGACGAATTGATCAGTCATCGCTAACTCTTATGATCAAAAAAAGCGACGTGCATTCTTGTGCGTCACGTCGCTAAAAGCTTGCGGCTTGATACTCTTCATTTTGCCACTTTTTCTTCGCTACTGAACGCTTTCTTTCGTTTCGTTAAATTTTTTTCTCCGCAAACGTTGATAGATAGCAGAAAAACGCTCACCAGAGCGGTCTCTTTTTTTTGAGAGAACATCTAGTGAGCGTTGTTTGAATCACTCAAAGCGATTAGCTTTGAAGAGTTGCTCTAATGATTATTTCTGGTTCGGAACCTTGGCAGCAACGCCTTCAACGAAGTACATCATGTTCTGGAGATCTTCGTCAGAAGCGGTCTTACCAGCAGGAATCATTTCCTTGCCTTCGTTAGAGACGACAGGACCGTCGAACGGGCGGAATTCACCCTTGGCCATACGGTCGTAAGTCGCCTTGATATCGTCGACGATAGCCTGCGGGGTATCCTTAGCGATATCGGCCAATTCAACCATGTGAGCCTGCACGCCGCCCCAAACAGGGGTGTTGTCCCACTTACCATCAAAGACCTTCTGGATTTCCTTGGTGTAGTATTCTTCCCAGCGATGCACCACAGCGCCCTTCAACATCGTCGGAGCAGCCTTATGCATAGCGGAGTGGTACGAAATCACAGGCACTTTAGCTTCTTCAGCAGTGCTAGCCACAGCGGTCGAATTGGTGTGGTGCGTAATCACGTCTGCACCCTGACCAATCAAGGATTTCGTCGCGTCAGCTTCTTTACCCGGGTCGTACCAAGCATTGGTCCAAACCACACGAACGGTCGCCTGCGGGTTCACCGTACGAGCACCCATCGTGTAAGCGTTAATCCCTTGGAGCACTTCAGGAATCGGCATAGCTGCAACGTAGCCCAAAACGTTCGACTTCGTCGTTGCGCCGGCCAACTTACCAGCCAAGTAACGAGCTTCGTAGAAGCGAGCCGTGTAGTTCTTCACGTTTTCAGCCGTCTTGTAGCCCGTGGCATGTTCAAAGTAAACGTTCGGGAAGTCTTTGGCGACCTTCAGAACGGAGTTCATATAGCCAAAGCTCGTGGCGAAAATCAACTTGTTGCCCTGCGTGGCCAAGTCGCGAATCACACGTTCCGCGTCAGCGCTTTCAGGAATATTGTCGATCATCGTCACTTTGATCTTGTCGCCAAACTGCTTTTCCACATACTGGCGGCCCAAATCGTGCTGAGAGGACCAGCCTTCTTCATTGGCCGGACTCACATAGACAAAAGCCACTTTCATAGGTTCCTGGGCAGCAGGAGCGGTGCTCGTGCTAGCAGCGGGTGTCTGAGCGGCAGGAGCCTGCTTGGGTTCTTCTTTACCGCAAGCGCCTAACATCACCGTAGCGACACCAGCCATGCAAAGCTTGAAAGCGAAACGTTTATTCATGGAAAAATTCTCCAAAAAAGTGAATGGTTAAGAGTAAAAATAAAAGAAAATCAACACATTAGCAATCGAGAGCGCCTGAAAAATACACTTAGAAAAAAGACCATTCCGTCCGCTTTCTCTAACGAGAAGAGTGGAACGGTTTTCCAAGCGAGGCGGGTACATTCAAACGAATCCACGTGGGGTTACGGCTAATTAAGACCAGGACCAAAATCGTGGCCAAGTACGGCGTCATCGACATCAATTGCGAAGAAATCGCCAAGCCCATCCCCTGCACGGCAAACTGCAACATCGTCACGCCCCCAAAGAGGTAAGCGCCAACCAAGACGCGGGCAGGACGCCACGTTGCAAAGGTCACTAGCGCTAGGGCAATCCACCCACGCCCAGCGACCATACCTTCGACCCAAAGCGGCGTGTAGACGAGCGACAAGAATGCGCCAGCAAGACCCGCCATGGCAGAACCAAAGAGCACAGCAAAAAAGCGAATCTTTCCAACGGGGTAGCCCAAAGCATAAGCGGATTCTGGCGACTCTCCAACCGCGCGAAGAATCAAACCCCAGCGAGTTTTAAAGAGGAAGAACCAGACCGCAAAAAGAAGCAAAAGCGCCACGTAAACAAGCCAATGCTGAGAGAAGAACGCTTCTCCGACAAAGCCTAAATCCTTGAGACCAGGAATACCCAGCTGAGCACGCACAGGAAGCGAAGCGCCCTGCATCGGCTGACCAATAAAGGCAGAAAGCCCAGAGCCAAAAAGCGTTAACGCCAGCCCTGCCGCATATTGATTGGCCTGAATGCCCACCACGAAAAAGCCAAAGAGGCAACCAAGAAGGAGCCCCACGGCAATCCCTGCTAAAAAGCCCAACGTGAGGCTTCCCGTGGAAAGCGTGACCCCAAAGCCCGTCACCGCTCCCATGAGCATTAACCCTTCGATACCGAGATTTAAAACACCAGACTTCTCGTGAATCAAAATACCCACAGCAGCAAGTAAGAGTGGCGTACCCGCGTTAAGAGTTGAGGAAATAATCGACGCAGCTAAACTCATTTCGCAACTCCTCGCGTCCAACCAATCCAACGCACACGGTAGGTGATCATCGTGTCACAAGCCAAAATAAAGAAGAGCAAGAGCCCCTGATAGACCCCAGTAATCGAGTTTGGTAGTCCTAAACGACTCTGAGCGAGTTCGCCCCCTAAGTAAAAGAGCGCCATCACAAAGGCAGCAGGAATGCACCCAATCGGAGAAAGTCGTCCCACAAAAGCCACGATAATGGCAGCAAACCCATAGCCAGGGCTAATCGAGAGTGTGAGCTGTCCCAAAGGACCCGCCGCTTCAATCCCACCAGCTAAACCTGCCAAGGCGCCACTAATTAAGAGCGATGCCCAAATCAAGTGCCCTGGTTGGTAGCCTGCGTAGCGAGCGGCCAAAGGAGCCATCCCAGAAATCTTGAATTCCATCCCGAGCGCCATCTTATCCATCAAGACCCAGATGCCCAGCGAACTCATCAAAGCCAAAATAAAGCCAAAGTGCAGACGTGTCCCGTCCATCAAGACGCCCAAGGTTGCAGCGGATTGAAAGAGCTCCGTTTGCGGGAATCCGTAGCCTTGTGGGTCGCGCATCGGTCCTTGCACAGCCCACTGTAAGAAGAACTGTGCTACGTAGACCAACATCAAGGAAACCAAAATTTCGTTGGCATGGAAGCGATGACGAAGAAGCGCGGTAATCGCACCCCAAATAGCGCCACCGAGCGCAGAAGCAATAAGAACAAGGATCACCCAGTAGGGACCTGTGTTGGGACCTGCCATCAGCGCGACAGCCCCACCCGCGACAGCGCCCATCACTAATTGTCCTTCTGCCCCGATATTCCACATATTGGCGCGGAAACAGACCACGAGACCCACCGCACAAAGAAGAAGTGGCGTCATTTTGACCGCAACTTCAGTCCAATCGCGTAATGAGTCAAGCGGATCAATAAAGAAGGTATAGAGCGCCATGATCGGATCTTTGCCAAGCGCTAAGAAGATAAACCCACTCGTGATGACCGTCAGAATAAGGGCTGCAATGGGAGAAATCCAACGCAGTGCCTTTGCCTGATCAAGACGGGGTTCTAAATGAAGAGGAAACTGCATGATTTACTCCCCGTCCTTTGGCGCGTCAGCCTTCTGCACTGGACCATTTGGCCAGAAACCAGACATCCACTGCCCCACTTTTTCGATATTCATCTTTGCCTTATCCTCGCAGGGCGACAAGTACCCGCGGTACATCACCCCAATGCGGTCACAGATTTCAAAGAGTTCTTCAATTTCTTCAGAGACGATCAAAATCGCCGCACCATCATCACGCAAGCGCATGAGCGAGCGACGAATATCTGATGCGGCCCCTATGTCCACCCCCCAAGTCGGTTGATTGACGATCAGGACTTTCGGGTTTTGCAAGATTTCGCGGCCCATGATGAATTTCTGCAAATTTCCCCCAGACAAGCTCGCAGCCGTCTTTTGAGAAGAGGGAGTCTTTACATGGAAGCGTTCAATCACGAGTTCGGCAAAGCGGCGCGCTTTATCCGCGAGAATAAAGCCACCTTTGACAAACTGGTCACCCGTTAAATAGGTGTTTGTTTGAAGCGTCACATCAGGTACTGCGGCGTGACCTAAGCGCTGCTCAGGCACATAGCGTAATCCTTGCAGACGGCGTGGTTTCGTGTAGAGGTGTCCAACGGGCTTACCAAAAAGCTTCACGCTTTCGGGCGCTGTTAACTGCTCTCCTGAGGCCACCGCCATTAAGCGCGCCTGACCATTTCCAGAAATCCCGGCAATCCCCACGATTTCCCCTTCGCGCACGTCAATCGAAACATTCTGGATGCCACAAAGGCGCAAGTTTCCTTCAACAGAAACGTCCTTCAAAGAGAAAATAACTTCGCCTGGCTCGCGGGTAGCTTCGCGCATCTTGGGCGGTTCTGCTCCAATCATCAATTGCGCAAGGGAAGCGGCGGTTTCTTCTTTGGGATTAACAGTGGCGATGATTTCTCCGTGGCGCAAAACCGCACAGCGGTCTGCTAACTCACGAATTTCATCAAGTTTGTGGGAGATAAAGAGAATGGAGACGCCTTCGAGCGAGAGTTTATGTAGCGTCTTAAAGAGTTTTTCTACAGCTTGAGGAACCAAGACAGACGTGGGTTCGTCCAAAATGAGCAACTTAGGTTCAGTCATCAAGGAGCGAATGATTTCCACGCGCTGACGCTCACCCATGGAGAGTTCGTAGACGACTGCGGTGGGGTCGACTTCAATCCCGTAGCGCTCGCCCAAACGACGCACTTCTTGAGCAATTTCAGCAATTGGGCGCGGTTCTGGAAGGCCAAGGGCGACATTTTCCGCCACAGTGAGGGTGTCGAAAAGCGCAAAATGCTGGTGCACCATGGAGATCCCTGCTGCACGAGCCTCTGAGGGGCTATTTAAGTTGAGCGGCACACCATCAAACTCAATAGTGCCTTCATCAGGACGCACTGCGCCGTAGATGATCTTCATCAGGGTGGATTTTCCCGCCCCGTTCTCCCCCAAAATGGCCAACACTTCGCCTGGAGCAACCTCCAGAGAAATGTCATGATTGGCCACGATATTGAGGTAGCGCTTAGTGATATTTTGGAGTCTAAGTCTTGGAGTCATGAGCCAGTTCACTGAGCTAAGCACACCTTAGCCAGTGCAGATAAAAACAATAATCCAGTCATCTCGATTGGCATTAGCTCTTAGAGAGCGAATTCAACTCAATAGCACAACCCGCGCTAGAGGAACTCAAGCCCTCAGAAGCGCCCCCTCACAAAAAGAGAAATTCTTCCCGTTTGAGAGCATCGCTCATCGCCTTAATTGATAGCCCGCATTTTAGCGATCTTTCAGCCTTTTTGCCGATAATTCTTTTAAAAATCGCTCACTCTAAGGATTAGTCCTCACCTCCTCTTTTGTACCTATAAGAGACTCGAAAAAAGAAGACGCCTTCCACACAATAATTTTTTTGCATTTTCTTTTTAAACGTGCTATGCTTCTCCTCTCTCTTGATCTTTCACGCTCAAGAGGGCATAAATCGGCGGAGAAGTGGCAGAGTGGTCGAATGCACACCCCTGCTAAGGGTGCAGGTCCGAATAAGGGCCTCGAGGGTTCGAATCCCTCCTTCTCCGCCAATTTCACTTCTTTTTCCCTGTCTCACAGGCGATTCCATCAATTTCACAAAAATCCCAAAATCTTTTAAGACCCTATCTTCGTTTTTTCAGAAGAGGCTCTGTTGCGCCTGTACACAGCGTTGTAAACGCGTTTTGACGGGCAACAAAAAAACCGCTGCAACGCAATTCGTGCAACGGGCTACAAGAATTCTGGAGCGGGTGAAGGGAGTCGAACCCTCGTCTCTAGCTTGGAAGGCTAGGGTAATAGCCGTTATACGACACCCGCAATTGAGAAGTTGAATCTTAGCATACTCTTTTAAAGTTTGCCAAGATCGCTTTGCAATTTCCCAACCTCTGATTTAAAGGCTTGAATTTAGCGTCGTTTAGGCTTTTCTGCTCTCTAATTCTTTTTGAAGCCAGAAAATCCCTACGAGCGTTTTCACGTCCGTGATGCGGCCATCAAGGCACATCGCGAGTGCTTCCTCAAAGGGGACTCGATAGAGTTCTAGGTATTCACCAGGATCGAGTTCTTGCTTGCCGTAGGTGAGCTCTTCGGCCAAATAAATCACGATATGCTCATCGCTATAGCCAATCGCATTATTAATGAGCCCTAAACGCTTCCACTTCGCCGCGCTCAAACCACACTCTTCGTGGAGTTCACGCTTAGCGCAGGTCAACTCATCTTCTTCATCGTCAATTTTACCCGCAGGAATTTCCCAAAACGCTTTACGCAGGGGATGACGCCATTGGCGCTCGAGCACAATGTTGCCATCATGGTCTAGCGGAATCATTGCACACGCGCCGCGGTGTGGGAAAACAAAGCGCGTAGAGGATTCACCACCAGGAAGCGTCACCGCTTCTTGTCGCACCTTAACAAAGTGGTTGTGGTAAATGGTCTCTGCACTCACAGTGGTTTCCGTGAGCGGATCATTCTCGCGCTCAGCGCGTGGCGCAGGCAAAGAGATGAGAGGAATACTGCAGTTGTCGCACGTCTTGTCCATGGTCTATTTCTTCTTAAAAAGGAAAAGTCGTTGTGGCGAATAGCTACAAAGCGATTCGGATGAATCTTTTCATTGTAGCGAGGAGAACTCAAAGGTGCTAATTTTCCCGATCTTCGATACAATGTGAAAGCTCGTTTTTAGAATTCATCCTCAAAAAATATCATGCAGGTTTTAGTCGTCGGAGCCGGGATCACCGGACTCATGACAGCGTATGCGCTTTTTTCTCGTGGCATTCGTGTCACGCTCCTTGAAGGACGCCCCTCGCCTTGCCAAGGAGCAAGTTATAGTTGCTCTGGGCTCATTGGCGATGCCGAGCCTCAGCTCTTAAGTTCTCCGAATACGTCTCTCGTCTATGGGGCTGGTCTTGTTTTCCAGCACCCTATTTTTGCGCATCTGATGAAAAAGAGTCGCAGCGAAGAGCGTGCCGCTGAACTCAATCGTCTCACCAAAATTTTCTCCGACGCCTCTATTGCTTGGTTGCGTCAGCATTCTGAGTCGGAAGGCTTTCTCCTTCAAGAAAGTGCTGGCACACTCATTGCTCAATCTGACCAAAACAAAACCACGAGCGAACACGAAGAAATTCCGCTCGATATGTGGTTGCAGGTTGAACCCTCGCTCTACGGGGTAAAGCCTGGCACGAGTTTTCAAGTAAGCCGTAGTGTTTCTTGGTCGATTAGCTACTTCGCTAAGCAACTCAAAGAATGGTTGCTCGAGCATGAAGTCCCTATTCTCAACAATCAGCTCGTCACCGACTTTGTGATCTCTGAGGGACGCTGCCGTGGGGTCAAAACCGCCACTGAAACGTTTAAGGCCGATGCCGTTGTCATTGCCTCTGGATTAGGTGCTCAAGCGCTCCTGAAAGCAGCCAAGATCAAATTCCCGATGTTGCCCTTAACACGTTGCGTCTTGAACACAACGCTTTTTGGCGATGCAATGCGTATTCGTCATGCCATCATCGATCCTGATGGTTTCCTACTTTCGCCGCTCGAAGACTTCTTGCGAGTACAAGGCCGCTGGTATCTTGGTCTAGAAGATGACTTTGATCGTGATGCCGAATATCGTGCACTCTGGGAAGCCGGTATGAAGTACTTCCCCGAAATTGGGGACTGGAAAAACGCGCGCTACTTCTCGCAGAGTGTTCTCACTACGCCTGACTCTTTAGGCGTTGTGGGTGAAAGTGGAATCCCAGGGCTTTGGCTCAATGTTGCTGGCGGCATTCATGGTGCCGACTTTGCGCCCTACTATGCCGATACGTTGGCGCAACTCCTGCGCGGCGAAACGCCTGAGCACGCCCAAGCGCTTAGCATTGAGCGCTTCCGCTAAATTAAGCCCGATGCTCGTCAATCGACTTTAAGCTAGGACGAGTAAAATGTGCGCAACAGTCTTGTTGACCGAGAAAAGAGCGAGGCTTTTTTATAGGACTCGCTCTTGACCTCAACGGTCAGAAAAAATATTCCAAGCTATTTCTGAAATAAGGACAGTTTCAAATGAGTCTCACCATTTTCAATGATGACGAATTTCAAGCTTTAGAACATCGCGCTGCCAATCAATTGGGAGAAGCCACGTTGATGGAGCGTGCTGGTGCTGCTGCGGCAGCCTTGATCGAATCTCGTCTCCCAAGCGACGCTAAAGTGAGTATTTTGGCGGGGCCTGGCAACAATGGTGGAGATGCGATTGCACTCGCCTGTGAATTAAAAGAGAAAAATCGCGACGTTGTGCTCATTTTGTCTGCTGGTCGTCGTCCGACGACTGCGCTTGCCCTAGCACAGCTCGAGCGTTGGAATGCTTTAGGTGGAGAAATCGAAACCGACCCCTACATGGCACGCAAAGCTGACTGTGTGGTGGATGGTCTTTTCGGAATTGGCCTCAAAAAACCGATCACGGGCAACTATCTTGATGCCGTGCTTTGGTTCAACGAACGCCAAGCTCTCAAGATTTCGCTTGATGTGCCCTCTGGGTTAAATCATGCAACGGGGCACTGGATTGGAACATACCCGGGTTGCCGCGCTGACATTACGCTTACCTTCTTAGCGACCAAAGCTGGTCTCTATATGAATGACGGTGCTGATGCCGCTGGCGAAATTGTGATCAACAATTTAGACGTCTCTGTCCCGCTCTCGAACCTCTCTGTGATTGGCCCAGATGAAATTCAGCATGTCCTGCGCCCGCGCGACCGAAACACGCATAAAGGCAACTTTGGTCATGTTGCAGTGGTGGGTGGTGCTGACGGGATGATCGGTGCAGCACTTCTTGCAGCTCGTTCTGCTTTAGTCTCGGGCGCAGGTCGTGTCACGGTTTACCCCGTGAGCAAAAACGCTCCCGCGGTCGACATGCTCTACCCAGAATTGATGTTTGGTACGCCCTCTTCCGACTTCACAAGCGCTTCTGTCATTGTGGTTGGCTGTGGCCTGGGTCAGACCGAAGAAGCTAAGGCGCTCGTTGTGAAGGCGCTGGATTCCAATAAGCCAGTGGTATTTGATGCCGACGCGCTTAACATCATTGCCGCGAATATGCCCCTGCAAGATAAACTCCTTGCTCGCCAAGCTCCCACAGTGATCACACCGCATCCAGGCGAAGCCGCTAGACTCCTTCGTCGCGATACCAAGGGGGTTACCGTGGATCGCGTTGCCGCTTGCCGAGAGTTGGCCGTGCAAAGTGGTGCGATTGTGGTCTTAAAAGGTGTGGGCAGTATTATCTCACTTCGTAGCGCACGCGCTTGGATTAATCCGACAGGCACTCCTGCGCTTGCCACTGCTGGGAGCGGTGATGTGCTCGCTGGCATGATTGGTGCAATGTTCGCTCAGGGCTTTGATATGGTTGAATCCGTTCACGCCGCAGTTTACCTTCATGGACTCGCGAGCGAAGGGATTGAAGCCGGTATGACGGCAAGCGATATTGCTCCCAATGCGATGGCGATTCTTCAGGATGCTCGTGCTGATGGGCACTTGAAGAATACGGATGCCTGCTTCATTTAAAAATCACTCTGCGACTAGGTAGAACATCGTGGGTTGAGGTAATACCTCAACCCATTTTCGTTTTCTCCCACAAAAAAATTTTCCTTTCGGTAAAGTAAAAGTACGCCCTCCTGTGAGGAGGGTGCAGGAAGGTCTCATTTGACGCAGCTTGTGGTGCTCGCACTTTCAAGTTAGTTCTCTCTCCAGGTCGAAGGTCAGCGGTTCCTCTACCGCGAAGCCCCTCATAGATTACGCCGCGGGCGCACTCTGGCTACCAACCTCGACCAAAGTCTCTGCTTCATGGGTAATTTCCCGCTTTGCTCTCTTTTTTGAATACTAAGGCAATCAGCGCTCTACCCAAACTTTTATCCAAACATAAACATTGAATCCAGATACTTTAGGAGTTTTATTATGTCTCTCTCGCTTCTTGACGCCTGTCGCTCTTGCTGCTGCACTTGCTTTCGGTTCCGTCGGTACGTCCGCTTTTGCCAAAAATATCGAATTGAAATTCGGTGTGACGCCTGTTCCTCACGCTGAAATCGCTGAATTCATTAAGTTAAGCCCAAGCTCGTCCAGGAAGGGGTTGACCTGAAGATTGTTGAATTTAACGACTACATTCAGCGAACCTCGCTTTGAAGTCGGGCGACTTATCCGCTAACTACTTCCAGACGATTCCTTATTTGGAAGACTTTGCTAAGCAACACAACCTTGACTACGAAATTCTTGTGAGCGTGCACTTGGAACCTTTGGGACTCTACTCGAAGAAAGTGAAATCCTTGAAGGACATTCCTGATGGCTCTCAGATCGCCATTCCGTCCGACCCGACGAACGAAGGCCGTGCTTTGAAGGTGCTCGAATACTCTGGTCTTATCAAGTTGCGCGAAGGTGCGACGCTCTTGGCCACGACGGCTGACATCGTCGAAAATCCGAAGAAGTTGAAGTTCCTCGAATTGGAACCTGCACTTCTGCCACGTTCCTTGGATGACGTCACCGCTTCTGTGATTAACGCCAACTTCGCTTTGGCGGCTGGTTTGAACCCGGCTAAGAACGCCATCGCTCTCGAAGAAAAATCCTCTCCGTTTGGCAACGTCGTTGTGGTTCGCAAGGGCGACGCTCAGAAGGAAGAATTCCAGAAGTTGAAGAAGGTTCTCACTTCGCCTGAAGTGAAGAAGTTCATCGAAGAGAAATACGAAGGCGGGGTGATCCCGGTTTTCTAAACTAATGTCTGAGTTTCTCGAGATGAAGTATTGATAAGTCAAAGGCCATGCTCAAAAATGAGTGTGGCCTTTGTTTTTGGTCTCTGGTTATTGGATACGCATGGTGTGCTGCACTTGATCGCGCACCACTTGAAGAACGCCTGACACCTTTTCGAAAGCGGTGATGGCTTTTTCAATATCGTCCTTTTCAGGGATGCTGAGCGCAACTGCGTTGATAATCTTGTAGTCGTAGACGACTTTTGCGCCTTCTTTTTTCGCAGCTTCTAGGAGCGCTTCTCTTCCGAGAGACGCATCGTAGTACACAATCAACGTGTGAGAGACGAACTGAGTGCTCTCTCCTGCTGGTGGCATGATCGCTAGCGCAGGCTCCATCAACAGCGCTGTTGTCGCAGAGAAAAGTGCGAAGAGAAATGTTTTTTGTACGATAAAAAAACTCCCAAAGGTGTGTTTTGGTATTCTCACTTGTTTCCAGAAACAGTCTTCTCTTTTTGTTCCATTAAAACGTAACAATTTCACTGAACACCGCCTCCTCTCGCTCAGATTCACTCTCTTCGTGGCACGATCTCCGAGTGCTAGAGTACTTAAACTTTTTCTTCTCAGCCTCACGTGGTTGCTGATTTTCTCGAGCGCATTGCCAAAGAATTAATCTAACACAGCAAGGTATAGTGAACACTACGCCGTTTTTTCCTCCCTTCCAAGAGAATCCCGTCCAATACCCTCAAAATAGACAATTTCTGGACCATCAAATCACTCTTCCTTACCCAACTTCTATAAATCGATAAAAACTCTATAAATACTGTTAGTACCTCTATAGGACAAAAACTAAAGTTTTATATTTTGGACTAAAACTAAAAATTTCTCCTCAATGAAAACAATTGACCAATCTACTTAACTTTAATTTTTGTCTTACACAGGTAATAGTATATT
>ENA-ORRW01000465-ORRW01000465.1-human-gut-metagenome-genome-assembly--contig:-NODE-465-length-47610-cov-4.970560_pt1 | contig 47610 bp, 40 predicted proteins | sample MGYA00242183_ERZ509150 | MGnify/ENA primary metagenome ERZ509150 (study PRJEB26280, sample SAMEA2338639) | human gut metagenome | biome: human gut; feature: human-associated habitat; material: faeces... | reverse complement strand
GGCCGCGAACTCTGCGAGGCTTTTTTGACAGTCTGAAGAGGAGCGGACAGTGTCCGCTCCTCTTGCTTGTTATGGGGAGTTTATTCCTCCTCTTGTGCTGTGATCTGAATATGCAGCTCGTCCAGCTGCTTTTGTCTGTCCCCACAAAATGACGCTGCATTTTGCGGGGGCCCCTCACTGGGAATAAATATCCTCGGCGGAAATGAATTCCGCCTGCGGCAAGGTTTTGCTGCGCAAAACGCTTGATGTGGAACAAAAGCAGCAGGGGAGTAGATGGATGGGGGAGTTTATTCCTCCTCCTGGGCTGTGATGGCAATATGCAGCTCGTCCAGCTGCTTTTGCTCCACAGTGGAGGGGGCGCCCATCATGATATCCTGGGCGTTCTTATTCATGGGGAAGGGGATGATCTCGCGGATAGAGCTTTCACCGGCCAGCAGCATCACCATGCGGTCCACGCCGGGGGCGATGCCGGCATGGGGAGGCGCACCGTAGCAGAAGGCGTTGTACATGGCGGGGAACTTCTTCTTCACATCCTCCTCGCCCAGGCGCACCAGCTCAAAGGCCTTGACCATGATCTCGGGGTCGTGGTTCCGGACGGCACCGCTGGACAGCTCCACGCCGTTGCACACCAGGTCATACTGATCGGCGGTGATGGTCAGGGGGTCGATTTCGCCCCGCTCCGCCTTCAGCAGTACCTCCAGGCCGCCGCTGGGCATGGAGAAGGGATTGTGGCAGAACTCCAGCTGGCCGGACTCGTCGCCGATCTCGTACATGGGGAAGTCCACGATCCAGCAGAACTCGTAGCGCTCCTTGTCCATGTGGCCCTCACAGGCCGCGCCGAAGGTCTTGATGAGCACACCGGCGGATTTGGTGGCGGCGGGACCTGCGGCCACCAGCACCAGAGTGTTGGGCTTCAGGTCCAGGGTCTCGGTCAGCTCCTGCTGAAGGCCTGTGACGAACTTGGCAATGCCGCCGGCCAGCTGGCCGTTTTCGTCCGCCTTGAACCAGTAGGCTTTGGAGCCGGACTGCACCTCGCAGTCGGCCAGCAGTTTGTCGATCTGCTTGCGGGTGAGCTTGCAGTTGGACACGGGGACCATCTTCACGGTCTGACCCCGCAAGGCGTCGAACTCACTCTCGGTAAACAGGGAGGTGACATTCTTGCAGGTCAGGTCAATGCGCAGGTCAGGCTTATCGGAGCCGTAGGTCTCCATGGCGTCCCGGTAGGCGATGCGGCGGAAGGGGGCGGAGGAGGCCACGTTGTAGGTGCCGAATTTGGCGAAGATGGGAGGCAGCACGTCCTCCAGGACGGCGAACACATCCTCCTGGGTGGCGAAGGCCATTTCCATATCCAGCTGGTAGAACTCGCCGGGGGAACGGTCGCCTCGGGCATCCTCGTCCCGGAAGCAGGGGGCAATCTGGAAATAGCGGTCAAACCCGGCGGTCATCAGCAGCTGCTTGAACTGCTGGGGAGCCTGGGGCAGAGCATAGAACTTGCCGGGGTGCTTCCGGGCGGGCACCAGATAATCCCGGGCACCCTCAGGGGAGGAGGCCGTCAGGATGGGCGTGGTGATTTCCAGGAAACCGTGATCCGTCATGGCAGCCCGCAGGGCGGACACCACCTGGCAGCGGAGGATGATGTTGCTCTTTACTGCCGGGTTCCGCAGGTCCAGATAACGATATTTCAGACGCTGGGTCTCGTCGGCCTCGCGGCTGCGGTTGATCTCAAAGGGCAGGCTGTTGTAGCGGCAGCGGCCCAGGACCTCAATTTTTTCGGGGAGCACCTCCACATCGCCGGTGGCCTGCTTGGGATTCTTGCTGGCCCGCTCCCGGACGGTGCCCTCTACGCTGATGGTGGACTCCTTGTTCAGGCCGTTGATGACGTTCATCATCTCCTGACTCTCTACCACCACCTGGGTGGTGCCGTAGAAGTCACGCAGCACCACAAAGGCGAAGTTCTGGCCCACCACGCGGACGTTCTCCATCCAACCCACGATCTTCACGTGCTTTCCGGCGTCGGTCAGACGCAGCTCCCCGCAGGTATGGGTTCGCATTTGCATCATATTGATCTCTCCTGTTCTGATTATAATTTGTATTTTAGTTAACGGATTCAACTATCTGTATTCAAATCCATGATTACAATTTTGAATATTTGTGGATAATATTGCATCCTGTATTTATTTTTCCAGAATGACCTTGCCTTGATTCCGCTGGGACAGGCCCTCCTGAATGCGGGAAAGTGTGGCGTTGAAGGGGAGCTTGGTCTGTTCGCCGGAGGTCATATCCTTGCACGCCACCAGGCCCGCCGCAATCTCGTCGTCGCCCAGAAACACCACATAGGGGACCCCCAGCTTGTCGGCATAGTTCATCTTGGCTTTGAACTTTTTCTGCTCGGTATACAGCTGCGTGCGGACACCGGCGCCCCGCAGCCGGGTAGCCAGCTGGATGGCCGGGGTCAGGTCCTGGGTCATGGGCAGGATCAGCACATCGGCAGGAGCCGTGGGCAGGGAGGGGTTCAGGAGGCCCTGCTCACCCAGCACATAAAACAGACGGGTCAGGCCAATGGAGATGCCCACGCCGGGAAGCTGACGGTCGGTATAATACTCAGCAAGGTTGTCATAACGTCCACCAGAACATACAGAACCGATCTCTGGATAGCCCAGCAAGGTTGTCTCATACACGGTACCGGTGTAGTAGTCCAGGCCCCGGGCGATGGTCAGATCCACGGCGAAATTGACCTCCGGAACGCCGAAGGCGGCCAGGTAACGGGTGACGGTGGTAAGCTCATCCAGTCCCTGGTCAAACAGCTCATGGCGGCCTCGGTAGCCCTCCAGGGCGGAGAGCACCTGGTCATTGCTGCCGGTGATGGAGATGAAACGCATGATCTCCTCCGCCTGATCCGCCGTCAGTCCTACGTCGTCCATCAGGCAGGCGCGGACCTTATGGGGCCCGATCTTGTCCAGCTTGTCCACGGTGCGCATGATGTCGCCGGACCGGTCCGTCAGGCCCAGCATGGCATAGAAGCCGTTGAGGATCTTGCGGTTGTTGACCCGGATCTGGAACCGGGTCAGGCCCAGGGCGGTGAAGGTCTGGTAGATGATGGAGGGGATCTCTGCCTCGTTGGTGATGTCCAGCTTGCCGTCGCCGATAATATCGATGTCTGCCTGATAGAATTCCCGGAAACGCCCTCGCTGGGCCCGCTCGCCCCGGTATACCTTACCGATCTGATAACGGCGGAAGGGGAAGGCCAGGTCATTGCCGTGGAGGGCCACATATTTGGCCAGCGGCACCGTCAGGTCAAACCGCAGGGCCAGGTCGGCGTCGCCCTTCTGGAAGCGGTAGATTTGCTTTTCGGTCTCGCCGCCGCCCTTGGCCAGCAGCACCTCGCTGGCCTCAATCACAGGGGTGTCCAGAGGCGTGAAGCCGTAGCGGCTATAGGTGGTGCGCAGAATGTCCATCATCCGCTCCAGCTGCTGCTGCTGCGCAGGCAGCAGCTCCATGAAGCCGGATAGGGTCCGGGGGGTCACAGTTGCCATGGTGATCTATTTCCTTTCTGTTTTGTTTTTGGGTTTTTATTGGGGACTCTTTGGAGACATCATAGCTCGGCTGCAGCTGGGTTTGGAAATGAAAAAATGCGCTCCCGTCCCTTGTTTGGGACGAGAGCGCATGAATACGCTTCGTGGTGCCACCCAAATTCAGCCCCAAGGGGCCCTCGCGGCTCCTGTTACGGGGAGCGGGCCGTGGATGTTTCCATCCCCGCTGGGGGACTGTCTTCGCTTCTCCTGCCGGGGCGCGCTTGCAGCCGGTGACGCGTCTCTCTGGTGCCGGTGGGGATGAAGGTACTCCTGTCTCCTTTATGGCGGTCGCTTTTCCTATTTTATGGCATCCGGGGCCGCTTGTCAAGCGGTAAAGGGCTTGGTTTTGGGATTGACAATATTGCGCCAGTCCAGGTCGCCCCGGGCCAGGCCCAGCACCAGCATTTCCGCCGAGGCCAGGTTGCTGGCATAGGGGATGTTGTTCTGGTCACACAGACGGAAGATGTTGGCTACATCCTCATTCGGGGTCTTCTGATTGGGGTCGCCGAAGCACAGCACCATGTCGATCTCATTATAGGCGATACGGGCCGCGATCTGCTGGCCGCCGCCGTGGTCGAAGGACAGGAAACGGTGGATGCGCAGGCCGGTGGCTTCGCTGATCTGAAGGCCGGTGGTGGCGGTGGCGCAAAGGGTGTGCTGGGCCAGAATGCCGCAGTAAGCGGTGCAGAACTGGACCATCAGTTCCTTTTTGTTGTCGTGAGCGATCAGTGCGATATTCATGGGGGCACTTCCTTTCATAAGATCAGATCCGCATCAGCGGCACACGCTGGCCGGTGATGCGTCGGGCAATGTTTTCATAGGACCGTGCGGCATAGTAGTTCATGTCCCGCAGGGGAATGCCGCGGTTGAGGGAATAGGGGACGTCGCTGTCCTCCGGGACCACGCCCAGAAGGGGAAGGCCGGCAGCGTCCATGGCGTCGTCGATGGTGCTGTGCAGGGCCCGCAGGAGCTTTTTCTGTACTCGCCCCACCACCAAAAACAGGTTCTCTGTGGTGAAGCGCTTGTCCAGGATCATAACGGTGTGCTGTGCGTCCCGCAGAGCGGAGGCGTCGGTGGTGGTGATGACCACCACGCAGTCGGCGCAGCCGGTGGCCAGCTGGAAGCCCTGACCCAGTCCCGCCGGGGCGTCGATGAGGCAATAGTCATACTGCTGGCGCACCTGTTCCAGGAGCCGTTTCATCTGCTCCATGGTGACGTTCAGCTGCCCGGTGGCGGACAGGGGAGCGGTGAGCAGGTGGAGCTTGGGATACTTGGGGTGGACAGCCACCGCGTCCGACAGTGCGCAGCGCCCGGCTATAACGTCGGAAAAGTCCATCAGTGCACTGTCTGTCAGCCCCAGGGCCAGGTCCAGGTTCCTCAGGGTAATGTCACAGTCCAGGCACAGAGTGCTCTTTCCCAGGGCGGCCAGAGCCAACCCCACGTTGGCGGTGAAGGAGGTCTTGCCGGTGCCGCCCTTTCCGGAGACCACTGCTATGATTTTTCCCATATCCAGGTACCTCGTATACAGATGGGGTTCAGCCCAGCGGCGCTTTTTTGATTCGGGCAAAGGGACGGGGATAGGCCGCCGGAGTAGGATGCTGCTTTTGAATGATCACCACCCGGTGACGAATGTCCGTACCGGGAATGGTGTAATCCCAGATTTTTCCAATTTTTCCACCCAGCTGGACAATGGCGCTTTTGGCGGACTGGACCTCCTGGTCGGAGTCCACAGACTTCATGGCCAGGAACTGGCCGCCTACCTTCACCAGGGGCAGGGCCAGCTCACACAATATGTTCAGCTGGGCAACGGCCCGGGAGGTGGCGATGTCGAATTTCTCCCGATGCTGCCGGGCAAATTCTTCGGCCCGGGCATGCACGCATTGGGTGCGCTTGAGATTCATGGCTTGTGCCGTTTCCTGGAGAAAATCCACACGCTTTCCCAGGCTGTCCAGCAGGGTCAGGTCAAAGTCCGGCTCCAGCAGCCGCAGGGGCATACCGGGAAAACCCGCGCCTGTGCCTACGTCCACGACGTTTTTGCCCCGGAAGTCTGCTATCGTCAGCAGGGAAGCACAGTCCAGAAAGTGCAGCCGCGCCACATCTGCCGGATCGGTGATGGCTGTCAGATTCATAACCCGGTTTTTCTCCAGCAGGAGCCGGGAAAATTCCTGCAGCCGGGGGATGGCGTCGGTGGAAAGGCCCCAGGTCTCGAGGCCCTGCTGCAAGATGCGTTCCATTTTATTTCTGCTCCTTCAGCAGGTCCCGGATCTCCGTCAGCAGTTCCTCTGTGGTGGGACCGGCGGGCTCCTCCGGAGCGGGGGCCTCGTCCTTCTTCTTGTGGAAGGCGTTGATGGCCTTGACCATCAGGAAGATGACGAATGCCACCAGGATGAAGTCGATGATGGTGGTCAGAAAGGTGCCCAGGCCCAGAGTTACGGCAGCCGTGACCTCCTTGTCCCCATTCATAACGGCGGGCTTCAGGATGATATCCAGCTTGCCCAGGTCGATGCCGCCGATGACCAGACCGATCAACGGCATGAACACATCGTTGACCAGGGAGGTGGTGATTTTGCCGAAGGCGGAGCCCAGCACCACACCGATGGCCATGTCCAGCACATTACCGCGCATGGCAAATTCCTTGAATTCATTGAAAAACTTTTTCATATGGACCCTCCTCTCAGTGCTTGGGGATAATGCGGTCGTGGCCACCCATATAAGGCCGCAGAGCCTGGGGGATCCGCACAGAGCCGTCAGGCTGGAGGTTGTTTTCCAGGAAGGCGATGAGCATCCGGGGAGGGGCTACGCAGGTGTTGTTCAGGGTGTGGCACAGCTGCATTCTGCCGTTTTCATCCTTGTAACGGATCTTCAGGCGGCGGGCCTGGGCATCACCCAGGTTGGAGCAGGAGCATACCTCGAAATACTTCTGCTGCCGGGGGGACCAGGCCTCAATATCACAGGACCTGCACTTCAGGTCTGCCAGATCGCCGGAGCAGCACTCCAGCTGCCGCACGGGAATATCCAGAGAGCGGAACAGCTCCACGCTGTACTGCCACAGCTGATCATACCATTTTTTGGAATCTTCAGGCTTGCATACCACAATCATTTCCTGCTTTTCAAATTGGTGAATGCGATAGATGCCCCGCTCCTCGATGCCGTGGGCGCCCTTCTCCTTGCGGAAGCAGGGAGAGTAGGAGGTCAGGGTCTGGGGTAGGGATTCGGTGGGGACGATCTGGTCAATAAACTTGCCGATCATAGAGTGCTCGCTGGTACCGATGAGGTAGAGGTCCTCGCCCTCGATCTTATACATCATGGCATCCATGTCGGTCTGGCTCATGACGCCCTCCACCACGTTGCCGTGGATCATGAAGGGCGGGATGCAGTAGGTGAAGCCCTTGTCGATCATAAAGTCCCGGCCATAGGCCAGCACGGCCTCATGGAGCCGTGCAATATCGCCCATGAGATAATAGAATCCGTTGCCGGATACCCGGCCGGCGGCGTCCATATCAATGCCGTCGAAGCGCTCCATGATCTCCGTGTGATAGGGAATGTCGAATTCCGGGGTTTTGGGCTCGCCAAAGCGCTGGACCTCCACATTGTGGGTGTCGTCCGGGCCGATGGGAACGGAGGGATCGATCATCTGCGGGATCACCATCATGATTTTGGTGATCTGCTGGGTCAGACGGCCCTCCATCTCCTCCAACTGGGCCAGCCGGTCGGCGTTGGCCTTCACCTGGGCCTTGGCCTCCTCGGCTTCCGCCAGCTTGCTGGGGTCCTTTTTGGCCTGTCCCATCAGCATACCTACCCGCTTGGACAGCTGGTTGCGCTGGGCCCGCAGGTCGTTGGCCTCGTTCATGGCGGCGCGCTTTTCGGCGTCCAGAGCGATTACCTCGTCTACCAGGGGGAGCTTGGCGTTCTGAAATTTCTTGCGGATATTTTCCTTGACGGCTTCCGGGTTGTCCCGGACAAATTTGATATCAAGCATGGTAATGCACCTTTCCGTGTTTCACGTGAAACAGTTATTTCTTTTTGATGGTATGGAGGGCCTCCAACAGGTCGTTGAGGTCGTCCACGCTGTAATACTCCAGTTCGATGCGGCCCTTTTTCCGCCCGGTGACGATCCGACAGCCGCGCCCCAGGGAATTTCCCAGATCGCGGGCGGCCTCCTGAGCATAGTCCACGGTGACACCGGTGGGGGAGGGCTTCTCCCTCTTTTCGGCGGTGAGCTTCTTCACCAGCAGTTCCGTCTGGCGGACGGACAGGTCGTTTTTCAGAATGGAGGCAGCGGCTGTTTCCTGTAGGGCAGGGGACAGGGGCAGCAGTGCCCGGGCGTGACCGTTGGTGAGACGTCCGTCCTCCACCATGGCCCGCACCGGCGGACACAGGTTCAGCAGACGCAGGGCGTTGGCCACAGCGGACCGGGATTTGCCCACCCGCTGGGCCGTTTCCTCCTGGGTCATGTTGTACTGGCTCATGAGCACCTGGTAGCCCTCGGCCTCCTCAATGGGGTTCAGGTCCTCCCGCTGGAGGTTTTCAATCATGGCCAGCTCCATGGCCTTTCGATCGTCGGCCTCGATGATGATGGCGGGAACCTGGGTCAGGCCCGCCATCCGGGCTGCGCGCCAACGGCGCTCTCCGGCGATGATCTGATAATAGCCGGATTGCAGCTTCCGTACCGTCAGGGGCTGGATGATGCCGTGCTCCCGGATGGAGTCAGCCAAGTCCGCCAGAGATTCGGGGTCAAATTGCTTGCGGGGTTGGGATGCGCAGCTTTCCACCTGGGAAATTGGCAGAAATAAACTGCTTTTCTCCTCCTGGGAATCGATGACATCATCTCCCAGCAGGGCGGCCAGGCCTTTGCCCAGCCCTTTTGGGTTATTGGCCATTGCTAAAACGCTCCTTTCCGCACAGAATCAAACATTTTTCTTGAGAAATTCGTTGGCCAGTGACAGATATGCCTCCGCACCGCGGCAGGTCCGATCATAGGCGGTAATGGGCTTTCCGTGACTGGGTGCCTCGGACAGGCGAATATTTCTGGGGATCACTGTGGCATAGACCTTGCCGGGGAAGAATCGCTTCACCTCTTGCGCCACCTGGATAGCCAGGTTGGTTCGGCCGTCGAACATGGTCAGCAGAACGCCTTCAATCTGGAGACGTGGATTCATATTCCGGCGGACAATACGCACGGTGTTCATCAGGTCACTGAGGCCCTCCAAGGCGTAATACTCTCCCTGCAAGGGTACCAGCAGGGAATCTGCAGCGCACAGGGCGTTGAGGGTCAGAAGCTCCAGGGAAGGGGGACAATCAATGAAAATGTAGTCGTAGTTTTCCCGTACACCGTTCAGGGCGTTGCGCAGCAGAAATTGCCGGTCTGCCAGCTCGATCATTTCCACGCCGCCGCCTGCCAGGGCCTTGCTGCTGGGCAGCACATCGCCGTAAGGCGTGGCGACGATGGCTTTGGCGGTGTCCACGCCGTTGATGAGGACATCATATACGCCGTTGGAGGTGGACTTGTCCACGCCCATGCCGGAAGTGGCGTTGGCCTGGGGATCAAAATCGCACAAAAGCACGCGCTTTCCCAGATATTTTAGTGCCGCAGCCAGGTTGACGCAGGTGGTAGTCTTTCCAACGCCGCCTTTTTGGTTCACGATCGCTACGATTTTCGCCACTTTTCCCACTCACTTTCTGTCAGTCTTTTTATTTAGTATATCACATTTTCGAGCGGTTTCAATAGAAAATTTGCAAAACGAGAAAAAACTTGAGAAAAATGTTTCACGTGAAACAGAAGAAATAATGAAAAAGGTGGATGTTTCACGTGAAACATCCACCCTGTAACAATTCAAATCAAAATCATACCCGACACCGGCGGCAGACGCAGACGCAGCTTTCCGCCGGGGGCAAAGAACTGCTGGAAGGTCAGAGCCTCCCGGGCCAGATCCCGGGGCCAAGGGAGAGATACCTCCACGGCTGTTTCCCCAGCATTCAGCGCCGCCACAGTGATTTCGTCTCCCAATTGCCGCCGCAGTACCAGTGCGCCGCCCTGAGCATAGACATAGGTCAGATCACCGTCCTGCAAAGAGGGGCGATGTCGCCGCAGCTGACCCAGACTGCGAAAGAAATCCAGCAGCGCCCGGTCCTGCCGGTCCCAGGGATAGGTTTTTCGGTTCAGGGGGTCCTCGAAGCCCTCCATTCCGGCCTCATCACCGTAGTACACGGTAGGGGAGCCGGGGAAACAGTACAGCAGCATTTCACCCACCCGCAGCCGGGCTTCGCCCTTTTGCCGCTCCTCCGGGGAGAGACGGTAGGCCGCACGGGCGTCCTTGGTGTCCGGCACATGCTCCGCACCCAACAGAGTCAGAATGCGCGGGGTGTCGTGGGTGCCCAGAATGTTCAGGGCACTGTAAAACGCCGGACGAGGATAGTGCTCACGGATTGTCTCCATGGTATCCCGGAAGCAGGCGGCATCGCCACCCCGGAGCCAATCCAGAGCGGCCGTCCGGAAGGGGTAGTTCATCAGGCCGTGAGTCTCACTGCCCAGCAGATACCGGCGGCGCTGACTGTAGGCCACCTTGTTGCTGCCGTCCTCCCAGACCTCCCCCAGCAGGAAGCTATCGGGATTCTCCTGCTCCATGGCGTCGCGGATCTCGGCGATAAAGTCATCGGGCAGCTCGTCGGCTACATCCAGCCGCCAGCCGGGGGCGCCCTGCCGCAGCCAGTGCCGCACCACGGAGTCGTGATCCCGGATGATGAACCGGCGGTAACTGTCGGTGGATTCCTGCACGGCAGGCAGGGTCTTGATGCCCCACCAGGCGTCATAGTCGTCGGGCCAGGGGTGGAAGGAATACCACGAATAATAGGGAGACTCCTGGCTCTGGGCCGCGCCCAGCTCCGGATAAAAGCCTTGAGCGTTGAAATACCGGCTGTTGTTGCCGGTGTGGTTGAACACGCCGTCCAGCATCACGCGGATGCCCCGGCAGCGGGCCTCCCGGCACAGGGTTCGGAAGTCCTCCTCCGTGCCCAGCATGGGGTCAATACGCCGGTAGTCGGCAGTGTCGTATCGGTGATTGCTGTCGGATTCAAAAATGGGACACAGATACAACGTACCCACTCCCATACTCTGTAGGTAGTCTAATTGGGAGGTGATGCCTGCCAGACTGCCGCCAAAAAAGTCATTGTTGCGGACGATGCCGTTTTCGTCAGGCCGCCATACCGGCGTATCGTCCCAGCTCTGATGGACCACACGGTCCCCCACCATGCCGGCAGCGTTTGGCACAGACAGACGACAAAACCGGTCCGGAAAGATCTGATAGGTGACGCCGCGGCCGAACCAGGCGGGGGCGGGGCGGCTGTCATCGTACACCGTCAGCTGCCAGCGGGAGGAGTCATCAAAACCGTGGGGACCGTATGGTCGAACACAGTCCGAATAAGTGAATTGAAACGCATACCATACCAGGTCCGGCTCCGCTGGGGCGGTATAGACGGCTTGCCAGCGGCCGTCGCCGGATGGGGACAAGGGCAGCGCCTGCTCTGTGCCGCCGAATTCCCGGCGCAGCAGCAGAGATACTCCGGTAACGTTTTCAGTCCCAGGTCGAACCGCGAAACGGACAGCGGCGCCGCACGCGGCGGCGCCAAAGGGGGACTTGTATTCCGGGTCGCGGGAATCAAAAATCTTGCTCATAGAGTTTCCTCATTTCAACAGGGTATTTTCGCCGATGATCACGGCACCGATCTCCTCCTGAGAAAAGTAGGAGTTGACGATGTCCACGGCGGTAGAGGCCAGGGCAGCGCCGGAGCCGCCCTTTTCAATGACCACGGCCACAGCGATCTGAGGATCGTCGTAGGGGGCGAAGCACACAAACACACCGTTGTTGGTGTTGTTGATACCCGTCTCGGCTGTACCGGTTTTGGCGCCGGCGGATACCACGCACTTGGAAAAGTAGTAAGACAGGCTGCCGGTGGTCAGATTGTGCATGCCTTCCTTCACTGCCCGGACGGTGCTGTCACTCATCTGCACCGTGTTCAGGGGCTCCTTATCATAGGCATAGATCACCGAGGAGTTGTCGTAGGATTTCACGTTTTTCAGCAGGTGGGCCTCATAATGCTGTCCGTCGCCCACCAGAGTGGCGATATAGTTGGCCAGCTGCAGGGGAGTGAACAGGTCATAGCTCTGGCCGATGGCGGCGGTGAGGGTCTGGCCGTCGGTCCATTCCAGGTGCTCGGCCTCGGCAAATTCCGGGGTGGCCATGGAGCCCTTGGCCTCGGCGCTGCCGGGGCCGCCGATCTCGATGCCGGTATATTCGCCCAGACCGAACTGCTTGGCATAGCTGGCCAGGGTCTTGATCCCCGTCAGGCGGCCCACCTCATAGAAGAAGTAGTTGCAGGAAACGGTGATGGCCTGGGACACGTTGACCCGTCCGTGGGTGCCGCCGTACTCGTTGTAGATCCAGCACCGGGGCTGGGGAGACTTGTAATAGTCATAGACGCCCCGGTCCACAATGGTGGAGGAGGGGGTGATGATACCGGACTCCAGAGCCGCTACCGCTGTGCAGGGCTTAAAGGTGGAGCCCGGTGCATACGCACCGCCGATGGCCCGGTTCAGCAGGGGCGTGCCCGCGGTGTCGCTGACCAGCTTGGAGTAATCCTGGTCAAAGGTGGACAGGTTATAGGTAGGATAGCTGGCCATGGCCAGCACCTCACCGCTGCCGACACCCACCACCACCGCTGCGCCGCCACGGACCACGCCGTCCTTTTGCGTCATGGCCTGGATGGTCTGGGCCAGGGATTTTTCCGTGTCCTCCTGCAGGTCGATGTCCAGGGTCAGGGCCACGGTACCGCCGGGCTGAGGCTCCTTGGTATAGAGCTCGCCGGTGATCTTACCCTCCTGATTGGTGGTGATGATGCGGGTGCCCTTGGTGCCGTGGAGATAGGATTCAAAGGCCTTTTCCGCGCCCTCGCGGCCTACCAGGGAGTTCATGGAGTAACCCTCCATATCCCGGTAGCCGGTAATGCCATTCTTTGGATCGCCCACCCAGTCCTCGTAGTAAATAGGACTCAGACGGCCCAGAACGTGGGCGGCATACTCGGTGTTGTACACCCGGGCCGAGGAGGTGCCGGTGGACACGCCCCGGTACTGGCCGTCCGCCGTCTGGCTGATGAGCTCCACGGACACATCGTCGGCAAAGACATACTGGGCATCCGTCAGGCTCTTGATGGACAGCTCGTAGCGTACTCCGGCGATGGTCCGGGCCTGGTCCTCGGTATAGCTGTCGTCGATATTGAACAGCTGCCGCAGCTTGGCCATAAACCGGTCCGGCTGCAAAGTAGGCGTCACCTGGAAGAGCGTGGAAGAGGGAATGTCCTTGTTTTTCAAAAACAGGGCAAAGCCCTCGCCGTCGGCAGGGTCCGTATAGCTGTAGGGAGCGGTTCGGCTCACAGGCAGCGTATCGTTCCAGGCGGTGCCGTTCTCTGTGCACAGGTCCGTCAGCCGCAGGATGGCGGCATTGAGCTCCTGATCCGTGTCAAATTCCTTGGCGGAAAAGATCAGCGTATAGGTCAGCCGGTTGGACACCAGCACCTTTCCGTTGCGGTCGGTGATAATGCCCCGGGACGCTTCCACCGTTTCACTGGCGGCATTGCTGGCCAGGGACTTGGCCCGGTTTTCCTCGCCGTGAAGGATTTGGGTATAGTACATGACCCCGGCAAAGGCCACCAGACACAGACCCATCAGACCCGTCAGCGCCCAGATACGGGCCCGGACCGGGTCGAATGCATTTTTCTTCATAGGACTCCTCCTATTTCAGGATACGGTTGTGTACGCTGCGCAGCAGCAGATACACCAGCGGCGACAGCACCACAGTCACGGCGGCCTCCCGCCCCGTCAGAGACAGGGCGGACGTAAGCTCCACCCCTTGGCGGAATGTCAGCAGCAGCGTGTGCAGAAGATCGGTTACCAGCAGGGACAGACCTGCGCACAGAACGGCGCACAGAAAGCCCTGGCTCAGAAACCGCTTGGCGATCACAGCCGCCAGCAACGCCGCTGCCAGAAAGGCCAGTGTATAAAAGCAAGGGATGATCCCCGGCATGGTCAGGTCGCACAGCAGGCCGAATACTCCGGCAAAGGCGGCCCCCTCGCCGGGGCCCTCCAGCATGGCGGTGATGGCAGCGATCAGCGGCGGCAGAAAGGGATGCACGCCCCACACGCAGATGCGGTTGAGCACCAGGGACTGCACCAAAACCAGCAGCAGGGTGGCCCCGGCATAGTACAGCCACTTGAAAAACATATCCCGTTGGTTCAAGGCTTGGTTCATGGTGTCACCCCTCAGTCAACGATGGTGAAATCCGTGATGACGAAAACCGCCACCAGCTGGGTGATGTCGGTTTTGGGCAGGATGGTGGCATAACGGGTCAGGCCGTTGTCATCGGTTTTGATCTCCTCTACAGAGCCGATGACCAGCCCCGAGGGATAGTAGCCGCCCAGGCCGGAGGTGACGATCATGTCGCCGTTGATGAGACTGGATTCCCCCTCCAGATACGACAGCTTCAGCTTTCCCTGGCTCATCAGCGCCAGATCGCCCATGGCCACCGTCACCTCGCCCGTGCGGAACACCAGGGCACCCAGCTGGGAATCCGTGTCCAGAATGGTGGTAACGGTGCTCCAATTGAGCCCCGCGTCGGTGATAACACCCACCAGATAGCCGTACTGGTCCACCACGCAGTCGCCCTTTTCCACGCCCAGGCTGGTGCCCTTGTTCAGGGTCAGGGTCCGGGACCAATTGGAGGTGCTGCGCTCGATCACGTGGGCCGCCTCAAAGGTAAAATCCCGACGCTGCTGGCGCAGACCGTTCAGGTCCCGCAGACGCTGGTTTTCCTCGCTGTCGGTTTTGGCCTGACGCAGATCCTCCGTCAGTTGTGCATTTTCCTTGCGCAGGTCCTCGTTTTCCTTGCGCAGACTCTCCACCGTCTGGAACCGTTCTCCAATACTCTGGAACCATCCGGTCACGGCGGAGCCCGCCGCCCGGAAGGGGTAGGTCACCACTCCGGCGGCGTTCTGCAAAAACCCCGTCTGGTTGCTGACGGCGCTGGCGATACATAATCCCACCGCCACCACTACCACAGCGGCCAGCATCATAATGCCGTTTTTCTGAAAAAATCGTTTCATAGCTTGTTCCCTTTTTCACAGCAGCGTTACGCCAAACTCTGCCAGCATCCGGCTCAGCAGCAGCACCGGCAGACCCATGACGTTGAAAAAGTCTCCGTCAATGCGCTCTACCAGCAGGGCGCCCTGGCCCTGGACGCCGTAGGCTCCGGCCTTGTCCATGGGCTCACCGCCCCGGATATAGGCCCGCAGCTCCGACTCGGACGCCGGACGGAAATACACGTCCGTGGACTGGGCCCGGGTCAGGGACCGCTGCCCCTGCCGCACGGTAACGCCGGTACAAACCGTGTGCCGCCGCCCGGAAAGCTCCGTCAGCATCCGCAGGGCGTCTGCCTCGTCCCGGGGCTTACCCAGCCGCTGCTGGTCCAGAAATACCATGGTGTCGGCGGTGATGACGATCTCGTCGTCCTCCGACGGCACTGCCTGGGATTTTTCCCAGCTGATGTAGGATACGATCTCCGGCGGCGTCAGCCCCTGAGGGTACCATTCCTCCACCTGGGGGACCCGGACGGTGAAGTCCCGGATGCCGATCCGGCCCAAAAGCTCCTGCCGCCGGGGAGACCCGGAGGCCAATACGATCCTTGCCATAGGCTTACCTCCCGGGGGAGCCGAAGCCGCCTGCGCCCCGGTCCGTCTCGTCCAGCTCCTCCGCCTGCACCAGAACGGGCCGCACTACCGGCGTCACCATCAGCTGGGCGATGCGGTCCCCGGGCTGAATGGTATAGCTGTCCTGGGACAGGTTCACCAGTCCCACGGAGATCTCGCCCCGATAGTCGCTGTCGATAACGCCCACGCCGTTGGACAGGGCGATGCCGTGCCTGAAGCCCATGCCGCTGCGCACGAACACCAGGGCCACATAATCAGGGGAGGGCAGGGCGATGGCAATGCCCGTAGGGATGCCCCGGCGCTGGCCCGGGGCCAGCGTCACGGCCTCGTCCACGCAGGCGCACAGGTCCATGGCTGCGGCTCCCGCCGTCTGATAGCGGGGCAGGGGAATCTCCCGGCCCATTTTCGGCGACACCGCCTTGATTTTAAGCTCCATTGTATCACTTGCTCCCATTGTATATAAAAACAATCTGTAAAAAAATCATGAATCCTGAAAAGGGCTTATTCCACGCCCCGGTAGAACAGCCCCCGGGTCAGCTCCTGGGGCCGGTAGTCGCTGCGGCCCTGATAAGCCCGCAGCACCCGGACACACTCCTCCGGCGACTCCGTGGTAAACCGCAGCCGCGCCCGGGTAAGGCCCAGCTGCCGCCACTCCGGCTTATCCGCCAGAAACAGCACCCGGCTGTTCTCAATTTCGCACCGGTGGCCCCACTGCCCCACCAGGGGAAACCGCGCCCCGGTGCGGTCGATCAGATCATTGTCCTGGCCGCAGCGGCAGGCGGCGGAGCGGTCCGCATAGTCCCGCCCCGCGTCCCGGCAGCCCAGGCTGTTGCGGATGACGCAGTTTTCCGTGATCATCAGCGGCAGGCGGCCGTATACCACCGCCTCGCAGGGCAGAACCTTCCGCAGATCCCGGATCTGCTGCCACCGCAGCTCCATGGACACCGCGGCGGCGGAAAGACCCAGCTCCTGCCAGAACAGCAGGGCCCCGCTGTTGAAAATATTCAGCCCCAGATCCCCCCATAGGGGAAGGCCCAGCCCATCGGCAATGGGCAGGTGTCCCAGATTGCCGATGGCCACGGCGGACAGGTGTTCCCGGTGCCGCTGCAAAAGCAGCCGCAGAGGCTCCTCGTCCTCTGTCCGGAAGATCCGGGGAAGCACCGCGCAGATCTGGGTCATGCCCGCCCAGCGGGCCAGGTCCATGCCGTCCAGCAGCTCTGCCGGGACATACACCGTCCCGCACTGGGCCAGCTCCTCCGTCAGCTGCTCCGCCCGGGTGACGGAGCAGGTCAGCTGCGGCGTCTCCGGCCCCGGCAGGGCCGGGGGCAGGGGAGAGGGGGTTCCTGTCCGCCGCTGGGTTGGCTGGGTCAGAGCCATCTCCAGCTCCTCCAGCGCTTGGCGGCGCATAGCGTTCACGGCGCTGGCCGGCAGCATCAGACCGTCCGCCAGCTCCACTTGGGTCTCCTTGGGTTCAAACACCGTGCCGCCGGTTTTTTCCAGCCGGATGCGCAGATCCTCCGCCGTCAGGGCCCGGTTCCGGGCCGCCTCCGGTACGGGACCTTCTGCCCGGACGGTGTGTCCTTTGGCGGAGGCCGTCAGCTGAGCGGGCACACCGGCCCGCAGGGTGCAGGACATGGTCACCGGTATCCGGCGGCGATCCTCCTTTTCATAGGCGGCCTTGGCCCGGGCAAACAGCTCCTTGGGCTCCGGCGCATTCTCCGGCCGGGTGCCGAACATCTCCGGGCCCGTGCGGCCCCGGTAATAGCCGTCGGTGAAGCCGCTGCGGGAAAAGGCAGCCTCCAGCTGCCGGGATTCCTCCTGGGTGGGGGCGCGTTTTTCGTCCAGCAGGCGGCGATAGATGCCGGTGATCACCGCCACATATTCCGGCCGCTTCATGCGGCCCTCCAGCTTCAGGCACGCCACGCCCATATCGTCCAGCTCCTGCAGATACGCCGACAGGTTGGCATCCTTCAGGCTCAGAGGGTGGCCGCCGGAGGCCTTTTCATTAACGCCGTAGGGCAGGCGGCAGGGTTGGGCGCAGGCCCCCCGGTTGCCGCTTCGTCCGCCGATAACGGCGCTCATCCCGCACTGGCCGGAGTAGCACATGCACAGGGCCCCGTGGACAAACACCTCGATCTCTGCGGGACAGTCCCGGGTGATGGCCGCGATGTCCCGGCGGCTCAGCTCCCGGGCCAGTACCACCCGCTCCAGACCCAGCTCCGCCGCGCGGCAGGCGCCGCCCAAGGTGTGCAGGCTCATTTGGGTGCTGGCGTGGAGGGGAACATCGGGCGCAATTTCCCGGGCCAGCCGCCACACGCCCCAATCCTGGATGAGGATAGCGTCCACCCCCATGTCCGAGGCTTTCTGCAAAGCCTGGGCGGCGGCGGGCAGCTCCCGGTCCGTCACCAGGGTGTTCAGGGTCAGATAGACCTTCACGCCCCGCAGGTGGCAATAGGCCACGGCGGCACGGAATTCCTCATCGGTGAAGTTCCGGGCGCTGCGCCGGGCGTTGAGCCCGCCGAAGCCCATATACACCGCGTCGGCCCCATTCTGCACGGCGGCTACCATGGCCTCCCAGCCTCCGGCGGGGCTCAGCAGCTCGGTCATTGGCCCCGGCCCTGCTGGGCCTTGAACAGCTGCCGGCGCAGCTCCGACGCCTCATTTTTGGCCTGAGTGGCCTCATCCAGATAGTTTTTCACTTGCCGGCGCAGATTCTCTGCCGCTGCCTGGTTTTTCAGCAGCTCGTCCGCCAGGTTCACCGCCGCCAGAACTGCCGCATCCGCCTGGCTCACATGCAGGGTCTCCTGGATCCGGTCCATTCGCTGGTCCACCAGGGCGCCTACCTTTTTCATATACTCCGCGCTTTCGTCCGCCACCAGGGTATACTCCTGGCCGCAGATGCTCATCGTCACTTTATTCGCCATGTTGCCCTCCCATTTATGTAAACCGAAAAGTTAGTCACACCAATACAGAATCCATTATACCACAAAATCCCGCCGGGAAAAGCTTTTTCTGGCGAAAAGGAGAATTTTGTGAAAAACCCGCTGCGGCGGCTTTACGAACCGGGGGTTTTCGTGTAAAATAAAGTAATTAAACCATGGAAAGAGGGGAGGCGCGGCATGAGCGGCTATATTCTGCGGGACAGTGAGCCCAGCATCGTCCTGACGGCGGATCAGGTGGATCGCCTGGTGAAAAACGGCGACGGCGACGCCGCGCTTTTGTATCTGCTGCTAATGCGGGCAGACCGCGGGGTCACGGAGCAGGAGCTTCAGTCCCGGCTGCGGTGGAGCCAGCTGCGGCTGAATGCGGCGGAGGGAGCCTTGCAGCGGCTGGGGCTGATCCAGCGTCCGGCGGAGACACCGGCCCCTGCGCCGGCGGAGGAGCGCCCGGTATACAGCGCCCAGGACCTGGCCCAGCTGTTGGAGGACGACCGGTCCTTCCGGATGCTGATTCCCCAGGTGGAGGAAAAGCTGGGCCGCAGGCTGAAAACGGCGGATCTGCAGATTCTGGCGGGCCTGTATGACGATATGGGCATGCCGGCGGATGTGATCTATCTGCTGGTGAACCACTGTATTGCCCGGTCCGAGGAACGATACGGCCCCGGCCGCCGGCCCACCCTGCGCCAGATCGAGAAGGAGGGCTACTATTGGGCCCGGCAGGGCCTGTTTGACCAGGACAGCGCCGCCCGTTATCTGAAAACCTGGCGGGAAAAGCAGCAGGGGCAGGCCGCGTATATGCAGGTGCTGGGCCTGGGCCAGCGCCGTCCGGTGGCCAGTGAAGAAAAATACATCTCCGACTGGATGGACAAGGGCTTTCCGCCGGAAACGGTGGCCCTGGCCTATGACAAGACGGTGTTCTATAAAAAGCAGCTGGAGTGGCGGTATCTCAACGGGATCCTCCGCCGCTGGCACGAAAACGGCTGGCATACGCCGGAGGAGGTCCAGCAGGGCGACGCCAAAAAGTCCGCCGCGCCTCCGGACCAGAAGCCGGATAAAAACGATTCCCGCATGGGAAAGTATATGAAGTGGTAAAGGAGGGGACCCTATGCCCTACGACGGTAAAATTCTCAGTCGGGCCATGGCCCGCTTTGATGAGGACAAGCAGCGCCGGACCCAGCAGTTCCGGGAGCGGCAGCAGCGCCTGTTTTGCCGGGAGCCGGAGCTGGCGGATATTGACCGCCGCCTGCGCGGCACCATGAGCCAGATCATCTCCCGGGCTCTGCGGCAGGGGAAGGATCCCGTTCCCGCCATCCACGCCATCCGGGATGAGAATCTGGCCCTCCAGCGCCGCCGGGGGGAGCTTCTGGAGGCTATGGGCTATCCTGCCGACTATCTGGAGGAAAAGCCCCGGTGCGCCCGGTGCGGCGACGCAGGCTTCCGGTCCGACGGGACCATGTGCCCCTGTCTGCGCAGCTACTACGCCCGGGAGCAGATCGCCGAGCTGTCCCACCTGCTGGATATCGGCTCTCAGAGCTTTGATACCTTCCAGCTGAGCTGGTACTCCACCGACCGAAACGGTCTGCCGCGCTCTCCCCGGGAGACGGCGGAGCGGAATCTGGAGATCTGCCGCCGGTTTGCCCGGGACTTCCGTCCCGGTGCACAGAACCTGCTGCTGTTCGGCGACCCGGGCCTGGGCAAGACCTTTCTGTCTGCCTGCATTGCCCGGGTGGTCAGCGAGGACGGCTTCTCCGTGGTGTATGACACGGCGGGTCACATTTTTGCCCAGTTCGAGGCATCAAAATTCCGCCGGGATGACGTGGACGAGCCGGATGAGAGCGTGGAGCGGTGCATGGCCTGCGATCTGCTGATCCTGGACGACCTGGGCACGGAGATGACCACGGCCTTTGTTCAGAGTGCCCTGTACCAGCTGCTCAACAGCCGCCTTCTGGCAGGAAGGAGCACCATCATCAGCACCAATCTGGACCCCGATCAGATCGGCAGGCGATACTCCGCCCAGATCATGTCCCGGCTGGAGGGGGAGTTTGAACTGCTGCCCTTTATCGGGCAGGACATCCGCCGCCTGAAACGGGAACAGCAGCGCTGACCGGCCATATCCTGCTCCCGCGCGGGATTTTTCGCATGGAAACGGGTTTAACAACCGAAAATGTTACCAATGGGGGAAACAAACGGTTTGTCAATACTCAAAAACACTGCATGAGACCAGACGATGGACAGCGCATAATTTCATCAGAATAAAGAAAACGCGAATAATCTGCAAATATCGTAACGGAATTGTAAAGATTTTTTGTGCAAAGTGGGGATTGACTTTTTCTGTAAAAAAATTATCATATTGGACGGAAAGCAAAAGGATTCGTACCCTTTTGCTTCAAATCGTTACATTGTATGTATGAAGGAGGAGAAAAAATGGTAAGCTTTCTGATTTGCCTGGCCTTGCTGATCGGCGGTTATTTCGTCTATGGCAAGGTGGTGGAAAACACCTTCGGGCCGGACGACCGCGAGACCCCCGCTGTGAAGATCAACGACGGTGTGGACTATGTGGTTCTGCCTCAGTGGAAGCTGTTCATGATCCAACTGCTGAACATCGCGGGCCTTGGCCCCATCTTCGGCGCAATGCAGGGTGCTCTGTGGGGCCCCATCGTGTTCCTGTGGATCACCTTTGGTACGATCTTTGCCGGTGCTGTGCATGACTATTTCTCCGGCATGATGAGCGAGCGCAACAACGGCGCTTCCATTTCCGAGATTTCCGGTATCTACCTGGGCGGGTTCATGAAGAACGTCATGCGCGTGTTCAGCGTGGTGCTGCTGATCATGGTGGGCACCGTGTTCGCCGTGGGTCCTGCGGGCCTGATCGTGACCCTGTTCAAGAACGGCGGCTCCACCGGCGTTGTTACCACCACCCTGTTCTGGCTGGTCATCGTTCTGGTGTATTATTTCATCGCCACCTTTATTTCCATCGACAAGATCATCGGCAAGATCTATCCTCTGTTCGGCATTTGCCTGATCATCATGGCCGTGGGCGTTGCCGTCGGCATCTTTGTCAAGCCTGAGTACACCATCCCCGAGATCTGGGATCACTTCGGTTCCATGCATCCCAAGGGAACTCCCGTGTGGAGCTTCATGTTCATCACCGTGGCCTGCGGCGCTATCTCCGGCTTCCACTCCACCCAGAGCCCCCTGATGGCTCGCTGCATGAAGAGTGAGAAGCAGGGCCGCTTCGTGTTCTACGGCGCCATGGTTTCCGAGGGCGTTATCGCCCTGGTGTGGGCCGCTGCCGGCTGCGCTCTGTATGAGGTCACCGGCGGTCTGAACACCGGCCTGGCCGAGATTCTGGCCAACGGCCAGTCTGCCGCCATCTACGATGTGTGCATCAAGACCATGGGCAAGGTCGGCGTGGCTCTGGCCATGCTGGGCGTCATCGCCTGCCCCATTACCTCCGGCGATACTGCGTTCCGCAGCGCTCGTCTGGTGCTGGCCGACTGGTTCAAGATCGACCAGAAGAAGTGGAAGAACCGTCTGCTGCTGTGCGTGCCCGTCCTGGGCGTCGGCGCTGTCCTGGGCGTGGGCAATGCTCTGGGCTTCATCGACTACTCCGTGATTTGGCGTTACTTCAGCTGGACCAACCAGACCCTGGCCATGATCGTTCTGTGGGCCGCCTCCATGTATCTGTTCTATGAAAAGAAGAACTACTGGATCACCGCTGTGCCTGCTACCTTCATGAGCGCCGTCTCCGCTACCTACTTCCTGCTGGGCAACGAGTGCCTGGGCCAGTTCATCAACCACAAGACCGCCGAGGGCGTTGCCGTTTACAACACCGCCGTGGCTTATCCCATCGGCATTGCTGTGGCCGTTCTGTTCCTGGGTATCTTCCTGTATACCATCAAGAAGCGGCACACCCAGCCTCACTATGAGACTCTGGGCAAGTAATCTGACCCTTTAACTATTTCGCAAAGCGGCAGGCATCTCCTGCCGCTTTGCCCCTATGGGAGGACATGCTATGATCTTTGCACCTGCGCGCCTTGGCAGCGTCACGCTGGACAACGAGACGCTGGCGGCGGACAAAAAGGGCTGCCGCCGCTTCGGCCCCTGCGGCGTGGGCGAAAAGGCCCTGTATCTCAACAGCTTTTTCATTGACCGGCACTACTATGTGGCGCTGGAGTCGGTGCGCCGTGTGTTCAAGCGGGTGGCTATGAGCAAGGGCGGCTTTACCGGTAAGGGCGCCTTCGGCTCCATCCCCTATCTGGTGGTGGAGTATGACGACGGCGCGCAGAAGCAGTGCAACTTCAAGCACGAGGCGGATGTGGACAATCTGCTGGCCTATCTGGCCAAGATCTGCCCGGATCTGCCTCTCCAGAGCCAGAAGGTGGAGCGCCATATGGCCCAGCAGCAGGCTCAGGAGGCCCGCCGCTATCTCAAGGAGCTGACGCCCCAGGCCCAGAGCGAAAAGGAACGCCTGGAGCAGGCCCGCGCCTTCCTGGAGGACCACACCAATCTGACCCGCCGCCTGTCCCAGGCGGCCAAGGCCAAGCGGGTCAATGACCGTTCCAACCCCAGCTACAAATGGGTGGCCCTGGCTATCGTTATCGCCGGTGTTGCCGCTTTGGTGTATGGCATCATCACCATGGTCCGGGGAACCAGCAGCCTGGGCATCTACTTTGCCCTATTTGGCTTTGCGGCAGTGTTTCTGTTCTCCGGTGCTCATGTGCTGCCCACCGCACGCAACAACAAGACGGCCCTGTCCCGGGAGTGGGAACAGGCCCAGGCGGATCTGGCGGCGGTGCTGCCCAAGGACTTTCCTCTGCCTGCCCGCTATGCCCACCCGGTGGTGCTGACCCGGATGATCCGCGTCCTGCGGGAGGGCCGGGCCCAGACTGCCGATCAGGCGCTGGAGGTGGTGAAGCGAGACCTGAAGGCCCTGACTGCCGACGTTCAGGTGGAGCAGTGGGAGTATGACGAGGTAGTGGCCATAAAGCCCATGTTTCTGCTGTCCGACTATCAGTAAATATGTATCAAACAAGAAATGCGGCTGATCATGATCAGCCGCATTTCTTGTTTGTTATATCAGGAATGACCCGTAGTCGGGATCACCCGTGCATGGGGCAGCCGTGGGGAGTGGGCCCCCGGCGCTGCGCCCGGACCTGGATCATCTCTCCGGCGATGCTGACGGCGATCTCCTCCGGCGTCACCGCCAGGATGGGGGTGCCGATGGGGGTGTGCACCAGGGCGATGGCCTCCTCCGGAATGCCCGCCTCCCGGAGCCGCTGGTTCACCGACGCGGTTTTGCGACGGGAGCCGATGACTCCCACATAGGCAAAGGGCCCCCGCAGCACCTGGTCCTCCACCTGGAAGTCCCGCATATGGCCGCTGGTCATGATGACCACAAAGTCCTCCTCCGTCACAGTGAGATAGTCGCTGATGCGGGTGAAATCCCCACAGATCACCTGCTCCGCCGTGGGGAACAGGGAGGTGTTGGCCAGCTCCGGCCTGTCGTCGAATACCACCGGGCGGAAGTCCACCGTGGTCAGCAGAGGGCACAGGGCCTGAGAAATGTGTCCCGCGCCGAACAGCATCGCCCGCTGACCGATAGGCAGAGGCAGGGAGATATATCCCGCTGCCATGGAAAAGCCCGGGGTCCGCAGGGCCTGGGCAATATCCTCCGGCAGACTGCCGGCAGCGACGGTTTCCTTATCCAGCAGCGCCGGAGCGGAGCCGTCCTCCGCCAGCACCAGCCACCCGGCGGTGTGCTGCTCCAGCAGAGCCAGGGCCCGGCTGGCGGTGTCGTTCCACAGGGGGTCCTCCGCCGGAATGAACTGGAAATGGGCCGTGACGTCGCCGCCGCAGACCATGCCGATATCCTGCTCCGGGTCCTGGTGCAGGGGAAACTCCCGGATGCAGGAGCGGCGCTGGTCCAGCAGCTCCCGGCACAGTTGGATGCTGCGCCCCTCCACCGCGCCGCCGCCGATGGTACCCACCAGGCGGCCTTCGGCTCCCACCAGCATCCGTGCTCCGGCCTTCCGGGGGGCGCTGCCTCGGTCGGCGATCAGCGTCACCAGCACCGTGTCCCGGCGCTTCTCCACCTCGTAAAACAGTTGGGAAAAAATCTGCTTCATGACGTTATCCTTTTTTCCAGGCCTCCGTCTCCTCCAGCAGCCACTGACGCCAGGCATCCACGCCCAGGCCGGACTTGGCGGAGATGGGGAAAATCTTCAGGTTGGGATTGCGCCGGTGAGCGTACTCCACCACCTTGTCCATGTCAAAGTCGAAATACGGCAGCACGTCGATCTTGTTGATAATCAGCGCGTCGCACACTGTGAAGATCAGGGGGTACTTCAGGGGCTTGTCGTGGCCCTCGGGCACGGAAAGGATCATGGCGTTTTTCACCGCGCCGGTGTCGAACTCCGCGGGGCACACCAGGTTGCCCACGTTCTCCAGCACCACCAGGTCCAGGTCATCGGTACCCAGCTCCCGCAGTCCCTGCTGGGTCATCCCGGCGTCCAGGTGGCACATGCCGCCGGTGTGCAGCTGGATGGACCGGACCCCGGCATTGGCCATGGCGGCGGCGTCCACGTCGGAGTCGATGTCCGCCTCCATAACGCCCATGCGCAGCTGATCCTTCAGGCCCTCCACGGTTCGCAGCAGGGTGGTGGTCTTGCCGCTGCCTGGAGAGGACATCAGATTCAGCAGGAAGGTGCCCTGCTTTTTCAGCTGCTGCCGGACCCGGTCCGCCTCCCGGTCGTTGTCGGCGAAAACGCTTTCCTTCACCTGGATGATCTTATATTTGTCCATAGGTACGCCTCGTTTCTGTGGATTTTTCAGCAGTATACCATATTTGTCATGAATATGCAAACGGCGCGACAAAAAATACCGGAATATGCCAAAAATTATTTGCGTTACCCACCGGACTGGGGGTATAATGAGGGGACAAGAAGGAGGCAGATAGCATGATCTCGACAAAAGGACGGTACTCCATCCGGATCCTTTTGGACCTGGCAGAGCACCGCAGCGGCGGCTACATCCCTATGAAGGAGGTGGCAGCGCGGCAGAATATCTCGCTGAAATACATCGAGAAGCTGATGCCTGCGCTGAAGACTGCCGGATTCATTGAGAGCGTCCACGGTATCGGCGGCGGCTACCGCCTGGCCCGGGAGCCGGAAACGTGCACCCTGTGGGACATCCTGCAGTGCTCCGAGGGGAACCTGGCCCCGGTAAGCTGCCTGAAGGACGGGGCTGGTCTCTGCGCCCGGTCCGCCGAGTGCCGCACCCTCCCGGTGTGGGAGGGATACTACCGGATGACCCGGGACTATTTTTCCGGTGTCACTCTGGCGGACCTGATGGACGCCCCCCAGGGGGACAACTACGTCATTTGAATATACGCCGCCCGGACCGGAACTGCCCATCCCAGCCTGGGCGGCGTATATATATTTTCCGGGTTCGACGAAAAAAGCGGTTGCAAAACGGCAGGGAGTTTGGTATAATCAGCGGGTAACAGATGCGCAGGGTTAGTACATCGGTAGTACATCGGCTTCCCAAGCCGAGGAGGCGGGTTCGATTCCCGTACCCTGCTCCAAAAAGAAAGACACCCGTAGGGGTGTCTTTCTTTTTGGAGCAGCACTTTTGCTCTGCAAAAGTGGTCGCCTGCGGGCGGGCGATTTAACATGCAGGGGAAACCCGACTAAGGTTTCCCTTGCATACATTCCTTTCCTTGCGATATACAGGAGTGCGCACGGACAACAAAACCTGTGGGCAATCACAAAGCGAGGACTTTAAGAGAAATCTTGAAGTCCTCGCTTTGTTGTGTCCGGAATCCATTGCGGCATATGGACTTTCAGGCGTTACGCCCTCAAAAGAGCCTATTATCCATGCGGCGAACCGGCTTCTCAATGCGTTTGTTTACAAATAATTCAAAGCCTTCCACTTGACAAGGGCGGCGGGGGGTGGTAAACTGCGTTTAGCACTCAGGAAGTTGGAGTGCTAACGGAGAAACGATATGGAAATGACAGATCGAAAAAAGCAAATACTGAAGATCGTCGTGGAAGAATATGTGGCGGCGGCGGAGCCGGTGGGCTCCAAGGCCATTGCCCAGCGGATGCCCGGAAAGATCAGCTCTGCCACCATTCGCAATGAGCTGGCGGATCTGACGGAAATGGGCTATCTGGAGCAGCCGCACACCTCCGCCGGGCGGGTCCCCTCCGCCAAGGGCTATCGGCTGTACGTCAACGAGCTGATGGAGCATCGCGCCCTGAGCCGGGAGGAGGAGGATAAGCTCAACGCCTCTCTGGCGGAGAAGCTGGCAGGGACGGATCAGCTCATGGCCCGGGCAGGCCAGATGGTGTCCTCCTTTGTGGGTTATCCGGCCTATACCGTGGCGGATCACAAGACAGCCGCCACTGTGCGGCGGTTCGAGCTGATTCCGGTGGACGCCAACAGCTTCATTGCCGTGGTGATGCTGTCGGACAGCCAGGTGAAAAGCCAGCTGCTGCCGCTGCAATTGCCGGTGGCCGACGGCGGCCTGCCGGACATGAGCCACCTGCTGAACACCCATTTCACGGGGATCGGCCCGGAGGATATGAACGGACGGCTCATGAGCCTGTCCGAGCAGGTGCCCGGTCAGTGGTTCCTGCCGCTGAACCAAGTGGTGGAATACGCCGGGCGGCTATTGAAGGAAGCAAACAGCCAGGAGGTCTTTCCCAGCGGGGCCAAGGAATTTCTGCGGTTCCCGGAATACCGGGACGCGGACAAGGCCCACGACCTGATGACCTTTATGGTGGACAATAAAGAGCAGCTGCCGGCGCCCACGGAGGGCGGCCCGGTGCAGATCCTCATCGGCCCGGAAAATCTCAGCGAGGCCCTGCGGGACAGCAGCGTGGTGGTGGCCAGCTATGACATCGGAGACAATATGCGGGGCCTGGTGGGCGTGGTCGGACCCACCCGGATGGACTACGCCACCGTGGCGGCGCGCCTGAGCTACTTTGCAGAGAGCCTGGGCCGCATGTTCGGGAAGAACCAGCTGCCCCCCAAGGAGGACCAGGAAACATGAGCGAGAATGTGAATCAGGAAAACAAGCAGGAACAGGAAAACACGGACACCCCGGAGACCCAGCCCCAGCAGGAGCCGTCTCCGGAAACGGCGGAGGAGACCTTCACCGTTACCCGGGATCAGATGGAAAAAATGGAGCAGCTGGCCAAGATGGTGTCCGACGCCAGCGACAAATATCTGCGTTTGGCGGCGGAATACGACAACTACCGCAAACGCACCGCCAAGGAAAAGGAGAGCCTGTACGGCGACGCCAAGGCCGACACCGTGAAGCCCTTCCTGGAGGTGCTGGATAATCTGGAGCGGGGCCTTTCCCAGTTTGAAGAGGGCGACCCCCACCGCCAGGGTATGGAAATGATCTGCAGGCAGTTCATGACCGTGCTGGAAAAACTGGGGGTGCAGCAAATTGAAGCGCTGGGCCAGCCCTTTGACCCTGCCCGCCACAACGCCGTGATGCATGTGGAGGATGAGAGCGCCGGAGAAAACACCGTGGTGGAGGTATTCCAGCAGGGATATGCCATGGACGACAAGGTCCTGCGGTTCGCCATGGTGAAGGTAGCCAACTGAAAGGAGCTTGTGCTATGAACGGAAAGAGACTGTATAAGAGCCGCGACAACCGGATGATCTCCGGCGTGTGCGCGGGAATCGCGGAATATTTCGGCATTGACCCCACGCTGGTCCGTCTGGCCTGGGTGGTGTTCAGCCTGCTGGGCGGCAGCGGACTGCTGGCGTATATCATCGCCGCCATCATCGTGCCGGAGAATCCGGCGGACTGATGACGGAGATCATCCTGCTTTTTTGACAGACTAAAATTTTATTTCATATATTCAGGAGGCAATTATTATGTCTAAAGTTATCGGTATCGACCTTGGCACCACCAATTCCTGCGTAGCCGTCATGGAGGGCGGCGAGGCAGTTGTTATCCCCAACGCAGAGGGCAACCGCACCACCCCGTCCGTGGTGGCATTTTCCAAGACCGGCGAGCGCATGGTTGGCCAGGTGGCCAAGCGCCAGGCCATCACCAACCCCGACCGCACCATCTCCTCCATCAAGCGCGAGATGGGCTCCGATCACCGGGTGAGCATCGACGGGAAGGCCTACACGCCCCAGGAGATCAGCGCCATGATCCTGCAGAAGCTCAAGAGCGACGCCGAGGCCTATCTGGGCAGCCCCGTCACCGAGGCCGTTATCACCGTGCCCGCCTACTTTACCGATGCTCAGCGTCAGGCCACCAAGGACGCCGGCAAGATTGCGGGTCTGGATGTGAAGCGTATCATCAACGAGCCCACTGCCGCGGCCCTGGCCTATGGCGTGGACAAGGAGCAGGCCCAGAAGATCATGGTGTACGACCTGGGCGGCGGCACCTTCGATGTGTCCATTCTGGAGATCGACGACGGCGTGATCGAGGTTCTGGCCACCGCCGGCAACAACCGCCTGGGCGGCGATGATTTTGACCAGTGCATCATGAAGTATCTGGTCAGCGAGTTCAAGCGCACCGAGGGCATCGACCTGTCCGGCGACAAGGTGGCCATGCAGCGCCTGAAGGAGGCCGCCGAGAAGGCCAAGATCGAGCTGTCCGGCGTTACCACCAGCAACATCAACCTGCCCTATATCACCGCCGATGCCACCGGCCCCAAGCACCTGGACGTGACCCTGACCCGGGCCAAGTTCAACGAGCTCACCGGCCATCTGGTGGACGCCACCATGGGCCCCGTGCGTCAGGCCATGTCCGACGCCGGTCTGAAGCCCTCCGACCTGTCCAAGGTCCTGATGGTGGGCGGCTCCAGCCGTATCCCCGCCGTGGTGGAGGCCGTGAAGAACTTCACCGGCAGCGAGCCCTTCAAGGGCATCAACCCCGATGAGTGCGTGGCCATGGGCGCGGCCCTGCAGGCCGGCGTGCTGACCGGCGATGTAAAGGGTCTGCTGCTGCTGGACGTGACCCCGCTGTCTCTGGGCATCGAGACCATGGGCGGCGTGTGCACCCGCCTGATCGAGCGCAACACCACCATCCCTGTGAAGAAGAGCCAGATCTTCTCCACTGCCGCCGATAACCAGACCTCCGTGGAGGTCAACGTGCTCCAGGGTGAGCGCGAGATGGCTGCCGCCAATAAGAGCCTGGGACGCTTCCACCTGGACGGCATCGCTCCGGCCCGCCGCGGCGTGCCTCAGATCGAGGTGACCTTCGACATCGACGCCAACGGCATCGTCAACGTGTCCGCCAAGGACCTGGGCACCGGCACCGAGCAGCACATCACCATCACCTCCTCCTCCAACATGAGCAAGGACGACATTGAGAAGGCCGTGAAGGAGGCCGAGCAGTATGCTGCCGAGGACGCCAAGGTCAAGGAGAAGGTAGAGGTCCGCAACCAGGCCGACCAGATGGTCTATCAGTCCGAAAAGACCCTCAGCGAGGTGGGCGGCAAGCTGCCTGAGAGCGAGAAGGCCCCCATCCAGGCCGGTATCGACAAGCTGAAGGAGACTCTGAAGGGCGAGGACACCGACGCCATCAAGGCCGCCACCGAGGAACTGACCCAGCTGTTCTACAAGATGAGCGAGAAGCTGTATCAGCAGCAGGCGCCCCAGGGTGATGCCGGTCAGGCCGGCGCCCAGGGCGGTCCCACCGGCGACCAGGGCGGCCAGTATTACGACGCCGACTACAAGGTCGTGGATGACGACGACAAGAATAAGTAAGTGAAAATATACCACCGGAAAGGGGCAGGGCTTCCTGTCCCTTCCTGTGGTGTTCCGGGATAAAAGACCCAGAGAAGGGAGCGGGCCTTTATGGCAGACAAACGCGATTATTATGAGGTCCTGGGCGTGGAAAAGGGCGCCAGCGAGGACGAGATCAAAAAAGCATACAAAAAGCTGGCCCGGAAGTATCACCCGGACATGAACCCCGGCGACAAGGCGGCCGAGGAGAAGTTCAAGGAGATCAACGAGGCCAACGAGGTGCTGTCCAACCCCGAAAAGCGCCAGAAATACGACCAGTTCGGCTTTGCCGGGGTGGACCCCAACTATGGCGCGGGCCAGGGCGGCGCATACGGCGCAGGGGGCTTCGACTTCGGCGACCTGGGCGATATTTTCGGCAGCTTCTTTGGCGGCGGCTTCGGCGGCGGCCAGCAGCGGCGCAACGGCCCCCGCCGGGGCGAGAGCATCCGGGCCAGCATCTCCGTAGACTTCACGGAGGCGGCCTTCGGCTGCGAAAAATCCGTGACGGTGGACCGCAGCGAGCCCTGCCCCACCTGTAAGGGCAACGGCTGCGCCCACGGCACCACGCCGGAGGTGTGCCCCGATTGCCACGGCACCGGCACCGTGACCCAGGCCCAGCGGACGCCCTTCGGCGTCATGCAGAGCCAGGGACCCTGCCAGAAGTGCCGGGGCACCGGCAAGATCATCCACCAGCCCTGTCCTGATTGCCGGGGCAGCGGACGCATCCGCAAGCGCCGGACCATCCAGGTGACCATCCCCGCCGGTATCGACAACGGGCAGACCATCTCCCTGCGGGGCCAGGGCCATGCCGGGTCCAACGGCGGCCCCAGCGGCGACCTGCTGATCACCGTGATGGTGCAGCCCCACGAGATCTTCCGGCGGGAGGGAACGTCCGTGTTCTGCGAGGCACCCATCACCTTCACCCAGGCGGTGCTGGGCGCGGAGCTGGAGATCCCCACCATCGACGGGCGGGTGAAGTATACCATCCCCGAGGGCACCCAGACCGGCACTGTGTTCCGGCTGCGGGGCAAGGGCATCCCGGTGCTTAACGGCCGGGGCCGGGGCGACCAGTATGTCACCGTTACCATTGAGACGCCCCGGGACCTGAACCGGGAGCAGAAGGAAGCCCTGAAGAGGTTCAGCGAGACTCTGGGCGAGGGCAATTACGAAAAGCACCGCAGCTTTTTCGGAAAGAAGAAGTAAGCCATGTACCTTGCCGATTATCACGTACATTCCACCTGTTCCCCGGACGGACACCAGACCATGGCCCAGGCGGCGGAGGCCGCCGTCCGGCAGGGCCTTAATGAGCTGTGTATCACCGACCATGTGGACACCCTGTACTGGGATGATTTCCGTCCCCGGTGGGATTTTGACTGGGACGAGGCCCGGCGCCAGTTCCGGGAGGCCCAGGCCCTGTGGGGGGACCGGATCACCCTGCGGCTGGGGGCGGAGTTGGGCGACGCTCAGTACGGCTTTGACCGGGCCGTCCATATGATGGACGGTGCACCGGTGGATTTTGTCATCGGGTCCGTGCACCTGGGCGGAAAAAAGTTTGGCAACATGGACCTGTACTATATTGAAAAAGGTGACGAAGCGTATTATGATAGTGTCATCGACAGCTATCTGGACAGCGTTCTGGAGCTGGCCCGGTGGGGACAGTTTCAGGTGCTGGGTCATCTGACCCTGCCGCTGCGGTATATCAACGAGCACCACGGGGAGCATATGACGTTCCGCCGCCATATGGATCGGGTGGAGGAGGTCCTCCGCACTGTGATCCCCAAGGGGGTGGGCATCGAGTGCAATACCAACCGGGGAAACGAGCCCCTGCCGGGGCCGGAGATCCTGCGGCTGTACCGCCGCCTGGGGGGCGAGATCATCACCCTGGGCAGTGACGCCCACCGGCCCGGGGACGTGGGCTGCTTCATCCGGCAGCGCCAGGAGCTGCTGCGGGAATGCGGCTTCCGCTATTTTACCACATTTGAACAGGGCAAGCCGCGGTTTCAGGCCCTGTGAACCACCCGAGAGGAGCATAGCATCATGAAAATTGCCATTGGCTGCGATCACGGCGGCTATCTGCTGAAGCAGGACATTCTCATCTGGCTGGAGGAGCACGACATCGACTTTGAGGATGTGGGCTGCTTCTCCACCGAAAGCGTGGACTATCCCATTTATGGCGAAAAGGTGGCCCGGCTGGTGGCCTCTGGCGCATGCGAGAAGGGTATCGTCATCTGTACTACCGGCATTGGCATCTCCATTGCCGCCAACAAGGTCAAGGGTATCCGCTGCGCCCACTGCACCGATTCCCTGTCTGCCGAGATGACCCGCCGTCACAACGATGCCAACGTGCTGGCCCTGGGTGCGGGCATCACCGGCCCCAACCTGGCCAAGCGTATTGTGGAGGTGTTTCTGAACACCGAGTTTGAGGGCGGCCGCCATGCCCGCCGGGTGGGTCAGCTGGACAGCATCCAGCCCTGAAGCATTTGCATGAACGGAGGTGCGCGCCATGACCACAAAAGGATATCATCGCTACCGGGGGCGGAATACCCGGGGCAAGGTGGCGCTGGTCGTTGTGCTAGTGCTGATCCTGCTGGCGGCGGTGGCCTATCTGCTGACCCAGGAGTATGTGGTGTATGATGACGAGGGCAAGGCCCATCTGGAGCTGCCCTGGTCCCGGAAGGAGCCGGAGAAGCCCCAGCCGGACTCCACGCCTGTGCCGGATGATGTGGACATCACCCGGGAGGAGCCCCAGCGGCAGAAGGTGGAGGCCATCCACGCCTGGGAGCTGCCATACGGCTGCCTGGGCAGCGACCCCGGCTATCTGCTGACGGACCGGGAGGCTGTGGCCGTCAACGTGAAGATGTATGACGGGTCCGTGGCGTATCACACGGCGGTGGCCTTGCCGGAAGGCATTCTCACCGGCGGACTGTCCACCAGCCGGAACCTCCAGACCATACTGGACAGCAACTGCTATGCCGTGGCGCGGCTGGCGTGCTTCTGCGACAACGCCTTTGCCGACGCTCAGCAGGAGCAGGCGGCCCTGTGTGCTGCCGACGGGACCCTGTACCGGGACGGCTCCGGCCGCCGGTGGCTGGACCCCTCCAAGCCGGGGACCCTGCGGTATATCACGGACCTGGCCAAGGAGTGCGCCCAGATGGGCTTTGACGAGATTCTGCTGGATTGGTTCCTGTATCCCATCAGCGGCGATCAGTCGGCTCTGGAGCTGCCTGCCGACAAGACGGTGGTGCTGAAGGACTTTGCCCAGGCTTTGGAAAAGCAGCTGCCGGAGGGCACGGTGCTGTCCGTGGTGCTGCGGGAGACTCCGTCGGCGGACAACGGCGTCACGGCGGAGCTGCTGGCGTCCTGCTTCGACCGGGTGTATGTCATGCCCGATGCGGACGCATCGGCGCTGCCCACCGGCTATGACCGGGCCACGCGCGTGGTGACTATGGCCGGCTATGCGCCCGAGAGCGGCAGCTATCTGGTGACGCAGTGAGCGGATTGTCTCGAAGCGCGAAATAAGTTTCCGAAATCAATAAAAAATCCTCCGATAAGCTGCGGAAAATGTAGCTTTCGGAGGGTTTTCTTTTGTGCGGCGCTATGATACAATACTATCTTGTGAACAGATTCGTAAGGAGGGGAAAGCAGTCCCATGGAAAAAGAGAACAAATTGGGCACCATGCCCATTTCCAAGCTCATCATCAACATGTCCCTGCCCATCATCGCGTCTATGCTGGTGCAGGCCCTATACAACATTGTGGACAGCGTGTTCGTGTCCCGGGTGTGTGAGCAAGCGCTGACCGCCGTGTCCCTGGCGTTTCCGGCCCAGAACCTGATGATCGGCCTGGCCACCGGCACCGCCGTGGGCGTCAACGCCTTGATGGGCCGGGCTCTGGGGGCCAAGGACCAGCAGCGGGCCAACGCCGTGGCCATCAACGGCGTATTCCTGGCGGTGGTGGGCTTTGTCATCAGCGCCGTGCTGGCGCTGCTGTTTGCGGGGCCCTTCTTCCGGTCCCAGACCCAAATCGACTACATCATCGACAACGGCATTGACTATCTGCTGATCTGCTGCTGCGGCTCCCTGGGGCTGTTCGGCGAGATCATGTTTGAGCGGCTTTTACAGGGCACCGGCCGGTCCATCCTGTCCATGTATACCCAGGGACTGGGCGCTATCGTGAATATTGTGCTGGACCCCATCTTCATCTTTGTGTTCGACATGGGCGTTACCGGCGCGGCAGTGGCCACGGTCATCGGACAGTTCTGCGGCTGTATTCTGGCACTGATCTTCAACCTGAAGAAGAACAAGGAAATCCATTTGCAGTTCCGGGGCTTCCGGCCCAATTGGCGGCTGGTGGGGAATATCTATGCCATCGGCCTGCCCAGCGTCATCATGGTGGCCATCGGCTCGGTGATGACCTTCTGCATGAACAAGATCCTCATTGCCTATCACTCCGCCAAGGAGACGGCAGCCACGGCCTTCGGCATTTACTTCAAGCTCAACAGCTTCATCTTTATGCCGGTGTTCGGCCTGAACAACGGCGTGGTGCCCATCGTGGCGTATAACTACGGGGCCCAGAACCGGCTGCGGATGGTGGAAACCATCAAGCGCAGCACCATCTACGCCTCCTGCATCATGGTGCTGGGCGTGATCATCTTCTGGGCCATTCCCGGGCCTCTGCTGAAGATCTTCGATGCCACGGACACCATGCTACAGGTGGGCGTCCCTGCCCTGCGGATCATCTCCCTGAGCTTCTGCATGGCCGGAGCCTGCATCGCCCTGGGCAGCTCCTTCCAGGCCCTGGGCAAAGCGGTGTACTCCATGACCACCTCCATCATCCGGCAGCTGGTGTTTCTGGTGCCCATTGCCTATGTCCTGGCCCGCTACGGCCATTCCATCGGCAACGATGATCTGGTCTGGTGGAGCTATCCCCTGGCGGAGATCGCCTCCCTGCTGGTGACCCTGGTGTTCTTCCGGCGGCTGTACCGCACCCTCATCGCCCCGCTGCCCGCCAACGGCGGCGCGCCGGTCCACGACGACTCCGACGACGATCCCATAGGAGTATAACTGAAAATGCTCTGCCCCATGGGCAGAGCATTTTCAGTTATACAGCGGCGGTCTCGGCGGCGGGCTTCTTTTCCGGCTCCTCCTGGCAGAAGGGGTATTCCAGCATCTGCGGCAGACGCATATAACGGCGAAAATCGTTGCAGAAGGCGGCATATTCGTACCCGGTGCAGATACGCTCGTCCATGACCACGCCGATGGGCATCATCTTTCGGGTCAGGTCGCCGGATATATAGTTTGGCACGGGCTTGCCCATGCACACAAACACGCTGGTGGTGCCGAATTCATAACAATGGTGGTGGATATAGCTGGTCTTGATGGAGGCCAGATTCGTGATGAACATGCTGGTGTGGAAGGGGGACAGCTCGATGATCTTCCGGGGCAGCAGACCGTGGCGGTCCAGATGATAGGCCAGCCACACGACGAATTTCGGCAGACCCGGCACGGAGAACATGAACTTGGCGAACTTGTCGGTGCTGTTGGACTGGTGCTCCGCCCGATTGGCGGCAATTGCGTCGGCAATTTTCTGATTCACGGTAAACACTGTGTCGTTCTCGTCCAGATACACCTTCAGCGTGGTCTCGTTGACTACCCCGTTGGCCTGTTTTTTCAGGATCACGAAGGACACGCAGAAGTGGTTGCGGCGGTAAATGCGGCCGTTCATGACAAAGTAGTTCAGCTTGGGATTGCGCAGCACCGCCTTGTAATAGGCGGAGATGATGACGCTCATATGGTTCAGCCGCACCCCAGCCCGGCGGTGGGTGCGGATGAAGTCCTTGATGATCTCCTCGTCGATGTTCTCGGTGACGGAGTTCCAGGCGTCGTAGCGCTTGGGCATGATATAGGGAATGGCCGCCACCAGCGGCGGCAGGTCCTTTACGCGGGTTCCATCAGGGCGCATGGCAAAGCCCTCCTGTTTCGTTAGATAGGGGCATTATATGGCATATTAGCGGACAATGCAATGGATTATAAACAAAAAATAACGGCCGGGCAGGAGAAAGCCGGAGAAAGGGGCGATCGGGATAACGTTTATGAGACGGATTTTCCGCTTTTTTATACTCCAAGAACTTCACGCGCTTCATATGCTAATTAGTTGGGAAAATCGACCGTTTTCGGTGGACACCCCTGAAAAAAGGTGCTATACTATTCCTGAATACGACACAGTATTGTGTTTTTCGATTACATGCTTTGCAACGGGGTGATACGATGAAAACCATGCGTAGAGGGACGAGTATTTTGCTTTGCCTGGCGCTGTTGGTGGCGGCCATTCCGGTGATCCTGCCGGTGTTCACATCGGCCACCGCCGCCGATGACCAGGAGGAGCAGCTGCTGGGGACACTGAGCCAGCGCTTTGAGGCCAGCGGTCCGGGGGTCATTTCCTCCGGCTCCGGCGACGCCGGCGGCAAGTCCTACGGTGCGTATCAGTTCTCCAGCCGCAGCGACATTCCCCGGGCCTTTTTCCGGTGGTGCCAGTCCTCCTCGGATACATACTACCGATCCATCGGCAACCGGCTCTCTGCCGCCTATGACGCCGACGGGGGCTACGGCTCCAATTTCGACGCCACCTGGCGGGCCCTGGCCAACGAGGACAGCGACGGCTTCCTGCGGGTGCAGCGGAACTATGTCCGCCGCAGCTACTATGACCCCATCGTCCGGTCCATTGAGTCCGCTGTTCCCGGCTTTGACATGGATAACTACAGCATCGCACTGCGCAACGTGTTCTGGTCCCGTGCCGTGCAGCACGGAGTGGGCGGCTCCTCGGGCTTTTCCAGCAGCGATGGACGGGGCGGCGCCACCGGCGTCATTATGCGGGCCTTCGACGCTCTGGGCGGCTTTGCCAATCAGCCTGAGGCCCAGCTCATCGAGGCCATTTACAACGAAAGCGGCGCCGTGCGGGAGCCTCAGTCAGACTCCTACGGCGTTATGACCGGCCCCACCGCCGACAAGTACGGCGTCACCGGCAAGGTGCTGAAGTATTACGATGGCAACTCCGGCGACGTGCAGCTGGGCGTATACGCCCGCCTGCGGATCAACGAGCCCGCCAAGGCCCAGGTCATGCTGGCGGATTACGGCTTCAAGGATGCCACGGTGGGGGAGGGCGTGTATCAGCTGCGCTCCTCTGCCAACAGTAACCTGACCGCCACCCCTGGCTCCTCGGGCCTGACCCTGAACGCCGTGGGCAGCGGCAAAAACCAGCAGTTCCGCCTGGATTATCATGCCAGCGGGTACTATACCATCACCTGCCAGGAAAACGGCCTGCGGCTGACCGCCGGGAAAAACGGCGTTACTCTGGCCAAAGCCTCCACGGATAACGGTCAGCTGTGGAAGGCCGCCGTATACAACAGCGGCTTCTCCCTGCAAAACCGGGGCACGGGCAGCTATCTGTCCGTTTCCTCCAACGCCGCAGGCGGCCGCCTGATCCTGGCGGATACGGCCATGCAGTGGCAGCTGGCCCTGGCCGGGGCGGGCTGGACCCTGGACGGCGCGTCCTATCCCACGGTAAACTCCACCCTGACGGTGGGGCAGACGGGCTTTCCCTTCCGGGGCACCCTGCGCAACGCCTATGACATCCGCCGGGTGACGGTGTCCATCCGGAGATCCAACGGCTCCAATGCCCTTTCCCCCGCCACAGCCCCTCCCAACGCCAAGAGCTATGACCTGTCCCGCCTGGACGATGCCGTGGCCTTCTCCCGGCTGGGTGTGGGCGGCTATACCCTGGTCATCGCGGCGGAGAATACCGCCGGGGACAACTACCGCCTGGAGTCCAAGTTCTACGTTACCGACGGCTCCTATGTGGTGTCCTTCGACCCCTGCGGCGGCACCTGCTCCGAGAGCACCCGCCTGGTATCCGCCGGTCAGAAGTACGGCAATCTGCCCACGGCGGTGAAGGACGGCTGTGCCTTTGTGGGCTGGTTCACCCAGCCCGACGGCGGCCAGCAGATCACCGCCAACAGCACCACCGGCGCCAGCAACATTACCCTTTACGCCCACTATCAGGGGCAGTATACCTATCAGTTCGTGAACTACGACGGTTCCGTGTATGCCCAGGGGAAGCTCACCGCGGGACAGACCATTCCCCGTCCCGCCGGAACGCCTACCCGTCCCGCCGACAGCCAGTATACCTATACCTTCACCGGCTGGCAGGGCTACACCAACGGCATGACCATCTCCGGCAACGTGACCTTTGCCGCTCAGTATGCGGCCAAGGCCGTGGAGTCCGTCCCCAAGGAGATCACCACCGGGGCCTACCGCATCGCCGACAGCTATCTGCGGGCCATCCCCATGGGCACCACCGCCCGCCAGCTGCTGGCAAACCTGTCCCCCAGCGATTACATTACTCTGCCGGTTCAGGGCGACAGCCTGGTGGGCACCGGCATGACCGTCACCTATGCCAGGGACGGCCAAACCATCCAGACCCTGACCACCGTGGTCACCGGCGACCTCAGCGGCGACGGCCGGGTCACCATTACCGATATGGTCCGGCTCCAGGCTCACCTGCTGGGCAAGACACCCCTGACCGGCGCGGCCCTTCAGGCGGCGGACCTCAACGGCGACGGTCAGGTCACCATCACCGATATGGTCCGGCTTCAGGCGTACCTGCTGGGCCGGGGTACCATACAACCCAACTGAGTATGAGGGACCACGCCATGCGAAAGAATATCTCATCTGCCCTGGCGGGCTTTCTGGCAGCACTGCTGCTGTGGTGTCTGCTGCCGGTGACAGCGGAGGCCGCCGGGGCCAGCTTCTCCGGCTCCGGCAGCGTCCGGGCCGGCGACAGCGTCACCGTCACCTTTTCCGTCAGCGGCTCCAATATCCAGGGCATCACCGCTGTGCTGCACTACGACAGCAGTACCCTGACCCTCACCGGCACTCGCCAGCTCATCGGTGACAGCTGGTCCGTGGACATGAGCGGCGGCAACCTGCTGGCCTATGACCAGTCTCTTAACAACCCCATCAGCGGCAGCTCCGCCGTTCTGGCCGTCACGTTCCGGGTGAAGTCCGGCGTGGCTGCCGGAACCAAGGTCAGCGCCACCATCACCGATATCGTGACCAGCGACGGCAATAGTGACCAGAATCTCAACGATGCCGCCTGGTCGGCCAGCGTGGCCTCGCCCCCTTCCGGCAACGCCAATCTGTCCGGCCTTTCCTGCGGGAGTTACGCCCTGTCGCCGTCCTTTTCCGCCGGTACAACGGAATACAGCGTCACCGTGCCCTATGATGTGTCCCGCCTGCCTCTGGATTACAGTGCGGCGGACGGCGGCGCCAATGTATCCGTCAGCGGCAACCAGCTGTCCGTGGGCGTCAACACGGTGGTCCTCACCGTCACCGCCGCCAACGGCGCCACCCGCCGCTATACCATTTCCGTTACCCGCCAGCCAGACCCCACGGCGACCCTCAGCAGCGATGCGGATCTGGCGGATCTGACTCCCTCCGAGGGGAAGCTGACCCCGGCCTTTGCACCCAATATCACGGAATATGCCGTGTATGTCCCCTATGAGACCACCAAGCTCTCCCTTTCCGCCACCGCCAAGGACAGCAAGGCCCTGGGTGTTACCCAGCCGGATGCCGCCCTGAAGCAGGGCGACAATGTGCTGACCGTTACCTGCACCGCTGAAGACGGCACCACCCGGGACTATACGGTCCATGTGGTGCGGATGCCTGGTTTTGCCGGGACCCTGCCCCAGATCGGAGAACCGGAGCCGGAGGCCCCCGTGCCGGAGCCTGACGATCAGCAGCCCGGTCCCTTCCAATCCCTGTGGACGGCGCTGTGCGCACCGGTGGATCTGCCCCTGCTGACGGGGCGCTGGGTGCCGCTGTACGCCATCCTGGCTTTGCAGCTGGTGGTTTTGCTGGTGGCGCTGTTCTTTATCGGGCGGTCCGTTGGCATTTCCCGCAGCCGCCGCCGTATCCTGGATCGTCTGGCCCGGATGGAGCAGCCGGAGCCTCAGGAGCCCCAGCTGGAGCCTGAACACGAACCGACTGCCCAACCGGAGGAATCCGCACAGGAGCCTGCGCCTGCGGCGTCCGCCCAACCGGAAGCCCCGGAGCCGGAGATTCCGCCGGAGCCCTCGGAACTCCCGGAGGTCCCGGAGCCTGCTCAGCCGGAAGCCCCGGACCCGGCACCCGCCGAGTCGGAGCCTGCCCCTGTGGAGCCGGAGACCCCTGCCCCGGAGGCGGAGTCTGCCGCGCCGGAGGAACCGGAGGCCCCTGCCCCGGAGGCGGAGTCTGCCACACCGGAGGAGCCGGAAACCCCGGAATCCGAGGAAAAGACCCTGGACCGGGAGAGCCTGGACGCCCTCCTGGAGGAAATCCGCAATATGTAAAAAACGGGACGCCAAGGGGCAGCTGTCCATAAAACAGGTTTTGAAAAACAAATACTATGGCAGTTGCCGGACAAGGGTTGCTGACAAAAGGGGTATGTGCCATTAAGGCACATGCCCCTTTGATTTTGAAAAAGAAAAATAATACCGCAGCTTCCGGGAAATGGAAACTGCGGTATGGGGGTCACTTGTTGATTATTTCGCGGGCCGTTTCGCACCGCGCTTTTTCCTCCGGGGTTTTGGGGCCGTATTTTCTCTTGTCGAGGGATATGAAAAGGTCCAAAAACCCCTCGATAACAGTGGCAATGCCGAGGGAAACCACAAAGCAAAAGATTGCTTCAGATTGATCGATAAAAACAGAACCAAGTCTTTCGGTAAAACCATCAGAAGCGATTGTAATAAATGCGGCGACTGTCAAAATAATCCGTATCAGCCAATGAATGAAACGGTTCCGCACCTGTACTGTTAGGGTTACATCGTACATGGTGCCGTCGGCTCCACGCACCTGCGAGTAGAGGAGCTTTTCGCCCCAGACTACTCCCGCCGGGATTGAAAGGCTTAATGGAAATTTCTTGTCGTCACGTTGGACTGTTGTTGTTATAACGCCTGCTGCGGCCTCCTGCGGCGTTATAGTGGCAGTTGCACTTATATACTTTTTTTGATTCTGTGGACTTTTCGGCTGCTGGGTTTGCTTCTGCGTCTGCTTTGCCTGTTGGGCCGGTTCCGGCGGCTGCACGCGGACCGTCAGGATCAGGTCGCCGTTTTTGCCGCCGTTTTTGCCGGGGTAGCCCTGCTCCGCACAACGCAGCAAACCGCCGTCCTTCCAGTTGGCGGGGATGGTCACCTCCACGCGCTTGCCGCCAGAGTACCCTGCGGTGATCCGGCAGCCCTGCGCTGCCTGCTCCGGGGTGATGACGATCTCGCGGTTTATGTTTCCGCCGTCCACCCTGGGCGCCTGCTTCTGTTCCCACTCCCGCCGCAGGGCGCGGGTGCTTTTTGCGTTTCGGACCGTGAACGCCGTGGGGTAGCGCTCATAGTCGCAGCTGCCGTCGAACCCGCACTTGGGGCAGACGGTTACATCGCCATATTCCGTTTCACATACCGGGCATTTCCACATAATCGATTTTCCCTTTCAACGCTCCCGCTGTCTTTAGTTCAATTTTTTAGGGTCTCCAGCCGCTGCTTTGCATTGGCATGGCCTTGGTCGGCGGCTATGCGATACCAGGCGGCTGCCTGAGCTGTATCCTTGGGCACGCCGGTGCCGTTTTCATAGAGATGGCCCAGACTGTACTGGGCGTCGGCGTCACCCTGATTGGCTGCCCTGCGGTACCAGGCCGCCGCCTGAGCTGTATCCTTGGGCACGCCGGTGCCATTTTTATAGCATATGCCCAGATTGTACTGAGCGATGGTCTGGCCCTGTTCTGCCGCCTTACGGTACCAGCGTGCTGCCTGGGCCAGATCCTTGGGTACGCCTGCACCGGTTTCATAGCAATAGCCAAGATTGCATTGGGCGTCGGCGTAGCCCTGCTCGGCAGCCTTGCGGTACCAGACCACGGCCTGGGCCGCATCCTTGGGTACGCCTTTTCCATTTTTATAGCATACGCCCAGGTTATACTGAGCCGTGGCATAGCCCTGCTCGGCTGCTTTGCGGTACCAGTCCACGGCCTGGGCCGTGTCCTGGGGCACGCCTGCGCCGTCTCTATAGCACACGCCCAGGTTGTTCTGGGCACGGGCGAAGCCCTGTTCTGCTGCCTTGCGATACCACTTTATTGCCAGCCTCTCGTCCTTGAGTACGCCGATGCCGTTTTTATAGCAGTAGCCCAGGTTGCACTGGGCACGGGCGAAGCCCTGTTCTGCTGCCTTGCGGTACCATACCACTGCCTGTGCGGGGTCTTTTTCCACTCCGGTACCGGATTCGCAGCAGTAGCCCAGATTGCACTGCGCCCGGGCAAAGCCTTGGTCGGCTGCTTTGCGGTACCAGGCCGCGGCCTGGGCTGTGTCTTGGGGCACGCCTGTGCCATCGTCATAGCATATGCCCAGGTTGCACTGGGCACGGGCGAGGCCCTGTTCTGCTGCCTTACGGTACCAGACCACGGCCTGGGCGGTATCTTTGGGTACGCCGGCACCGCTTTCATAGCAAACGCCCAGGTTGTTTTGGGCATCAACATCCCCTTGCTGGGCGGCTTTGCGGTACCAGCTTGTCGCCTGGGCCGCATCCTTGGGTACGCCGGTGCCATTTTTATAGCATACGCCCAGGTTGTACTGGGCCGTGGCAAAGCCTTGTTCCGCTGCCTTGCGGTACCAGCTTGTCGCCTGGGCCGGATCCCTGGGCACGCCGGTGCCGGAATCATAGCAATAGCCCAGTTGATTCTGGGCCGGCGCGCAGCCCATCGCGGCAGCCCGCACCAGATATGCAGTCCTCTTTTCCTCGTCCTTCTCATCCAGATATGCCTTATACCACTGCTCCGCCGTTTTTTCGCTGACCGGCGGCTGCTCGGGGGCCTTCGGCTTGTTCGGGCTGCTGTTTTTTTCCAATGCTTCCAGCCGCTGCTTCGCGTCGGCGCTGCCCTGCTGGGCGGCCAGGGAATACCACTTCACCGCCTGAGCCGTGTCCTGGGGCACGCCGGTGCCGTTTTTATAGCACGCCCCCAAATTGCACTGAGCCGGTGCATAGCCCTGATCCGCCGCCCTGCGGAACCACGCTGCCGCCTGTGTATAGTCACGTGCAACGCCTTCGCCCTTGTAACAGTAATAGCCCAGTTGATTCTGGGCCGGCGGATGATCGCGGTTTGCTGCCATCTTAAACCAAATGGCTGCTGCCGCTGGGTTTTTCTCGGCCCCCCGTCCCGCCGCAAGACACTGGCCCAAACGAAGCTGCGCCCGTTGGCAATCCTGGCCTGCTGCCTTGCCATATAGTGTCACGGCCCGCTTTATATCCTTGGGTACGCCGCGGCCCTCCTCATAACAGCGGCCCAGCATGTATTGTGCCAGGGCGTACTGCTGGTCCGACGCTTTTTGGTACCACTGCGCCGCCTGGACATCATCCTGCTTGGCGCCGACGCCATAACGGTAGGCGTTGCCCAGCCACAGCTGGGCCTCTCGACTGCCCTGGTCCGCCTTCCGGCGCAGATACATCTCCGCCCCGGCGGCAGAAGGCTCCTCCGTGCTCAGGAGCATCCATTCCATCAGCAGCTGATCCAGCCCCGGGCCCTGCTTCTGTTCCCACTCCCGCCGCAGGGCGCGGGTGCTTTTTGCGCCTGCCACGGCGAAGGCCGTGGGGTAGTGTTCATAATCGCAGCTGCCGTCGAACCCGCACTTGGGGCAGACGGTTACATCGCCGTATTCCGTTTCACATACCGGGCATTTCCACATAAGTAATCTCCCTTATCAGATGTCACTTAGATTCCAGGACTTCCAGCCGTTTTTCTGCATCCTTGTTTCCTTGTTCTGCTGCCTTACGATACCATCGGATTGCCTCATCCATATCCTTTGGTACGCCCTGACCCTTTTCATAGCATTCAGCCAGGCGGAGCTGCGCCTCAGCGAGGCCCTGGTCGGCGGCGTTGCGATACCAGACTGCCGCCTCGGCGGCATCCTTCCGCACACCGAAGCCTGCGGCCAGATAACGGCCCAGACGGCACTGGGCTTCGGCGTCGCCCTGCTGTGCCGCCCACCGGCACCAGGCCGCTGCCTGCCACATGTCCTGCTCTGCGCCGTCGCCGCGTTCATAGCAGAGCCCCAGTGCGCATTGGGCTGCGGCCAGGCCCTGACGGGCCGCACGATCGAACCAATCCGCAGCCTGTTTGTGGTCCTGGTCCACGCCGTCGCCGTTCCAGAAGCGTCTGCCCACCTCATACTGGGCATCTCGGATGCCCTGTTCCGCTCGCTCCAGCAGCAGTTCCAGCTGCTGCTGGTCATAGGCCTGACCGGAGAGCGCCTGGAGCATGTCCTGAGCCGGTTGGCTTCCCTGGCGGGCCGCTAAGCGATACCAATGCAGGGCCTGACGATGGTTCTTCTCCGCACCGACGCCGTACTGATAGCTGGCGCCCAGCCACCATTGGGCCGCCGCATCGCCTGCCTCCGCCTTTTCCCGGAAGCACCGCTCCGCCGCAGTGGCGTCCTTTTTCTGGTGGCTCCCGATAAACCATTCCATCAGCAGCTGATCCAGCCCCGGGCCTTGCTTCTGCTCCCACTCCCGCCGCAGGGCGCGGGTGCTTTTTGCGCCTGCCACGGCGAAGACCGTGGGGTATTGTTCGTAGTCGCAGGTCCGGTCGTACCCGCAGGCGGGGCAGACGGTAGCTGCGTTGTTTTCTTGGTCACATACCGGGCATTTCCACATAAGCTATCTCCTTTATGAAAAGAGCGACCGTTTTGCCATCTTTCTCAGGGCTTCCACCGCACCCTTATGTCCCTGCTTAGCTGCTTTGCGATACCACTTTGCCGCCATGAGTTCGTTTATTGCTACTCCATATCCGTTGGCGTAACATTCACCTAACCTATACTGGGCTGCGGCATAGTCCTGCTTAGCTGCTTTGCGATACCATTCTGCTGCTTGAGCCAAATCCTTTACTACACCACGTCCTTTGGAGTAGCACTCGCCCAAGCTGAACTGAGCTCCCGCATTTCCTTGGCTTGCCTCTATACGGAACCTGTTCACCGCCTCAATCCAATAAACCGACAGGTCCTGTTCTTCTGCATAGCGCCTGTGCAGAGCTTCCTGGGCTTGGATATGCCCCTGTTTTGCGGCCTTGCGGTACCAATCTGATGCCTGTGCCAGGTCTTTGGGCACACCGATACCGCGCTCGTAGCACACGCCCAGACTATACTGGGCTTCGGCATAGTCCTGCTTGGCCGCCTTACGGTACCATTCCGCTGCTTGCCCGCAATCCATCTGCACACCCAGCCCTTCCGCATAGCATTTACCTAACTCAAATTGAGCCTTGGGGTGGTTCTGATTTGCGGCTTCGAGATAGCATTTCGCTGCCGCCGCATTATCCCATGAAACACCTGCGCCGCAAGCGTGGCAAAGCCCCAGGCTGTACTGAGCCTCTGCATAGCCCATATCTGCTGCACGCGTCAGATATGCGGCAGCACTTTCCTGATCTTCCTCATTCAGATATTTTTCGTACCACTCTTTTGCTGTCAGGGCGTCGTTTTCCGGATTAGTCCCTTTCAGATATTCCTCATTTTTGCCTGATTTAATCTGGATGCTCTCTTGGTAATCCAGCTCCGCCAGCCGCTTTTGGGCCGGGATGCTGCCCTGCTCTGCGGCCTTACGGTACCAGTCCATGGCAAGGGCCAAGTCCTTGGCCGCGCCCACACCGTATTCATAGCAGCCTGCCAACCACAGCTGCGCCTCCCGGTTGCCGGAATCCGCCAGCTGACGGAGGCATGCTTCCGCAGATGTGGAATCGCCCGGCTGTTCCTGCGTTTTGACAAACCAGTTCCACAGCAGCTGATCCAGCCCCGGGTCTTGCTTCTGCTCCCACTCCCGCCGCAGGGCGCGGGTGCTTTTTGCGCCTGCCACGGCGAAGACCGTGGGATAGTGTTCATAATCACAGCTGCCGTCGAACCCGCAGGTGGGGCAGACGGTGGCTGCGGTGTTTTCTTGGTCACATACCGGGCATTTCCACATGGTGGGTCCTCCTTAGTTGCTTTTGGCCTTTTCCCGCCACTCCCTGGCCAGGGACGGGTTCCCCGGCACGCCCCGGCCCTGCTCATAGCAATCTGCCAGGGCGCGCTGGGCGTTCTTGTTCCCTTGTTCGGCGGCTTTGCGGTACCAATGGGCGGCCTGGTAATAATCCCGCTCTATCCCCAGACCCTGGTAATAGTGATATCCCAGGTCATATTGCGCCGGGGCATAGCCCTGCTCGGCGGCTTTTTTCAGGTATTCCATCCGCTTGGCCTGGTCGGACTCCTGCTGATACTGCCGGAACAGCTGGTCCGGCGTCAGCGGCTCCGGCTCCTCCAGCCGGCGCTGGGCCTGGGCATGGCCCTGTGCCGCCGCCTTGCGGAACCATTCCATAGCCTTTGCGGCGTCCCGTTCCACGCCGAAGCCCTTGGCATAGCACTGGCCCAGCTCATACTGCGCATTGGCATAATCCTGCCGGGCGGATTTGCGGTACCAATCCGCGGCCTGGGCGGGGTCCTGTTTCACGCCGATGCCGTTTGCATAGCAGCGCCCCAGGTCGTATTGTCCATAGCTGGCGTCCTGTTGGGCGGATTTGCGATACCACTTCACGGCCTGGAAGGTGTCTTTTTCTACGCCGGTGCCGCTTTCATAACATTCTCCCAAGGAATGCTGGGCGAGATCATGGCCCTGTTCGGCGGCTTTGCGGTACCAGCGGGCGGCCTGGGCCGCGTCCGCGTTTACACCCTCGCCAAATCGATAGCAATAGCCCAGCCACCATTGTGCGTCGGCATGGCCCTGGTCCGCCGCTTCGCGGAACCACCCGGCGGCCCGGACCGCATCCGCTTTCAGACCGTAGCCGAACAGATAGCACCGACCCAGCTCGTCCTGGGCCTGGGCGTAGCCTTGTTCGGCGGCCTTGCGGTACCAGCGGACAGCCTGGGCTTCGTCTTCCTCCACGACGGAGCCGTTTTCATAGCAGTCCCCCAGCCAATACCAGGCTTCAGGGGTGTCCTGCCGGGCGAGTTTTTGGAACCACCGGGCGGCTTCCGCCGGGTTCTTTTTCACGCCATGGCCCTCAGAATAGCAGTACGCCAGGGATGCCAGGGCCGGGGCATAGCCTTGCTCGGCGGCTTTGCGGTACCACTGGACGGCCTGGGCTTCGTCTTCCTCCACGCCCCGGCCAAGATAATAGCAGTGGCCCAGCTGGTACTGGGCTTCGGCATGGCCTTGCTGGGCGGCTTTTTTCAGGTATTCCATCCGTTTGGCCTGGTCGGACTCCTGCTGATACAGGGCGTACCAATCCGGCGCTTCCAGCTCCGCCAGCTTCTGCCGGGCATCTGCGAAGCCCTGGCGGGCGGACTGGCCGAACCATTGGGCGGCCTGGGCTTCGTCTTTTTTTGCACCCCAGCCCCGGGCGTAGGCGGTACCCAGCCACCACTGGGCCGCCGGGTCGCCGCCGTCCGCCAGGCGGCGGAAGCAGCGCTCGGCGGCGGTGAGGTCCTGGGGCGCGTCAAACCACCGCATCACCAGCTCTATCAGGCCTGGGCCCTGCTTCGCCTGCCACTGGCGGGG
>ENA-ORRW01000428-ORRW01000428.1-human-gut-metagenome-genome-assembly--contig:-NODE-428-length-50193-cov-10.585763_pt1 | contig 50193 bp, 44 predicted proteins | sample MGYA00242183_ERZ509150 | MGnify/ENA primary metagenome ERZ509150 (study PRJEB26280, sample SAMEA2338639) | human gut metagenome | biome: human gut; feature: human-associated habitat; material: faeces... | reverse complement strand
GACTGCAAGTCGTGACTGGCTTCTTAGTACCGCTGCGAGTGACACATAGCGAGAGCGTGTCTTGAATGTTTTTGTTGATTTTTCACAATTCGAGATAGATTATAAAGCGTTTCGCAATCACCCATATCAACACTGCAGGAAAGTAAGGAGCATCAGATGGAAAACATAGAATACGTCAGACCACAGGATATCGAAAAACGGAGCTTTGCCATAATCTCAAAAGAGCTGGAGGAAAAAGGAATCGTTCTTCCAAAAGAGCAGGAGCTTGTGACGAAGAGAGCCATCCATACCAGCGCAGATTTTGATTATGCAAAGACCATGACTTATTCCGCCCATGCGGTCGGGATTGCAAAAAAACTGATACAAAATGGTGCAGACATTGTCACCGATACAAACATGGCACTTGCCGGCGTGAATAAAAAAGAACTGGCAAAATACGGAGGAGAGGCACACTGTTTTATGGCTGAGGAAGAGGTGGCAAAGATTGCAAAAGAGCGCGGTGTCACAAGGGCAGCTGTGAGCATGGAAAAAGCAGCACAGATAGAAAAGCCGGTGATCTTTACCATAGGCAATGCGCCGACAGCATTGATCGAATTATATGAAATGATACAGAGCGGAAAATACCGCCCGGCATTTATTATCGGGGTTCCGGTAGGATTTGTGAATGTGGAGGCTGCAAAGGATCTGATTTTAAAAACGGATGTACCGTATATTATCAACCGGGGAAGAAAAGGTGGCAGTAATATTGCAGCGGCAATCTGCAATGCGCTTTTATATGAACTTCGAGATAAAAATTAAATATAAATTTAATTAATTAATTCACTGGTCTGAGGAGTTGCCGTGCAGACCATAAGAAAATCATGCAAGAGTGGATGAATGATGCGATATGGATTTACAACAGGAAGCTGTGCGGCGGCTGCCTCGAAAGCAGCAGCATATATGCTTCTGACAGGAAAGTTAAAACAAAATATAACAATACAGACACCGAAAGGGATTCTGTTTCAAACGGAGATACTTGAAATTACAAGAAGTGAAACAGAAGTTACCTGCGCAGTACGAAAAGATGGTGGAGATGATCCCGATATTACATCCGGGACACTCATTTTTTCCACAGTGCGTTTTGCAGATGGGGAGAAAAAAATACCGGGGCAGAATAACAGACAATTTTCAGGCATTCATGTGAAAGCGATGCAGGAAAAAAGGGCAGTCATTTGCATTGACGGTGGAAAGGGTGTTGGCAGAGTGACAAAACCCGGATTAGACCAGCCGGTCGGAAATGCAGCCATTAATCATGTGCCGCGGGAGATGATCGAAAAAGAAGTGCAGGAGGTATGCACATTGGCAGATTTCTCTGGAGAACTTCATATCACGATCTCGGTGCCCGACGGAGAACATTTGGCGGAGCAGACCTTCAATCCGAGACTTGGGATCGTCGGGGGAATTTCCATTTTGGGAACTTCCGGGATCGTAGAACCGATGAGCAGTCAGGCGCTTCTTGATACGATCAAAGTGGAATTGAACCAGAAAAAGGCAGAAGGTTATGGAATCGCCGCTGTTTCGCCCGGTAATTACGGGTTGGATTACATGAAAAAAACATATGGTTACGACCTTGACCGGAGCGTAAAGTGCAGTAATTTTATCGGAGACACCATTGATATGGCGATCACCACTGGATTTGAAAAAATGCTGCTCACAGGACATATCGGCAAGCTTGTGAAAGTGGCAGGAGGAATCATGAACACACATTCCAGAGAGGGAGACTGCCGTATGGAAGTGCTTGCCGCAGCTTCTGTGAGAAATCAGGTGCCTTATCCGGTTTTAGAGGAAATCCTGCAATGTGTCACCACGGAAGAAGCAGTCAGGAAACTGGATGCCTGTGGAAAAAAAGATGCTGTGATGCAGGAGCTGCTGTCAAAAATCATGTTTTATCTGAACAAACGGGCGGCAGGGAAAATGCAGATCGAGGTTATCCTTTACTCCAATGAATTTGGAGAGCTGGCAAAGTCCGCTGGAGCAGAGAAGTTTTTACAGGAATTGATGTGATTTATAAGAAAGGAAACAAAACAATGGTTTATTTTGTGGGGGCAGGACCTGGAGCGGCAGATCTTATCACGGTACGTGGAATGCGTCTGTTAGAACAGGCGGATGTGGTGATTTACGCGGGTTCGCTTGTGAATCCGGAACTTTTATCTTATTGCAAAAAAGAGTGTGAGATACATAACAGTGCATACATGACCTTAGAAGAGGTACTCGCTGTCATGGAAGAGGCAGAAAAACAAAAGCTTACGACCGTGCGGCTTCACACTGGGGAACCGAGCATTTACGGAGCAGTGCGCGAACAGATGGATCTGCTGGATGAAAAAGGTATTTTGTATGAGAGCTGTCCGGGAGTAAGTGCCTGTTTTGGAGCGGCAGCTTTGTTAAATCTGGAATATACTTTACCGGAAGTATCCCAATCATTGATCATTACCCGCATGGAAGGCAGAACCAAAGTGCCGGAGAGAGAGAGCATTGAGAGTTTTGCAGCACATCATGCTTCCATGGCAATCTATTTAAGTACAGGAATGCTGGGAGAACTGGGCAGACGGCTGATCGCAGGCGGGTATGGGAAAGACACACCGGCAGCGATTGTATACAAGGCGACCTGGCCGGAGGAAGAAGCGTATCTGTGCACGGTGGAACAGTTAGAAGAGACGGCAAAAGCGCATGACATTACCAAAACAGCGCTGATCATCGTGGGAGATATTGTGGCACATCAGAATTATGGGAAATCCAGACTGTATGCGCCGGATTTTGAGACGGAATTTCGTAAGATAAAAAAATCAAGGGAAAAAGAATGAATATCAGTATCATTACGTTTACAGAGAACGGAACAAAACTTGCAGAAAAAATCAGACAGGCTTTTGTGGGCACGAAAATGGAGGAAGCAAAAAAACTTGGATTATCGCTATCTGACTGGACAAGACAGCAGTTTGCAGAGAAAAATGCCATTGTTGTAATTGGAGCCTGTGGCATTGCAGTGCGCATGATCGCACCATTTGTGTCGGATAAGCTAAGTGACAGTCCGGTGGTTGTGGCAGACGAGGCAGGGACGTTTGTGATTCCACTGCTTTCCGGGCATGTGGGAGGCGCCAATGAGCTTGCAGAACAGATTGCAGGGCAGATTGGCGGGATTCCGGTCATCACAACGGCAACCGATGTGAATCATACGTTTTCTGTGGATCTGTTTGCAAAAAAATGTGGTCTTTCCATTTATAACCGGGAGGGGATCGCAAAAGTTTCAGCCAAAATACTGGATGGAAAAACGCCGGATATTGTGATCTCATCAGAGAAAACAGACTTAGAGCAGGGAGTACTCGGATTGCAGCCGAGAGAATATATTTTAGGAATCGGCTGCCGCAGGGGAAAAAGCTTTGAAGAACTGGATGCATTTATACAAAAGTGGCTGGATCATGCAGGCATTGAAAAAAGACTTGTGCGCGCAGCAGCTTCCATTGATCTGAAAAAAGAGGAGGAAGGCCTGCTGAGGTGGTGCATGGCAAACCGGATTCCGTTTTTAACCTATTCCGCGGAGGAGTTAAAACAGGTAAAGGGAGACTTTCAGGAGTCCTCCTTTGTGAAAGAAAAGACAGGCGTGGACAATGTCTGCGAGCGGGCTGCAATGAAAGCGGCAAACGAAGAAGGAACTTTCATTTTGCGGAAGCAGGCAGAAAATGGTATGACGATCGCAATTGTAAAATACGACTGGAAATTGGAAAGAGAACTGGCAAAGGAGTACAGGATCGATGAGCAGTAAAATTTATATCGTGGGAATGGGACCTGGAACCGGGGAAATGATGACTCCACAGGCAGATCATGCATTGTGCGGCAGCGATGTGATCGTCGGATATCCGGTGTATTTAAAATTATTAGGCGGTAAATATCGGAAAAAAGAATTTTTATCCACACCGATGAAACAGGAAGTCAGACGCTGTGAGATGTGTTTTGAGGAAGCAGAAAAAGGAAAAACGGTTGCGATGGTATGCAGTGGGGATGCAGGCGTGTATGGAATGGCATCCCTGCTCTATGAGATGTCGGAAGCGCATCCGGGATGTGAACTTGAGGTGATCCCGGGGATTACAGCGGCAAACAGTGGGGCGGCGGCGCTTGGAGCGCCACTAAATCACGATTACTGCGTCATCAGCTTAAGTGATCTTATGACACCGTGGGAACTTATCGAAAAAAGGCTTGCGGCAGCGGCGGTGGGTGATTTTTGCATGGCGATTTATAATCCATCCAGCCACCACAGGGCAGATTATCTTAAGAGGGCCTGTGACATTTTACAAAAAAACGATGTGGAGCCGGAGAGAGCCTGCGGATATGTGGAAAACATCGGAAGAGAAAACACAGCCTGTGAAGTCTGCACACTCGCAGAATTGCGGGAGCGTCAGGTGAATATGTTTACAACGGTATTTATTGGAAATTCCAGAACAAAAATCATAGGTGGGAAACTTATCACACCAAGAGGGTATGTGCTGCCGGATCCGGCGGTTTAAAGTATGCCGTATTTTAATTTGCATGTGACAATCGTGTAAACAGGAGAAAGAAATTCATGAATAGAATTGTAATTTTTTCAGGAACAACAGAAGGACGCATGTTAGCACAGACATTGTCTGAAAATGGAATCCAATGTATTGTTTCCGTGGCAACAGAATATGGTGAGATCGTCATGCCGGAGATGGAAGGAGTTACGGTTCATAAAGGCAGGATGGATCTGGGGGAAATGCAGAAGTTCATCACACAGAGCGAGGTGGCATCGGTGGTGGACGCAACGCATCCGTTTGCAACGGCAGTTTCGGAAAACATCAGGGAAAGCCTGAAAAATACGGAGATTCCATATATCCGGCTGCAGAGGGAGACTTCGGATATTGCGTTAAATAAGGATACAATACAGGAAAATCACTCAGATGTGATACTGTGCAGTGACGCCACAGAATGTGCAGACTTCTTAAGCTTCACAGATGGAAACATCCTGCTCACGACCGGGAGCAAAGATCTTGCCACATACAGTCGGAAGGAAGCGTTAAAAGACCGCCTGTTTGTCCGTGTATTGCCGGGATTGGAGAGCCTCTCGCTGTGTGAAAAGAACGGTATCTGTGGAAAACAGATCATTGCGATGCAGGGTCCTTTTTCATTGGAGATGAACCGCGCACTGATTAGACAGTTTGATATAAAGTATCTGGTCACAAAGGAGAGTGGCAGAACCGGGGGATTTCTGGAAAAAATAAAAGCAGCCGAGGCGGAAGGAATCACTGCTTGTGTGATCGGCAATCCGGAAAAACAAAACAGTGGGGATTCTTTTGCACAGGTGTGCAGAAAAATTTCAGAAATCACGGGAAAAACAATAAAAAACCAGATCGCCCTCATCGGAACCGGTATGGGAAATGAGCAGACGCTCACGATGGAAGCAACAGAAAAAATCCGGGAAGCAGATTACATTTTTGGAGCAGAACGGCTGCTAAGGATAATAAAAAATGAGCAGGCAGTCCGTTATCCCTACTATCTTGCAGCGGATATCGTCCCGGAGCTGGACCGGTTATCCGGCTGCGGGGTAAAAGTGGTCATTCTTTTTTCCGGTGATACCGGTTTTTACAGCGGATGCGGGAAACTATATGAAACACTGAAGGGCAGAAGTGACAGCAGTGTGCGTATCTATCCCGGAATTTCATCGGTATCCTATTTTGCGGCATTGACCGGGTACAGTTATCAGGATGCGGCTGTTTTAAGTATCCATGGACACGGAGTGGAGACAGAGTGGATCGGAAATCTGACAGAAACCATTCGTTTTTCTAAAAAAACATTTTTGCTGATGTCCGGAAAAGAGGATGTGCAAAAACTCGGCAGACTGTTACAGAAATATCATTTACAGAACTGTAAGGTACTTGCAGGTTTCCAGCTGTCCTATCCGCAGGAGAAAGTTTTGGCATTAACGCCGGAAGCATGTGAACATGTGGAAGAAACCGGATTATATATATGTCTCATCTTAAATCCGGATGCAGAAAAAAAGGCAGTTACCTGTGGGATGCGGGATGAGGAATTTTTGCGGGATAAAGTTCCGATGACAAAAGAAGAGATAAGAGCGTTGTCTATCTGCAAATTGCATTTACAAGAGGATTCCGTCTGCTATGATATCGGAAGCGGAACAGGATCGATTGCAATAGAAATTGCAAAGAGAAGCGGACAGATCCAGGTTTATGCGATAGAAAAAAAGCCTCTTGCACTGGAACTGATCCAGAAAAATATCGAGAAATTCGCTCTGCCGAACATTCAGGTAATCGCCGGTGAGGCACCGGACTGTCTTAAGACAGAAGAACGGAGTGAGCATCCGACACATGCGTTCATCGGTGGAAGCAGTGGCAGATTAAAAGAAATCTTAGATGTTTTATATAAAAAAAATCATGAAATGAGGATCGTGATCAACTGCATCAGTTTAGAGACGATCCGTGAACTGACATTGCTGGAAACAGACAGCCGTATCACGGATCTCGAGATCATTCAGGTGCAGGTATCCCGTGCAAAAACAGTCGGCGGTTATCATCTGATGCAGGGAGAAAATCCAATTTACATCTGCTCTTTTGATTTTACCGGGGAGGTATCTTAAATGGGATTGAAAATACCGAAAGTTATGATCGCTGCGGTAAAAAGCGGCAGTGGAAAGACAACCATCACATGTGCTTTTTTAAAACAGTTATTATGCAGGAAAAAACATCCGGTGTCCTTTAAGTGCGGACCGGATTATATTGATCCGATGTTTCATGAACAGGTGTTAAAAATTCCATCCAAAAATCTGGATACATTTTTTTCGGATGCATTACAAATACAGGCATTGTATGAGATGGAACTACCGGGGCATGATATCGCAGTGTTAGAAGGTGTTATGGGACTTTACGATGGACTTGGCGGTATCAGGGAGGAAGGTTCTTCTTACCATCTGGCTAAGACACTGGATGTCCCGATTATTCTGGTAGTGGATGCGCGTGGCATGGGAAAATCTGTGATTCCGCTTATTGCAGGATTCTTACAATATGATGAGAAGAAGCTGATCAAAGGTGTGATCCTAAACCGGACAAGTAAAATGTTTTTTGATACCATTGCGCCGCTGATCGAAGAAGAACTTGCGATAAAAGCACTGGGATGCATTCCGAATGAAAAAGAACTGACAATCGGCTCCAGACATCTGGGTCTGATCCTGCCGGAAGAAATGGAAGAACTGAATTTTCAGCTGGAAAAAGCCGGACAATTGCTGGAAAAATATGTGGATGTTGATGCGATGATCGGGATTGCAGAAAGTGCTTTTTGGGAAAAAGAAGAAACTGTAACAGAAGAAGGAAAGCCGGAAGAAAAAGAAGATTTAGAAGAAAAAGCGTATTCTGGGAAAGTTACAATTTTTTCTCAGGCAATTTTCAGTGGAAAAAATAAATTATATGACAGAGAGAACTCTGGTACAAATACAATACCGCCCCGCATCGCAGTGGCGAAAGACGAAGCATTCTGTTTTTATTACCGTGACAACTTAAGAATGCTGGAACACTATGGAGCAGAGCTGGTATTTTTTTCACCGCTGCATGATGAGAAGCTTCCGGAAAACATTCATGGCTTACTGTTAGGCGGCGGTTATCCGGAATTATACGCTAAGCAGCTTGAAGAAAATGAGAGCATGCGGAAATCCATCAAAGAAGCGCTGGAACAGCAGTTACCTTCCCTGGCAGAATGTGGGGGATTTATGTATCTGCATGACACGCTCACGGACAGGGAGGGAACAACTTATCAAATGGCAGGTGTGATCCCGGCAGAGTGTCAGTACACGGGAAAACTGGTACGTTTTGGTTATGTGGAAGTACAACTGCCGCAAGGGCTTACGGAGAAGGGAACAGCAGAAATGCCGGAGCCGGAAAAAATAAAGGCGCATGAGTTCCACTATTTCGACAGCACAGCGAATGGAGAGGATTGCATTGCCACAAAACCGGTGACCGGAAGAAGCTGGAAGTGCATTCATGCATCGGACGATCATTTCTGGGGCTTTCCACATCTGTATTATCCGTCAGATCCAAAGTTTGTGGAATGGTTTTTGGAAAGAACAGAAAAACACATTTGAGATTGCAAAAAAAACATGGGTGTGCTAACATGGATAAGGCTTTAGACCGCTATATCATTCATGCGGTGTGGAAGCGTAAAAAAATGACAGTTTCATAGAGAAGACAGTTGGTGCCAGCCGGTTTTGTTAAGACCAGACTGGTTAAAAGGGAAACAGGTGTGATTCCTGTACGATCTCGTCACTGTGATAAGGGAGTGCAGATTCTTTTTCCGCATGGAAAGCCACTGGTGCATGGCACTGGGAAGGCAGAATCTGTATGAGGATCTTTCAGCCAGGAAACCTGCCAATCGTCTGGTACAGGGAAATGAATTCCCAGATCACGAGTAATTGGTCGTACTGTTTAGAGGGCTTTCTGACAAAAGCCTGATTTTCATTGACTTTTTACTCCGTTCAGGACATCTGACCGGAGATTTTTTTTGCCGTATTATAAAAGATAGGGCATAATATTTTTTCTTTGTGTACAGATCTCTATGAAGCAGAAGTAAATCACAAAGAGGAGAAAAAAATGAAGAAAAAAACACTTGCACTTGTTCTTGCGTTTACAATGACAGCAGCCCTTTTTACAGGATGCGGAAGCAAGAAAGAGACAGAGACAACACAGCCACAGACAGAAACAGCTGCTGAGACAGAGAGTGAAGAGGTCGATGATCAGGCCGCAGCGGACGAAGTCGCAGCACTCATCGATGCCATCTATGTTCAGACAAGAAATGAGAACACAGATGAGCAGTGTGCAGCAGCAAAAGCGGCATGGGACAAGCTGACAGATGCACAGAAGGAACTTGTAGAGGGAGAAAATGCTGATCCGGATTATTTCGGAAGAGATACAGGAGATGCATCCAAGGATGATCCTTTGAATGAGGACGGAATCGGAGAGAACGAGCTTTTAGTGGTAAGTTTTGGTACATCCTTCAACGACAGCAGGGCAGAGGATATCGGTGGTGTGGAAAAAGCACTGCAGGAAGCAAATCCGGACTGGTCTGTAAGAAGAGCTTTCACAGCACAGATCATCATCAACCATGTACAGGCAAGAGATGGTGAAAAAATTGACAATGTAGAACAGGCACTCGACAGAGCAGTAGAAAATGGTGTAAAAAATCTCGTAGTACAGCCAACTCATTTGATGCATGGTGCAGAGTATGATGAACTCGTAGATGCATTAGATGGATACAAAGATAAATTTGAGACAGTTACGATCGCTGAACCGTTACTTGGCGAAGTTGGAAGTGATGCAACTGTTGTCAATGAAGATAAAGCAGCCGTTGCAGAAGCTATCACAGCAGAGGCAGTAAAGACAGCAGGTTTTGATTCCTTAAAGGCAGCAAAAGAAGATGGTACAGCATTTGTGTTCATGGGACATGGTACTTCCCACACTGCAAAAGTAAGCTACAGCCAGATGGCTGCCCAGATGGAAAAATTAGGTTATGACAACGTATTCATCGGAACAGTGGAAGGTGAGCCGGAAGAGACAGCATGTGAGAACGTGATCGCAGCAGTAAAAGAAGCAGGATATACAAAAGTGATCCTTCGTCCTTTAATGGTCGTAGCCGGAGATCACGCCAACAACGATATGGCTGGCGATGATGACGATTCCTGGAAGAGCCAGTTTGTTGCAAGCGGTAACTTTGAAAGTGTGGACTGCCAGATCGCAGGACTTGGTGAGATCGATGCGATTCAGCAGATTTATGCAGCACATACCAAAGCAGCCATCGATTCTCTTGGGGATATCGCAACAACAGCATCTGCAGACAGTGATGTCCTTGCAGATGGAACCTACTCTGCAAAATTCGATACCGACAGCAGCATGTTTCATGTAAATGAAGCATATGACGGACGTGGAACACTTACGGTAAAAAACGGAAAAATGACACTCCACATCGTAATGCCATCCCAGAACATTGTAAATCTTTTCTTAGGAACTGCAGAAGATGCACAGAAGGATGGAGCAAAACTGATCCAGCCAACAACAGAAGAAGTTACATACTCTGATGGTTCCAAAGAGGAAGTCTATGCTTTTGACGTCTCGGTAGAAGCATTAGATCAGGAGTTTGATCTTGCGTTAATCGGAACAAAAGGAAAATGGTATGACCATAAGGTCAGTGTTTCGGATGCAAAAGCAGAGTAAGCTGGCGTAAAAATATATAGGATATCTGTAAATGGGAGCCTGAGATATGGATAACATATGGAAAGGTGCGGTTTGCAGATCATAAAAGAGACGCACAGATTGTTTAGATGAGAGACAGTCTGTGCGTTTTTTGTTTTATCGTGAGAAAAGGAATAAAATTTTTAATCTGTTCAATTTGAATTTAATTATATCATTTTTCTTAAAAAGATAAAATTAAATTGACAATGATATAATGAAAAGAATATAATTACTAGTATTAAGTAATAGTTGGATGATTGCAGCAGGAGGTTAAATGAGACAGTTTGACTATCGTGAAAAATGGAAAAAACTGCTCACACCTGAAATAGTATCTTATCTGACACAGATACATGAATTTCGAGGAGAGCAGACATTATTTATTGAAGCAAAAGCGGATACATTAACACAGCTTGTAGAAATTGCGAAAATTCAGAGTACGGAAGCTTCCAATAAAATTGAAGGAATCTATACATCTGATGAACGTTTAAAAGCTTTAGTAAAAGATACAACCCGTCCTAAGAGCCGAAATGAACAGGAAATTGCAGGTTACAGAGATGTATTGAATACGATTCATGATAACCATGATTATATTCCACCGAAACCATCCATCATACTGCAGCTGCACAGGGATTTATATAAGTTTGAAGGGTTTGATATCGGGGGAAAATACAAGACAGCAGATAATATTATTGAGGAAGAAGATATGGCAGGAAATAAATCTGTCCGGTTTCAGCCGATGCCTGCATGGGCAACGCCAGAGGCAATAGAAGAATTGTGTAAAGCACTTGATGAGGCACTTGCAACAGAACAGATTGATCCACTGATTCTGATCCCAATGTTTATCCTTGACTTTTTATGTATTCACCCTTTTAATGATGGTAATGGCAGAATGAGTCGGCTATTGACCTTATTGTTACTATATAGAGCCGGTTATATTGTCGGAAAGTACATAAGTATTGAAAAGTTAATTGAAAATACAAAGGAGTTGTATTATGACTGCTTGCAGCAAAGCTCTGTAAACTGGCATGAAAATAAGAATGATTATGAACCGTTTGTAAAATATATGCTTGGTATTGTTACAGCTGCGTATCGGGAATTTTCATCCAGAGTGAGTTTGCTGGCAACAAGCGGTATGTCAAAGCCGGACAGAGTGAGGGAGATCATTAAAACAACACTGGGTACCATTACAAAAGCAGAGATTTTAGAAAAATGTCCGGATATCAGTCAGGTGACAGTACAGAGGGCACTTGCAGAGCTGGTGGAATCAGGAGCGATTCTGAAAATCGGTGGCGGAAGATATACAAAATATACATGGAATAATGAATGATTGGAGATAAAAATGATTACAGGCGAATTGAAAAACAAAATTGATAGTTTATGGGACATTTTTGCTGCAGGAGGATTGGTAAATCCACTTGAAGTAATTGAACAGATCACTTATCTGATGTTTATACATGATCTGGATGATTCGGATAATATGAGGGCAAAAGAAAGTGCAATGCTGGGACTACCATATCAGAGCATTTTTGCAGAAGAAGTTCAGATTGGAGAGAGAACAATCGATGGAACACAGTTGAAATGGTCGGTATTTCATGATTTCCCTGCTGACAGAATGTATTCTATTATGCAGGAATGGGTGTTCCCTTTTATAAAAACACTGCATAGCGATAAAAACAGTGCATACTCCAAATATATGGATGATGCAATCTTTAAACTCCCAACACCATTAGTGTTATCGAAGGTTGTAGACTCACTGGACGAGATCTATGAGATGATGAGTGAAATTCAGACAGCAGACGTAAGAGGAGATGTATACGAATATCTTTTGTCAAAAATAGCACAGTCTGGATTAAATGGGCAGTTCCGTACACCAAGACATATTATCCGCATGATGGTTGAACTAATGGATCCTTCCAGTGATGAAATGATTTGTGATCCGGCTTGCGGTACATCTGGATTTTTGGTTGCGTCAGGAGAGTACTTAAAGGAAAAGAAAAAAGAAGAGATTTTTTATGATAAACAGAAAAAAGATCATTATATGAACCATATGTTTTATGGTTATGACATGGATCGGACAATGCTCCGCATCGGAGCCATGAATATGATGACACATGGTATTGATAATCCATTTATTGAGTATAGAGACAGTTTGTCTGATCAGAATCAGGACAAAGAGAAATATTCACTTGTTCTGGCAAATCCACCGTTTAAAGGAAGTCTTGATGCAGAATCGGTGTCAGGTGATCTGTTAAAAGTTTGTAAAACAAAGAAAACAGAACTTTTGTTCTTGACATTATTTTTACGTATTTTAAAAATTGGTGGACGATGTGCTTGTATCGTTCCAGATGGCGTACTCTTCGGTTCTTCTACAGCACATAAGGCGATTCGTAAGGAGATTGTGGAGAATCAGAGATTAGTAGCAGTTATTTCCATGCCATCCGGTGTATTTAAACCATATGCAGGAGTGTCAACTGCGATTCTTATTTTTACAAAGACAGATCATGGCGGAACAGATCATGTCTGGTTTTATGATATGACAGCGGATGGACTCAGTCTTGATGATAAACGGTCTCCGATTGCTGATAATGATATTCCAGATATTATTGAGAGATTTAAGAATCTGGATAAAGAGATGGACAGAAAACGTACCGACAAGTCATTTATGGTTCCAAAGCAGGATATTGTAGACAATGATTATGATCTCAGTATTAATAAGTATAAGGAAATCGAGTATGTGCCGGTAGAGTATCCACCAACATCGGAAATTATGGCAAACATCCGGGAACTTGAGATGGAAATCGGGAAAGAGATGGATGAACTGGAAAGATTGCTGGAGTTATAAATGAAGTGAGCAGTAAGAGTGGAAATATAGGAAAGGAAAATGCAAATTCCAATTTGCATGGTTGATGTGGATGCGATTAGAAGATATATGTACTGTCTTTACTGATGGTGACTGGATAGAAAGTAAGGATCAAGCCGATGAGGGAATTAGGTTGATTCAAACCGGTAATATTGGTATGGGAGCATATTTAGAAAAAGAAGAAAAAGCTAAGTATATATCTGAAGAAACTTTTAATAAACTAAAGTGTACAGAAATATTTTCAGGTGATATTTTAGTTTCAAGATTACCTGAACCTGTAGGAAGAGCATGCATTATTCCTGAAAAAAAGGAGAGGATGATAACCGCAGTCGATTGTACAATTTGTAGATCAAATGAAGCTATTGTATGCAAGGAATATTTGTGTTATTTTATGCGTTCAAATGCATATTATACAAGATTATTAAATAGCGTTACAGGAACAACACGAAAGAGAATTTCGAGAAAGAATTTGGGAAATGTTGAATTGGATATTCCTTCAAAACGAGAACAAGCAAAAGTTGTAAAACAGCTCGATTGTTTAGTTAAGGTGATTAGCTCAAGAATCACGGAACTGCAAAGATTAGATGATCTCATCAAGGCTCGATTTGTCGAGATGTTTGGACATCAAAGCCATAATGAAAAGTCATTACCATATATGACAGTAGATGATGTTGCGGAGATTTATCTGGGTATAACGCATACACCGACTTATGTAGATTCAGGAGTGATGTTTATATCAGCAAAAAACACATCTGGAGATTTTTTGGATTTGACTGATGTGAAATATATTTCAAGAGAAGAATTCGAGGGAGCACCAAAAGGTTCGAAACCGCAAGTGAATGATGTATTGTTTTCGAGAGTTGGTTCTAATTTAGGACATCCTGTAATCTTGGAAGAAGAATTGGAGTTATGCACATTTGTAAGTTTAGGCTTTTTAAGGAGTAAAGGAATAGTTACGAGCAATTATCTTAAACACTGGATGCGTGATGAATTCTTCGCAAAACAAGTATCTGAGCATGTTAAAGGCGGAGGTCAGCCGAACTTAAATACAGGATGGCTAAAAGAATTTAAAATTATTGTTCCTAATTTAGAGAAGCAAAAAGAGTTCGATGATTTTTGCCACCAAGTCACCAAATCAAAAGTTGTAGTGCAGAAAGCACTTGATGAGACACAGCTCCTATTCGATTCATTGATGCAACAATATTTCGGATAACGTTTATAAAGAAAGGTTATTATTAGCCATGAAAATATTGCTATTTGGAGTTTCAAATGTTGGAAAAACAACTATCGGGAAGTTGCTTGCCGAAAAAATAAAATTTTCATTTTATGATTTGGATGACGAAATAAAGAAATACTATGGCATAACGCTTGAAGAATTTGTCCATACAGAAAATTTACGTTGGAGAGATCAAAAAAGAGGGCAAATCATAAATAAAATTCTTAAATTGGATGAAAATATGGTTTTAGCAATTACGCCTATTTCTTATCCTGATAATTTTGAAAAGTGTATAGTTGCAGACGACATATTGTTGATCGAACTCTGTGATTCTCCGGAAAACATTTTTTCACGACTTGTATTTAGTGATGAAGAAGATAATTTATATATTGACTTGCAATATAAGAATGAACATAAAGAATATTATATGAATGAAATTAGAGAAGATATTCATTGGTATGGACAGATTTTTGATAAAATCGGAGTGAAAAATAAATTTGCAATGAATAATGATGGACCTGAAAAAGTAGTAAGCAGACTGATCAAAGAATATGGACTGTTGCCGCAATAAGCAATGTCAGAAAATTGGGAATGAACATTATTTTCGTGTACAATGTTGGTAATTACTGAAGGGAGATACCAACATGGAAGAAAAACTTGTAAAGATTATTAATGAGATGGCAGATTATCTGAATATTGCACAGATGAAAAAATTGCAGGAAGTATTGATAAAAAATTTATCAGATGCGAGACCGGAAAAGGAACAGATTTCAAATCAAGAATATTTGAAAATGTTTATTGAAGCAAAACAAATTGAGGGATGTTCAGCGAGAACATTACAGTACTATCAGGTGACAATTGAGCATTTGTTAAAAAATATTGATACCGTAATACGAAAAATTACAACAGATGAAATACGAACCTATCTTGCAGAATATCAGCAGCGCAATAATTGCAGTAAAGTAACAGTGGATAATGTAAGAAGAAATATTTCAAGTTTCTTTTCGTGGTTGGAGGAAGAAGATTATATTTTAAAAAGTCCTATGAGAAGGATTCATAAAATTAAAACGAAACAGCCGGTAAAAGAAATCATTTCGGATGAAATGATCGAAAGATTACGGGATAATTGCAGATGTTCCAGAGATTTGGCAATGATAGATTTATTATATTCGACTGGAATACGAGTTGGTGAATTGGTGGGATTGAATATTTCGGATATTGATTTTGAAGAAAGAGAATGTGTTGTTTATGGAAAAGGAGACAAGGAGCGACGTGTATATTTTGATGCTAAAGCAAAATTACATCTACAAAATTACATAAATAGCCGGACAGACACAAATCCTGCATTATTTGTCACGTTGGATTCGCCATATGAAAGATTGAAAATCAGCGGTGTAGAGATAAGAGTGCGTGAGCTTGGACGTAAACTAAATATTGAAAAAATACATCCACATAAATTCAGAAGAACAATGGCAACGCGGGCAATTGACAAGGGAATGCCAATCGAGCAGGTGCAAAAAATATTAGGACATTCACAGATTGGAACGACGATGCAGTATGCAATTGTGAATCAAAATAATGTAAAAACATCACATCGGAGGTATATTGCATAAAAGAAATGATAGCAGATTCAAATTCCAATTTGCAGTTGAGGGTTGAAGTGGAGGAAAAATGAAAAAAGACGTAACAGTACGATCTAGTGCAGCAGAATATTTAACGTTTATTACAGCTAGCGGTGAGAGTCAGGTAGAAGCAATATATTTTGATGAAAATGTATGGCTGACACAGAAAATGATGGGAGTATTGTATGATGTTGAGGCTAATACAATAACGTATCATTTGCAGAAAGCGTTTAGAAGTCTTGAACTTGATGAAAATTCAGTTACTCGAAAATTTCGAGTAACTGCTTCTGATGGAAAAAGCTATGACACAAAACATTACAATTTGAAAGCAATTATATCAGTAGGAAATAAAGTTGATTCTCCAAAGGCAGTTCAATTTCGTAAATGGGCAAATAATGTTATTGAAGAATATACAATAAAAGGTTTTGCAATGGATGATGAAAGACTGAAAAATGGAGGCACAGTATTAACAAAAAAGTATTTTGAAGAATTACTGGAACGAATACGTGAAATCAGATTGTCGGAACGTAAATTTTATCAGAAAATTACAGATATCTATGCAACAGCTATAGATTATGATTCTAAAGCAGAAACAACAAGAAGATTTTTTTCGGCAGTTCAAAATAAGATACATTATGCAATTCATGGCAATACAGCGGCTGAAGTAATTTATAATAGAGCGGATGCAGCACAAGAGCATATGGGATTGACAACTTGGGAGGGAGCGCCCAATGGTAAGATTCATAAATATGATGTTGTGATTGCGAAAAATTATTTGTCAAAGAAAGAATTGGCAAATATGGGACGGTTAGTGAATGCTTATTTAGATCTGGCAGAACTTCAAGCGGAAAGAAATATACCAATGACGATGAAAGACTGGGAGAATAGATTGAATGGCTTTCTTCAAATAATGGATTATGGAGTATTGTCTGATAATGGGAAAGTTTCTGCTGAAATGGCACGAATTCATGCAGAGAGTGAATTTGAAAAGTATCGAAAGATACAAGATGTCATATACGAAAGTGATTTTGATCGATTTATGGAACTTGAAGATAAAATGAAGAATGATTCTGATAGGGAGCAATGAAACAGATGAAAGTAAAACTGGAAGATGTATGTGAGCGTGGTACATCAAATTTGAAACAATCAGATATAGCTAAAACAAGTGGAGATTATCCAATCTATGGAGCCTCGGGATATATAGGAAATACAAATTTTTATCATCAGGAAAAGCCGTATGTTGCTGTAGTTAAGGATGGAGCAGGAGTAGGAAGAGCAGCTTTATATCCTGCGAATTCATCAGTAATAGGAACAATGCAGTATCTCTTGCCAAAAGATAATGTTTTGCCGAAATATCTTTTTTATGTTGTAAGTTATATGCATTTAGAAAAATATTTTACTGGAGCAACCATTCCACATATATATTTTAAAGATTATAAAAATGAAGAATTTAATCTTGATTTGTTAGAAAGACAGGCTGAAATTGTTGAGATTCTTGAAAAATGTGAAAAAATTATTGAGAAAAGAAAGCAAGAGATCCAACTGTTAGATCAACTCATCAAGGCTCGATTTGTCGAGATGTTTGGGAATCCTGTTCTTAATGATAAAGGTTGGGAGCAAAAGTCTTTGGGGGAGATTACTACAAAGATTGGATCCGGTGCAACTCCTAAGGGAGGAAAGGAAGCCTATCAAGAAGAAGGCATTACACTTATTCGCAGTATGAATGTTCATAATGGTCAGTTTGAGTATAAGGATTTGGCACATATTTCAGATGAACAGGCTTCTAAATTGGATAATGTAACTATTGAGGAAGATGATGTATTGCTAAATATTACAGGTGCTTCTGTTGCTCGGTCATGTGTAGTTCCAAATGAGATATTACCAGCAAGAGTAAATCAGCATGTATGCATCATAAGGTGTAAAGACTGTATAATTCCTGAGTTCTTAAATAAGTTGCTAATTGATGATAATTATCAGGATTTGTTATGGAGTATTGCTGGAAGTGGAGCTACGCGTGAGTCAATAACCAAGCAGCAAGTTGAAAATTTGCAGATTATACTGCCAATGCTCGAACTTCAAAAAGAGTTTATGGCATTTTGCCACCAAGTCACCAAATCAAAATTGTTCGAATTCTCTTCCTTGCAAAACCATACAGGGATGCTACAATAATAGTAATAACGATAAATCCAGAAAAACTCTGTGCGTTAGCGGAGGTGTCTATGATAACAAACTTTGATTATTTGAAAAATGAACCGAAATTTTCTGCATTTGCAAATGTCGCAATCTCAGCAGAAAAGATTATTCTTATGGATCCGGAGGCAAGTATTATCAACAGCCGCAGGGCGATGGAGTTTGCAATCAAATGGATGTATTCAGTAGATAAGGCTCTTGAAATGCCGTATCAGGATAATTTGCAAAGTCTTATGAATGAAGAAGAATACAGACAGCTTGTCGGAGCGGATTTATGGAGACGAATGGATTACATCCGCAGATGTGGCAATAATGTAGCACATGGGAATAAAAAACTCGGTAGAGATGAGGCTATGTTGTGTCTGGAGAATCTGTTCATTTTTCTTGATTATATCGCACACTGCTATACAGAAAATTCTACAGAACGCACTTTTGATAAAAATACGATTACTGCCAGAATGGAAAAAGCCAGAGAATCAAAAGTGGCAGCAAAAAATATAAGAGAAGAACTGGAAAAAGAACAGGAAAAGTCTGCAAGGCAGGAACTTGATTTAAAAAAATTAATTGCAGAAAATGCTTCATTGAGAGAAGAACTATCTGCACGAAGACAGGAACAGCAGCAGACTTATGTTCCAAAACCTCTTGATTTATCTGAGTATAAGACAAGAAAACTTTATATCGATTCCATGCTTACAGATGCGGGCTGGACAGAAGGCAAAGACTGGCTGAACGAAGTAGAACTTTCAGGAATGCCGAATAAATCAGAAACAGGATATGCAGATTATGTGCTTTATGATGATATGCATCGTCCGCTTGCAGTGATCGAAGCAAAGAGAACATGCGTGGATGTTTCGAAAGGCAGACAGCAGGCAAAGTTATATGCAGATTTATTAGAGAAGAAATATAAGAGAAGACCGGTGATCTTCCTTACCAATGGATTTGAAACGCACATTATTGACGGGCAGTATCCGGAAAGAAAATGTGCAACAATTTATTCCAAGCGTGATCTGGAAAAATGGTTTAATTTATTAACCATGAGAATCAGCCTTAAACACATTACAGTAGATAAGAGTATTGCAGACCGCTACTATCAGGAGGCAGCTATCAAGGCTGTTTGTAACAGTTTTGATGATAAAAACCATAGAAAAGCACTCTTGGTTATGGCTACAGGATCCGGCAAAACAAGAACTGTAATTGCACTGTGCAAGATACTTTTAGATACAGGATGGGTGAAAAATATCCTGTTTCTGGCAGATCGAAATTCACTTGTTACACAGGCAAAACGAAGTTTTGTGAATTTACTTCCAAACTTGTCATGTACGAACCTTGTGGAAGAAAAAGATAATTACAAGGCACATTGTGTATTTTCAACTTATCAGACAATGATAAACTGTATTGACACTGTGAATGATAAAGATGGAAAGCTTTTTACCTGCGGTCATTTTGATCTTGTGATATGTGATGAGGCACATCGGTCTATATATAATAAATACAAAGATATTTTTACCTATTTTGATGCACCACTTGTCGGATTGACGGCAACGCCAAAGGATGAAATCGACAAGAATACATATGATATATTTGAATTGGCATCAGGAGTACCTACTTATGGATACGATCTTGCACAGGCGGTAAAAGACGGTTATCTGGTAGATTATGTTTCTGTGGAATCAAAATATAAATTTATTGAGAATGGAATTGTATATGATGAACTGTCAGAAGAGGATAAGGAAGTATATGAGCAGACTTTTACAGATGAAAACCATAACATGCCGGAAGCAATAGAAGCATCTAAGTTAAATTCATGGGTTTTTAACAGAGATACGATAAAAGCAGTTTTAAATACATTGATGACCGATGGTATACGGATCGATTATGGTCAGAAGTTAGGGAAGACGGTTATATTTGCAAAGAACCATGATCATGCAGAAAAAATTTTGGAAGTATTCCATCAGGAATACCCACATCTCCCGGATTATGCGAAAGTAATTGATAATTATATGACCTATGCACAGAGTGCAATTGATGAATTTTCAGATGCAAAAAAGATGCCACAGATTGCAATTTCTGTCGATATGTTAGACACAGGAATTGATGTTCCGGAAGTTGTGAATCTCGTTTTTTTCAAAAAAGTTATGAGCAAGGCAAAATTCTGGCAGATGATCGGACGCGGAACAAGGCTTTGCCCGGGGCTGATCGACGGAGAAGATAAGCAGAAATTTTATATATTTGACTTCTGTGGAAATTTTGAGTTTTTCCGATTAAATAAAGGAAAAGCAACCGCTAATATGATTGCACTTCAGGGGGCAATTTTTGATCTGCAATTTGAAATTGCCTTTAAGCTTCAGAATATTGAATATCAGGAAAAACGTCTGATCGCATATAGAAATGCTCTGGTGAAGCACATGTGTGAAAAGGTACAGGAGATACCGAGGGATCATTTTGCAGTCCGCCAGCATTTAAAATACGTAGATTTATATTCCGAAGAGGCAAATTATCAGAAACTTACTTTTGAGGATACATTAATCGTGCGTGAAGAAGTTGCACCACTTATTTTACCGGAAGAAGATGAAGTGAATGCAGTACGCTTTGATGCACTTATGTATCACATTGAACTTGCATATCTTATGGGAAAAAAATATGCAAAAGCACGGAATGATCTGCTTAAGAAAGTGTCAGGAATTGCTGATGTGGCAAATATTCCTGAAATCCAGGCACAGACGGAGCTGATTCAAAATATTTTGCATACGGATTTTCTGGAACGTGCAGGGATGAATGAGTTTGAAGATATCCGGGAAAACCTTCGCGGATTAATAAAATACATTTCAAATCCTGAAATAAAAAAATATAATACTAATTTTTCAGACGAATTGCTATCAGTTGAGTGGAAAGAGTCAGAGCTTGAGAGCAACGAATTGGAAAATTATAAGAAAAAAGCTGAATATTATATCAGGCAGCATCAGGATCACCTTGTAATTGCAAAGTTAAAGAAAAATCAGCCGTTGACAGATACGGATGTGAAAGCGCTTGAAGAAATCCTTTGGCGTGAAATCGGAACAAAAAAAGATTATGAAGAGGAGTTTGGAACAAAACCACTGGGAGAATTTGTGCGAGAAATAGTTGGACTGGATATGAATGCGGCGAAAGCAGCTTTTTCCGAATATCTGACAAATACAAGTCTTGACAGCCGGCAAATTTATTTTGTCAATCAGATTGTGGAATACATCGTTCATAACGGAATGATGAAAGACTTTTCTGTACTTCGGGAAGCACCATTTACGGATCAGGGCAGTATTGTGGATATATTTACGGATCAGACAGTATGGATGGGAATCAAAAAGGTCATAGATAATATTAATGCGAATGCAGTGGCGTAAAAAATGGGAGGTGCGTTCTTGAACGAAAATGAAAATCATATTTATATCGCAATTGATTTAAAGTCGTTCTATGCCTCTGTTGAGTGCCGGGAAAGAGATCTTGATCCACTGACAACGAATCTTGTCGTGGCGGATGCAGAACGGACGGAGAAAACGATCTGTCTGGCAGTTTCCCCTTCTTTAAAAGCATATGGGATTCCGGGACGAGCGAGGCTTTTTGAAGTGGTGCAGCGTGTGAAAGAGGTCAATCAGGAGAGGATGCAGAAGCTGCCGAAAAGAATGTTTGAGGGAAGCTCCTGTTTTTCAGACGAACTGAAGAAGCACCCGGAGCTTTCTGTTACTTACGTAACAGCAAAGCCACGAATGGCACTCTATATGAAATACAGTACACAAATTTACAACATTTACCTGAGATATATCGCACCGGAAGATATGCATGTGTACTCCATAGATGAAGTATTTATGGATGTGACGCATTATCTGAACACCTATCATATGACGGCGAAGGAACTGGCATCAAAGATGATCCTTGACGTGGTGCAGGAGACAGGTATTACTGCAACAGCAGGAATCGGAACGAACCTTTATCTGTGTAAAGCCGCAATGGATATCGTGGCAAAACATGTCATGCCGGATGCACATGGAGTGAGGATCGCGGAACTTGATGAGATGTCTTACCGGAAATTATTGTGGAATCACAGACCACTGACGGACTTCTGGCGGGTAGGAAGTGGCTACCGGAAAAAGTTAGAAGCGGCCGGACTTTATACGATGGGTGATATTGCACGCTGTTCCATCGGCGGTGAGAGAGATTATTATAACGAAGAGCTTCTTTATAAAATGTTTGGCATTAATGCAGAGCTTCTGATCGATCATGCCTGGGGGTATGAGCCTGTAACAATTGCGGATATTAAGGGATATAAGCCGGAGACAAACAGTATCGGTTCCGGTCAGGTGCTGCATTGTCCGTATGATTTTAATCAGACAAAAATCATTGTCCGTGAGATGACCGATGCACTGGTGCTCGATCTTGTGGAGAAAAAGCTTGTGACAGACCAGCTTGTACTCGATGTCGGATATGATATCGAGAATCTGGCAGACCCGGAACACCGGAAAAAATACCGTGGAGAGGTGAAAGCAGACCGTTATGGCAGACTTGTGCCAAAGCATGCACATGGGACAGCAAATCTTAAGAAAAAGACATCTTCTACATCGCAGATCATGGAGGCTGTATTAGAACTGTATGACCGGATTGTTGATGAGAATCTTTTGATACGCCGGGTTTATGTTACAGCGAATCGCGTTGTGGACGAGCAAACGATATCGGAAGAGACGGAATTTACACAGATGGATTTATTTACTGATTATCAGGCAGTGGCAGCGGAACAGAAAGCCGAGCAGGAAAAACGCGAAAAAGAGCGAAGGCTGCAGGAGGCAATGCTTTCGGTTAAGAAAAAATATGGGAAGAATGCAGTGTTAAAGGGAACGAACCTTCAGGAGGGGGCGACCATGCAGGAGCGAAATAATCAGATTGGAGGTCATCATGCATAAAAAAGAGTATGAGGATATCATTGGGCTTCCACATCACGTTTCCATAGTACATCCGCAGATGTCAATTTATGACAGAGCAGCACAGTTCTCTCCGTTTGCAGCACTGACCGGGCATGAGGCGGCAATTCAGGAGACTGCAAGACTTACGGAAGAACAGGCAGAGCTGAATGAGGATAAGAAGGAGGAACTGAACGAAAAACTGCAGGAACTGATGGCACATGCAGAGGAACATCTGGCAGTGACAGTGACATATTTTAAGCCGGATAACAGAAAAGAGGGCGGTAAATATGAGACAGTGACAGGAACATTTAGAAAAATCCGTGATTATGATAAAATGTTCATTTTAGAAAATGGAACGGGCATTGCGTGTGACATGATTTATGAGTTGGAAGTGAACGGATTTTGGAAATAAATAGATTTTCTGCAACTTACCCCCCCTAAAACGCATCTTACCGCATCTCCTGTAGATTTTCAAAACAGATTATGTTATACCATGATCAGAGAGAAAAAGCTGTAAAGTTACTTTTGTCCAGCAATTTCGATTAAGTGATATAACAAAAAAGGGGTGTGCAATATGCAGAACGAACATGAATCCACAGATATTATCCGTATTGAACATTTAAATAAAACCTTCGGTGATGTAAAAGCAGTCAGGGATTTGGGCTTTTGTGTGAAAAAAGGCGAACTGTTTGCATTTTTAGGTGTGAACGGTGCAGGAAAAAGCACAACAATCTCAATTCTCTGCGGACAGTTATCGAAGGACAGCGGAACGGTACAGATCAAAGGAATCGATAACGAAGGAGCGGGCGAGCAGACAAAGCGGCTGATTGGCGTAGTTTTTCAGGACAGTGTGCTTGATAAGCCGCTCACTGTAAAAGAAAACTTAAAGAGTCGGGCAGCTCTCTATGGTATTACAGGACAGGCGTTTGAAAAAAGATTACAGGAATTGCTGGATATATTGGACTTTGGCGACTATTTAAACCGCCCGGTCACAAAATTGTCCGGAGGGCAGAGAAGAAGGATCGACATTGCGAGAGCATTGCTCCACAGACCGGAGATCCTTATTTTAGATGAGCCGACTACCGGGCTGGATCCGCAGACGAGGCAGGTGATCTGGAATGTGATCGAAAAACTCCGCATAGAGGAGCAGATGACCGTTTTTCTGACAACCCACTACATGGAAGAGGCTGCAAATGCCGCGTATGTGGTGATTCTCGACAAAGGCAGTATTGTGGCGGAAGGAACACCATACGAGTTAAAAAACAGGTATGTGCAGGACACGATTTCTGTTTATGGTGTAACCGAAGCACAAATTAAGTCTTTACATTATAATTATAAGAAAGTACGTGATGGTTACCAGATAAAAGTAGATAATACGTCAGAAGCAACGAAACTGATCGTGGAGCATCAGGAATTGTTTCAGGATTATGAGGTTGTAAAAGGCGGTATGGATGATGTTTTCCTTGCAGTGACAGGCAAAACCTTAGGAGGTGGGCGCGAATGAGAACGATGACAGCTCTGATAAGCAGAAACAGAAAACTTTTCTTCCGGGACAGAGGGATGTTTCTTTCTTCCCTGATTACACCGGTAATTCTGATTGTTTTATATGCAACATTCCTTGCAAATGTATATAAAGATTCCTTTTTGTCTGCATTGCCGGATACCGTACAGATTTCTGACAAACTGATCAACGGAACGGTGGCGGCACAGCTTGCGGCGGCACTTTTGTCTGTGAGCTGTATCACAGTGACATTCTGCGTGAACCTGACGATGGTGCAGGATCTTGCGAACGGTGCAAGAAAAGATTTTAATGTGTCCCCGGTGAAAAAATCTGTGATTTTTCTGGGATACTTTCTTTCAACATTACTCAATTCCCTGATGGTCAACGGACTGGCACTGGTTGTCTGCCTTATCTATATGTGCAAAATGGGCTGGTACATGAGCGTGACGGATGTACTTTGGGTGATTTTGGATGAGATCCTTCTGGTATTATTTGGCTGTGCACTCTCAAGTATCATCTGTTATCCGCTGAAAACACAGGGGCAGATGTCGGCAGTCGGAACGATCATGAGTGCCGGTTATGGATTTATATGTGGTGCGTATATGCCAATCTCCAATTTCGACACCGGACTGCAGAAAGTATTGTCAATTCTGCCGGGCACTTACGGGACTTCTTTGCTGAAAAACCATATGCTGCGTGGAATCTTTGAGGAGATGTCGGCGAATGGCTTCCCGGATGAGGTTGTGACAGCAATCAGGGATTCCTTAGATTGTAATCCGGTTTTCCGGGGACATGTCGTGAATGTTGACCAGATGATATTTATTATGGTGACAAGTATCGTAATTCTTGGTATTCTGTATTTAGTAATTGCATCAAAAGGAGAATCCCGATGAAAATCACCATACTGGATACAATCCCCGGTGAAGAGGATGAGATCATTATAAAATGCCAGAATTTAAGCGAAGATATACAAAATCTGCTCCAGAAATTAAAACAGGGAAACACCAAGATCGCAGGATATAACGAGAATGGTATCCATCTGCTGGAGCCGGATGAAATCTATTATTTTGAGACGGTCGACAACAAAGTGTTTGCCTGTTGCAAAAAAGAGGTTTACGAAGTGCGGGAGAAATTGTATACACTTGAGGGCATGCTTCCGGTCGAATCGTTTATGCGGGCGTCAAAGTCTGCAATTTTAAATCTCAACAAAGTAAAAAGTTTATCACCAGCCTTTGGCGGACGTTTTGAGGCAGTATTAGACAATGGCGAAAAGACGATTATTTCAAGACAGTATGTGCCTGTTTTAAAAGAACGTCTTGGATTGTAAAAGAGGTATGAAGAGATGGCAGAGAAATTAAAAATGTTGATGGATATTTTTGGCAAAGTCACGTTTGGTGTATTGATAGCGGCAACAGTTTTTATTTCTGTTTTCGGGGGATTTGACGCACAGATCAGTGTAAAGATACTCTGGCAGATATTGGCAGTTTCTGCGGTGTGTTCAGTTCCGATTCTTATGTTTGGCTCAGATGCATCGAGGGAGCTGACAAAAAAAGGAATGTTTGCCAGACAGCTATTATATTTCATTTTTGTGAACATTGTAGTTTTAGGGCTTGGAAAATTATTTGAGTGGTTCAGTTTCCAGAATTTTAGCATGGTACTTTTTATGGAGGTTCTCATTATTGCAGTCTATGCGGTTGTGAATATCATCTGTTATCTGAGTGACCGTGCAGATGCACAGAGCATGAATGAAAAATTGCTGGAAATGAAAAAGAATAAGAAAGAATGATAAGCTGACATTATTTTAAAACGAAAGAGAGGTATTTAAAATGAGTAAACACACTGAAAGAGCAAAGGAATTAAGAAGTGAAGTGCCGGTTAGCAGCAACTGTGCACAGACGGTGATGCGTGTATATGCAAAGGAAATCGGGTTGGATGAAGATCTGGCAGCAGCAATTGGCAGTAACTTTGGCGGTGGAATGAGATGCGGTGCAACCTGTGGAGCGATCGCAGCAGGATACATGGTATTAGGTGCCAAGGGAATTGAGGCGCCGGCTGTATTGAATGAATTTCGGAAATGTATGGCAAAAAAACATGACGGTATGACAGATTGTGCAGATCTTTTGCGTGCAAATGCAGCAAAGGGTGGTGAGAAAAAACCACATTGTGACAACATGATCGAGGAAGTGATCACACTGATCGATGAACTGACAGACGGTAGATAATAGAAGGAGAATGCAGCTCCTTTAGCTGTTTCCCATCCTGCTGCATGAATTATGGATCTTTTGCTAAAACGCTATGTTATATGGAATATCTGCATGGCACCATAAGTATGCGGCAGATCCTGCAGAGGAGATTTTCTGGAAGGACAGGAAAGATTCTTACAGGTTGAGCAGGTATTACATAATTGTCTGAGGTCTGCGTGTGTATTTGTATCCAGATGCAGGATGAGCGCAGCTGTTTTGAGGGGCAGAAGCATCTGACCTTTGGTAAGACCGATTGCATCCGGCGCAAGGCGTTCATAGATTTGTGGAAGAAGATCAAGGGAATAGGTATCTCCCAGAAAAGATAATTCTGCAAGGGATAAACCACTTTGATCTTCTATCACATGTGCAAATTCTGCGTATGCTTTTGACAAAAGCAAAAGACTGACGCAGTCCACGATATAGGCTTCCTGGATCTGTTCATGATTCAGATATAATTCTGACAGCTCATCGATACCATTTCCAAGTGTCACAAATCCATAGGCATAATGAGGGAGGAAAATCCCATCCAGATTCTGATCGAGGGAGTAATACGCACAGGATTCCACCAGTGGGAGAAGTGCGGTATAAATCGCTTTTATATATGGAAGATCAGCCGGAGAAAAATGAAAACGGCTGCAAAAATCTTTCCAGTCATCAGAGGACAATTGTGGGGTAAGTTTACATTTCATGAGGCATGTCCCCCTTATCTGAAGCTGCCATAACGGCAATGATCTCCTGAAAGCGGCTTATGATCTTATCATAATTGCTGCGCTGATGCGGAAAACCACATTTCATGCAGGATTTGACTCCATTTTCTAAAAATTCGCAGTTCCCACCACAGGATTTCCCAAGTGTATACAGAGGACAATAACAAAACAGACAATTAAAATCCTCCTCCGGAATTCCTTTATGGCAAGGAAAATATTCACATTTTTTGTTTTGGAAAAATTTATAATATTCACTCATAATGCTGTTATCATCTCATATTTCTGTGAGTAAATCAACGAATAAATTGCATTTGTTTCATCCATAATTTATATCGATCCCATCCATTGTGAATTGATTGTCAATGACATATAATAGAGTAGAAGAAGGAGGTGCGTTTGTGAGCGGAAATGAAAATCATATTTATATCGCAATTGATTTAAAGTCGTTCTATGCCTCTGTTGAGTGCCGGGAAAGAGACCTTGATCCACTGACCACGAATCTTGTCGTGGCGGATGCAGAGCGGACAGAGAAAACAATCTGTCTGGCAGTTTCCCCTTCTTTAAAAGTATATGGGATTCCGGGACGAGCGAGGCTTTTTGAAGTCGTACAGCGTGTGAAAGAGGTCAATCAGGAGAGATCGCAGAAGCTGCCGAAAAGAATGTTTGAGGGAAGCTCCTGTTTTTCGGACGAACTGAAGGAACACCCGGAGCTTTCCGTCACTTATGTGACAGCAAAGCCACGAATGGCACTCTATATGAAATACAGTACACAAATTTACGACATTTATCTGAGATATATTGCGCCGGAAGATATGCATGTGTACTCCATCGATGAGGTTTTTATGGATGTGACGCATTATCTGAACACCTATCATATGACGGCAAAGGAGCTTGCGTCAAAGATGATCCTTGATGTGATGCAGGAGACCAGTATTACCGCCACAGCAGGAATTGGAACCAATCTTTATCTATGCAAGGTGGCGATGGACATTGTGGCGAAGCATGTCGCACCGGATGCAAATGGAGTGCGCATTGCAGAACTGGACGAGGTGACTTACCGGAAACTTTTGTGGAGCCACAGACCGCTGACCGATTTCTGGCGGGTAGGACATGGCTACCGGAAAAAGTTAGAGGAGGCCGGACTTTACACGATGGGAGACATTGCACGATGTTCCATAGGTGAAGAACGGGATTATTATAATGAAGAACTGCTTTATAAAATGTTTGGGATCAATGCAGAACTTCTGATCGACCACGCATGGGGGTATGAACCGGTCACGATTGCGGATATCAGGGGATATAAGCCGGAGACAAACAGTATCGGTTCCGGTCAGGTGCTGCACTGTCCTTATGATTTTGAAAAGACAAAGCTAATCGTCCGCGAGATGACGGATGCACTGGTGTTAGACCTTGTAGAGAAACAGCTTGTGACAGACCAGATTGTACTCGATATTGGTTACGATATTGAAAATCTGACGAACCCGGACATCCGGAAAAAGTATCATGGCGAGGTAAAAGCAGACCGATATGGAAGATTCGTTCCGAAGCATGCCCACGGAACAGCAAATCTGGATACAAAAACATCTTCTACAGCAAAAATCATGGACGCCGTTTTAGATTTATATGAGCGCATTGTGGATAAGAATCTTCTGGTGCGGCGTGTTTCTGTCACAGCGAACCGTGTTGTGGATGAGCATATGGTATCGAATGAGACAGAGTTTACACAGATGGATTTATTTACCGATTATCAGGCACTGGCAGAGAAACAGAAGGCAGAGCAGGCGAGAATGGAAAAAGAGCGCAGACTGCAGGAGGTAATGCTCTCCGTGAAGAAAAAGTATGGTAAAAATGCGATGTTAAAAGGAACCAATCTGCAGGAGGGTGCAACTATGATAGACAGAAACAACCAGATCGGCGGGCATCGTGCCTGAATTTTTTGAAAGTATTTTTTTTGTATAGAAGCAGGCAGAATTTCGAACAAGACAGTGATCCATGCGTTCAGAGGCACATTTTTTGTTTGAAACAGGAAACGCAGACCGTAGAGAGTCAAGGAAAGGAGAAAGCGGATGACGGAAAGCGAAGAAAAATATGGGGATATTCTGAATTTACCTCATCATCAGTCAAAAGTTCATCCACAGATGTCGATTTATGACAGGGCGGCGCAGTTTTCGCCATTTGCTGCATTGACCGGACATGAGGCTGCAATCAAAGAAACAGCGAGACTGACAGAAGAACAGGTGGAACTCGATGAAGATAAGCAGGAAGAACTGAATGAAAAATTACAGACATTGATTGCGTATGCCACAGAACATCCGACAGTGTCAGTAACTTATTTCAAGCCGGATGACAAAAAGACCGGAGGAGAATATGTGACTGCCACAGGGATATTTCAGAAATTCCGTGACTATGAGAGGACAATCGTGCTGGAAGACGGAACAGATATTGAATGTGACAGGATCGTTGAAATCAGGGGGATTTAAAAAGGAAATAGAGGAAATCTTTTTTATAATGGAAAGACAGTCAGTTATTATGTAAAAACTGCAGAGCGGGAGCAGGTGTTTCTTGCGTTTGAGGAAAGAAAGCAGCTCATAGAAGAAAAACAGCGTTTGTCAGCTTATTTAAACGGACTTAAAAGTATTTTAAAAAGAAATCCTTATCTTGACGCAAAAGTGGGACTTGGATATGATAATTTTCTGGATTTTACATGTGGCAGACAGTTTTATGTTGATAAGACACATTTCATCAGCGAATGGATGAGGAGCGATGCAAAAGTCACATTGATCACAAGACCGAGGAGATTTGGGAAAACGACGCTTTTTAGTACCGTGGAGACATTTTTTGATCCAAAGTATGCGAAGCACCCGGAATATTTTGAAAAACTTCGCGTTTGGAAAGATAAAAAGAGTCGGGAAATGTTCGGGAAGATTCCGGTTATTTCGGTCAGTTTTGGAAGCTGCAAGGGTATGAATTATGAACAATCCATGAAAAATATGATGTTCAGTTTCTTTGAAATATATGAGAAACATTCTTATCTGCAGGACAGTACAGAGTTGTCAGAAAGTGAAAAACAGCAGTTTACAGAGGCAAAAGAATCTTTTTTTGCAAGCAGGGGCGAGAATGACTGGCAGGTAATCAAGCGGCTATGCTACTTTTTATACAGACATCACAAGGTGCTGCCAATTATTCTTGTGGATGAATATGACACACCATTGCTCGAAGCGTATACGCAGGGGTATTGGGATGAGATGATCGCCGCATGCAGACAGATATTTCATAATGCATTTAAGCAAAATGATTTTTACAGCCGCGCGATTATTACCGGAGTAACAAGAATTTCTAAAAATTCGTTGTTTTCGGATCTGAATAATCTGGAAGTAGACACAGTTACCTGCGACGCATATTCAGATTGTTTCGGGTTTACAGAGCAGGAAGTAATGGATGCACTGAAATGTCAGAATTTGGATAAGATGCGGGATGTGAAGGATTTGTACGACGGCTTTATTTTTGGCAAACAAAAAGATATGTACAATCCGTGGTCAATCTGCAATTATATCAGGCAGGGAGAACTTATTTCTTATTGGACGAATACGAGCAGTAATAAACTAATTGGTGATATCATCAGAAAGCATCCTGTCGGGCGAAAATATGAGATCGAACAGTTAATGTCCGGTGAAAAAGTGCATAAGGAAATCAACGAGAACATTACATTTCAGTATCTGGATGGCGATGAGAACAGTTTGTGGTCACTGTTATTATCTGTTGGTTATATTAAGGCTGAAAATGTGGTGCACAAAGTGGATACCATTGAGTGTGATGTGTCAGTTACGAATAAAGAAGTTATGGCAATGTTTCGTACAGAGATTCTTGGAATGTTTCATAATGGATTTTCCGTATATAACAGGTTTGTGAAGGCGCTGTTGGAGCATAATATAGAAGATATGAATGATTATCTGTCAGAGATTGCATGCACCTCCATGAGTTATTTTGATGTTGGAAATGAAAAAGAGGCACGCACGCCAGAGAATTTTTATCATGGTCTGATACTTGGACTGATTGTAACACTTAGGGACAGGTATCGTATTGTTTCAAACTGTGAGAGTGGACGGGGCAGATATGATATTGCAATGTATCCGTTAGAGAAGAATCAGGATGCATTTCTTATGGAATTTAAGGTTTGGGATAAGAAGAAAGAAAAAAATCTGGAAGAGACAGTCGAAAGTGCGTTCCGGCAGATAGAAGAAAAGAAATATGTGACAGATCTTGTCACAGCAGGAATCAACGAAGAACGTATTTATAAGCTTGGTTTTGCATTTGCAGGAAAAGAAGTACTTGTGAAGGAGAAAATATAGCTTTTTTAGAAAATAAAATCTGTGATGATAAAAAATTGACATCTTGTGAGAAAAAGTATAAAATAACTAAAAACCTATCGGATAAGTATGAAATGAAAATTCTATCCGACGGAATGACAGAAAAAGAGGGACACGAAAATGGAGCATATCACAAGAGAAGAAGCCTATGATTTATTGAAAAAGTACAACAAAGATCCTTTTCATATCCAGCATGCACTGACTGTGGAAGCTGTGATGAAATGGTATACAGAGGAGCTTGGATTTGGCGCAGACGCAGAATACTGGGGTATTGTTGGTCTGCTTCATGATATTGATTTTGAACTTTATCCGGAAGAACACTGTATCAAAGCACCGGAACTTTTGCGCGAGGGTGGAGTCGGCGAAGACATCATACATGGCGTGGTTTCACATGGCTATGGAATTACCGTGGATGTTGCTCCGGAGCATGAGATGGAAAAAGTATTATTTGCAGCAGACGAGCTGACCGGTCTGATCTGGGCGGCAGCTTTGATGCGTCCATCGAAAAGCACAAAAGACATGGAATTGAAATCCCTGAAGAAAAAGTATAAGAGCAAAGGGTTTGCCGCAGGCTGCTCCAGAGAAGTGATCGAGCGCGGAGCAGAGCAGCTTGGATGGGAATTAGACAAGCTGCTCACAATGACTTTGGAAGCAATGAAAGCTACGGAAGATGAGATCAATGCAGAGATAGAAAAGTAAAAGAAACAGAGGTTTGGAAGAAAACATCCGAACCTCTATTATTTTGCAATAAACAGAACACCAAGCGTACCGGGACCGCAGTGGCTTGACACGACACCACCGGCTCTGGTTTCTAATATCTCATGGAAAACACCGAGACTTTCCAGAAACGAGCGGACGGATTCCACCGTTGCAGCGTCACAGCCGGAATGTGTGATGAATACGCGGTCAGGTCTGGCTGCTTTTAAATCAGTTTCCATATCTTTTACATAGGACATGATAACAGAATTGATCTTTCCGCGGTATTTTTTTGTCGCATCCATAGCACCGTTTTCTACCACGATTTTTGGATGCAGCTTTAAGACACCGCCGGCCATGGCAGCAACAGCGTTACAACGTCCGCCACGGTACAGGTAGGTGAGGGTATCCACGACAAAGCTTGCTCTGACATTTGGTTTTAAAGTTTCCATGACAGAAGCAATTTCAGATGCAGAATGTCCGTTTTTTGCCATAATGGCAGCTTCCACAACGAGAAGTCCGATTCCGGTGGAGAGATTTGCGGAATCAATCACGGTGATCCGGTTTTCTGCTTCTAGTTCCCCGGCAGCAAGACGCATGACATTGCCGGATGTTGACATACTGTTTGAGATGGAAAAGCAGACAATCTCGCATCCTTCTTCCACATAAGGGCGAAAAAGTTCAATCGTTTCTGCCAGAGACGGGGCGGAAGTTTTTGGGGTTGTTTTATGCTCATCGGACCAGGAGTAAATCTCATCCGGTGTAATTGTTTTTCCATCTTCAAATTCCTCATCTCCGAGAAGAATATGAAGCGGGAGAATATCAATATCGTATTGTGCAACTAATTCTGCTGAGAGGTCGCATGTGCTGTCTGAAATTATTTTTACCATATTAAAAAAGTCCTTTCTGTGAAAAATATCCTATTTCTTCGCCCAGCCAAAATAGCAGCATATGAATCAAAAAAATAATCCAATAGGCTTTCGAAAAATAGTCTGCGAATGAGTTTATATGTCTCCAATTAATAAAATCCAAAAGAATCATTCCAATGGGATTTATTGAAATTGTAAGAAGAGATGCCAGGAAAGCCAGTATGACTCGTGTTATCCGCTTAGTTTGTGAAGAAATAATGGTTGCTCGCCCAATTTCAAATACACATATTCCCCATATTAAAATCATAACGAACACTGCCGGCAGAAGCAGAAAAAATAGAAATGGAAATATAAAATATATGACATTTAAGATCAAAAACAGGAACCAGTATATGGAAAATGGAGTCAGATTTACTTTCATAATGATCTCCTCCTGACATAAATACAGAAAATTGCGAAGCAACACTTTATTCTATAGTAACATAAAATATTCTGCACGACATACACAAAAATTTAATTTTTCATGAAAAAGTTATTAACGAGTATTGTCTGTACAAATTCCCACATGAAATTACAAAAAAATAGAATAAACAGTATATAACAGTTGACAACAGATATGAACTGTTATATACTGTTTGCTGTAAAGAGATATAAGATTGAAAATTGACATTTTAAATCTGGAAATTGTGCTGGCGCACAAAGTTCCCTGATTTATGAAAAGCCGCTGAAGCGGCAGAATGAGAGGAAGTATGCATATTATCTTAAATCATTCCTCCATGGTTCCGATTTACGAACAGCTCATGGAGCAGATAAAATCAGATATTATTCAGTCTGAATTAAAAGAAGGAGAGGCACTTCCGTCTGTGAGGACGCTCGCAGGGGAGCTTCGGATCAGTGCGCTGACGGTCAAGAAGGCTTACGATAAGCTGGAAGAAGAGGGATTTGTTACGACTGTTCATGGAAAAGGTACTTATGTATCTGCCTCGGATAAACAGCTTGCATTTGAAGCAAGGCAGAAAGCGATAGAAGATGACTTCGATAAAGTGATCGACCGGGCACTTTCCATGGGGATGAAGAAGGAAGAAATATCTGAGGTTGTAAAACTGATTCTCGATGAGAAGTAAAATCGGTAAGAAACTTTTGAAATAGATATGACACAATCATGAAATGCTTGATAAGGTATTTGCTTCAGATTGATGTAAAAAGTCAGACAACAGAACATAAAAAAGAAAGGCGGAAATTGTATGATAACAATGCAAAATGTCCGGAAAACATATGGAAACTTTACATTTGAAATATCAATGGAACTGCCGGAAGGACAGATACTGGGGTTGATCGGGAAAAACGGAGCAGGAAAAAGTACCGCGATCAAACTGATTCTTGGTCTTTGCCGGGCAGAGGAAGGAACTGTAACTGTTTTGGGAAGTGACAGTAAAGAACTTTCGGAAAAAGTCAAACAGGATATAGGAGTTTCTCTTGCAGAATCCGGATTTTCCGGGGAACTGACCGTAAACGATGTAAAACATATTTTAAAAAAAATGTATCATTCGTTTGATGAAAACTATTTTATAAAACAGAGTGAAAATTTAAAACTTCCGATGAATAAGAAAATCAAAGAATTTTCAACCGGAATGAAAGCGAAACTCCGCGTGCTGACAGCTATGACACACCATGCAAAGCTGCTGATCATGGATGAGCCGACAGCTGGACTGGATGTGGAGGCGAGAAACGAGATTTTAGATATGTTACGGGCTTATATTGCAGAGGATGAGAGCCGAAGTATACTTATTACATCCCATATTTCCACTGATTTAGAATCCCTATGTGATGAACTTTATCTGATACATGATGGAAAACTCATTTTGCATGAAGCAACAGATGCAATCTTAGAGCAGTATGGCATTTTAAAGGTGAGTGAAGAACAATACCGCACGCTTGATCAAAGCTCTATTTTAAAAGTGCAGAAAGAAAATTACGGCTATGCATGTTTTACGAATGATAAGAAGTTTTATCAGGAAAATTATCCGCAGATTGCAGTGGAAAATGGAGGGATTGATGAGCTGATTCTTATGATGACAGGAGGGTACAGATAATGGCAGGTTTATTGGAAAAAGATATTCGGTTATTATGGGGAACAAAACAGACACTGGTAATTTTGTTTGCAATTGCAGTTGCAGTCGCATTTTCCGGCAACGGAAATTTTATCATTGGATATCTGCCGTTTGTGGTAGAGATGATTGCAATCAGCACGATTGCGTATGACGAGATGGATCATGGCTATCAGTTTTTATTGACACTGCCGATCAATAAAAAAACCTATGTAAGAGAAAAGTATCTGCTTTGTGCCGGAGGAGTAGTGGCAGCCTGGGTAATTGCAGTCTGCCTGTATCTGGTGTCAAAAGTGGTGCGTGGTATACCGGTTGTTGTGGCAGAAGATATGCTGACAGCCGCAGTGATTTTGCTAATCATTCTTTTGATCAGTTTTTTCATGATTCCGGCGCAGATTAAGTTTGGCTGTGAAAAGAGCCGGATTTTGACATTAGGAATGATGGGAGTAATTGCTGCGATTGCATATCTATGTGAGGTCGTGTTCGGAAAAGAACGGTTGTATCAGGCGCTGACCGTGATAGACAATATGAATGTGGCAGTTCTGGCTGGTAACATCATTGGGATCACACTGCTGACACTGTTCATTTCGTATCAGATCAGCAGGCGTATTATGGAAAAAAAGGAGTTTTAACAGGAATTAACAGATGATTTTTGCACCCATTTGGAAAAAAAGATATACTCATAGTATCAGGCTAAGGGGGGACATGAGTTCGTTTTTGTGTAATTGTGGTCACAGAAAAAGGAGAAGAACATGGATGAATTACAGCAGGAATTATTCAAATTACAGGATTTAAAATACAGAAATTTTCACAGTAAACTGATGCCGGGGATTGATAAGGAGACGATCATCGGGATCCGCACACCGGTACTGCGGAAATTTGCGAAAGAATTTGCAAAAACGGAAGCAGCAGAAGCTTTTTTGCAGGAGCTGCCACATCAGTATTATGAGGAACATAACCTTCATATGCAATTGATTTCAGATATCAAAGATTATGAGCGCTGTCTGGCAGAAGTGAAACGTTTTCTTCCATATATTAATAACTGGGCGACCTGCGATATTCCAAGACCAAAGTGCTTCGCAAAGCATAAAACCGAGCTTCTTCCTGTGATAAAAGAATGGATTGCATCCGGGAACACTTATACGATTCGCTATGGAATCGGAACGTTGATGAGCTTTTATCTGGACGAGGATTTTAAACCGGAATATATAGAACTTGTGGCATCTGTGCAGTCGGAAGAATACTATGTCAATATGATGATTGCATGGTATCTTGCAACGGCACTGGCAAAACAGTGGGATGCAACGATCCCATATCTGGAAGAACGAAAGTTATCACCGTGGGTGCATAGAAAGACGATTCAGAAAGCGGTGGAGAGCTATCGTATCACAGATGAGCAGAAAGTTTATCTGAAAACACTGCGTGAAAACTGCTAAGACTAGTACATCGTTCTGTAAATAACTGAGCTAATAACTTGTATGAATTTCCATCTGCGTTATTGATTCAGTTAATTTTTGAACGCTGTACTGGAACTGATAAGGGCAGATTCATGGGGCTAAAAGAAATTTATATTCGGAGAGTTGTGGAAAGAGAACATGAAAAAATCACAGGAAAACGATGAAGAACAGAAATGGGATAAATTACTACAGATTCACACAACCGGACGTGATGATTCCAATTCAGATCAGTACCGATATCCATATGAACCGACGCCATATACGGTGTTAGAGCGGTTTGCTAATTCCGGGCTGCTTTGCAAGGAAAATACACTTTTAGATTATGGCTGTGGCAAAGGCAGAGCTGATTTTTTTCTTTCTTATCAGACACGCTGTCACACGATCGGTGTGGAATACAACGAGCGGATTTATGAGAAAGCGGTAGAAAACAGAGAACAGGGGGCTGCGGCAGGGCGGACAGAATTTGTACTTGCAGATGCCGTGCAGTTTTCGGTTCCGGCAGAGGTAGACCGGATCTACTTTTTTAATCCATTTTCGATAGAGATATTAAAGAAAGTTTTGGCGCGCGTGTTGGAATCCTATTATGAGAATCCGAGGGAATTGCTTTTATTCTTTTATTATCCTTCGGATGAATACATTTCTTATTTAATGACAGTAGACGAACTTATCTTTTCCGATGAAATCGATTGCAGAGATTTGTTTCCGGGGGAAAATAAAAGAGAGCGGATTGTGGTGTTTGAGGTAGAATAACTACAGTGTGATTTGCAGTTTTCGATACAGTCAGTATCCGTACAGCAAATATAGCAATTGACATATCCAAAAACAGAAATGGAGGATTTATGTTAGCATCATTATCACTTATTTTTATTGTAGGGCTTGCAATGGGAGCCATTTGCCAGAAACTGAAGCTGCCACGGATCATCGGAATACTCGTCACCGGAATTGTGTTGGGACCGTATGTGCTCGGTGCAGTATCTCCGGCAGTGGTCATTCCACGTATGGTGGCACTCATGGAGAAAAAATATGGCACCGAGAAAGCAATCCCACAGATGGTCATGGCGGGTGCGTCGTGCGATGATATTTTTGTCATCGTACTGTTTACGACATTTTTAAGCATTGCATAGGGCGGTCATGCGAATGTGCGTGACTTTGTAAATATTCCGGTGTCGATCGTTCTCGGTGTGATCTTAGGTGCAGTCACAGGATATGGACTGTATCTTTTCTTTGAGACGGCATATGCGAGAAAACACTGCGTGCGTAACAGTATGAAAGTGATCATTGTACTGGGATTTTCTTTTTTACTGTCAGCTGTGGGGGGATGGCTGGAAGAAAAAATTCCCATATCGGGACTACTTGCGGTGGTCGCAATGGCTTGTGTGATCGCTTATCTCCCAAAGGCAACGGTGCAGGCGGCAATTGGTTCTGTTCCTTTGGCGGCAGGACTTGCCTGTGGAAAAATTGTTCTGTCTGTCGCTGTGCTGGCAATCATTATCACGGCACCGCTTGGGGCAATCGGGATGGATGCAGCCTATCAAAGGTTGTTGGAAAAGGAAAATTAAAAAAGATTTTTAGAAAGTATTTTGGCGGAAAGTGTGTTATATTGATTTCAGATAAAAGAAAATGACAGGGGTATCCGGAGATGATCAGAAAAGCAACAGAAGAAGATTTGTCGCGCATCGCAGAAATTTTTGTATTTAATAACAGAATCAATTATTTCCCAATTTTTAAGCAGGAAGAGTATTCATTTGGAGAATTGCAGGTTGTATCCATGATAGATCATTATTTCGGAAAAGGGGAAGTTCTGGAAAATCTGTATGTCGCCGATGAATGTGGAATTGTGAAAGGATTTATGGAAATCCATGGAACAGAAATCCGTAAATTGTATGTCGATCCATGCTTTCAAAGTGGTGGAATTGGAAAGAAATTAATAGAGCATGCAATTTCAACTTTTGATGTTGATCATTTGTGGGCGTTGGAGAAAAATACGAGAGCGATTGCATTTTATCATCGTCACGGATTTATGGAAAATGGAGAAAAAGAATTGGAAGAAGGCACGACAGAGTATATTGCAAAGTTGATAAGGGTGGAAGAAAATGTGCAGTTGGACGAGAAAACAATGCATAGAAAAATAATGAGAGAGGAGGTATAAGAGAAAAAATGGTAACAGATTACTTTGACGTAAAATTAGAAACAAAAGATCTTATTTTAAAGAAAGCAGAATTTGAGGACTGGAAGACAATTTATTATAACCTGTGGAGACACAAGGAGAGCGCAAAGTATATGCTCTGGCAGCCGACAGAGACAGACGAAGATGCAAAAGATCGAATGAAGCGCACGATTGCATTTGAAGAAAAACCGGAGAATAAGTATGCGTTATTTGTGTATTTAAAGAAAACGGGTGAAGCAATCGGTTTTGCAGGTATGCGTGAGTTAGAGCCGGGTATTTATGAAGAGACAGGCATTGCACTTGGACCGGAATTTGTGCAAAAAGGATATGGGCGACAGATACTTACGACACTTCTTGAGGAGGCGGGAAAACTGGGAGCAAAAGAATTCCATGCCTGCAACCGTATAGGCAATGCTGCGTCCAGAGTGTTACAGCTGTCATGTGGATTTGTATTCGATTCACTGTCAGAAGAAAAGACAGATCCAAGAACAGGTGAAACGTATGTTTTGGAGAACCATATTTACAGGTATTAGAAAGAAGGAAGGAAATGTATTTTGGAAGATTGAATGAACAGAATGTAGAGCAGTATATTGACTATTTAAAGCTTGCGATGCAGCAGGAGCCGGATATGATGACGGTGGAAGAGATAGATGAGGAAGGAATCAGGACAAGGCTTCGGGATTCATTTTATGAAAAGTCTGCATCAATTCTTGCGATGGAAAACAATCAGGTGGTAGGAAGAATTGAGTATCATTTTTATGGGTGTATTCAGGGTGGATATCGCATGGCGTATGTGAATTGGGTATATGTTTTACCGGAATACCGGCACAGCGGCGTTGCCCGGAAGCTGTTTGCAGAGTTTGAAAAAGACTGCGAAAAGCATGAAATCCATCAATATTATCTGATCCGTGCTACCAACGAGAATGCCGACAGATTTTACAAAAAATTCGAAAATGTGCAGTTGGACGAGGAACCGATGCTTCGGAAAATATTAAAAGAAGATTGACAAGTGGTTACCATTGGTTATATGATGTGTATATAACCAATGATAACCACTTTTATATACAGAAGGGAGTGCGTTATGTCCACAAATCCAACGAAACGAATTGAAGAGATTGACCGGAGACTGGAAGAACTTCCAAAAGGAACCCTGACCTATAAGAAGATCAAAGGGAAAGAGCAGCCATATATCCAGCGGACGATTGACGGAAAATCAGTGAGCTATTATGTGAAAGTGTCTGAGCGGGAGCAGGTGTTCATGGAATTTGAGGAGCGCACAAAGCTGTTGGAAGAGAAAAGGCATCTGACGGCTTATGCGGAGGGACTGAAGGACATTCTTAAGCACAATCCATATCTCTCTGCCAAGGTGGTGATCGGGTATCAGGATTTTGAAGACTTTACCTGTGGACAGCAGTTTTATGTAGATAAGACGCATTTTATCACCGAGTGGCTCAGGGAAGGAACGAAGATCACATTGATCACCAGACCGAGAAGATTTGGTAAGACAACCCTGCTCAGTACGGTAAGAATGTTTTTTGATCCAAGATATGCTGATCATCCGGAATATTTTTGTAAGCTTCGGGTATGGCAGGACGAAAGAAGCCGCAGTATGTTCGGAAGCACTCCGGTGATCTCTACAAGCTTCGGAGGCTGCAAGGGGATAGATTATAAGCAGTCTATCCGGGGAATGATGGGACAATTGAGAACAATGTATGGACATCATGAATATTTACTCGACAGTCCCAGACTCTCGGATAGAGACAAAGAATTATTTAAAGAAACAAAGTGCGCATTTTTCAATAATGATACAAGCTATATAGAGAATTCCATAAGATATTTATGCGAACTACTCTATAAACATTTTGGTGTAAAACCGATTGTTCTCATTGATGAGTATGACACACCTTTGATCGAGGCATATACGGATGGTTACTGGGATGAGATGATCACGACATGCCGGCAGTTATTCCATAATACACTGAAAGAAAATGACTATCTTGGCAGAGCCATTATCACCGGAGTAACAAAAGTGTCGAAGAATTCACTTTTTTATGACCTGAACAATCTGCTGGTCGCCACTGTGACAGATGATATTTACACGGACTGCTGTGGATTCACCGAGCAGGAGGTGATGGATGCACTAAAGTGCCAGAATATAGATGATATGAAAAAAGTGAAGGAAATGTACGATGGATTCATTATCGGTCATCAGAAAGATATTTATAATCCGTGGTCTATCGTGAACTATATGCATGATCGACAGTTGAGATCTTATTGGATCCTTACCAGCAGCAACAAGCTGATTGGGGATATTATCTGCAGGCATCCGTATGATAAAAAGTACGAGATTGAACAGTTAATGACAGGAAAACCAATACACAAGGTGATCAACGAGAATATTACATTCCAGTATCTTGACGGAGATGAGAATAGTCTGTGGTCACTTCTCCTTGCAGTCGGATATATCAAGGCAGAGAACGTGGTGAAAGATAACGAATGGGCAGAGTGTGATGTATCCGTGACCAACAAAGAGGTTATGTCAATGTTCCGGACACAGATCATTGCCATGTTTTCAAATGGCAATATTGCATATGAGAATTTTACAAGGGCACTGATAAAGCATAGAACCTGGGATATGATCGGTGTGATGGAAGATATCGCCGAGTATTCCATGAGTTATTTTGATACCGCCAAGAATAAAGGAAAGCATGCTCCTGAGAATTTTTATCATGGTCTTGTTTTAGGGCTGATCGTATCCATGCGCAAAGAATACCGCATTGTATCCAACCGGGAGAGCGGGGATGGACGTTATGACATTGCGATCTATCCTTTCGACAAAACAAAAGATGCCTATATCCTTGAATTTAAAGTTTTGAATGAACACAGAGAAAAGACTGTTCAGGAAACTGCGGAGAATGCCCTGAAACAGATCCAGACCAGAAACTATGAAGCGGATCTTCTTGCTTATGGCATCCCGGCCGATCACATCTATAAACTCGGCTTTGGATTTCTCGGTAAGAAAGTCTGGGTAGTCTCTGATCCGCCTGAGAAAGATGAGAAGGATCAGGTCAGATCAGAGTGGGATAACCTGCGGTTCCGATAAAAAACAATATTAGTTATCAGAAGCATCATCATCAGACATGCTGTAAACCTGACGTTTACGAGCCATCTCATCATTTTCAAGGTATTCATCATAGGAGGATACTTTATCAACAAAGGTTCCATCCGGTAAGAACTCGATGATACGGTTTGCAGTTGTCTGTACAACCTGATGGTCACGGGATGCAAAGAGAATAACACCCGGGAACTTGATCAGACCATTATTTAATGCTGTGATAGATTCCATGTCAAGGTGGTCGGTCGGTTCGTCAAGGATCAGAACATTACTTGCCTGGATCATCATGCGGGAGAGAAGCACGCGGACTTTCTCACCACCGGAAAGAACACGCATTTTCTTAGTTCCGTCTTCACCGGCAAAAAGCATACGTCCAAGGAAACCACGAACATAAGTAGCATCTTTGATCTCAGAATACTGTGTCAGCCAGTCTACGATCAGAAGATCGGTATCAAAGATTGCTGTGTTGTCCTTCGGGAAATAGGACTGGCTTGTTGTCACGCCCCATTTATAAGAGCCGGAATCAGGTTCCATTTCACCGGAGATGATCTTGAATAAAGTTGTTTTTGCAAGCTCATTTCCACCGACAAAAGCGATTTTATCTTCATGACCTACGATGAAAGATACATTGTCTAATACCTTGACACCGTCAATCGTCTTGGTGAGACCTTCCACAGTAAGAACTTCATTTCCAATCTCACGGCTTGGACGGAAGTCAATGTAAGGGTATTTACGGCTGGATGGACGGATCTCATCGAGCTGGATCTTTTCAAGAGCACGTTTTCTGGAAGTCGCCTGTTTGGATTTGGAAGCGTTTGCAGAGAAACGTGAAATAAATTCCTGTAACTCTTTAATCTTTTCTTCCTTCTTCTTGTTGGCTTCTTTCATCTGTTTTACAAGTAACTGGCTGGATTCATACCAGAAATCATAGTTTCCGGCATAAAGCTGGATCTTGCCATAATCGATATCTGCAATATTGGTACATACCTTATTTAAGAAGTAACGGTCATGGGAAACAACGATCACCGTATTTTCAAAATTGATGAGGAATTCTTCTAACCAGGAGATCGCATCTAAGTCCAAGTGGTTGGTAGGCTCATCTAAAAGAAGAATATCCGGATTTCCGAACAATGCCTGTGCAAGTAAAACTTTGACCTTTAAGGCACCAGGAAGCTCTGCCATCATAGAGTAATGGTAATCGGTAGAAATTCCAAGACCATTTAATAATGTTGCGGCATCGGATTCTGCATTCCAGCCATCCATCTCAGCAAATTCACCTTCTAATTCGCTGGCACGGATACCATCTTCATCGGAAAAATCTTCTTTCATGTAGATGGCGTCTTTTTCCTTCATAATATCATAAAGTCTCTGGTTACCCATGATAACGGTATCAAGAACGGTAAAAGCATCATATTTAAAGTGATCCTGCTGTAAAAATGAGAGACGCTGTCCCGGAGTGATGACAACATCACCGTTTGTCGGTTCTAACTGACCGGATAAAATTTTTAAAAATGTGGACTTTCCGGCGCCGTTGGCACCGATCAGACCATAACAGTTTCCTTCAGTGAATTTGATATTTACATCTTCGAATAAGGCTTTTTTGCCTACACGTAACGTTACATTGTTTGCTTGTATCATTGTAATACCTCTATTTTACATATTTCTTGGTTTAAACGCATCATTTTTATTATACATAAAACCGTTGTTTTTTCAAGAAAAATCTATGCCAAGAAAATATAAGGAAAAAACAAGAGAAAATCTTTCTTGTTATGTAAAAATTTGTTATAATTATTCTAATCGGGGTTTTGTAAAAGGAGAAGTTGGGGATGGCAGAATTTAATAGGGAAGAAATAGATTATGAAGATCAGCTAAGGCAGTCGGAGCGTGAGCGCAAAGATTTGAAAAATATTATATATGAACTTCCGGTAGGACTGATCACGGTAAAAGGGGGAAATGAGCTGACGATTGACATCGCAAACCATGAATTTTGCAGGATGAGCGGATACAGATCGGCGGATTTCAGTATGGAGAAAATGTGCATGGCGCAGTTGATCCATATGGAAGATTACATGATGTTTGAGGATGCGGCGGAGGTCTGCCGCAGAGGGAAAACATCGGATGAATTTGAGGCGAGAATCGTTACAGCAGATCAGAACGTGATCTGGGCAATGTTTCAGTTTCAGATTTACACATACCGGAGTGCAGTGCCATACTATCTTGTATCCTGCTGGGACATTACAGAGCGCAAGAAGATGGAAAATGAGATCATGCTTGTGAACGAGCGCTATCATATGCTGGAAGAGGTCTCCGATGATATTGTCCTTGATTATGATGTGAAAAAACAGCAATTTGAGATACCGGAATGTTATCTGAAATTCGCAGAGGATAAAAGTGTGAAATATGCCGGGATAGAAGAACTTTATGGAGCCATACACCCGGACGACAGGGAAAGATTTCAGAAGATATTTGAGACGGCGCTTCAACGGGAGATGAAAGGAACTGCGGAATACCGTCTGCGGCAGGGGGGAAAAGAATCTGGAAAATATGCTTATTTCAGAACCTGTTATCAGAGTATCGCAGATTATGATGGAAAGATCAGCCACATCATAGGAAGAAGTTATGATATCAGCACAGAGCGGGCAGTCCGGGAGAAACTTCTACGGGAAGTGCAGTTAGATCCGTTGACAAGGATTTACAATAAGACAGCCTCCGGAGAAATCGTAGATGCGTTTCTTGAAAAATCAACACAGGGAACGCATGTACTCTACGTCATTGATATTGACGACTTTAAGAAGATCAATGACACATTCGGACATACTGTTGGAGACATGGTGATATCGGATATTGCAACACTGATACGCGAACAGTTTACGGATGAAGCGGTTGTCGGACGTGTCGGTGGGGATGAATTTATGGTCTTTGTGAAGGACACTTCTTTGCAAGAGGCGGAGGCGAAAGCGGAACAGCTGTGTACAAACGTGCAGAAAACGCTTTCCGGGGATGGAGCAGTCATTGTTGTGACATTGAGTGTCGGTATGGCTGTGACAGGAAAAGACGGGTATGATTACAGTACGTTGTTTGAACGGGCAGATCATGCCATGTATCACATTAAGAAAAATGGGAAAAATCATTATGGCTTTGCAGGAGAGACCGAGGAAGGTGACTGTGAAGGAAAGTACCGCACGGAAGAAAAGGAAAACCGTAGAAATCTGGTGGCGGACAAAGAATTTTTAAATACAGCGTTCAGCCTGTTGTCACATGCAAGGGATATCAATGGTTCTCTGAATGTGCTCTTAGAACAGATTGGCAGAAAATATCAGATGAATATGGTATCTGTTTTTGAATATGCACCCGATGGAAAGAATATGCTACTTACCAACTGCTGGAGTGACATGGGACAGATTTATGAGAAGAATATACTTCCGATTACCTGGCCGAAACTGATGAAGGCTGAGGTGGGAGAATTTGTACAGACAACTCCAAAGTGGCAGGAAAAACGGAAGAAAGAGTGGCTGGAATGGTCAGGAAATGCCATCCCGATCCAGTCAATCGCTGCAGTAAAGTTTGAGTATTCGAATGGAAAAACCGGATGCATCGATGTTGGCTCGGTTGAACAGGGCAAGCAGTGGCGCACAGAGGAGATTGGAACTATCTGCGAACTGAGCAGAGTGGTTGCCGTATTTGTGACGCTGCGTGAGAAAATGCAGGAAGATCAGCAGGCAATCCATAAATTAAAAAACAGAGACCGGCTGACGGGCTTATATAATATGGAAGCTTTCAGGATAAAACTGGTACAGCTTCTGGAGGCAGAGGAAAATCCACAGGAGAATACTTATGCACTGACCATGGTGGATGTCAATAACTTTTCTTATGTCAACGAAAATTTCGGCGCAGAGATGGGAGACAGTATACTGAAAGAATTTTCCCGGCTGCTGGAACGCAAAAAAGTAATGGCAGCATGCCGTATGTACTCGGATTATTTCCTTGTATTGTCCAGGGGAAAGAGCCAGCAGGAGATCCGGAGGCGCGTTAAGGAAGGAAATGAAGAGTTTGAGGCAAAGCTGCAGGAACGTTATCCCGCTGGAGGAATGAAGCTTTCGGCAGGAATCTGCTTCCTGTCAGGAAAGAGTTCGTTTGAGACGATACTGGAGAGCGCAAATCTTGCAAGAAAATATGCAAAAGAACACAATATCACATCCGGTGTTGTCTATATAGAAAAAATGCGTCAGACACGTGACGAACAGGTGCTGATCGCAACACGGTTTCATGCTGCGATCCAGCGTGGGGAGTTTGAAATGTTTTTACAGCCAAAGTTCCGGCTGAAAGAGAATACGATTTATGGGGCAGAGGCACTTGCAAGATGGCATTTCGGAGAGGACGGATACTTACAGCCAAACCGCTTTGTGCCGGCACTGGAATTGATGGGATATATCAAAGACCTTGATTTCTTTATATTAGAGCAGCTGCTGAAATATATGACAAAGTGGAAGAAATCCGGAAAAAGCCTGTTTACGATCTCAACTAATTTTTCGAGAAAACACTTTGAAAACGGTGGCGAGGCATTTTTGCAGCGGATGCATGAGACAATGGACAAGTATGACATTGATCCTTCCTATATTGAAGTGGAAGTTACCGAGAGCGTCATGACAGAAAAACTCGAAGACCTGAAGCACTGCATGATCGAACTGGCACAGATGGGATTCCGCATTGCCATTGATGACTTTGGTACGGGGTATTCGTCTTTGAGTGTCCTTTATGAAATACCGGCGAATGTTGTCAAGATAGATAAAAGTTTTACCGACAAAGTGATGGTGGACAACAAGGGGGAATTTGTATCCCAGATGGGAAAATTTATCCGTGCAGCCAAAGAAGAGATCGTTGTGGAGGGAATTGAGACGGAAGAACAGCGTCAGTTCTTGGAAAGCCATGGGTTTGAATATGGGCAGGGGTATCTGTTTGACCGGCCGATCCCGGCAGATGAATTTGAAAGAAAATATTTATAAATCTGTGCTTTTGGCAAGTGTTTTACTGCCGGGTGAGCAGTAACGTTTATAACTTTGTACTTTGTTTTGTACAGTCTGAATTCTTTACAACGGACAAATTAAATGCTAAAATGTGAATTAAGTCGAAAGCTGGCGGGGGATAGCAGTGTGCCCCCGGGTTAGCAAAGACATTCTATCAATTTTTTATATTTTTAAGGAGGAATAAGTAATGTCCAGAGCAAAACAGTCAATGGACGGTAATACAGCAGCAGCTCATGTAGCTTATGCGTTTACAGATGTTGCAGCTATTTACCCAATTACACCATCCAGCCCTATGGCAGATACTGTCGATCAGTGGTCAGCAGCAGGACAGGAAAATATCTTTGGCAATCAGGTCAAAGTAGTAGAAATGGAATCCGAAGCAGGTGCTGCAGGTGCAGTTCACGGTTCCCTTGCTGCAGGTGCATTAACAACAACATTTACAGCTTCCCAGGGTCTTTTATTAATGATCCCTAACATGTACAAAATCGCTGGTGAGCAGCTTCCATGTGTATTTGATGTTTCTGCACGTACCGTTGCAACACAGTCTTTAAATATTTTCGGTGATCACAGTGACGTATATGCCTGCCGTCAGACAGGTTTCGCTATGTTATGTGAGACAAACCCACAGGAAGTTATGGACTTAAGCCCGGTTGCTCATTTAGCAACAATCGAAGGAAAAGTTCCATTCATCAACTTCTTTGACGGATTCCGTACATCCCACGAAATTCAGAAAATCGAGAAATGGGATTATGCAGATCTGAAAGAAATGTGCAATATGGACGCAGTAGCTGCATTCCGTGCACATGCATTAAATCCAGAGCATCCAGCTATGCGTGGATCTCATGAGAATGGTGACGTTTTCTTCCAGCATCGTGAAGCTTGTAATACAGCTTACAATGAATTACCAGCTATCGTTGAAAAATACATGGCTAAGGTTAATGAAAAATTAGGAACAAACTACGACTTATTCAACTACTACGGAGCAGAAGATGCAGAGCGCGTTATCGTAGCTATGGGTTCTGTAAATGACGTAGCAGAAGAAGTAATCGACTACTTAACAGCTAAGGGCGAGAAAGTCGGATTAGTTAAAGTTCGTTTATACCGTCCATGGGTATCTGAAGCATTCTTAAAAGTTCTTCCAAAGACAGTTAAGAAAGTTGCAGTACTTGACAGAACAAAAGAGCCAGGAGCGCTTGGTGATCCATTATACTTAGACGTAGCAACAACTCTTCGTGAGGCAGGTCTTGATACAATCGTATTAACAGGCGGACGTTACGGATTAGGTTCCAAAGATACACCACCTTCAAGCTTATTCGCTGTATACAAAGAATTAGAGAAAGATGCTCCAAAAGCACGTTTCACAATTGGTATCGTAGATGACGTTACAAACTTAAGCTTACCAGAAGTAAAACCAGCTCCTATCACAGCTGCTGAAGGAACTGTAGAGTGCAAGTTCTGGGGACTTGGTGGTGACGGTACTGTAGGTGCTAACAAGAACTCTACAAAGATCATCGGTGACCACACAGACAAATACATCCAGGCTTACTTCCAGTATGACTCCAAGAAAACAGGTGGTGTTACAATTTCCCACTTAAGATTTGGTGACAAACCAATCAGAAGCCCATACTACATCAACCAGGCAGACTTCGTTGCATGTCACAACCCATCTTATGTAACAAAAGGATTCAAGATGGTTCAGGACGTGAAACCAGGCGGAGTATTCATGATCAACTGCCAGTGGTCAGATGAAGAGTTAGCTCATCACTTAAATGCAGAAGCTAAGAAATATATCGCTGATAACAACATTCAGTTATATACAATCAACGCTATTGACAAAGCAATTGAAATTGGTATGGGTAAACGTACTAATACAATTCTTCAGTCTGCATTCTTCAAACTTGCTAACGTAATGCCAATCGACGAAGCTGTTGATTTCATGAAAGCAGCTGCTAAGAAATCTTACGGTAAAAAAGGTGATGCAGTCGTAGAGATGAACTACAAAGCAATCGATGCTGGTGTAGATGCTGTACATAAAGTAGAAGTTCCAGCTTCCTGGTCTAACCCAGAAGCAGATCCAGCTCCAGCTAAATTAACAGGTCGTCCAGAGACAGTTAAGATGGTAGAAGATTTAATGAATCCAATCGCATTAATGGATGGTGATTCTCTTCCAGTATCTGCATTCATGGGCAACCCAGACGGACAGTTTGAGCAGGGTGCATCTGCATATGAGAAACGTGGTACAGCTGTAACAGTTCCTACATGGGATGCTGCTAAATGTATCCAGTGTAACCAGTGTGCATTTGTATGTTCACATGCTACGATCCGTCCATTCATGTTAAGTGAAGACGAAGTAAAAGCTGCTCCGGCTAACATCAAACTTGCTGATACAAAACCAAAAGCAAGCGAATACAAATATACAATGAGCGTATCTCCATTAGACTGTATGGGATGTGGTGAGTGTATCACTGTATGTCCAGTAGGTGCTATCGAGATGGTTCCACAGGAATCTCAGGCAGAAGAACAGCCAGTATTTGACTACTTAGTAGCAAACGTTGGCAAGAAACCTGGTATGCCAGCTGACAATACTGTAAAAGGTTCTCAGTTCAACCAGCCATTACTTGAGTTCTCCGGATCTTGTGCAGGATGTGCTGAAACATCTTACGCTCGTTTGATCACACAGTTATTTGGTGAGCATATGTACATCTCTAACGCTACCGGATGTTCTTCTATCTGGGGTGGCCCGGCTGCTACATCACCATATACTGTAAATAAAGATTCCAACAAAGGACCAGCTTGGGCTAACTCCTTATTCGAGGATAACGCTGAGCATGGTTTAGGTATGCAGATCG